>Ga0207713_1000075_pt1 | contig 179242 bp, 159 predicted proteins | sample KBSS64metaG_FD_184404 | JGI IMG/M metagenome (GOLD analysis project Ga0207713, IMG submission 184404) | Switchgrass rhizosphere microbial communities from Kellogg Biological Station, Michigan, USA - KBS S6-4 metaG (SPAdes) (version 2) | ecosystem: Host-associated > Plants > Roots > Rhizosphere... | reverse complement strand
AATTGCCATCGTCATATTCCCCATTTAGCCGTCCAGATGTTTACACATCCATAATCCGCAGGTACTGTATTAACCACAAGCGCAATTTATTCACTGTCACTGTGAAGGACTCTCATGATCGAACTGAAACACTTACGGACGCTGCAGGCGCTGCGCAATACCGGCTCGCTGGCGGCCGCGGCGGCCCAACTCCATCAGACACAGTCTGCTCTGTCGCATCAGTTCAGCGATCTGGAGCAGCGTCTGGGCTTCAAGCTGTTCGTTCGCAAAAGCCAGCCGCTGCGCTTTACCGCGCAGGGAGAGATCCTGTTGCAGTTGGCAGAACAGGTACTGCCGCAAATCCAGAACGCGCTGCAGGCGTGTCACGAACCTCATCAGGCCACGTTGCGCATCGCCATTGAATGCCACAGCTGCATTCAATGGCTGACGCCCGCGCTGGACAACTTCCGTCAGAGTTGGCCGCAGGTGATCATGGACTTCAAATCCGGCGTGACCTTTGATCCGCAGCCGGCGCTGCAACAGGGTGAACTGGATCTGGTGCTGACCTCCGACATTCTGCCGCGCAGTGGGCTGCACTATTCACCGATGTTTGATTTCGAAGTACGACTGGTGCTGGCGCCGGATCATCCATTGGCCAGCAAGCTGCACATTGAGCCTGAAGATTTGATTGACGAAACGCTGATGATTTACCCGGTACAGCGTCAGAGACTGGATATCTGGCGCCATTTCCTGCAGCCCGCAGGCATCAGCCCGGCGCTGAAAAACGTGGATAACACCCTGTTGCTGATCCAGATGGTATCGGCCCGCATGGGGATCGCGGCGTTGCCGCACTGGGTGGTGGAAAGTTTTGAACGCCAGGGGTTAGTGGTGACCAAAACCCTGGGGGATGGGCTTTGGAGCCGCCTGTACGCGGCGGTACGCGACGGTGAACAGCGCCAGGCCGTCACCGAAGCCTTTATCCGCTCGGCTCGGCAACATGCCTGCAACCATCTGCCATTCGTGCGTGATGCTGCACGCCCAAGCGCCGGTGTCGCCAGCGTCAAACCGCTGGCTTCGCAACCCTGAATATCAGGGCAGCTCGCGCTTGGACTGCCCGTTTATTTGCTGACTATTTTAGGCGCCACCCAACGGCGATGCACCCACAGCGAAGCGACAATCACCGCCCCGCCGATAATGAAACTTGGCCAATGCGGCTGTTGCTGCCAGATGGCCAGATTAACCAACAGTCCTGCCGGCACATGCATGTTATTCATGATGCCCAAAGTACCGGCATCCACCTGCGTTGCGCCGTAGTTCCACATGAAATAACCCAGCCCGGAAGCCACTACGCCCAGCCAGACCAGAATGCCCCACTGCAGGTTAGTGGTTGGCAGCTGCTGCGGATTGCCCCACAGGCACCAGGCGACCACCGCCACGACCAAGGCCCCCAAATAGAACCATGAAAATGCGGTGTGTTGCGGCAGCGGATGCACTTCCATCAACCGTTTGTAACCGACCATGCCGATGGCAAAGCTGATGTTCGCCGCCTGCACCAGCAACAGCCCCCACCAAAAATGCTCGCTCAATTGATGATATCGAATAATCGCAGCGCCCAGCACCGCCAATAGCGCACTGAATACATAACCCCAGCGCAGGCGCTGTCCGCTGATCAAGTCATAAATCAGCGTAACGTACAGCGGCGTCAGCACGGTAAACAGCAGGAATTCCGGCACCGTCAGGTACATGTACGCGCGGAAGCTGAACAGATACATGATGCCAAGCTGGCAAGCACCCACCAGCATGTACAACAGGATCACTTTTGGCTTGATGTTGCGCCAGCGCAGGAAAGGCAGGAACACCGCCGCCGCCAGGCCGATGCGCATCAGCACCGAGAACCAGCTGTCGACCTGGCCCGCCAGGTATTCGCCAATCAGGCTGAAAGAAAATGCCCACAGGATGGTAGTAATCACCAGAAGCAGCACGATGGGTTCACCCTAAAGATTCAGAAAGGGCGATTGTAACGGAAGGCAGAAAGGGGTGTAGCGAAAAGAAGGTTTACATCTGAGCAAAATACAAACTTTCAGCAAATTTGCACCGCTGGGTTAGGCTTAATAAAAGACGAGGAGAACATCATGAAAAGTTATCATCTGCTCTATGGCCTGTTGCTGCTGTCCGGATTGGCCGCCGCGGCCAACGGCGTCACCGAGCTCAGCTCGCAACAGCAGTTTCTCAACCAACGCACTCAGCAGACGCAACAACAGCGTATGTTGAATAATCAGCAACTGGATCAGCGCCGCCTGCAACAGCAGCGGCAGTTCGATAATAACCAGCAACAACTGCAGCAAACGGCGCCAAACGGTGGGAAGTTGTTACCCAACGGCAACCAGCCGCGCAGCCCATTTAACCGCACAGCACCTGCAGTCCCCCAGGCACCGCTGCCGGCTAGCCCCGCACGCCCATGATGGTCAGGATCAATGGCGTAGTCACTGCTGCCAGCACGGTAGACATCACCAGGCTGGTGGCGGCAGGCGCGGTCAATACGTTGAACTGGCGTGCCATCAGGTAAACATTGACCCCGACCGCCATCGAACCCAGCAACACCACTACCCGGGTTTCCATCGGCGGCAGGTCCATCATCCAGGCCAGTAGCCAGATGATCAGCGGTTGAACAATCAGCTTGAGGAAACAGATGCCGCTGCTGAGGCGCCAGCCTTCGCTGATGCGATACTCCGCCAGCCCCATACCCAGCACCACCAGCGACAGCGGTGCGGCAACCTGACCAAGCATGCTGACCGGCTGGTCGACAAACGTCGGCAGCGGCAAGCCGGTCAGGCTGAACAGCGTGCCGGAAAGAATGCCGATAATCAGCGGGTTGGTCAGCACGCTACGCGCCGTTTTGATAAAGCCCTGCAGCGTCGGCGAACCATTGCGCGCCCATTCGATGGAGATAGTCACCAGCGTCCAGAGGATCAGGCCGTTAAACACCAACACCAAGGCCACCGATGGGATTGCCGCCTCGCCGAGCATGACGCTGGCGATGGGCAGGCCCAGCATCACGTTATTGGAGAAAATTCCACCCAACGCGAAAACCGATCCCGCCACTCCATCCAGTTTAAACACCCGACGCGCGGTGATGCGACCGATCACGAACACAATCAGGCAACTGCCGAAAAAGGCGATCAACAGGCGGGCATCTACCGCTGGACGCTGCGAAAAGTCGCACATCATGCGGAACAACATGGCGGGGAGAGCCAAAGAGAAGACAAAACGCGTTAAACCGTCGGTGATGGTCGCTGGCCATCTACCCCAGCGGATGAGCCCATATCCCAACACGATCAGCACAAATAGCGGCAAAGACAGCGCTATTTGATGCCATAACGAACCCATAAAAACAGACATCACATCCCTTCCGTTAGCGCGGCGGCAAAGGACTGACGTCGCAAAATTCAACAGGCGCCGACGGCTTTCTCACGGACGCAGCAAACTGCGTCCGTGGCAACGGGATCACGCGTTGGGAAAGTCCGGGCCGATCAAATCTATCCGGTCAGTGCAAATGCAGTCAACGCCCCAGTTCAACAACAAGCGCGCACGCGCCGGCTGGTTAACGGTATAAACCAGGATGCGCAGCCCTGCGGCTTTCAGCGCCGACACCCGTTCGGCCGTCAGTTCTTTATGGTTGATGTGCAACGAAACGCAGCCCAATCGTTCGGTCAGCGCCTGCCAGTTGTCGTCCCACTGATCCAGCAACAGGCCGCGCGGGAGTTCCGGCACCGTACGCTGCGCCGCCTCAAGTGCCTCAATCGAGAAAGAAGAGAGCAGCGGATCGGTCTGTCCCTGCCACAGCAAACGTGCGGCTAGCGCCACGACACGACCGGTTTCATCATCGCTGCCGGTGGTAGGCTTGATTTCAATGTTCGCCATCATGCCGTGCTGCTGGCAACGCTCCGCCACTTCGGCCAACAGCGGTAAACGTTCGCCCTTGTAAGCGGAGTTATACCAGTTGCCGGCATCCAGCTGTACCAGCTTGTCCCACGGCAGCTCACCCGCCACGCCCCAGCCGTTGCTGGTGCGATCCAGGGTATCGTCGTGCAACAGAAATATTTGCCCGTCCTGCGCCAGCTTGGCGTCGAACTCAATCATTTTATGACCGTGGCGTGCGCCGACGTCGATCGCCGCCAGGGTATTTTCCGGTGCCAGAGAACCGCCGCCGCGGTGGGCGACGATGTGGGGGTAAGGCCAGGCTGTGGTCATGATTCCATCCGTAATCCGCTATCGGTATCAAAAAAGTGCAGCGCCTGTGCAGGCAACTGCAAATATAGCGTGCTGCCCGCCGTCGGCATAGTTTCATGCGACAAACGCGCAATCACGCCGTGACCGCCCCACTGCCCATGCGCCAGGTTATCTGCGCCCAATAACTCCAGCGTTTGCAGCGCCAGGGGCACGCCCCCTTGCTCGGAGGAGGTCAGTTGAAGATGTTCCGGGCGGATGCCAAGCGTCAACCGGCGACCGCCCCACTGCGCTTTCGGTTGCGGTAAATTCAGCGTCATCCCCTCTGCCAGTTGCAGTTGGCTGCCGTCGGCGCTCAACGTGCCGGGCAACAGGTTCATCGCCGGCGAACCGATAAAGCTGGCGACGAACAGCGACGCCGGGCGCTGATAGACCTCACTGGGGGTGCCAATTTGCTCTGCCACGCCTTTGTTCATGACAATCACCCGCTGTGCCAACGTCATCGCCTCCACCTGATCGTGGGTCACGTACAGGCTGGTGGTTTTCAGCCGGCGATGCAGTTGTTGCAGTTCCAGGCGCATTTGGACGCGCAGCTTGGCATCCAGATTCGACAGCGGTTCATCAAACAGGAATACCGCCGGCTCGCGCACGATAGCGCGCCCCATCGCCACCCGTTGGCGTTGGCCGCCGGAAAGCTCGCGCGGCTTGCGTTGCAACAACGGCTCCAGCTCTAAAATGCGCGCGGCTTCCTCCACCCGCTGTTGAATATGCTGTTTGCCGAAGCCGCGAATTTTCAGTCCATAGGCCATGTTGTCGTATACGCTCATGTGCGGATACAGCGCATAATTCTGGAACACCATCGCGATACCGCGATCTTTCGGCTCCATATCCGTTACGCGTTGACTGTCGATATAAATATCGCCGCTGGTGGTGCGTTCCAGCCCGGCCACCATGCGCAACAGCGTCGATTTACCGCAGCCGGACGGGCCGACCATCACGATAAATTCGCCGTCCGCCACGTCGAGGTCAATTTGCTTGATCACCGGCGTTTTACCGTCGTAAGACTTGGTGACTGCCTGTAGTTTTAAACCTGCCATGTGAAAATTTCTCTCGTTACTTTTCGCTATCAACCAGGCCGCGTACAAACCAGCGCTGCATCAGAAGAACCACCGTCAGCGGTGGAATTAAAGTCAGAATCATCGCCGCCATCACCTGATTCCACTGGGTCGGCGCGCCGGAGGTGGAGATCATGCTCTTGATACCCGCCACTGCGGTGCCCATCGAGGCATCGCTGGTGATCAGAATCGGCCACAGGTACTGGTTCCAGCCGTAGATAAAGGTGATGACAAACAGCGCCGCCAGATTGGTCTTCGACAGCGGCAGCACGATATCCCAGAAAAAACGCATCGGGCCGGCGCCGTCAATCCGCGCCGCTTCCAGCAGTTCGTCCGGTAACGTCATAAAGAACTGGCGCAGCAGGAAGGTGGCGGTCGCCGACGCCATCAGCGGCAACGTCAGGCCGGTGTAGCTGTCCAGCAGGTTGAGGTTGGAGATAACCTCCACCGTCGGGAAAATACGCACCTCAACCGGCAACATCAGGGTGAGGAATATCAGCCAGAAGAACAGGCTACGCAGCGGGAAACGGAAATAAACGATGGCATAGGCGGACAACACCGACACCACAATCTTGCCGAAGGTGATGGCCAGCGCCATCACCACGCTGTTCAGCAGCAGCAGCGAAAACGGCACCTTAAGGTTGCCCACGCCACCCTGCCAAATATTGCTGATGTTTTCCCACAGGTGACCGCCGGGGATCAGGGTCATCGGCACCTGAAACACCTGTTTGTCGTCCAGCGTAGCCGCCACAAAGGCCACGTACAGCGGGAACAGCACCACCAGCACGCCGATAATCAGCATTACGTGGCTGAAAATGTCCAGCCCGCGTCGGTTCTCAATCATTGGTAACGCACCTTACGTTCGACAAAACGGAACTGGATCACCGTCAGGCCAATCACCAGCAACATCAGGATCACCGACTGTGCCGCGGAGCTGGACAGATCCAGACCGGCAAAGCCTTCACGGTAAATCTTGTAGATCAGCGTGGTGGTGGACTGTACCGGTCCGCCGCCGGTCGCAGCATCGATCACCGGGAAGGTATCGAAGAAGGCGTACACCAGATTCACCACCAGCAGGAAGAAGCTCACCGGCGTGATTAACGGCAGCACCAGATTGAAGAAACGCCGTACCGGGCCGGCACCGTCAATGGCCGCTGCCTCAACCAGAGAGCGTGGAATTGACTGCAACGCGGCCAGGAAAAACAGGAAGTTATAGCTGATTTGCTGCCATACCGAGGCCAACACAACCAGGAACATCGCCTGCCCGCTGTTTTGCGCGTGGTTCCAGCTGTAGCCCAGTCCGTTGAGGAAATGGGTAATCAGCCCCAGGCCGGGGTTGAACAGGAAAATCCACAGCACTGCCGCCACTGCGGGCGCCACGGCGTAAGGCAGGATCATCAGCGTCTGGTAGATCCGGCTGCCGCGCAGCACGTAATCCACTAACGCGGCGAAGAACAGCGACACGACCAGCCCGATACCCGCCACCAGGAAACTGAAAATCAGCGTGGTGTAAAACGAGTCCAGGTAGTAAGGGTCGTGGAACAGTTGGGTAAAGTTGTCCAGCCCGACAAACTGGCTGGACAGGCCAAACGGGTCGAGGCTTTGCACCGAATACCACAGCGCCTCACCGGCGGGCCACAGAAAGAATATTGCGGTGATCAGCAACTGCGGCAGCACCAGAACATAGGGCAGCCAACTGCAGCCGAAACCGGGACGATGTGAACTCATCATTAGGGACTCATGAAGACAAAAAACGGATGACTCGAAGCAGGGCGTCGCGAGCAAAGCCAGTCTGGGTGCGGACAGCGCACAGCTCCCGGAGTGGACATAAAGTCCATGAGGAGAGCGAGCACTGCCCAATCCCAGAATGGCAAAGCGCAGTAGCCGCTATTACTTAGTCTGAGACTCGAAGCGACGCAGCAACACATCACCGCGCTGTACGGCGGCATCCAATGCCTGCTGTGGCGTTTTCTTACCGGTCCACACGCCCTCCAGCTCTTCATCCACGACGGTGCGAATCTGCGGCATATTGCCCAAACGCAGCCCCTTGGTGAACGGCAATGGCGGCTTGTTCAGCATTTGACGCGTCGCCACGTCCGCCCCTGGGTTCTTGTCATAGAACCCCTGTTGTTTGGTCAGGTCGTACGCTGCCGTGGTGATCGGCAGATAACCGGTCTTCTGGTGCCACTCGGCGGCGATTTCCGGCTGTGTCAGATACTGCAGGAACTCGGCTACGCCTTTATAGGTGGCGGCATCTTTACCGTTCATCACCCACAGGCTGGCGCCCCCGATAATGGCGTTCTGCGGTGCATTTTTGGCATCGGCATCATACGGCATCATGCCCACGCCATAGTTGAATTTGGCGTAATGCTTGATGTCCGCCAGCGAGCCGGATGAAGCGGTGGTAATCGCACAGTCACCGCTGTAGAACTTCTCGGTGGATTCGTCTTTACGGCCGAAATAGGTGAAGTCACCTTTTTTGTTCATCTCTTCCAGCAGTTGGATATGCTTGACCTGCAACGGCTTGTTGAACTCCAGCTTAGCGCTCGCGCCCCCAAAACCATTGTTCTCCGTGGCGAATGGCACGCCGTGCCAGGCACTGAAGTTCTCCAGTTGGATCCAGCCCTGCCAACCGCTGGCATAACCGCATTTCATGCCGGCTTCACGCAGTTTGGCAGTGTCCGCCGCCAGCTCCTGCCAAGTTTTTGGCGGCTGGTCTGGGTTCAAACCGGCTTTCTTGAAGGCATCTTTGTTGTAATACAGCACCGGGGTGGAGCTGTTGAACGGCTGCGACAGCAGGTGTCCACTTTTGTTGTCGGTGTAGTAACCGGACACCGTAGGCACGAATACCGATTCGTCAAAGCTGATGCCCGCGTCTTTAAACACTTCGTACACCGGCTTGATCGCCTTGCTGGCCATCATGGTGGCCGTACCCACTTCATACACCTGCAGGATCGCCGGCGCTTTACCGGAGCGATAGGCCGCGATGCCCGCCGCCAGACTTTGTTCGTAGTTGCCTTTATAAACCGGAACAATTTTGACGTCGGTGTGCGACTGGTTAAAGCGGTCCGCCAGGGAATCCACTTCTTTACCCAGTTCACCCTCCATCGAATGCCAGAACGGGATCTCGGTCGCCGCCAGTGCCTGAGTGCTGACCGCCAGGGTCAACGCAACGCACAGCGTGGTTTTGCGAATAGCGTAGGTGAGCATGCCTAACTCCTGAAAAAGCTGGTGTATCCCCTGCATCTTTCACGCCGCAGCCGTGTTGGTTTCCCGCCATCACCTCAGTCATTTACCTATGTAAACTCCTGAGGATTCTGGCGGTCACCGCCTTGCTGCTACGTGAAATCTATTGGGGCAATAAGCGCGTGAGCGAAAAGAATCAGTTTTTTGTTCGGAAGCTAACATGCCATGCTCGGATGACAGAAAAATAACCGTTAGATGACAGCCATATGACGGAAGAGTGAAGTGCAGATTGCGGTTTGATGTCGGCGACGGGGAAAGATCCCCGCCGCCGTGAGGATCACAGTGAACGGCGCAAGCGGGCAACCGCTTCCTGCATTTGCTGTTCTGTGGCGGTGGCGAACGACAGGCGGAAGGTAGAACGGTCCGGATTGTCTGAGAAGAAGTATTCTCCCGGCACAAACACCACGCCCTGCTGCAGGGTGGTTTTCAGCCATTCGGTGGCGTTGAACGGCTGACGGAAACGCGCCCACAGGAACATGCCGCCTTTCGGCATATCGAAGCTGATATGGTCACCCAGCTCTTTTTCCACCAGCCCGGCCAAGATCTCACCCTTTTGTTTGTAAGCCGCGCGGATCTTTTCGATCTGCGCCGGCAGGCGATCCAGCCCCAGGTAACACTCTACGATGCTCTGCGACAATGCGCTGGCATGCAGATCCGCCGCCTGCTTGATGATTGCCACTTTATGCAGCAAAAACGGCGGCAGGATAGCCCAGCCCAGACGCAACCCCGGAGCCAGGATCTTGGAGAAGGTCGAGGTATAGATAATGTTATCGGTATGGCCCAGCACCTGCTGCGAAACCTGGTGCAGCGTCGCGTTACGCTCGTCGGTAAAACGCAGTTCGCCGTACGGGTCATCCTCGATGATCAGGAAATTGTGCTCGGCCGCCAGCTTGACCAACAGTTCGCGACGCGGGGCGCTCAGGGTAATGCCGCTTGGGTTGCCGAAGTTCGGCACCACATACACGCCCTTGATGCGCTGCGTTTTCAACAGCTCGGCCAGTTCTTCGACCACCATGCCATCGCTGTCGGACGATACCGACATGATGTTGGCTTCCGCCAGTTCCAGCGTCTGCAACGCCGCCAGGTAGGTCGGACGTTCCACCACGAACACGTCGCCCGGGTTCACAATGGCGCGCATCACCAGATCCAGCGCCTGCTGGGAGCCGGCCGTGACCATCACTTCATCGGCGGTGGCGGTGACGCCGCGTTCGGCACACAGCTCGCAGATGCGTTCGCGCAGCACCGGGCTGCCTTCGGTCAGACCGTACTGAAAAGCGCTTTTCGGCTGTTCGGTGATCGCCTGATGAGTGGCGATGCTCAGCCCTTCGAAATCAAACAGGGCATCAGAGGGGATGCCGCCCGCCAGCGAAATGACGTTTTCCATCTTACTGTGCTTGAGCAATTCACGGATTGCCGAGCTTTTTACTTTTACGATGCGCTGCGCGAGTAACCCTTCTGTGTTCATTTCTTATTCTTCTCGTAATCGTTAAAAATGTTGTAGGGGTCCGATACGCTGCGCCCGAGTCGCTCGGGGCGAAGATATTCGCCCCCTACCGCTTCGACGGGTATTTCAACCGCCCAGATACGCCGACCTAACTGCTTCGTTTGCTAACAATTCGGCCCCCGTATCTTCCAACACCACGCGCCCGTTTTCCAGTACATAACCGCGATCTGCCAGTTTCAGCGCCTGATTGGCGTTTTGTTCGACCAGGAAGATGGTCATGCCCTCTTCACGCAGCTGTTGAATGATGTCAAAAATCTGCTGAATGATGATCGGCGCCAGCCCCAGAGAGGGCTCGTCGAGCAACAGCAGCTTCGGCTGGCTCATCAGTGCACGGCCTATCGCCAACATCTGTTGCTCACCGCCGGACATGGTGCCCGAGCGCTGTGTACGGCGTTCCAGCAGGCGCGGAAACAGGCCAAACACCCTTTCGATGCGCTGTTGATATTGGTGACGGTCGGCAAAAAAACCGCCCATCGCCAGGTTCTCTTCCACCGTCATGCGCGAGAATACCCGCCGGCCTTCCGGCACGATCGCCACCGCTTCGCGCATGATGCGCGACGTCTGCCACTGGGTAATGTCCTGATCGAGAAAGGTGATGCTGCCTTCGCTGGCGCGGGGTTCACCGCACAGCGTGCCGAGCAGCGTGGTTTTACCGGCGCCGTTAGCGCCGATCAGAGTGACAATCTCGCCCTGCTTTATGTTCAGACTAACCTGATGCAGCGCCTGGATTTTGCCGTAATGGGCGGATACCTGATTAAATGACAACATAAATTATTCGCCCAGATAGGCCCGGATCACGTCCGGGTTGTTACGGATTTCTGCCGGGGTGCCCTGCGCCAACGGCGTGCCCTGGTTCACCACGTAGATACGATCGGAGATGCCCATCACCAGTTTCATGTCGTGCTCGATCAGCAGCACCGACACCTTATGCTGATTGCGCAGCTCGACGATCAGGTGATCCAGCTCGTCGGTTTCCTTTGGGTTCAGCCCCGCCGCCGGCTCGTCCAGCATCAGTAATTCCGGCCGGGTGACCATGCAGCGCGCAATCTCCAGCCGCCGTTGCTGGCCGTAAGCCAGATTACCCGCCGAACGGTTCGCCATCTCCAACAGGCCAACCCGTTGTAACCAAACCGAGGCACGCTCCAGCGCATCGGCTTCGGCACGGCGGAAGGCCGGCGTTTTCAGCAGCCCGGCGAACACGCCGCTTTTCAGATGCTGATGCTGTGCGACCAACAGGTTTTCGATCACCGTCATCTCGCGAAACAGCCGTACGTGCTGGAAAGTCCGCACCACGCCCATCCGGGCGATGGCCTGGCCGGGCAACCCTTCCAGATGGCGCTCGCGCAGTTTGATGGTGCCGCTGGTCGGACGGTAAAAGCCGGTCAGGCAGTTAAACACCGTGGTTTTTCCGGCACCGTTCGGGCCGATCAGCGAGACAATCTCGCCCTCGTTCAGCGTCAGCGCCACGTTATTGACCGCCAGCAGGCCGCCGAAACGCATCGACAGTCCTTCGACCTTCAGCAAAGGTTGCATGCTCATACTTGCTCCCCCTTGCCTGCTTGCATATCCGCCGCCTTCAGTTTTAGCTGTGGCCGCTTCATCGGCAGCAGTCCCTGCGGCCGCCAAATCATCATCAATACCATCAAGGCACCCAGCAACAGCATGCTGTATTCGTTCAGGTCACGCATCAGTTCGCGCGACACTACCAGCAGGATCGCCGCCAGGATCACCGCGAACTGCGATCCCATGCCGCCCAAGACCACGATCGCCAACACGAAGGCCGACTCGACAAAGGTGAAGGATTCCGGGCTGACGAAGCCCTGGCGCGCAGCGAACAGCGTGCCGGCAAAACCGGCGAAGGCGGCGCTGATGGTAAAAGCGGTCAGTTTGATTCTGGTCGGATTAAGCCCCAGTGAACGGCAAGCGATTTCATCTTCGCGCAAGGCTTCCCAGGCACGGCCCAGCGGCATGCGCAGCAGGCGGTTGATCACAAACAGCGTCAGTACCACCAGCAACAACGCCACCAGGTACAAAAAGACAATGCGATCGCTCGGATCATATTTCAGGCCAAAGAAGTTATGGAAGGTATCCCAGCCGCCGTCACGCGCGCTGCGGTTGAACTCCAGGCCGAAAAAGGTCGGTTTCGGGATCTGGCTGATACCGTTCGGCCCGCCGGTGATCTCGGTATTGTTCAACAACAGGATGCGCACGATCTCACCGAACCCCAGCGTGACAATCGCCAGATAATCGCCGCGCAGGCGCAGCACCGGGAACCCGAGCAGAAAACCAAAGAGGGCGGTGACCATACCCGCCAGCGGCAGGCTCTCCCAGAAACCCAGGCCGTAATAATGGTTCAGCAGTGCGTAAGTGTAAGCGCCAATCGCATAGAAACCACCGTAGCCCAATACCAGCAAACCGGACAGCCCCACCACCACGTTCAGGCCCAGGCCCAACATCACATAGATCAACGTCAGCGTGGCGATATCCACCGAGCCGCGTGAGACCAGAAATGGCCAGGCAACCGCGGCGATAATAATCGCTGCGGCCAACAGCTTCTGCCGGGCAGTCGTGCCATCGAAGCTCGGTAATACCCAGGCCGGGCCGGAGATTTTTTTCAGCCCGTGCTGCATCAGCGGGCGCAGCAGTTGGAAGAAAAACACGATGACGCAGCCGATGCCGATCCACATCCAGCGCACTTCCGCCGCGCCGTGCACCACCAGTTTGGTACCGTCCAGGCTCAGCTGCATGCCCATCAGGAATGAAGCCATCACAAACAGCACCAGGGTGGCGATCAGCGCGTTGAGCAAATTGAGTTTCATACCTTCTCAACCTCCGGACGCCCAAGGATGCCGGTAGGCATGATCAGCAGCACCACAATCAGCAGCGCGAACGACACCACGTCTTTATATTCGGTACTCAGGTAAGCCGAAGTCAGCGCCTCTGCCACCCCCAATACCAGGCCGCCAATCATCGCGCCGGGGATGCTGCCGATGCCCCCCAACACTGCCGCGGTGAAGGCTTTCATGCCGGCCATAAAGCCGATATAGGGGTTAATCACTCCGTAGAATTGCCCGAGCAGTACGCCGGCGACCGCCGCCATCACCGCACCGATCACAAAGGTCAGCGAGATAACCCGGTCGGTATTGATGCCCAGCAGGCTGGCCATCTTCAAATCCTCCGCACAGGCGCGGCAGGCGCGGCCCATACGTGAATAACGAATAAACATCGTCAACGCCAGCATCGCCAGGAAAGTGACTACCCAGATAATCAGCTGCATGGTGCTGATAGTGGCGGCAAAGCCGTTGCGTTCCCCCAGCACCCATTGCCCGGTGACCAGGCTTGGCAACGCCAGGTCGCGCGAGCCCTGGGTCAGGCTGACGTAGTTTTGCAGGAATATCGACATCCCTATGGCGGAAATCAGCGCGATCAGGCGTTTGGAGTTGCGTACCGGCTTGTAGGCCACCCGCTCGATGCTCCAGCCGTAAGCGCTGGCGATCACGATCGATACCAGGAAAGCCGCGCCAATCAGCAGCCAACCGACGTCGATGCCGATCATCATCAGGGCGGCGATAACAATAAAGGAGACATAGCTGCCGATCATATACACCTCGCCGTGGGCGAAATTGATCATGCCGATGATGCCGTAGACCATGGTGTAACCGATGGCGATCAATGCATAGGTGCTGCCCAACGTGACGCCGTTGAACATTTGCTGCAGAAAATAGAGAACCTGCTCAGACATACTCTAACCCTTGGCTGTGCTTTCTATACCCATCACACTTGAAGTTGCATTTGTGTTGGCTGCACTCATTCACCCGAATCGTTCCCTTGCCGCCTTGATGCAACTTCAATTTATTTTGGGTAAAGCAAACCTGAAATGACAATCATTAAAAACGCTTATACCCAATGGATTTCGCGTTGCAGCTAGGCGGCAAGCGGGTAAATCCCCAGGAGCTTAGTAAACTAAGTGACTGGGGTGCACCCGTGAAGCCAACAACGCTGCAACGTGAAAGACGACGGGTATATTATTTAATCGGCGTTGAAGTGCCGTCAGCATGCCATTCGAACACGCCGAACTCGAAGCCTTTAAGATCGCCTTTATCATCCCAGCTCAACGGCCCCATCACGGTGTCCACCGGCTTGCCGGTTTTCAGGTCCTTGACGATGTCGGCCGGTTCCTGGCTGCCGCTGCGCTCCATCCCGGCAGTCAGAGATTGCAGCGCCGCGTAAGTGGTCCAGACGAACGGTCCGGTTGGATCCAGCTTTTTGGCTTTAAGCGCATCTACAACAGGTTTGTTGGCAGGGACCTGATCGTAACGTTTAGGCAGGGTCACCAGCATGCCTTCAGAGGCGGCACCGGCGATATTGGACAGTGAGGAGTTGCCCACGCCTTCCGGCCCCATAAAGCGGGTGGTCAAACCGGCCTGTTTAGCCTGACGCAGGATCTGGCCCATTTCCGGGTAGTAACCGCCAAAGTAAACGAAATCGACGTTTTCTTTCTTCAGGCGCGCCACCAGGGTGGAGAAATCTTTATCGCCGGCGGTGATACCTTCAAACATCACCACGTCGGTGCCCTGCTTTTTCAGGCTGTCGCGCACCGAGCGCGCCAGGCCTTCGCCATACTGCTGCTTGTCGTGAACCACGGCAATGCGCTTGGGTTTGATCTCGCTGAGGATGTATTTCGCCGCCGTTGGCCCCTGATCGGAATCCAGGCCGGTGGTACGCATGATCATTTTGTAACCACGGGTGGTCAGATCGGCGTTAGTGGCCGCCGGGGTGATCATGATGACGCCTTCATCTTCATAGATGTCGGAAGCCGGCTGCGTCGAGGATGAGCACAGGTGGCCAATCACATAGCGGATACCGTCATTGATTACCTTGTTGGCAACGGCTACCGCCTGTTTTGGATCGCAGGCGTCGTCATATTCCACGCCGACCAGTTTGTCGCCCTTGATACCGCCCTTGGCGTTGATATCGGCAATCGCCTGACGGGCGCCGGTGAATTCCATATCGCCATACTGCGCCACCGGGCCGGACATCGCCCCGACGATCGCCACCTTGATGTCTTTCGCCATTGCCGCATGCCCGATAGCCATCGCGATACAACCCGCCAACAGCGCCTTACCTTTTGTTAATTTCATCCGCAAATCCCCATCTGTCGTTGTGAACGTACCTGTTGTGTTTGCCGACACCCAACCCTTATTTACTGCTTTTATTCATAAGTAATAATGATTTAGGTGTTTTTGTGGCAATATTTTCTAATAAGACTTTATTTTTCATGCCATTAAACAGGAATTTTCTGCTGCAAATCAACTTGCACAATCAGAAACAAGCGGTGTAAACAGCATAAAATCCGGATTAAATCTGCGCTGTTTTGCATCAGGCACAGCGCGTTATGCTGGTTCTCGATCGATTAACTACATATTTACTCGGAAAATGCGTCCTGCAAAAAACATTTTGCGCAGTAATCGTACAGAAAAACTTACACAACGCTCTGTGCAAGATCTATTACACTGTCGGCATCGATTAGCCGTTCGGAAATCCTGCATGAAACTGACTATTGAGCGATTAACCACGTTGTCCCAGCAAGACCTTATCGACCTTGGCAAAATCTGGCCGCATCAGCAGCCGGAACAGTGGCAAAGCGGGTTGAACGGCAATAAAGCGCTGTTCGCCGCACGCTTCAATGAGCGGCTGTTGGGGGCGGTGAAACTCGAGCTGGACGGTGAACGTGCCCAACTGCAGGATTTGCTGGTGCGTGAAGTCACGCGCCGTCGCGGCGTCGGGCTGTATCTGGTGCAGGACGTGCAGCGTCAGTTACCGCAGATAACGCATTGGCAGCTTTCGACCACCGGTCTGACCCCACGCGAGCGGGGCGAGGTGGATAACTTTATGCGCGCCTGCGGTTTCACTCAGCAAGGCGAACTCTGGCAACGATGAAGCGCAGGTTCCTCGCACTGTTGGTGCTGGTGCTGGCGTTAATCGCCTGGTTCGGCGGCCGCCAGCAGGCGCTGCGGATACAGCCGACCTGGGATAATCAGGTCTACGTCTGGCAACGCGTTTGGACGCCGCAGCATGTTGCCGCGCTGGCGCAAAGCCGCGATCTGTTCCCTACGCTGCGGGTGCTGGGTTTACAAGTGCACCCGCGTGAGGGCTGGCGGGAAATCCCGGTCAATCTCCCCTTACTGAAACAAGATGGCCGCTCGCTGTGGCTGGTGGCCCGTCTGGATGGGCAGTTAACGCAACTGGATGAAGTCGCGATTCGCCAACGTTTGCTAAAACAGGTGCAACGCTGGCAAGCCGCCGGGCTGCAGGTGATCGGCGTTGAAATCGATCATGACGCAGCTACCGCACGCCTGCCTGCCTATCAGCATTTCCTGCAGCAGTTGCGTCAGCAATTGCCCTCCTCACTGCAACTGGGCATTACCGCATTGCCGGCCTGGATCGGCTCAGCTGCGCTGCCCGGTGTCTTGCAACAGGCAGACAGCTCCGTGCTGCAGGTGCATGCCGTACTGTCGCCCGAACAAGGCCTGTTTGCTGCCCCGCTGGCACTGCGGTGGGTAAAACAGTACGCACAAATCACGCCAAGACCTTTCCGGGTGGCGCTGCCTGCCTATGGCATGGGTTTGGTGGGGTTCGATACGCAAGGCGCGCAGGTGGAAAGCGAAGCCTCCGTGCGCGTGGCGGGTACCTCGCGCGAGCTGACGGTCGCGCCGCAGCAGGTGGCCGATTTTCTGCGCCAGTTGAACACACGGACCACACCACACCTGCTGGGCCTGATCTGGTTCCGTTTGCCACTGGCGGACGATCGCCGCGCCTGGTCACTGGCTACGCTGAGGGCGGTAATAGAAAAGCAACCGCTCGACGTCAGCTGGCAGGTAAAATTTAGCCCTCAGGCGCTGCAAAATGGGCTGAATGATCTGATAATTCAAAACAACGGGCCGGTGGATGCACCGCTGCCGCATGAAATCGTCATCACCGCCGGTGAGTGCCTGGCGGCGGACGCGGCAGGCAACTACCGGCTGGAAAGCGAGCCTCAACGACTACGCTTTGTGCTTACCCTCAGTGACCAGCTGCGCGCCGGGCAGTCCCGGCCGTTGGGCTGGATCCGCTGCCAACAACTAACGCCAGGAGGCACCCTTGTCACACCGTAATGCACGCGCTACACGGACTCTGCGCGGCCGAACTCTTCCACTGGCTGCCCTGATCGGCTCGGCGCTGGCGATGCCACTTAATGGCTACGCCTGCGGGCCGGATTTCCCTAACCGTTTACTGGTCGATCGCAACGGCACGCTGCTGTATATGCCGGAAGGCAACTTTGCCTTTGAAGCCGGGCGTCTGGTCGCAGTGGATAAACAGCTGCCGTTGTGGAAAGCACCGCCACCGGCGATGCCACCGAAACCGATGCCGCTGTCGCCGGAAACTATCATCATCGAGAAAATGCGTGCGGCAAAAACCGTTGAAGAGGCCGATGCGGTCAATAGCCAGGGGCTGTCTGACGCGGCCCGCCTTTACCAACTGGGTGCAGTGGCCTTCGCCGGTAAAGACCCGCGCGCCAGCGAGTACTTCCAACAGGTTCTGGCGCTACCTGCCGCAGATCAAGGTGACTGGGGGCTAAGGGCGCAGTATTCACTCGGCCGGTTGTTGATGGGCGATTACGGCACGCCGGAAAACGAAGGTGACGGCTCGAGCATCGCAGTCGAACATCCCGCGAAGCCCCAGCTCGAGCAGGCGCTAGCGGCCTTCCAGCAGGTGATTGATAAAGTGAAAGGCGGTACGGCCGATCCAGATCAACTGGCACTAAGCAGCCTTGGGCAGCAGGCCCGCATTCATTTCTGGCTCGGCAACGTCACCCAGGCAGCGAAGTTATATGCTCAACAGGCGGCACAGGGTGACCAAAATGGGGCACTGTCGCTGCAGTACGTCTCCAGTTACCTGGTCAATCCGGATCACTTCGATGCTCTGAAGCAGACAATCGCCGATCCGCTGATCCAACAACTGGTCACCATTGAGCTGTTTGCCCGCAGCAGTAATCTGCAAATGACCGATACGGACGGCACCGGCACTCGCTCTGCACAAATCATCAGCCAAATCCTGACGCTGCTGGACGCCTCGGTGAAAAGCGGTTTCAGCGGCAGCGATCGGCTGGCGGCGCTGGCCTACCGAGCAGGACAATACCCAATGGCGGCCAGCCTGCTGAAACACGCTGGCGACAGTGGCCTGGCCTGGTGGTTACGCGCCAAAATGGCGCTGCGCGACGGGGATGTTAAAGCCGCCACCGCAGACTACGCCAAAGCGGCGGCCGCATTCCCCTCCAATGAAAGCTGGGGCGAACAGCGTAATGCGGACTTTACGCCAGAAACCATCGTGCCCGAATGCCGGGTGGCGGGGGAGCAGGCTATTCTGGCCCTGGATCGCGGCGACTATCTGCAGGCAATGGACTTCCTCTATCGCGGCAAAGATATTTACTGGGCGGACGTCGCCGACGTGGCCGAACGCGTGCTGACCATCGATGAACTGAAAGGCTTTGTTGATAAGCATGTGCCAGCCCCAGCTACGCCGTTAAAACCGGTCAATCCCGACGACTACAACGGCCAGCCGCTTACGCCGGAGGTGCAACTGCGCGAGCTGCTGGCGCGGCGGCTGATGCGCGCCGGACGCCCTCAAGAAGCAATGGCCTACTTTGATATCCCGAACTATCGTCAGGTTGCCCAACAGTACGCCGATACGCTGAAAACGGCGCAGGATAAATCCGCAGACAAGCTGGCGCGGGCCAAAGCCTACTATCAGGCGGCCACGCTGCTGCGCAACCAGGGATTGGTGTTCACGGGTTATGAGATGACGCCGGACTATGCAATTTATGACGCCGGTTATTCCTATCTGGGGGATGCCTTTGATACGCGCGAGCTCAAGCATAAGAGCTGGATCAGCAGTGCCGAGGCAGCACGGGCCAAAGCGGCGTTACCGCCGCAGGATAATCGCTTCCTGCACTACCGCTGGCAGGCGGTTGATCTGGCGCAGCAGGCCGCCGACTTACTGCCGCCAAAAAGCCAGGCCTATGCCGCCGTGTTGTGTAATGCCGCCGGTTGGGTGATTAAACGTGACGCGAAAACCGGCCGGGCGCTGTATCACCGCTATACCAATAACGGGACGCGCTATGCCTGGGCCAACAAGTTTGGTTATGACTGTCCGGCACCCGATTTTGCGGCGATCGCGCCGTAACGCCGAATTTCAGGCACAAAAAAGCCCGGCTAGCCGGGCTTTTTAACGCTTATGCGGAATTAGGCTTCGATCGCCATTTTCAGTTTCTTCATGGCGTTCTTTTCTAGCTGGCGCACACGCTCAGCGGAAACACCGTACTGATCGGCCAGCTCTTGCAACGTGGATTTATTGTCGTCATCCAACCAACGGGCGCGAATGATATGCTGGCTACGCTCGTCCAGACCTTCCAGCGCATAGGCCAGTTTGTCTGCGGCGTTGCTTTCCCAGTTATCTTCCTCGATGCCTTCGGCGAAGTCCGAGCTTTTATCCTGCAGGTACAGCACCGGCGCCATAGACTGGCCATCACGGGCTTCGTCGTCCGGCGTAGGATCGAACGTCATGTCCTGCGCCGCCATGCGGGATTCCATCTCGCGGACATCCTTGCTGGTCACACCCAACTCGCGAGCAACCAATTCCACCTCATCCTGATTGAACCAGCCCAGACGCTGCTTGGTTTTACGCAGGTTAAAGAACAGCTTGCGCTGTGCTTTGGTGGTAGCCACTTTGACGATACGCCAGTTGCGCAGTACGTACTCGTGAATTTCTGCCTTGATCCAATGCACCGCAAAGGAAACCAGACGCACACCAACCTCTGGGTTGAAGCGGCGAACAGCTTTCATCAGGCCAATATTACCTTCCTGGATCAGGTCTGCCTGAGGCAGGCCGTAACCGGAGTAATTACGGGCAATATGAGCGACAAAGCGCAGGTGAGACAGGATGAGCTGCTTAGCGGCTTCCAGATCGCCCTGATAATGCAGCCGTTCAGCCAGCTCCCGCTCTTCCTCTGCCGTCAGCATCGGATAGGTGTTGGCGGCCCGGATATAGGCTTCCAAACTGCCCTGGGGCACTAAAGCTAAAGTTTGCATTTCTTTGGTCATTCAAACCCTCTCTTGAAAAAACAGGTCATGCAGGTGATTGTCACGGCGGGGAAATGATTGATTCTACGGCAGTTGCTATTGCAAAAGCGGTCCACACGCCGGGCACCATAACATTTTGCTGCAGATTTTGACCGCGTTCCGCCCTATTAGTTCACAGTTTTTCGATCGCATTGCCCATGACAATACGTGACGAATATTCAGGCCGATAGGGAATTTGTGCGCTAAGAAGAGACTGGATGGTGCTTAAGTTAGTGCCGGTAGCTCTTCTCCCGCAACACGCTCGGAGCAGCAGGAGAAGAGTATACCAAAAAATCTTTATTGTGGTGTAAATCGGCGTAAATGTTGCACCGTCGCCAGCCAGGCGGCGATCCAGCCGATCATCGCGGAAACAATCAGCAGCAGTAACGCCTCATCCCAACCCAGGCCGTGCAGGGTAAAGGTGGTGCCGAACACCTTGGCCACGCCGGTGACCACCGACTCCAGTCTCCACACCATCGCCCCGGACAACACCAACGACAGCAATGCGCCAAAGAAGCCCAGCATCGCACCGCCGTTCAGGAACGGCCGCAGGATGAAACCGTCGGTGGCGCCAATCAGCTTCATCACGTTGATGGTATCGCGACGGCTGAAGATGCTCAGACGTACGCTGTTGCCGATCACCAGGAACACCGCCACCACCATCAGCACGCCGATCATTGCAGCCACTTGCCCCACCAGCCCGGTCAGTGCAGCCAGACGAGCAAACCAGCTGTCGTCCATCCGCACTTCATCCACCCCCTGCACCGCCGCGACGCGATCGCGCAGGGTATTGAGGGTGTCGGAACTTTGGAAGCTCATTTTCGGCGTGATGATAGCGACCGCCGGTAACGGGTTCTCTTCCAACATATCCAGCGCGCCGCCAAAGCCGGACCAGTTGCGGAATTCGCCCCGGGCCTCTTCACGCGACAGGTAATTCACTTTCTCAACGCCAGCTTCTGCTTTGATGGCGTCGAGCACTTTCACCGCCGCGTCGTCATCCAGGGATTTATCCAGGTACACCGTTAACTGCGGCGTAGGGTACCATTGCGTCGCCGCGGTGCTGACGTTTTTCCAAACGATATAACACACGCTTGGCAGCGTCAGGGAGATGGCGATTACCATCACCGTCAGCAGCGTCGCCAGTGGCTGGCGCAGCATATCCTTGACGGCGTTCATCCAGGCGTAGCGCCATTGTTCCCGCCAGCCGCCACGCAGCGCTTTACTCTTGGCGGTTTTTGCATTATTCGCCATGATGCGCTCCTCCAGCCATGCGGCCCTGGCTCAGGCGCAGAATGCGGTAATTGCGACGGGCGATCAGCCCGGTATCGTGGGTGGCCATCAACACGGTGACACCCACGCGGTTAAACTCTTCGAACAGACGCAGAATGCCTTCCGACAGTGCATCGTCCAGGTTACCGGTAGGCTCATCCGCCAGCAGTACCGCCGGCTTGTTCACCACCGCGCGGGCGATACCCACACGCTGCTGCTCACCGCCGGAAAGCTGAATCGGGAAGTTCTTCGCCTTATCCAGCAGCCCGACCTTGTCCAACGCAGCGGAAACGCGGCGACGGATGTCTTCGGTGCTGGCGCCGGCAATAATCAGTGGCATTGCCACGTTGTCATACACCGTGCGATCCAGCAGCAGATGGTGATCCTGGAAAATCATGCCGATCTGACGACGCAGGAACGGCACCTCGCGGTTTTTCAACCGGCTGATGTCATGGCCGCCAAACCAAATATGGCCGGCGCTTGGCCGTTCGATACCACAAATCAGTTTCAGCAGGGTACTCTTCCCCGCGCCGGAATGGCCGGTCAGAAACGCCATCTCTGCCGGGCGCAGATGGAAATCCACCCCCTGCAGGGCCTGCCGTCCGCCCAGATAAGCTTTACTGACCTGTTCAAAGCGAATCATCCGTATTAATCCTCTCGGGCAAAAAGTGCCTCAATAAAATCGTCAGCCTTAAACGGCCGCAAATCTTCGATGCCTTCCCCAACGCCGATATAGCGAATCGGGATACCGAACTGATCGGCAATGGCGAAGATCACCCCGCCCTTGGCGGTACCGTCCAGTTTAGTCAGTGTGATACCGGTTAAGCCCACGGCTTCATTAAATAATTTCGCCTGGCTGACAGCATTCTGTCCGGTGCTGGCATCAAGAGTCAGCATAACCTCATGGGGGGCCTGGTCGTCCAGTTTTTTCATGACGCGGACGATCTTCTTCAGCTCTTCCATCAGGTGCGCTTTGTTCTGCAAACGCCCTGCCGTATCGGCCAGCAGCACGTCGATGCCGCGGGCCTTGGCGGCCTGGACCGCATCGTAAATCACCGAGGCGGAATCCGCGCCGGTATGCTGCGCCACCACCGGAATACGGTTGCGCTCGCCCCACACCTGCAGTTGCTCTACCGCCGCGGCACGGAAGGTGTCCCCCGCCGCCAGCATCACCGATTTGCCTTCCGCCTGGAACTGGCGAGCCAGCTTACCGATGGTGGTGGTTTTACCCACGCCGTTCACCCCAACCATCAGAATGACATACGGGTTTTTACCGCCAACATCCAGCGGCTGATCAACTTTAGCCAGAATTTCGGACATTTCCTCCTTCAGCTTGCCGTATAACGCATCGGCGTCTTTCAACTGCTTGCGGCTGGCATGCTGAGTCAGAGAGGTAATGATTTTACGCGTGGTTTCCACGCCGACGTCGGCAATCAGCAGCTGTTCTTCCAGCTCTTCAAACAGTTCGTCGTCAATTTTCTTGCCGCGGAACAAGCCGACAAAACCGGAGCCCAAATTTTGCTTGGTTTTCACCAGGCTACGTTTCAGCCGGGCAAAGAAGCCTTCTTTGGTCGGACGTTCCTGCTCCTGAGTGACCGCAGGGGCCAGCAGCTCGGATTCTTTTTCTTCTTCTTCTTCGATAATGGCCGGCGCGACAATAATCGGTTCCAGCGCCACGCTGGCAGACAATGGCTCTGGCTCTGGCTCTGGCTCTGGCTCTGGCTCTGGCTCTGGCTCTGGCTCTGGCACGATAGTAGGTTCAGGCTCAATTACTTCCAGTTCGGGCACCATCACCGGTTCCGGTTCAACCACTTCCGGTTCTGGCGCAATAATCGGCTCTGGCGTAACCACTTCGGGTTCTGATACCGCGGTCGTTTCTGGCTTAGGCTCGATGACAAGTTCGGGTTCAGGCTGAACCACGGCCACAGGCACGGCAATCTCTTCCGCTGCCGGCTGTTGCTGTTCTGCCGCCACCTGTTCAGTAAGGGTGACAATCTCTTCCGCCAGCTTTTCTGCCGCGGCAGTGTGTTCGACGATGGCCGGCACGCTTTCTGCAATATGTTCGCCGGTCAGACTGCCGTCCCACTCCCCAGGCGTCTCTACGGAAGCGGCAGGTTCAGATTCCTGCGCGGGGAGCTGGTCATCCAGCTTGGGAGCGACCGGTTCAGCCGGGGTCTCCACGGCCTGATTTTCCGCCGCTTCTACCGGCGTCTCAGGTTGCTGTTGCTCTTCTTCCTTCTGGCCGAAGCCCAGCCAGGAGAAAAACCCGCGTTTCTTATCTTTTGCCATGTTATGACTCTACTCCGTACCGAAGGCTTGCTTATGCTGACAATAATTCGCCGAGTCTATCACTTTCCCTCGTTCAGCAACACGCATCCGGCATGCTTTCCACTGTGAAATCAGGCAACAAAGTTTTACCGTTTCCCCCGGCGCCTCTCACCGGTAGAATAGAGGCAACTTATCGCCAACTCATTCGGCCTCACCGCCAGAAAACAATCAAAGCAAACCTATGACAAGACTATCGCCACGGGCATCGGCAAAAAAACCGCCTCAGGCTGCGGCCGGGCAGATCCGCATTATCGGTGGCCAATGGCGCGGGCGAAAACTGCCGGTACCCAACAGCCCCGGGCTGCGTCCGACCACCGATCGCGTTCGGGAAACCCTGTTCAACTGGCTGGCGCCGGTGATCCAGGGCGCACGCTGCCTGGACTGCTTCGCCGGTAGCGGCGCACTCGGCCTGGAAGCGCTGTCGCGCTATGCCGGCAGCGTCACGCTGTTGGAGTTTGAACGCCCAGTGGCGCAGCAACTGGAAAAAAATCTGGCCCTGCTGCAGGGCAATGGCAAGGTGGTCAATACCAACGCGCTGAGCTGGCTGGCGACCCCCGCTCAGCCGTTTGACGTGGTGTTTCTCGATCCGCCTTTTCGCAAAGGTTTGCTGGCTGAAACCGTCACGCTGCTGGAGCAGCAGGGCTGGCTGGCCGATGAGGCCTGGATCTATGTAGAGGCCGAAGCCGAAAGCGCCGCCGCTGATGTCCCGGCCAATTGGCAATTACACCGTGAAAAAGTCGCCGGTCAGGTGGCTTATCGTCTTTATATCCGTTCGCAAGAGAAAACCGAAAATGCTGATTAATCTGGGTCGCCTGCTGATGCTGTGCGTGTGGGGCTTTCTGCTCTCCAACCTGTTTCACCCCTTTCCCAAGCCGCTGAAATATTTCATCGACGTGGCGCTGTTCTTTATGGTGGTGATGCACGGGCTGCAGCTGGTTCTGTTGAAGTCCACGCAACCGAAAGATCAGCCGATAAGCTACTGGCAAGAAGCCAAGATCTTCATCTTTGGCGTCTTCGAACTGCTGGCCTGGCAGAAAAAACAGCCGCCAATCAAAAGAAAATAACCCCACATGGGCACCGGGTCCGGTGCCCTACGGCTGGGCGGTAAATGAGACGAAGCGCGTGCCCTGCATGCTCAACGTGCCCTGTGCGCCTTTTTCAATCGGATTATACTGCCACGGCTTCAACCGCAAGCGGATCTCCTCGCCACCGCGCTGTGGGCTAAATACCACCTCATAATGCATCGGTTCATTGACCAGCGGCTCACGCTGCGGTGCCCGGGTCTTGGCAACCGGAAACTCACGTTTATCACTCACCGTGACCTGCAAACTGCGTACCGGCGCACGGTCGTTATCCGCTTCAATACGGCGCTGATTGAAATAGCGGTGCGTCGCCAATACGGCGATCAACGCGATCACAGCGATAAAAAACAGCGGTGGCTTACTCATCTTACTTCCCATCTCCACGCGGTGAAATCAGCGTAAACATAGCACACCTCCTGAACAGGTATCGCAGTTGCCCCGCATACCGGCGTTCACTCCTCACTACGCAGCTTATCATCGGCATTAGATTGAGTTACGCCGAGTACCCCCCCAAGGGGGCGTGGGGAATGTTGATGCCCGCATAGCGCAGAATGTCCAGCAGGCGGTTTTCCCCCTGATGATGAAACAGTCGCCGATCGCTACTGGCACCCAGCTTGTGCAAGGCCTGGACCTTGTGTGAGCTGATGGTTTTTTCACTGCGGCCCAAGCGCCGCGCCAGCTGCTTTTGCGGTTCGCCATGCGCCAGTGCACTGATAACCAAAAGCTCTTTTTGCGTCAGGTGACAGCAGACGCACATCTGAGTCCGCCGATATTCGGCCAAAAAATGCTGATGCCCAAGCCGATGGCGCAGCACCAGCAGCGAATTCAACTCGGCCGGCCCCAGCTTTTTTTGCAGGCAAACCGGCGGTTTCAGCCTGGAAGACAGGCCCGATAAGAAAGGGCCATAACCGTCGCTCCACATCAGCCAGGTCACATGAGAGAGCCTCTTGCAAAACTCCCTGCGAAAGACAAAGTAGTTATCCAGGCTTTCACCCTTACCGTGAGTGTCTGACAGCAACAGGTCAAATGGCTGTTTCTGCACCAGACCCTGCAAATCCGACAGCCGATCAGTGACCCCGCAAACTTCAAACTGAGCCGGAAGCGAGGCAAGCACCGACAACACCCCGAGCCGAAACCAGGGATCCGGCTCCATAACCATCACTTTTAGACGCATTATTGTTTCTCCTTAAACAGGGAGCCTTAGTGGCCACCGTACGATAATCCACTTCAGCCATTCCACCCTGTGGCAAAAACAGCTGGTCCAACAGGTACCTGCCAACCTGCTGATGCAACAGACTACAGAAGTGATACAGCTCGCAACGCTGGCGGCGGTTCAACGAAGCACTGGCATCTGTGGCTGGGCCGATCCCCCATTGAGCAAACCGGTCATTCAGCGCGTGGAGATAACGTCCGGAGTGACGTGCGGGCGATGTATCGAGCGCGCTCGCATCATGGCGACACTGCGCCACTATCTGCGGCAATGCGTTCTTCCGGCAGTTGCCAATAAAAGAAGTCGGCGAGCGGCCCACCCACGTGCTCGCCTCAGCCGGAGAGGAAAACAATACGCCTCCCAACAACGCCGCCGCCATCCCAACGGCGAGCGTATAGCCCTGAGGGGGTAAGCACCCGTTGATAAATTGTTTCAACAGTCGGCCAGGCCATCGCCCACCGGCCATTAAAGACCGGCAAATTTCAACGCGCACCAAATGACCCCCCACCAAAAAATGCCACAAACCAGCAACATCGCCAGCCAGGTGTAGCGACGGATACGTTTATCCCTGGCTGACGACCACATCCGGGCTCCTCCTGGCTGGGCATAGCCGAGATCCATGCAGCAACGCATGGAGTTGTTGATCGCAGCACACACCCAGTTTGCGCATCGCGCTGCGCTTATGGGCGCTCAGGGTCTTCGTCGTGAATCCGCCCGTCGGCGTAGTGAGATGTTCCAGTGCACCACAGACAAAATGACTGAGAACCTGCAGCTCGGGCCAGCTGAGCACAATATTTGCCGGCATCCGGGGAAACGAGTCGCTGTTCATAAAGGCAAGGTGGCTCATTGCCTGACGTTTCTGCAGCAAATCATGCAGCAGATGTGGCTGCAGATCATGCGGCAGGCACAGCGGCCCTTCATGGGGAGCCAACGGGCTGAGGGTGGTTAGCAACGGCGTAAGGGGTTCGCTGTACAGCAGCCAGGTTGTATCGATGTTGAAGCGCAGATAGTGGGAATAGAACAGGAAAAAGTCGCGTAGCCTGTCGCGATGCCCGGAGAGGCCAGTGAGGATGACATCCGCTCCGCCTTGCGACAACGTCTGTCGCAGAGTCAAAAGATCGTCGACCACGGTTAACGATGCGATTGCCTGGCGGGCCAGTTCGAGTACCCGCAGGGTGCCTTCGCGCATCAACCCCGGTGCCATCATCACGACCACGCGCAAACGCGGTGGAAGGGAGGTTGCAGACATAAGTTAGTCCTCTGCAGTGGATTCAGGGTTGCTGGCTATCGGCCTGATAGCGTTGACGTACCAGCAATTGGGTGGCCGGGTGCGAACAATGCCGCTGGCGTAACTGGGCATAGCGCCGTTCATTTTCAGCCAACCAAGGGGTCTCACTGACGCAACGCCACAACTCGGCGGCCTTGCGCAAAGCGCACAACCAGTCTTCTACGCCATAAGCCATCCCGCTGAGTTGCATGATGCGCCGCTCCAAACTGGCGGCTTTGATGGCAACGGCACGGGCGGCCTTGCGGGTGAGTATCGTGGGTGCGGCCATCGCGGTTATTTCCTGCTGCATGGTGGTTTTTACTCCTCCTGTCAGATCACCTGCCGCCATTTATTTGCAAAGAAAATAGATGCGTAAAAAAATGGAAACAGGCTATTTTCTCTCCAGTAAGATCCTCATACGGCATCGGGCCGGAGAGGCTATATGGAGCCAAAATAATGAAAACTCGAAAACACCTCACTCTCGGTGAAATAAATGACATCCTGCTTGCCACGCACATTGGAAAACATCCGGAGCGTGACCGTTGTTTAATACAGATGTGTTTTATCCACGGGCTGCGCGCCAGCGAAGCCTGTCAGTTAAAAATATCTGATATCGATCTGCGCGATAACGTGATTTATATCCGCCGCCTGAAGAACGGTTTTTCGACCGTGCATCCCCTGGCGCCAGATGAACTGCCGCACTTGTTGTGCTGGCTGAATTTGCGTAACAAGTGGCGCGATGCTGACAGCGAGTGGTTATTCCTGTCGCAAAAAGGCGGCCAACTGACGCGTAAACACGTGCATTACTTGATTAAACGCTACGGCGAGGCCGCCAATATTACGGTGGCATCGCACCCACATATGCTGCGACATGCCTGTGGCTATGCGCTGGCGGATTCGGGCGTCGACACCCGTTTGATTCAGGATTATCTGGGTCACCGGAATATTCGACATACGGTGATATATACCGCCAGTAATCCCAATCGCTTTATTGGATTATGGCAAAAAAAGTGAGGTGAAAAATAGGTCATTTTGGACCAAAGTGTTACATATCTTAGTTTTGTACGATTTCAAGTCAATAAGAATACCCCCCACTTTCACGCAACAATTTTATTTCCTTCAATATCAACAACCCACTAAACAAAATAAAAAAGGCTCACCGAAGCGAACCTTTGTTAAATAAATTAACGCAATTAAACAGCGAAGCAACGTCATTTTGTTTTCAGATACATACACTGACAAATCCGTCAGCACTCCACGAAAACTAAAACATTAGCCCGCGGGGATACCTAAAAACAGATTAATTATCTGAATGTCACAATTTGGTCCAAAATGTCGCATTTTCAGCACGATAAAAAACCAATGCATCACACTGAAATGAAAGGAGAAAATAAAAAAATAACTTTAATTGATATACCAAAATGAAATTCTGCATCTCTGCACCAGTTCCCTTTAAAACAGCAAAGGTGGAAATACTGGTGGATACATGCTCGTGAAGAAAATACGCAATAGTGGCGACAGATTCACTCTTGTTTTTTTCAAGTCACCCATCACGGGTTTCAGCATTAATCGAAAGCACCGGGCACAAGACAATTTATCCATGGCAAAGCCACCCCAACAACTATTCATTGTACAAGGAGACAGGGGGTTTTATGAAGCTTCAGCATGACGAGAATATCACCCTGCCGGATACGGTAGCGCACCTGGCCGAACAGCCGTTATGTCGCATTGTGGCCACCTGGGGGTTGCTGCAAAACCACTATCTGAATCGCCAACGCATCATGCAGGCCTTTAACGTACCGCGCCGTAAAGCGGGTTACATTCTGCGCTATATCGTACACAGCCCTTGCATCACCTGCGATCAACACGTTTATACCCATCCGCGATCGCACCGCCAGGAACTGCGGGTCTGGATCCGCACGGTAAGCCAACCTGTGCCATTACGAACAAAGAGTACCAGGGTTCGCAATGAAGACAGGCAAAGCGTCTGGGCACAACTGCTTCAGCGGCCGTGGAGCGAACTGCATCTGTAATAACCGGCCCTTTTCGCTCCCCCTCATTGGAGAGGTTGCCTATAGACAACTTTTTCCCACCGGGGCCAAGCCGTAATGACATGAACAGCGTTGCGTCTAACCGGCCCCGACTTTTTCAAACCAAGGGGGAATGACCCTGTCTTGACCAAAAGAACCTTGTATCACCTGGAGCGGCTTGTCTGGAACCTGATGCTTACCCTCAGTGCACTGCTCTGGTGTCTTTTTGCGCTGCTGCTCTACTGGTTTTTTTAACCCCGGCACAATTTTTTCATTTGATTGCAGGAGAGATGATATGCGTTTGACCGTTAACAATCGTACCGGCTATTTCCCCGCTCCCAAGGAGCTGGACCTGCTTCGTAATATTGCCACGGCGGACAGTCTGCCCAGCATTGTTCTCAAACTGCAGCCCGCCGCCGAAAGCGCCGTGCGGCTAGAGCCCCTGCCCCATACCGGCGGCGTCAACTGGCTACCGCTGCTGTGGCAACTGGTGGTGCTGAAGTCTTGCCGGCATGACCTGAAACTGAGTCTGCAAGCACCGTTTTCCACCCCCGCCTGGCACCGTCTGTTAGGCGTGCTGAACATCTCTCCCGGTCTGGCTGCCAAACAGCCACAGAGCCTGCCACTTTTGACGCTAACAGAGAGTCGGGTGTTGCTGACATTGCTTGGCGGCATGCACCCCTGGCAGCTGGCTGCCCGCATGAACCGAGATATCCGCACCATTTCCAGCCATAAAAAACGGGCCATGGACAAAGCCGGTTTGCAACATAACGGCGAACTCTATGCGCTGGGGGCGCTGCTTTACGGCCCACAGCATGCAACCGCGCAGATTGCCTTACCGGCAGCGGAACAGCAGGTGTTGGCCGCCCTGCTGCGCAACGGCAGCGTCACGGCGACCGCGCAGTTGCTGGGGAAAAGCGTCAAAACGGTGAGTGGCCAAAAACACAATCTTATGCGCCGACTTAATGTGCCCCATGAGGTGGCACTGTTTGCCGCCGCCGAGCACTACCATGCCGGGCCCCAAAAAAACTGCCTCGTCCACTCTGAATAGGCCTTAAACATTAAATCAATGGCCAATAGGAAAAAAGCCATCGCTTAATTATCACGCTGTGACCATTTCGCGCGAATTAAGCCCTGGCCGAAAGTTAAAATTCAATTCTTTTGAAACGTTGAGCATTGCTGGCGGTATAGAGTACCGTATGCTGAATATTCCGGTGGCCGAGATAGTCTTGTATCAACCGGGTATCCATACCTTTATTTGCCAGGCTATAACCGCAGGCGTGACGCAACATGTGGGGATGGGCAGGTAATTCGAGACAGGCCGCTTTACCGTAATCGCGGATCAAGCGGTAGATTTGCTGGCGCGATAGCCGGCCGCCCTTGCGCGACAAAAACAACCAGGGCTGGCCGGCATGCGGGCTGTCTTTACGGTCACCCAGCCAGCGTTTAAGCATCAGGGTCTCATCCGGTTGTAATGGGTGCTGAACCGACAGACCATTTTTCAGTCGCGAAATAAAAACCCGCCGCTCGGCGAGTTCTATATTGTCCAGCGTCATACGGCTTAACTCGCTGGCCCGCAAACCGTGAACAAAGCACATGGTGATCATACAGCTGTCCCTGACCGAGTTTAGTCCTCCCTTTATATTTTTTATCATTTTTTTTATTTCTGATTCATTCAGATATTTTCTTATTTCCAATTGCATAACTCCCCAGAAACATCATGTATCAAGCAGGACCAATGGCGGGTTTAAAAAACAGCCAAAAATGCAAATACAGTTACCAAACGTGCTAAATAGTAATGAGACTCTAAGATTAATCCTTAGCTATTATTGTCACGCGCAGCATTAATTACTAATTAATTAGCATTCGCATCGGGCAGTTATTGTTCTTAGAAAATGATTCACGGCGGTCGAGCAGCCATTGTCAGTAAATTTTCCCGAGAAAAACCACGGCTCCCTTTCTTACTCTGCAAATAAGTTACAGTTCATCAGCAAGAAAGCATTGTCGATCGCAGAGGCGCTGCCTACACTGCAAACAGGAAGTGACACTGGTAACAATTTGGAACCGGTTGCTGTGGTTCCCACAATGAATAAGGAAGACATAATGAGTTGGCCGTTCCTTGCCGTATTCTTTTCCGGTTGGCTGTTCGTCGATGCCTCCTACCGTGGGCCTCGCTGGCAGCGCTGGGTGTTTAAGCCCATCACTCTGCTGCTGTTGTTATTGCTGGCCTGGCAAGCGCCGGTGTTGGGGCCTGCAGGGTATTTGATCGTCCTCGGCCTGCTGGCAACCTTAATCGCCGACACCTTGCTGCTGCTGCCGCGCGAACGCGTGCTTTACGCCATCGGTGCCTTTTTCCTGTCGCACTTGCTGTATACCCTGAGCTTCGCCAGTCAGATGACCTTCAGCCTGTTTTGGCCGCTGCCGCTGGCGCTGCTGATTATCGGCGTGCTGTTACTGGCAACAATTTGGACGCGACTGGAAGAAATGCGTTGGCCGATCGCCACTTATGTAGCGATGACGCTGCTGATGGTGTGGCTGGCGGGTGAGCAGTACTTTATGCGCAGCACCGATTTCGGTTTCTCGCTGCTGGCGGGCACTTCACTGCTGCTGCTGGCCAACGTGGTGTGGCTGGTTAACCGCTATCGCTGGACCTTCCGCGCCGCGGATGCGCTGGTGGCCTTCTGCTATTTCTCCGGCCATTTCCTGATCGTACGTTCGCTGTATCTGTAAGGCTGCTCAGGGCGGGTTCGACTGCCGAACCCGCTGTTGTTATACCAGCGCTTTCAGCGTCAGTCCGTCATCCGCGCCAAGCTGGTTGCGGTAAATATCGCCATCGCGCGAGAAGAACGCCAGCGTACTGCCATCCGCCCGCAGCAAAGCGATGCCGTCCGGTGCAGGGCGCCAACCGACCACCTCGGCGGTTAACACCTTTTCCAAACAGTGCTGCCGATCAACCAATGAGTAGCCGTTGATTTCACTCTGTTCACCGGCCAAAAACTCAATCTGACATTGTTGTTCGGCATTGGCGACCAGCCATTGCCCCGCCAATGATTGCGCGCTGGGAAGAACCAAACTGCTGGCCATAACTGCCCCCGTAACCATCATGCCGCCTGCCACTAAGGCGGCGTGCGCTAAGCTGCCCTTCATATCGTCTCCTGTATAACGCCCGGCCAACCGGCGCCGGGCGTTAGCACCTGCACTGTTAAACGATAAAGTCAGTGGCGACGTCAACCTGGCCGACGATCTTCACCAGGAAGTCCGGGGCCTGATGGCCGCCGATATTCAGGGCCAGATCGCTGACGTTATTCGACGCATTGTAAGACAGCAAGGCTTCGCCCGCTGCGCCACTGAAATGATCGACGAAGTGGATCTGATCGCCACCCTGCGCGCCCTGATTGAAGAATGACAGGTCGATTTTATCGATGCCTTTCTGGAAATCCTTGATCCAGTCGGAGGCACCCGGCGCAGAATCGCTGACCGCAGAGAAGACAAAGGTGTCTTTGCCCGCACCGCCCCACAGCTCATCAGCCCCACCACCGCCGAACAGCACGTCGTTGCCCGCGCCACCTTTCAGCACGTTGTTGGCCGCATTGCCGACGATCACGTCATTGCCTGAACCGCCAATCGCGTTCTCGATGGTCACACCTGCGGCAATGGACACGTTGCCTTTCAGCCCACCCACGTCGGAGAAAGATTTCTCGTTCAGATTAATACGCTGGTTAGCGGTGTAACCGGAGAAATCGAAGGTGTCGTTGCCGCCCGCATCCCAGGCCGCAAAAATCACTTTTTGCGAATTGCTGGTGGTACTGAGGAAGTCACGGCCGGTATTTGAGTTGAAGCCATACACGGTATCGCCGGTACGGGTGGTCTGGTTGGCACCATACAGATGCTGAATAGCGGAAATGTCATCCAGCAGTGGCGCCGCAGCGTAGTGCCCGCCGTTGTCGCCACCGGTGTTGGTTTCGCTCCAGTAACTCATCAGGCTGAACTCACGAGTATCTTCGGCGTAGCTGGCGTCTCTGTAGGTCGGGTTGCCTTCACCGGCGTTGTAATCGCCCGGATGGCTCAAGCCCAACGCATGGCCAATTTCGTGGGTAAAGGTCTGGCGGCCGTAGTCTTCGCTGGCCGGATGTTTCACGTTGGACTGGTTGACGTTGTACCAGGTCTGCCCGCCCAGGTTTTGGCCCTGATAAATGGTGTTCGGCAGGAAGGCGTAAGCCTGGGTATCGTAGTCATAATGGCCGGGACGATCCTGGCTGTAGTTACCGAAGGTGATATTGGCCTTCTGGCCGGCACCAACTTCGGTAAAGGTGATATTGGCCACGTCAGACCAGGACTGCAGCGACAGCTTAGCCTGCTGCTGCTGTTCCGCGCTGAATTTGCTCAGTCCGGTATCGCCGGCGACGTTGGTGGAAGAGAATTTATAATCCGGGAAAGAGAACGTTAATTTAACCGGTTGGCCAAAAACTTTATAACCGTTCCAGGTTTGGTTCTCGCGGGTAATAAACAGCCCGGCTTGTTCGGTAGAAAATGAGTCCTTGCCATTAACCTGAATCCCGTTGCCTCGCTCATGATAATGCAGCAAATCATCTACTGCATTGTAAGCGGAGCTCGCAGCCGCAAGGCTGGATTCAGTAATTTCAATTGCCTTTTTAGTAGATTGCATTGGTTCGATTCCACTCATTAGCTGATTGTTTTCAATCAGACAGATAGACATAACCTGCCAGGAAGCCACGGAGAACGAACCGTACGCTTACGGGAAGGAGTTTATGCGCCGTTGCCGGCAGTGTGTTAGAGAGAATTAATGCATATATATCAGCAAATAAGATTACCACCATAAATGGTAATCGATTCCAATTATAGGCAGCGGTGTAAAACTGCACATAAAATAATCAGCCATTTATTATCGTTTCGAAGGCGATTTATGCTGGTTTTTTGCGTTCTTTACAATATTAATGAAACTTAAACGCCATGAGTTGGTAACAAACTCCAACAAAAATGCGGCCTGCAGAGCCAAGCGAATCGTGCTGGGATTTAGACGGCTAAAAGTTAAATTTTGCTAAAGCGTTATAGATTAATAACTCTTTATTATTAGCCGCCGGTACTTTTTAGTTCCCGCAGGAATAACATTTTCTTTTTTTGACTAATCACCTCGTGCCTTCCGGGTCCTTCACGCTCGTCGCCCCCTGATAAACGACATGGGGAAAAAAGAAATACCCCAATTCTCCCTCCGGTGCGCCATTAGCAATAATTCTCATCCGTCACTTGACTCTGGAGTTGACTCCAGGGTGTAGAGTTGGTTGCAAGAAGCTCATTAACTGCCCTGAGGGGGGACGTTATGCATAACCATGAAAATCACAATCATCAGGAACATAACCATGCCGAAGGTGGCTGTGGGTGCAATCACAGCCACAGCAAAACCCAGCACGGTTGCAGCAGTGAAAAACAAAACGCCGTCAACCCTGGCGAACACACTCATGCTCACGATCATGGCGCCAGCTGTTGCAGCGCTGACGATCATGGCGATCCGGACGAGGAAAGTGACAGGCTCGCTGCCGCCCCTCTCTCCGGCAGCGAGCGCTACAGTTGGAAAGTCACGGGTATGGACTGCCCCAGCTGCGCTAAAAAGATTGAAAATGCCGTTACTGCCATCCCGGGTGTCGTAAATGCACGGGTGTTATTCGCCACCGAAAAGCTGGTGGTAGACGGCCAGTCGAACCTTAGCCTGCGCATCCAGGACGCAGTGCAACAAGCCGGGTTTACCCTGCTCGGCACCCAGGCAAACCAAGCCGAGCCGCCTAAACCTTCACGCCTGGGGGAATTCGGCCCGTTGCTGCTGCTCACCGCGCTGATGATCGTCAGTTGGGCACTCAGCCTGGTCAACCCTGAGCTGAGCCGCATTGCCTTTATCGCCACCACGCTGGTGGGGTTGGCACCGGTCGCCACCAAGGCGATACGTCTGATCCGCTCCGGCACGCCGTTTGCCATCGAAACGCTGATGAGCGTGGCAGCCATCGGCGCGCTGTTTATCGGCGCTACCGCCGAAGCGGCCATGGTGCTGTTGCTGTTTATGGTCGGCGAAATGCTCGAATCCTACGCCGCCAACCGCGCCCGTCGTGGCGTGAAAGCGTTGATGGAGCTGGTTCCTGAAGATGCCCTGCTGCTGCAGGGTACCGAGCGTAAACGCGTGCCGGTCTCCAGCTTGCGTCCCGGCGATGTGATTGAAATTGCCCCCGGCGGTCGCCTTCCGGCCGATGCCGAACTGCTCAACCCGTTCGCCAGCTTCGATGAAAGCGCCCTGACCGGCGAGTCGGTCCCGGTCGAACGTCAGCAAGGTCAGAAAGTGGCGGCGGGCAGTTTGTCGGTCGATCAGGCCGCGCAGATGAAGGTGATTTCCGAGCCGGGTAAAAACGCCATCGACCGTATACTGCAACTGATTGAGGAAGCCGAAGAACGCCGTGCGCCGATCGAGCGTTTCCTTGACCGTTTCAGCCGTTACTACACCCCGGCCATTATGCTGCTGGCCATCGCGGTAATTCTGGTGCCACCGTTGATGTATGCTCAACCCTGGGATGTCTGGATTTATCGCGGCCTGACCCTGTTGCTGATCGGCTGTCCTTGTGCACTGGTGATTTCCACTCCGGCAGCCATTACCTCCGGACTGGCGGCGGCAACCCGTCGCGGCGCGTTAATTAAAGGTGGCGCGGCGCTGGAACAGCTCGGCCAGGTACAAACCATCGCCTTCGACAAAACCGGTACCCTGACGGAAGGCAAACCGACGGTGACGGATGTGCTGCCGCTCAACGGCATCAGCGAACAGTCACTGTTGATCCTTGCCGCAGCGGTAGAAGCTGGCTCCCATCACCCGTTGGCGCAGGCCATTATCAATCGCGCCGAACAATATGGTGCTCCTTTGCCGCCGGCACAGAACCGTCGTGCGTTGGCCGGCGTCGGTGTGGAAGGCATTGTCGACGGTAAAACCGTGCTGATCAGTACACCGGCCAAACTGGCTGCAGGCTTGCTCAATCAGCAAGGTGCTAACCAGGTGGAACGGTTGGAAAATGCCGGTAAAACGGCGGTAGTGGTACTGGAAGATGGCGTGCCGATCGGCCTGCTGGCCCTGCGCGATACGCTGCGCAGCGACGCCAAGCAGGCGATTGCCGAACTGAATGCGTTGGGGATCAACGGCGTAATGTTAACCGGCGACAACCCTCGAGCGGCCGCAGCGATTGCCGCCGAGCTGGGGCTGGACTACCGTGCCGGTTTGCTGCCGGAAGATAAAGTGAGGGCGGTAACCGAGTTGAGCGAGCTGCGCCCAACGGCGATGATCGGCGATGGCATCAACGATGCGCCGGCAATGAAAGCCTCCAGCATCGGTATCGCCATGGGCAGTGGCACCGACGTGGCGCTGGAAACCGCCGACGCGGCGTTGACGCACAATCGGCTGCTGGGCGTGGCGGAGATGATCCGCATCTCACGCGCTACACACGCCAATATCCGCCAGAACATCACCATTGCGTTGGGGCTGAAAGGGATATTCCTGATCACCACCCTGATGGGCCTGACCGGGCTGTGGCTGGCGGTGCTGGCGGACTCTGGCGCTACCGCGCTGGTCACCGCCAACGCCCTACGCTTGCTGAAGAAACGTCAGTAATAAGAACCACATATCAGGATGCCAGCAATGGCATCCTGATTCACTTAGCCGAAAAATAACACCGGCAAGTCGCACGTAATAACCATAAAACCAGCATGCCTTTCTATATTCTTCCGCCACCTATTCCTGAAACCCGATAAGCCTACTTAACTTATCAGAGTCATGGCCGAATGAATGAAACCGCTATATTTTAAAATCCTGAACCTGATCGTCGTCCCTTTTATCCCTACACTGGCTCTGGCGCAGCAGCCTGATTCTGCCGCCACAGAGCAACTCATTGATAGCGCCGATCGCCCCCTTTTCACCACCCCTAACGCCTTACCCGCAGCCCAGCATAACGATGCGCCCAAGGCAAAAACCCAGCCTGAGCATCGCCTGTTGCCGATTTGGGGGGATGAAGCACGCGCCCGTGGTTATGATCTGCCGGAACCCTTCGGGATCGGCATCAACTACATGAACATGCGGCAAAATATCGATGTCGACAGTATCCAATTTTCCGGCCTCAGCCTGGGTAAAACTCCCTTGCCATCCAATTTGTTCAACATCGACGTGGGCAAAACTCGCGAGAAAAGCAAAACGGAAACCATGCGTCTGGACACCTGGGTACTGCCATTCCTCAATGTTTACGGCATCATCGGCCATACCAAAGGCAGCTCGTTGTCCCAGGTCTCCGTAGACGCCGATCCCAGTCAACAAAAAGGGATGGATAAAGTCATCGCCAGAATCGTACACGGCATGAACAAAAGCGGGCAACTGCGCGATCTGGATTTTAAGCTCGATTTTAAAGGCACCACTTACGGCGCCGGTTTCACGCTGGTTGGGGGATATGAGAACTGGTTCACCTCGGTCGATACCAACTACACCCGCACCAATTTCGATATCCTTGATGGTCAGATTTCCGCACTGACGGTGTCGCCTCGGGTAGGTTACCGCTTCCTGGTGCCCGGTATCAGTGGCCAAACCCATCTCAACCTGTGGGTCGGCACCATGTATCAGGACGTCCAGCAGAGGTTCAAAGGCAGCCTGAGTGATTTAAAAATGCCAACCGAACTTCAGAGCCTGATGATGATGGCCAATCAGCAGGGTGAAGGCCGTTTTGACGTGAAACAGCACCTGCAATCGCCGTGGAACGTACTGATTGGCACGCAATACGAGATCACCAGGCACTTTAACCTGTTGACCGAATTTGGCTTTAGCGAACGTAACAGCTTTATGGTCTCCGGTGAATATCGCTTCTGATGGCAATATCGATCCGCAGTTTGCCGCTGGTATTGTTGGTTCTGCTACCCGGAGCTCACGCCACTTTGTTGTCACGCCAGCAAATAGATGAAATGTTGGCCCCTTTGGGGTCTGACAACCAATTCGACAGCAGCAAAACCATCGATTGGGGGGTCTTGCCCGGCCCGTTCTATACGCCAGAACTCGGTCTTGGCATCGGTACCGCCGTCGTGGGAATATATCGCCCGGACAGCCAGGATAAAGTCAGCCAAAACTCGACGCTGGCGTTAAAGGGCTTTTTCAGCACCACCGGTGCCTTCGGCGTCGGTTTCCAAAACCACAGTTTTTTCGCTGACGACCAATGGCGTTTTTTTGCCGACGGCTCGCTGAATAATATGCCCACCTATTTCTGGGGCACCGGTTACCAGGCTGGGCATAACAACGGCAACAAAGAAAAGTACACGCAGCAGGCATTCCAGATAGCCCCACAGCTGCTGTATCGCATTGCCAATGCCACCTACGCGGGGGTGGGCTGGGATTTTTCCTCGACGCACGCCAGCAAAACTGATGAGGATAACAGCAGCCTGTTAAGGGCCCAAAAAGCCGGCGTTTCATCACTAAGTTCAGGAGTCAGCGGTTCGCTGAGTTACGATACGCGCGACTTCGTTTCTAATGCCAGCCGTGGCCAGTATCTTCGCCTGAGCGACACCTATTTTGCGCCAGAATTGGGCGGCGACAGCCGTTTCAATGCTGTAGAAGGCCAGTACAATGCCTACCACAGCTTGAGTGCGAAAAGCGTGCTGGCGTTAGACGCTTACAGCCGCCTGACGACGGGCGAGGTGCCTTGGGACAGGCTGTCCGGCCTGGGTGACGACAAACGCATGCGCGGCTATTATCAAGGCCGCTATCGCGACAGAAATGTGTTCAGCAGCCAGATCGAGTATCGTCGCAAGCTGAACTGGCGCCACGGTTACGTTCTTTGGGCCGGTGCGGGAACGCTAAGTAGCAAGGCCGGCGATTTGGGCCAAGGGCCCTGGTTACCCACGCTGGGAGCGGGTTACCGTTTTGAATTCAAACCGAAAATGAACGTGCGGCTCGATTTTGGCATCGGACGTGGCAGCAGTGGATTTTACTTTCAGGTTGGGGAAGCTTTTTAATGCGCTCTGTTGTACTGCTGGTTTTGTTGTCGTTTACTTCCACGCTATCTGCCAAACCCGTGGAAACGTTGGTGACCTCGCAACCCATCAACGAAAGCCGTATCGCCTGGCCGGTGGCTGCGCCGCTGTCCCCGCCGGATGGTTTGCGCCCCTGCTGTGCCTTTGGCTACAACCTCAAAGCGCAAGTTTGGGGTATCCCAGTCCCCTTTTATCAGTTGGGTAACCTGGTGGATGCCGACCGGCTTGGCCGTCACCACTATAACGACAGCGCTTTCAATGCCGTTAGCAACTTGATGGGACTTGGCAGCGAGCAATTGGGGGTGATGTACACCCGCCGCGGGGGATTTATCGATATCGCTCACGTACGCGACACCGCCGACAATACCCTTTTCCTGTTCAGCCAACTGCTACCCCGATTGGGCCAGCAATGGAATATCGATCTTAGCCCCGAGTTGGCAATACGCCGTATCCAGCTGAACGCCTTTACCCCGCCTCAGGATGCTGCGCAGCGCTATACGCTCGCGGCGTATTTGGCAGGAGAACTCGCCTTTCAAATGGCGGCGTGGCATGAAGTGGCACAGTGGTATGGCTACCAGTCGGTACCGGGGTTTTCGGAGGAGGTCTCGGCTTTTTCACCGGAGGATTTGTATTCCAACCTGCTGGGATCACGGCTGGCGATCGATGCTATCTTGCAGGGACAGGCGGTTTCCCTAACGGCCTACAACCACGCCATGGAGAATTTGCTCCCCCAGGCCCTGCACCAGCTTGGCGCCGTCTCCATCAGGGCAACTCAGCGGCAGTTTGACGGGATTGACGGCGACTGGTGGGACAGCCATCGCCGGGTACCGGAGAAGTTTCTGGTCTTAAAACGCGATTACACGACCGGCAGCAATCGGCTGCCGGCTCTGCCGCCGTTCGAAAACACCGCCCCACAACGCCTGATGTTACCGCTGCAGGTTCAGGGGTTCTGGCTGGCAAAGCTGGGTGAACTGCAACTCTGGCCGACGGATGCGATGCATTCTCTGCCGGTGCCGCCCCACTATTACCGCCCGCAGGATTTCAGGGGGCTGGCAATGCACGCTCGCGCATCGGACGCACAGCAAATACTGCAAAAACGCTAGGCAAAATCGGCGATTAGCGCTCAACACCTTTACGCAATAAATAGCGGTAAGGCGTTTTTTCAGTTTCCTGCGCCACCAGCGTGTGCTCCATAAAACGGCAAAAACCCGGAATATCGCGGGTGGTGGCCGGATCGTCAGCAATAATCAGCAGGGTTTCACCGTTATCCATATGGCGCACGGTTTTACGCACCATCATTACCGGTTCCGGACAGCGCAGCCCCAGCGCATCAAGCGTCTGGTCGGCCTGGGCAAACAAGTCAGTCATGCAATTTTTCTCGGTCAAAAGCGATCGGCGTACGCTCGCCGCATCTCATTAGCGCCTAGTTTACGCCGGTAGTTTTTCTGTGCAAGATGCGTTAACGTTTGCGTTAAATTTAACCATTGCATTGGTTGCGCAAACGCGTATCATGCGGCCGCGCGGCTTTTTTCGCTGCACAGACAAGACATTCTGGGTTCCCTCACCCCACTGCTAAAAAGGCTACAACATGTATTCGTTTACCGCTCGACAGCGCCTTACCGCGTTGGTCTGGCTATCGCTGTTCCATATTGTCATCATTACCTCCAGTAACTACCTGGTGCAGTTGCCGATGTCCATTTTCGGTTTCCATACCACCTGGGGCGCGTTTACCTTCCCATTTATCTTTCTGGCAACCGACCTGACGGTGCGTATTTTTGGCGCCCCGCTGGCGAGACGCATCATTCTTTCGGTGATGGTGCCGGCCCTGTTTATCTCGTACGTCATCTCCACCGTCACCTATCAGGGGGAATGGCAGGGGTTTGCCGCACTGGGTAGCTTTAACCTGTTTGTCGCACGTATCGCCGTCGCCAGCTTTATGGCTTACGTGCTCGGTCAAATCCTCGACGTACACGTTTTCAACCGGTTACGCCAGCGCAGCGCCTGGTGGGTGGCCCCTGCCGCGGCCATGTTCCTCGGCAATATCAGCGACACGCTGTCGTTCTTCTTTATTGCATTCTACAAGAGCAGCGACGCCTTTATGGCCAACAACTGGGTCGAGATTGCACTGGTCGATTACAGCTTCAAAGTGCTGATCTGCATGCTGTTCTTCCTGCCAATGTATGGCGTGCTGCTGAATATGCTGCTCAAACGCATTGCCGCTCGCCAGGGCGACAGCAGCCTGCAACCGAGCTGACCCGTGTTATCATTGGCGGCCTACCCATCCGGAGGCCGCCATGACCGTCACCACCCGCCACGCCACCCTCGAAGAAATTCATCGTCTGTATCAGCAAATCCCCGAATTCGGCAATCTGCACAACCTCAACGATCTGCAACAGCGCATCGGCTCACTCCCAATGGCCGCACTGATCGCCGAAGTCGACGGCCAGGCTGCCGGTTTCAAGCTCGGTTATCAGCAACAAGACAGGGTGTTTTACAGCTGGTTGGGTGCCGTATTGCCGGCTTATCGCCGTCATGGTGTGGCAATGGCGCTATTGGCCGAGCAGGAAAACTGGGCACGGGCGCAGGGTTATCACCAGTTGAGGGTGAAAACCCGTAATCAGTTCCGTGCGATGCTGATGATGCTTATCAACAATCACTATCAGATTGTTCAACTGGAAAAGAAAGGCGAAGTGGCTGATTATCGGCTATTACTTGAGAAAACCTTGTGACAACATCTGCCTTGCATTTCACCCTGGAATAGGTTGCGATACGGCAGTGAAACCCTACCTGAAAGGAAGAAGGAAGCCCAATGCGTAAAGTAGCAAAATTGATGGGTATCAGCCTGTTAGTGCTTGGCCTCGCGGCCTGCGACGGCGAAACCAAAGACACCAAAGCGCCGGCGGGCGATGCCGCAGCCAGCGCACCGGCCGGGCAACAGGTAAGCTTGCTGGAGGGTAAGCTGGCGTTCACCCTGCCGGTCGGTATGGCGGACCAAAGCGGCAAGCTGGGTAATCAGGCGAACAACATGCACGTTTACGCCGACAGCACCGGCCAACGCGCAGTGATCGTGATCCTCGGCGACAAAACCGCCGACAGTCTGGAAACCCTGAGCAAGCGTCTGGAAGATACCCAGCGCGCGCGTGATGCGAACCTGCAGGTGGTCACCAACAAAGCCATCGACGTAAACGGCGTGCCGCTGCGTCAGTTGGACAGCATCATTACCAGCGGCGGCGAGAAGGCCTACTCCTCCATCCTGATTGGCACGCTGGATAACAACATGCTGACCATTCAGGTGACGCTGCCAGCGGATAACCAGCAGCAGGCGCAAAGTGAAGCCGAAGGCATCATCAAAACGCTGAAACTGAACAAGTAAACTTTTACTGACTCAGCCTATAGGGCGCAGTTCACACTGCTGCGCCCTACGCCAGGGCCTGTGCCAACAGGGTAATCGGGTGTTCGCAGCGCTTGCTGGTCGACATCTCGATTTGCCATTTACAGGTTTCGCAGTCCGTCACCACCAAATCGACCCCACTCTCCTCAATCTGGCTAAACAGCGATGCGCCAATCCCTTGCGAAGTCGCATAGTTCTCGGATTTAAATCCGTAGGTGCCGGCAATGCCGCAACACTGCGAATCTAATACCACCAGCTCCAGCCCCGGTATCTGCCGCAATAATTCCAGCGTATAGGCCGTCCAGCCCATTTTCTCCATGTGACACGGCGTATGGTAGGCCACCCGCAACGGCGTGCGCTTCAGCGGCAGGCTGCGCCCCTGATTGAGCAGGCGGTACAGATAGCGCGTCGCCAGCTCCACCCGTTCACGCACCGCCGAGGTATCCACCTCCAGCAAATGCGGGTATTCGTCACGCAGCGTAAAAGTACAGCTCGATGATGTGGCCACAACAGGGATGCCGCGCTCCAACACCGCCTCATGCAGCGATTCGGCATTCACCTTGGCCTGTTTCTTGGCCTGGGCGATAAAGCCGTTGGCAATCAGCGGCACACCGCAGCATTTTTCGCGCTTAAGCAGCTGCACGCCGATATCCATCGCATTGAAGACTTTGATCAGATCCTTACCCAGCTGCGGGTGGTTGTAATTGACGAAGCAGCCGTGGAAAAAAGCCACCTGCTCGGCGTAACGCTGTTGGGCCTGCGCTTGCTGGCGGTACCAGCGGCGGAAGGTGCCGAACGAGTATTTGGGCAGTTCGCGACGGTGATCAATTTTCAACGCCTTGTCCAGCAGAACGCGCACCGGCTTTAACCCGGTGGCAGCGTTGACGATCGGCGCAAACGGCGTCGACAGTGAGCCCATGATATCGGTATGACTGAGGATGGCGTCGCGCAGCGTCGGCTTGCTCTGGGCAAAGTCGGCACGCGCCCGCTGAATGATATCGCCAATTTTGACGTCGGACGGGCAGGCCACCTCACAGCGTTTGCAGTTGGTGCAATACTTCAGCGCTTCATCGTACAGCGCCGGATCTTTTAACCGTAGGCGTTCGCCGTCCGGCCCAGCCTGCTTGGGCCCGGGATAAAGCGGATTCACTTTGGCCACCGGGCAATAGGTTGTGCAGACGGTGCACTTGATGCAGTTCTCAAAACTGTTGTCTTTGTGCAGGCTCATGGTTGCTCCTCCTGTGCCGCAATCTGTTGCGCGACATGCAATGCTCCCACCAACGAAACACCTGCACCGCAGCCCTGCTGCAGCGGATCGTAGCCGCCGGTTACCGCCCCTATGGCATACAGGTTACTCAAAGGCTCTCCCTGCCTTAGGGCACGCAGCTGGTTATCGGTGCGTACCCCAAACTGCAAATAGGGTTGCGGAGCAAACAGCTCACGACAACTCCAGTCTGCACGCTCCGCCTTACTGTCGACATCCAGTCCAAATACCGGTTCACGTATGCCGTCGAAGTCCGCCACCAGCCCATTACTGAAAAAACTGCCGCTGGCCAGCACCACCTGCTGCGCCACCAACGGAATATCGGTGTGGTTACGGGTATAAACACCGGTGACTCGCCCGGCTTCAATATCCGCCCGCAGCACGCTGTCCCCCGGCATAAAAACGCCGCCCAATTGCTGTAATCGCGAACGCAGCGCCTGGTGCAACCTCATCCCCAGTACCGAAGGCGGCAGCGTCGGCAGCAGGCGAATCGGTTTGCCGACCGCCGCCTGCAGCGCCGCCAATGGCGCGTCATCCTCCAGCCCCAGACAGGCCGGCAAGAATATCGCCTCGGCGTCCGCAGCCAACCGCCGAAGCTCGTCCGCCATTGGCGTCAGGTTTTCCGGCAGATCCAGTACCCTGGCGATATTTACCGCTCGGAACTCACTGGGGTTATTGCGCAGCCGGTCCAGCGCCGGCAAGTGCATATCTGCCACCTCAGCCCGAACGCCCAGGGACTGCGTCAGGGAACTGGCGGCCAACTGTGGCTGAAAATCCAAAAAGCCTTCAATGCCGATCACCGCAATGTGCCGCCACGGCAGTTCACCGCCTAACGGCGTAACGGGGATAGCCTGCGGGCTGAGCCAGGTCGCCCGGCGCGTGCCCAGCGGCGTGATGCGCAGATGATTGCGTTCGCTGTCACCCTGCAGAGCAAGCCCACAGCGCTGTAGCAGCGATGCGGCTTCACCCGACAGCGCCGCCACCCGCTCGGCACCGATCAACGCATAGGGATGCCGGGGTGCCTGTGTTGCCAGTGCGGACAGCGCCGCCAATGGCTCTGTCACCGGGGTGCCGTCGGGCAGTTGCGCCAGCAGATCAAGCGAGCCAGATGAAAAATAGAGTGCACTCTGGCCAGAACTGACCACCGCACAGCGCTTGCCCTGTTCCGCCAGGCGGATGGCGCAGGTCATACCCGCCAGGCCACCGCCAATCACCACTACGTCAAATCGCATCATCGGCCTCCTGTTCCCCCCGGGCATCGAGCCCGCACAATCCCTGGTAAACCCAACTGGTAAATTCACTTTCGCGCAGCGCATCGCCCCACGCGATAGGCCGGACGCCTTTCCAACGCTCGTTGAGGAAATGCGATAGCTGGTCGATCGACTGCTGCGGGGTGGTGACGTTAAAGCGTGTCAGCAGCCCCGCGGCACGGCAGGCGCAAAGCTCCCCCTGGCAGGTGCCCATGCCAACGCGGGTACGGCGACGCAAATCGACCAGGTTATTGACGGTGAGAGAGTTAACCGCATAACGCACCTCGCCGGCGGTCACCGCTTCGCATTCGCACACCAGGCTGTTGTCCAACCGATCCCCCGCCGGTACGCGGTTTGCACGGTCGCCGTGGCGATAAACCGCCGAGCCACGAATACTGGCAGGCAAAGACACCACGCTACGCACCGTTTCTTCCGCCGACTGACGAGAACCCGGCAACGCCTCCTGTGCGGTAGTGCAGGGGCTGTCTACCCGAAGCTTTTCGCACACTTTATCGGTCGCCCACTGCGCCATCAGCCGGTAGGTCATCAGCTTGCCGCCGGTGATGGTGATAAAGCCTTCCAGACCGTCGCGGCTGGCATGATCGAGCAGCACGATGCCACGGCTGACGTTGCGACCGCTAGGGTCGTCGTCACTGGCTACCAGAGGCCGAACGCCGGCATAAGCACGCAGAATTCGGGTTTGCGCCAATTCAGGTGCCAGCAGCGCGCCCTCGCGGATTAAAATGTCCACTTCCTGCGGGGTCACCAGCATGTTGTCGATCTGGTCATAGTCAATGTGGGTCGAGGTGGTACCAATCAGCGAGATGGTGTCGCCCGGCACCAGAATGTCGGCGTCCGCCGGCTTGCGGCAGCGGTTGATCACCATGTTGTTGATGCGATGACCCAGGATCAGCAGAGCGCCCTTGGCCGGGAACATGCGAATTCGCAGATCGGCATATTCTGCAATCTGCTGACCCCAGATACCGGCGGCGTTGACCACCACTTCGGCGTGAATATCGTAACGGCGCGACGATTGATGGTCGAAAACCCGCACTCCGGTAACGCGATCGCCCGTGCGTAATAAACCGACCACCTGGTGATAAGTGAGGATCTGCGCGCCGTGCTCACGGGCATCGAGCATATTGGCGGCGGTCAAACGGAAAGGATCGACAGTGCCGTCCGGCACGCGCACGGCACCGATGAGCGCCGGATTAGCCGCCGGCTCCAGCCGCAACGCCAACTGCGGATCAATAGCTTCAGCGTTGATACCGGCGCTGTGGCAGGAGACAATAAACTGCTGTTGGTAAGCCAGTGAATCCTGCGGCAGGGTGATAAACAGCCCGTCGGTTCGCTCAATACAGTGATGCGCAATGCGTTTGAGGATACGGTTCTCTTCTATGCATTCGCGCGCCGATTCGCCGTCGGTTACCGCATAACGCGCACCGCTGTGCAGCAGACCGTGGTTGCGCCCGGTCGCGCCGGTGGCGATATCATGACGCTCCAGCAGTATGCAACGCAGTCCGCGGCGTGCGCAGTCACGAGCAATGCCCGCGCCGGTCGCGCCGCCGCCAATGATGATCACATCCGTTTCGTTTTCTGCTGAATGGCTGCTCATGACGCTCCCTCTGGATCCGTGGTTATTGCCCTATTGGGCCACAGTCATTGGGGTCTTTGTTTGATAAGGAACAATAACGAACTTAAAACGAAAGTAAAATGTCCACAAAAAACCACGAATGTGATCACAATCACGATTTTTAGGCGTTTTTCTATTTCATAACGTTAACGAATCGCTCAAAATCCGCCGGTGTTTCATAAAAGTGTAACATTTGCGCCATTCATCACAGCGACACCAGGCGGTTTTGACTAGGATGACGCTCGTTATGGAACAAAAAAACACCACATTCGATATCCGCTCAATCATCAAATGAACGTAAAAGATCATATTGATGTGATAACTAGATAAAGCCATCGGAGGCGCTCATGTTGAGTATTTTTAAGCCGGCAGCACACATTTCACGTGTGCCGGTCGACAAAGTCGACCCGCTGTACCGTAAATTGCGCTGGCAAATATTTATGGGGATTTTCTTCGGTTATGCCGCCTACTACCTGGTGCGCAAGAACTTCACCCTGGCCATGCCTTACCTGATTGACCAGGGCTTCAGCCGCGGTGACCTCGGTTTCGCGCTGTCCGGTATTTCCATCGCCTACGGTTTCTCCAAATTTATCATGGGGTCGGTTTCTGACCGCTCCAACCCTCGCGTGTTCCTGCCCGCCGGCCTGATTTTGGCTGCTGCGGTCATGCTGTTCATGGGCTTCGTTCCATGGGCGACATCGAGCATCGCGGTCATGTTCGTGCTGCTGTTCCTGTGCGGTTGGTTCCAGGGCATGGGCTGGCCGCCTTGTGGCCGTACCATGGTGCACTGGTGGTCACAGAAGGAACGCGGCGGTATCGTTTCGGTCTGGAACTGCGCCCATAACGTGGGTGGCGGCCTGCCACCGCTGCTGTTCTTGCTGGGTATGGCCTGGTTCAACGACTGGCACGCGGCGCTGTACATGCCGGCCTTCGGTGCCATTCTGGTAGCCCTGATCGCCTTTGCCCTGATGCGCGACACCCCGCAATCCTGCGGCCTGCCGCCGATTGAAGAATACAAAAACGATTATCCGGACGACTACACCGACAAAGCGGAAGAAGAGCTGACGGCCAAGCAGATCTTCATGCAGTACATCCTGCCGAACAAACTGCTGTGGTACATCGCCGTAGCCAACGTGTTCGTTTATCTGCTGCGTTACGGCATTCTGGACTGGTCACCGACCTACCTGAAAGAAGTGAAACACTTCGCGCTGGACAAGTCTTCATGGGCTTACTTCCTGTACGAGTATGCCGGTATTCCGGGCACCCTGCTGTGCGGCTGGATGTCGGACAAGGTGTTCAAGGGTAACCGTGGTGCCACCGGCGTGTTCTTCATGACGCTGGTGACCATTGCCACCGTCGTTTACTGGCTGAACCCGGTCGGTAATCCTGGCATCGATATGGCCTGTATGATCACCATCGGCTTCCTGATTTACGGCCCGGTCATGCTGATCGGCCTGCACGCACTGGAACTGGCGCCGAAGAAAGCCGCCGGCACCGCCGCAGGCTTCACCGGTCTGTTCGGTTACCTGGGCGGCTCTGTTGCAGCCAGCGCCATCGTCGGCTACACCGTTGACTACTTCGGTTGGGACGGCGGCTTTATGGTGATGATTGGCGGTAGCATCGGCGCGGTAGTGCTGCTGTTGCTGACCATGATGAGCGAGAAAAAACACCACGCGGAAATCGCTGCCAACAAACGCGGTTAAGCGTCATACAACTTTCGCATTATTTAAAGGCCGCCTTGCGGCCTTTTTAATACCCCTGCACCTACAACATGGAGAACAACAATATGCGGACTCAAGTCAAAGCCCTGCTGGCAGGGATTATCCTGGCCACCTCAATGGTCAGCGCCGCACAAGCCGCCGACAAGGTGGTAATCGCCCACCGTGGCGCCAGCGGTTATCTGCCGGAACACACGCTGCCGGCGAAGGCCATGGCCTACGCGCAGGGCGCGGATTTCCTCGAACAAGATCTGGTGATGACCAAGGACAACGAGCTGGTGGTGTTGCATGACCACTACCTCGATCGCGTCACCGACGTAGCAGAGCGTTTCCCGGACCGCGCGCGCAAAGACGGCCGTTATTACGCCATCGACTTTACGCTGCCTGAAATCAAGTCGCTGAAGTTCACCGAAGGTTTTGAGATCGAAAATGGCAAGAAGGTACAGGGTTACCCGGGTCGTTTCCCGATGGGTAAATCCGACTTCCGCGTCCATACCTTCCAGGAAGAGATCGAATTTGTGCAGGGGTTGAATCATTCAACCGGCAAAAACATCGGTATTTACCCGGAAATCAAAGCGCCGTGGTTCCATAAGCAGGAAGGGAAAGACATTTCCAGCAAGGTGCTGGCGGTTCTGAAACAGTACGGCTACACCGGCAAGGGCGATAACGTCTATCTGCAATGCTTCGATGCCAACGAGCTGAAGCGGATTAAAACCGAGCTGGAACCGAAAATGGGCATGGATCTGAAGCTGATCCAATTGATCGCCTATAACAAGTGGCAGGAAACCTACGAGCAGAAAGCCGACGGCAAATGGGTGGAATACGACTATGACTGGATGTTCAAACCGGGCGCGATGAAGCAAATCGCCCAGTATGCCGACGGCATCGGACCGGACTACCACATGTTGGTGGTGGCGGAAAAATCCAAGCCGGGCAAGGTGGTGCTGACCGACATGGTGAAAGAAGCGCATGCCAACAAGTTGGCGGTGCACCCATTCACCATCCGCGCCGATGCGCTGCCAGACTACGTGACCGACGTGAATCAGCTGTATGACGTGATTTACAACCAGGCGGGCGTGGACGGCGTGTTCACCGACTTCCCTGACAAGGGCGTGCAATTCCTGCAAAAGCAGGGCCAGCACAAGTAATACCAATCAGGGCGCCGCAAGGCGCCCTGTTCATATCAACCCAGGAACATTTTCCGCAGGTAATGCGGCACCGCATCGTCGACGTTGGAGCCTATGACTTCCAGCTCAGGCAGTTTATCTTTCAAACGCTGATGCGCGTCGCGCATGATGCAGCCTTTACCGGCCATCGACAGCATTTCCAGATCGTTCATGCCGTCGCCGAAAGCGATGCACTCTTTCAACGTATAACCGATGATCTTGGCCACTTCTTCCAGCGCATGCCCTTTTGACACGCCACCCGCCATCACTTCCAGACAGGTTGGGAACGAGAAGCTGACGTTAACCCGATCGCCCCAGCGTGCATTGATGGCATCTTCCAGCGGCAGCAGCTTTTCGTGATCGTCGCAGGTGAAGTACACCTTGCACACGCCGTCGGTTTCCAACAGGCCCGGTTCGAACAACTGGTACTGGAAAATGGATTCCTGGAAAAACTCTTTCTGTTCAGGGCTTTCGCGGTTGATGTACCAGTCGTCGTTGCGGTAGACGTTGGTGGTGATATCGGCATCGTTATGCAGCATGCCGTAAAGGTCGCGGGCAATGTCTTCGGCCAGGTTATGGCTGAAAATCAGCTCACCGTCGGTGTTGTGCACGCGAGCGCCGTTGGACGTGATCATAAAGGCGCTGATGTCGAGGTTATCGCGGATCTGCGCAACGTCGATATGGTGACGCCCGGTAGCGAAGACGAAATGTACCCCACGCTGGGTCAGCAGCTTCAAGGTCTCTTTGGCGTACGGGGACAAGGTGTGGTCAGGTGACAGCAGCGTGCCATCTAAATCGGAAGCGACGACGTGATACATAGCGGTATGTTCTAACCTCTGATGGAGTGGTCGGCGGTAGGGGTACCACCTAAGTGTTGAGCAAAGAAACGCAGGATTGCGTTCAGTGCTTCGGCGCGCATCGCGTCCCGCTCAAACAGGATCTCATGCCGTGCGCCTTCGATAACCTGCGGTTTTTCCCCTTCGCAAGGGTGCCCCGCTTCTGACAATGCCTGACAAAAAGCCTGGTGAGAGCGGTTGTCGACCACCCGATCCTCCCCGGCCTGCAATAACAATAGCGGCGTAGTGATGTTAGCCGCCTGAGCGATAATATCCCGACCGGCCTGGAGACTTTCTCGCACCCAATGGTAAGTGGGCCCCCCCACCTGCAGCTCGGGATAGTCGGCGTAATAGCGCAAGCAGCGCCGATAACGTTCACGACTGTGGGTCAACACGTTGACCACGTACGGCAGTGGGCGCCACTGGCCGGTGCCTATCGCATAGTACTCACGCACCTTCGGGTGCTTCTCCGCCCAGTCAAGAATGCGATTGGCCATCCAACCCGGCATCGGTAAATAAATGCCGAACATTGGCGCACAAAACGCGGCGGCGTCAAAGGCCTGCGGCTGACGAGCCAGGAATTGCGCCAGGATCGCGCCCCCCATTGAGTGCGCCAGCGCAAAGCGTTGCCGGTAACCGCGTGGCTTCACTTCCTGCTGATAAAACTGGGTGAAATCGTCGACGTAATCGCTGAAGTTTATCACATGACCACGGTGCGTATCCGCCAGCAAACGGCCGGAACGGCCTTGCCCACGGTGATCTAAAATCATCACATCATAGCCACACTGGAACAGATCGTAGGCAACCTCAGGATATTTAACGTAACTTTCGATGCGGCCGGGGCTTACCACCACCACCCGCTGATGACGCGCAGAACAGAATCGTACGAAGCGGATGGGTACGCCGCCAACGCCGATGAACTCGCCCTCCTCACGCAGCCGCCAAAAGTCCAGCAGCGGGCCGGTGGCGAAAGCAGCAAACTGCGTTTCACGCGTTAACCAGTCATCGGTGCTGAGAGTAAACGACGTCATCAAATGCTTTTCCCTGAGCCGCCAGCGGTAAAAATGTGACCGCTGGCACAAGAAATAATACTAGCGTATTGTGATTCAATTCCTACAAAAACCGAATCATTTTGGCACAAATTGGCGCTTTCAGGGAGCACTGCAATGACTTTGGACTGGTGGCTAACCTACCTGCTGACAACCCTTATCCTCAGCCTGTCACCCGGCTCTGGAGCGATCAACACCATGAGCACCGGCATCAGCCACGGTTACCGTGGGGCAGCAGCCTCGATCGCCGGGCTGCAGGTCGGGCTGAGCCTGCATATCCTGCTGGTGGGCATTGGCCTGGGGGCGCTGATCTCGCAGTCGCTGATGGCTTTTGAATTGCTGAAATGGCTGGGTGCCGCTTATCTGGTGTGGCTCGGTATTCAGCAGTGGCGCGCCGCCGGTTCGCTGGACTTGCATACGCTGGCGGGCACCATGCCGCGCCGCCGTCTGTTCCGCCGCGCCGTGCTGGTGAATCTGACCAACCCGAAAAGCATCGTTTTTCTGGCGGCGCTGTTTCCACAGTTTGTTTTGCCCAATCAGCCCCAAGCCGAGCAGTACTTGGTACTCGGCGTCACTACGGTGGTGGTCGATATCATCGTGATGATTGGCTACGCCACTTTGGCGACCCGTATTGCCGGTTGGCTGAAGACCCCACGCCAAATGCAACTGCTGAACCGCATCTTTGGCTCGCTGTTCATCCTGGTCGCAGGGCTGCTGGCCACGGCCCGAAAAGCCTGATGCAAAAGGGCCGAACATCGCTGTTCGGCCCTCTGGTTCACTGCCCCAAAATTAACGGGTAAAGATCAGGTGCAAGCCGAAACCGGTGAACAATACCCCCGCCAGTCCGTCGATCCATTTCGCCAGGCGTTGATAGCCCCGGCGCATTGCCGGTAGCGCAAACACCACAGCCACTAGGCTGAACCAGACAAAAGTCTCGGCGATGATCAACAGGAACAGCCCCCAGCGCGCACCGGCGCCCACGTCGTCACCGACAAACAGTGAGAACACGCTGCCGAAATAGATAACGGCCTTTGGATTTGACAGGTTGGTCAGAAAACCGCGAATAAAGCTGCGTCCCGGCTTAGGCAAGGCCACTTTCACTTCCGGCGCTGGCGTTGATTGCGCATTCTGAGAGCGTGCGGAGCGCAGCAGCTGCCAGCCCATCCAGCACAGGTAAATCCCCCCGCCCACCATAATAACCTGATGCAGCCAGGCCATTTTTTGCAGGATCAGGTGCAGGCCCATCAGCGCCACGCCCGCCCAGACAACGATGCCCAGCGAGATGCCCACCACCCCCATCATCGCCTCACGGCGTGAACGGCTGGCGGCGGTTTGCGAAACAAAAAAGAAGTCCGGCCCCGGGCTCATCAGCGCAATCAGGTGCACCAGCGCCACGGTCAGAAATAACATCAGCATGATTTACTGCCCTTAGTCTTCGTCATTATCGAGATGATCGCGGATCATCGCCATAAACGGGGCGCCAAAACGCTCCAGCTTACGCTGGCCAACGCCGTTAACGCTCAACAGATCGCCGGCCTTGATTGGCATCTGTTCCGCCATTTCCAGCAGCGTAGCATCGTTAAACACCACGTAAGGCGGAATATTTTCTTCATCGGCAATCGATTTACGCAGCTTGCGCAGTTTGGCAAACAGTTTGCGATCGTAGTTGCCGCCGTAGGATTTCTGGTTGGCACTGCCACGCGATTTCAGGCTTTGAATGCGTGGCACCGCCAGTTGCAGCTCCAGCTCGCCGCGCAACACCGGGCGTGCGGCCTCGGTCAGCTGCAATGCCGAATGCATGGCAATGTTCTGAGTGATAAACCCCAGGTGGATCAACTGACGCAGCACGCTGGTCCAGTGTTCGGTGGTTTGGTCGCGGCCAATGCCGTACACCGGCAGCTTTTCATGGCCGTATTCGCGGATACGCTGATTATTGGAACCGCGTAACACCTCGACAATGTAGCCCAAACCGAAACGCTGCCCGACGCGATAGACACAAGACAGTGCTTTGCGCGCATCTTCCAGCCCGTCGTAGCGCTTGGGCGGATCCAGGCAGATATCGCAGTTGCCGCAGTTCTGATGTTTGCCCTCGCCAAAATAGTTAAGCAGCACCAGCCGGCGGCAGGTTTGCGCTTCGGCAAATGCGCCCATGGCGTTCAGCTTGTGGCGCTCGATGTCCAACTGTTGTCCGGCAGGCTTTTCTTCCAGGCAGCGGCGCAGCCAGGCCATATCGGCCGGGTCATACAACAAGATAGCTTCGGCGGGTAGGCCATCGCGCCCGGCGCGGCCGGTTTCCTGATAATAAGATTCGATATTGCGCGGAATATCAAAGTGCACCACAAAGCGCACGTTCGGTTTATTGATGCCCATACCAAAGGCGACGGTGGCCACCACCACCTGTAAATCGTCACGCTGGAACGCTTCCTGCACCTGGGCGCGGCGATCGTTGTCCAGCCCGGCGTGATAGGCACCCACGCTCAGCCCACGGCTTTGCAGGCGCGCGGTGGTGTCTTCCACCTTGGCCCGGCTGTTGCAGTAAATAATGCCGCTTTTGCCGCGCTGGTCCTGTACAAAACGCCACAGTTGATCGAGAGGTTTAAACTTCTCTACCAGCGTATAGCGGATGTTCGGCCGGTCAAAGCTGCTGACCTGCACCAGAGGGTCCTGCAGCGCCAGCAGGCGCACGATGTCGCCACGGGTAGATTCATCGGCTGTCGCCGTCAGGGCTATCACCGGCATCGCGGGGAAGCGTTGCTTCAACTGCCCCAAGGCACGGTATTCTGGGCGGAAGTCGTGGCCCCACTGCGAGATACAGTGTGCTTCGTCTACTGCCAGCAACGCCGGCGGACAGTGGTCGAGCAGATCGAGAAAGCTGTCCATCATCAGCCGCTCGGGAGCGATGTACAGCATTTTGATTTGGCCGCTGCGGCACCCCGCCATCACTTCGAGCTGCTGCTCACGCGTTTGCGTCGAGTTATAGCAGGCGGCGGAAACGCCATAGGCCAACAGCTGATCGACCTGATCTTTCATCAGCGAAATCAACGGGGAAACCACTAACGTCAGGCCATCCATCACCAGCGCCGGGATTTGATAGCACAACGATTTACCGCCGCCGGTCGGCATAACAACCAGGCAATCCTGCCCGCCGATCGCCGTGTTGATAATCGTTTGTTGACCCGGTCGGAATTGCTGATAGCCGAAGGTATCGCGTAATACCTGCTCTGCCAGCAACTCTTTGTTTATCACTGCTGCGGTTGACACACACTTCCCCATTTTTTGCTGCGTAGCGACGCCTGTATGACGGCCGGATTACATAATATCGTTAAGCATGACACCAACGCCAACCCGTGTCTGCCGGAAGTTGTAATCAATCAAGGATTCGCCGTAACCGCTGAAGACTTGCGTGTAGAAACGCACGTGCTTGCTGATCGGGTAGCTCCAGCCCATTTCCGCGCCGCCGTAGCCGCTGTTCCAGTTATAGTGGCTGTCGACGCTGAAGATGCTGTCACCCCAGGCATAACCGACTTTCAGGCGGTAGTAGCCCATGTATTTGGTGATATCCGGGTTATCGTCGCTGCTGCTGCTTTCCGAGAAACGGAACCAGGGCTTCAGATCCACCTGCCAGTTGCCGTTTTGCGCCATAAAGCGCGCGTAACCGCGGTTCCAACTGCGTGAGGTGGGATCAGAACGGCCGTTGGACTGGTGATTGAGGCCCACTTCCACATCGCGCAATGTCCAGCCGGCGAAGCGGTAATCGGTCGCCCAGCCGAGGAACACCTGCGGCTCGTAGTTGGTTTCGCGAAACGGCGATGATTCACCGTGGTTGGAAAGCTGCCACCAGGAGCGCTGAGTATAAGATGCACCCAGCACCGAGTTGTCGCCGGCAATGCCGCGCCACAGTGGGAATGCCAGACTAAGCTGGAACTTCACCTCGTCCTTGCGGGCGTTATCGGACCAGTTATAGGACTGGATGGCTTCTTTATTGATATTGCTGGTATCGGTATACAACACATAGTTGGTTTCATACGGATACAGCGTAAATGGATTGTCGTGATCCTGCAGCATGTTGGCAATAATGCTGCCGCGTACCGCCGGTTTATCATGAATTTGCTGCTCTTTGGCTTCTTCCGCCTGTACCAGCAGCGGCGCGGCCAGCGTGGCCAAAACGATCCCTGACAAAATGCGCATAACGTTCCTCACCCCAACAAAAAATGACAAACTCTGAAATAAAAACAGGCCATTTTACACACAAAGGAGATTTTACAGCAGCACGGCGTGTATTTATTGGATTAGTCTGGAAAGCAACAAAATATAGGCATAATATCAACAAACGGTTAACCTGGACTGACCAGTTTACTTCCCTACGACACAGAACAAGAATGGGTATTTATGTCTACCACACCACTCACACTAGAAGCCGCACGCCAAAAAATTGGCGAAATCTTTGTTTATCACATGCCGTTTAACCGCGAGCTGGGTCTCGAGCTGCGCCGCTTTGACGACGACTACGTGGAGCTGAGTTTCACCAATCAGCCCAAGCTGGTTGGCAATGCGGCCCAGAAGATCCTGCACGGTGGGGTGATCGCCTCGGTGCTCGACGTCGCCGCCGGGTTAGCCTGCGCCGGTAGCGTGCTGATGCGCCTGGATCCACTGATCGAAGAAGAAGTCGCTAGCCGTCTGTCGCGCATGGGCACCATAGATTTGCGCGTTGATTATCTGCGCCCGGGCCGTGGCGAGCACTTTATCGCGGCGGCCAGCGTATTGCGCAGCGGCAACAAAGTCGCGGTCGCCCGCGTTGAACTGCATAACCACGATGGCCTGCACATCGCCAGCGCTACCGCGACCTATCTGGTCGGGTGATTGTATGCGGTGAGGCTCTTCAGTACACTCACCGCATCTCCGTTTTTCCCATCTGAGTAACGTCATGGACGCACAGCAAACGCGGCAGGGCATCTTCTTTGCTCTGGCCGCCTATTTTATTTGGGGCATAGCTCCAGCCTATTTCAAACTGATCCAACAGGTACCTGCGGATGAGATCCTCACCCACAGGGTTATTTGGTCATTCTTCTTTATGCTGGCGCTGATCACGCTCGGGCGTAACTGGTCGCAGGTGCGCGCCGCCTGCCACAATCGCAAACGGCTGTTCTTGTTGGCGGTGACCGCGGTGTTGATCGGCGGCAACTGGCTGCTGTTTATCTGGGCGGTGAATAACCACCATATGCTGGAAGCCAGCCTGGGGTATTTCATTAACCCGCTGGTGAACGTGCTGCTGGGGATGCTGTTCCTGGGTGAACGTTTCCGCCGCATGCAGTGGATAGCGGTAGTACTGGCATTTGCCGGCGTGTTGATTCAGCTGTGGCAATTCGGTTCGCTGCCGATTATCGGGCTGGGGCTGGCATTTAGCTTTGCGTTCTACGGTCTGCTGCGCAAGAAGATCGCCATCGACGCGCAAACCGGCATGCTGATTGAAACCCTGTGGCTGCTGCCGGTCGCGGCGGCGTATCTTTTCCTGTTCGCCGACAGCCCAACCAGTCACCTGAGCGCCAACCCTTGGTCGCTGAACCTGCTGCTGGTGGCAGCCGGCATCGTCACCACCGTACCGCTGCTGTTCTTTACCGCCGCAGCCACCCGCCTGCGCCTGTCGACACTCGGCTTCTTCCAGTATCTCGGCCCCACGCTGATGTTCCTGCTGGCCGTCACCTTCTATGGCGAAACTGTCGGCCAGGACAAGCTGGTGACCTTTGGCTTTATCTGGGCCGCACTGCTGTTGTTTATCCTCGACGCGCTCTATACCCAGCGCAAACTGCGTTGAAGCAGCGCTAAGTTGAAGCCGGGGTGGCGCGGTTAGAAATGAATCGTGCCATCGCCGGGCCAGTCAGCAAGATGGTGAACAAGCGCAGCGTCTGCATCGCCATCACGAAAGACATGTCGACCCGACTGCCGGCGGCGATGATCGCCACGGTATCCAACCCACCCGGGCTGGTCGCCAGATAGGCGGTCATCAAATCCACCGGCAGGAAACGCGTCAGCATCCATGCCAGCAGACCGCAAAACAGCATCAGCGCGACGATCGACACCACCATCTGCGGCAAGGTACGCAGCGCCAACAAAAAAATCGGCCGGGTGAAGCGCAGCCCGACGCTCCAGCCAATCAGGGTATAAGCCAGGGCCAACAGCCATTCCGGCACCTGTAACGCCATGGTACCGCTGGAATGCAGCGTCGCGCCGATGATCATCGGCAGCAACAACGCGCCGGAGGGAATACGCAACCGGGGGCCAAGCCAGGCGCCGACCACGGCAATGCCCAGCGTCGCCGGGAAACGCCAATCCAGTGAAGGGAACCACTCCAGCATCGCGCCGCCATGCCCCGCTTCATCACCCAACCCAATGCGCGCCACCATCGCCGCCGCGGTTGCGACAAACAGCACCCGCAGGTATTGCATAAACGCCACCAGCCGCACGTCGGCACCGAAATCCCCGGCCATCGCCACCATCGCCGACGCCCCGCCGGGCGATGAACCCCAGGCACCGGTTGGCCCCGGCAGACTGCTATAACGCACCAGACACCAGCCTGAAACTCCGCTGGCCAGCAGCGTAGCGATCAACACCAGCAGCACCAACGGCCAGTCATCCAGTAACGGTGTGAGAATAGCAGGCGAGAGACTTTGCGCGATCATGCAGCCCAGTACCGCCTGTGCGGCGATGAACAGGTAACCTGGAATGCGAACCGTGGCGCCCAGCAGCCCCATGGCCACGCCGACAATCATCGGCCCCAGCAACAGTGCAGCGGGAATATGGAATCTTTGCAGGCCAAACCCCAGCACCAGCGAAGCCAGCAGCAGGATTGACCATTGGATCAAGCGGGGAAACCTCTCCATCAAAACGCATGCCTTACGGACAGATAAGCCAAAGGGGCATTCTACCCCTATTTAGCAGGCTAAGCGTTGGTCGACAGCAGAAATATCGGGCGAACAGGTTCGCCCGTCAGCTTACAGCCAGTTCTTGCGTTTGAAGTACAGATACGGGGCCAGCCCCGCCAGGATCATCAGGCTGATGGCGCCCGGATAGCCGAACGACCACTTCAGCTCCGGCATAAACTCGAAGTTCATCCCGTAGCTTGAGGCCACCAGCGTCGGTGGCAGGAACACCACCGACACCACCGAGAAGATCTTGATGATGCGGTTCTGTTCGATATTGATAAAGCCCATCGCCGCTTGCATCAGGAAGTTCACCTTCTGGAACAACGATTCGTTGTGTGGCAGCAAAGATTCGATGTCGCGCAGCACTTCACGCGCCTGCTCCAACTGACCGGTCGGCAAACGCGCCTTACGCACCAGGAAATTCAGCGCACGCTGGGTATCCATCAAACACAGTCGCACTTTCCAGCCGATATCTTCCAGTTCGGCCAGCGTCGACAGTGCTTCGTCGTATTCATCGCCCTGATGGCCTTCCATGATTACCCGGCTGAGCTTTTCCAAATCGCTGTAGACGTTTTCAATTTCGTCCGCCAACTGCTCAATCTTGGTTTCGAACAGATCCAGCAACAGCTCGTAAGCGTTGCCGTCCACCATCGTCAGGTTACGTGCGCGCATGCGGTACAGGCGAAACGCCGGCAGCTCACGCTCACGCAGGGTATACAGACGCCCATCACGGATGGTGAAAGCTACGGTGGAGTTACCGGCATGGTCTTCCGCATCTTCAAAGTAGAAGAAGGAGTGAATATGCAGGCCGTCTTCGTCTTCGAAGAAACGCGCGGAAGCTTCGATATCATCCAGCTCCGGACGTGTCGCCAGGCTTTGGCCCAGCTCGTTTTGCACGCGTTCACGCTCGCCTTCTTCCGGCTCAACCAGATCAACCCACAGCGAGGTGGTGAGATCATCGGAGTCATCCAACTCCAGACGGGACAGGCGGCTTTTATCTAATTTAAACGCGCTCAGCATCTGCTAAAACTCCCTTAGGGTGACAGGGGTAAACAACGCGTGGAAGCACAGAAACAGAGGGGTGTTGCATCACCAGCTTGTTTCAGACCATGAAGGATCTGACTCGTAGCGACACTTAAGAGGTCGCCGACAACCACGAAGGCTATCAGCTCGATGGGATAGCCTTAGAAGTTGTACCTGTTGTTGTCCAGGTCAGTGAGCCAGTATCTACTGGGTGTGTCCAAGGCGTATGTCCTCATTGATAATAGTGCGCGCATGTTACGCCGAGAAGAAAAAGTCTGTCAACCGGTTAGGCCCGATAATTGCGCAACAATTCATCGCCATAACCAATGGGACAAAATCGGTTTAATCCGTGATAAAGGGTAACGAAAAAGTCGCGGGGATCTCTGACCGCGTCGGTGAATATTGCTAATATGAAGCCACGATAAGCTTGCGGACTTTAACGATGAAACAGATTACCGCCCACGACCTGACCGCCATGAGTGAGCAGGCCGCTAAAGTGGCTCGCCTGCGCGCGCACCGTACGTTACACGACGAGTTGAGCGAGCCGGTGCAGCGACTGGCGATTGCCATGGAACCTGGCACCTATATTCGACCGCACCGCCATCCACAAACCTGGGAGCTGTTGACACCGCTGCGCGGCCGCTTTGTGGTATTGCAGTTTAATGAGGAAGGTGTCGTCACCCAACGCACGCTGCTGGGTGAAGAAACCAAAGTACTGGAGATGCCGGCGTTTACCTGGCATGCCGTGCTGTCGGTTGATCCCGGCGGCGTGGTGTTCGAAGTAAAACAGGGGCCTTATCAGGCGCTGTCGGAAGAGGACTGCATGCACTGGGCTCCTCCGGAAGGTGGTGAAGGCATCGAAGCTGTTATGCGCTGGTATGCCACCGCGCAAGTTGGCGATCGCTATACCCGTACGCTTTAAGCCTGAGTGCTGGGGCGAAGAGATTCGCCCCTTTGGGTTCGGCGGCTACTGCCCCGCTACACCGTTTCCAGTCTGGCATAGGCGGCCACCAGCCACTTGATGCCTTCCCCTGGGAACGCAATTTGCAACCGACTGTGTTCGCCGCTGCCTTCCAGATTGACGATGGTGCCTTCGCCAAATTTAGGGTGACGCACTCGCTGCCCCAGCTTGTAGCCGGTATCGTTTTCACCGATCGGCGTGCCCATACGACGATGGCTCACCGGTCGCGATACGCTGGCACGCAACCGCACTTCCTCCACGCACTCCTCCGGCAGTTCGCCGATAAAACGCGAAGGCCGATGGTAAACTTCCTTGCCGTACAGACGACGCGTTTCGGCATAGGTCAGCGTCAGTTTCTGCATGGCACGCGTCAGGCCAACGTAGGCCAGACGACGTTCTTCTTCCAGCCGCCCGCCTTCATCCAACGACATTTGGCTCGGGAACATCCCCTCTTCCATACCGACGATAAACACCAGCGGGAACTCCAGCCCCTTGGCCGAGTGCAGGGTCATCAACTGCACCGCATCCTGATAGGCATCGGCCTGGCCTTCGCCCGCCTCCAGCGCAGCATGCGACAAAAATGCCTGCAGCGGCATCAGATCCTGATCTTCATCCTGATAGCTGTATTGACGGGTTGCCGTCACCAGCTCCTCAAGGTTTTCGATACGCGCCTGGCCTTTCTCGCCCTTTTCCTGCTCATACATAATGAACAGCCCCGAATCGCGGATCACCCGGTCGGTCTGTACGTGCAAGGGCATATCGGCGGTTTCATGCGCCAGGGAATCTACCAGTTCGGTAAAGCGCTGCAGCGCAGAGGCCGCACGGCCGGCCAGCACCTTGTCTTGCAGCAGGGCGCGGGTGGCCTGCCACAGGGTCAATTGACGATCGCGCGCCGTTCGACGCACTTCGTCCAACGTCCGGTCGCCAATGCCACGGGTCGGGGTATTTACTACGCGCTCGAACGCAGCGTCGTCATTACGGTTGGCTATCAGCCGTAGATAGGCCAGCGCATCCTTGATTTCCTGACGTTCGAAGAAGCGTTGCCCGCCGTAAATGCGGTAAGGCATGGCGGTTTGCAGCAGCGCCTCTTCCAGCACGCGCGACTGGGCGTTGCTGCGATAAAGGATGGCGCAGTCATTCAGTGCGCCGCCATTTTCCTGCCAGGTTTTGATGCGGCCGACGACAAAGCGCGACTCGTCGAGTTCGTTGAACGCACAGTAGATAGAAATAGGTTCGCCATCCCCGCCCTCTGTCCACAGGTTTTTACCCATGCGCCCGCCGTTGTTGGCGATCAGGGTGTTGGCTGCCTTTAGAATATTGCTGGTCGAACGGTAATTTTGTTCCAGAAGGACGCTCTGCGCACCGGGGAAGTCCTTCAGGAAACGTTGAATATTTTCCACCTGAGCGCCGCGCCAGCCATAAATCGACTGGTCATCGTCACCCACGATCATCACGTTGCTGTTATTGCCGGCCAGCAGGCGGATCCAGGCATATTGAATGCTGTTGGTATCCTGAAACTCATCTACCAGTACATTGGTAAAACGTTCGCGGTAATGGTTGAGGATATGCGGTTTGTTCAGCCACAGCTCATGGGCGCGCAGCAACAGCTCGGCAAAATCCACCAGCCCGGCGCGATCGCAGGCTTCCTGATAGGCCTGGTAGATACGCAACCAGGTTGCCTCCACCGGATTATTATAGGTCTCGACGTGTTGCGGGCGCAGGCCTTCATCCTTTTTGCCGTTGATGTACCACATCGCCTGACGCGGGGGCCATTGTTTCTCGTCGATATTCAACGCCTTGACGATGCGTTTGAGCAGGCGGAACTGGTCGTCGCTGTCGAGGATCTGGAAATCCTGCGGCAGATTGGCATCCATGTGATGTGCGCGCAGCAACCGGTGAGCCAGCCCGTGGAAGGTGCCGATCCACATGCCACCCTGACTGGTGCCAATCAGATGTTCGATACGGTGGCGCATTTCCGCCGCGGCTTTGTTGGTGAACGTCACCGCCATGATCGAATACGGCGAACAGTTCTCTACCGACAGCAGCCAGGCGATGCGGTGCACCAGCACCCGTGTTTTACCGCTGCCCGCGCCGGCCAGTACCAACAGGTTGCCACGTGGCGCCGCCACGGCTTCGCGTTGTTTTTCATTCAGGCTGTCGAGCAGATCGGAAACGTCCATAGGCACCATTAATTGGTAAGGGAAAGCGCGTCAGCGACGCGATTCCACTGGGAATTTATACAGAGTTCTGGCAGGGATTATAACAATGCTGTCAGCGATGCCAACTGCGAAATCTCAATATGTGGCAGCAGCCGGCTATCGGCAGCCTGCATCAGGCTGCGCTGACGGTCGTTGATCCAACAGGCCTGCAGGCCTGAGCGCAACGCGCCGGCGACGTCGGTGGTTAAATCATCGCCGACGTGGAGAATATGCTCAGGGGCGATGCCTAAACGCTCTGCGGCCAGTTGATACATGTCCTGATAAGGTTTGGCGCGGCCATCCGGCCCGGAGCGCAGCACAAACTGAAAGTAACCGTCCAGCCCGCACTGCGCGGGATCGGCATTGCCGTTGGTGATCGCCACCAGTGGGAAACGTTCACCCAATGCTTTCAACGTAGCGTGGGTAGCTTCAGGCACTTCGATGCGGCTGCGCCACAGCGCAAAATTCTGCATCGCCGCGTCAGCCCCTTCAGCTGCCTGGGCATCACGCAGCCCCTGACGGCTCAGCGCCAGGTGGATGGCACGCCAACGCCACTGGGTGACGTCGTGGTAAATCTCTGGATCCTGTTCACGTAACTCTTGGCGCAGGCGGTGAAAATCCGCCGACTGGAAGTGGTTCAGCCCGGGATGATAATTCTGCAGGAAAGCCACCGACTGCAATTCGGTCTGTTTGATCACCGGACGGTTGTCGTACAGCGTGTCGTCCAGATCGAAGGTCAATGCCGCCAGCGGGCGTAGCGGACGATAAAAGTGCATCAGGATTTCCCCCGTTTGGCGCGTGGATGCGCGGCATCGTACACGTTCGCCAGATGTTGAAAGTCGAGGTGGGTATAGATTTGGGTGGTGGTCAGATTGGCATGGCCAAGCAGTTCCTGCACCGCACGCAGATCGCCGCTGGACTCCAGCATATGGGTAGCAAAGGAGTGGCGCAGCTTGTGCGGATGGATGTGGCTGTTAACGCCCTGCTTGACGCCCCACTCGGCAAAACGTTTTTGCACGTTACGGGTCGAGATGCGTTTTCCCTGATTGGACAGGAACATCGCATCGTCTGACGGCCCGAACAGGTCGCGCATCGCCAGCCAGTGTTCCAGCCAGGTCACGGCGGTGCGGCCGACCGGCAGCTTGCGTTCCTTGCTGCCCTTGCCCAAAACCCAAATTTCACCGGCGGCCAGATCGACGTGGCGACAGTCCAGCCCCACCAGTTCAGAAAGACGCAGCCCTGCACCGTACATCACCTCAAGCATAGCGCGATCGCGCACCGCCAGCGGATCGTTGAGATCGATATCCAGCAGCTGATTCATTTCATCGACGTCGATGTTTTTCGGCAGATGACGGCCACTGCGTGGCGTGCGGATCCCTTTGGCGGGGTTGGCTATCAGCATGCCCTGGCTGACCTGCCAGTCGAGAAAACTGCGTAATGCCGACAAGCGTAACGCGAGGCTGGAAGACTGCAGGCCGGCGCGTTTACTGCGCGCCGCCAGCATCCGGACTTTGGCGGCGTCCAACGCCGGCCACTCCGTGATGCCCATATCCTGAGCCAGCGCCATCAGCGCCTGCAATTGGCGTGAATAGCTTAACTGCGTCAAGGGGCTGAGCTGGCGTTCCACCTTCAGATAGCGCAGAAAGGCATCGACCGGCTGTTGCAGGCTGGCCGCCAGCGGGGTCATGCGCGTTCGATCCAGCGTTCCAGCAGTTCCGGCAGCATGCGCGCCAGTTGATTAAGCATCACCGTGCCCATGCCCTGCTGATAATGTTGCGTATCGCGGCTGCTGAAAATCACCATACCCAGCTCGCCCTCATCACCCAGCATCGACAGCGCTACCGAGCCGACCAGTTTGGCCTGCGGCAGCAACAACAGCAACTCGGGGCCATTAAGGCTGCCAAGAAAGTGCTGTTGGTCACCCAGACGCTGAATACGCAACGGTTCAAACGAAGAACGCGTCAGGGCAAGGTGAGTGAAATCGGAAGGTGCGCCGATTTTCCAGCTTTCGGAAAACAGGCGGATATTGGCGCCGGCCAAACCGAAACCGCGCGCCCAACGCTGCAGGCGGTTAAGCATATCCTGCAGGCTGTCGGCGGTGGCCAGGTTGGCCTGCAAATGCAGCAGGCTGGCAAACAGCGTTTCGTTGGCGCTGGCCTGCTCCATCAGCAGCGTGATTTCTTCTTCCAGCCGATGGATGTGATTACGCTGGCGAGCCAGATGCCACTCGACCAACGATACGGTGCCGCGAACGGGATGGGGAACGCGCATCTGCTCCACCAACCGCGCGTTGCGCATAAAGAAATCCGGGTTTTGCAGCAGAAACTGCATCACGGCGTCGTCATCAAGCTCAATGCCTGCGACAGCCTGGTCCTCAACGCTCTTCATAGATGAATAAATCCGTCATATACATGGGTTGCCGGACCGGTCATAAACAGCGGGCTGCCCGGCCCTTTCCAGCGAATATGCAGGCTGCCGCCCGGCAGTTCTACATGCACCTCTTCTGACAGCAATTCCTGTTGAATCCCTACTGCCACGGCCGCACAGGCTCCGCTACCGCAGGCCTGCGTTTCGCCAGCACCGCGCTCATAGACACGCAGTTTAATGTGCTCACGACTGACAATTTGCATAAAACCGATGTTGGCCCGTTCCGGGAAGCGCTCATGCCCTTCCAGCACCGGCCCGAGCAACTCCACCTTGGCGGTTTTTACATCATCCACCTGTAAAACACAATGTGGATTGCCCATCGACACCACGCCGCACAGCACCGTATGCTCCGCCGCGCGCATGATGTAGGTCTTTTCTTCTTTGGTTGCGCGAAACGGCACTGCCTGGGGATCGAAGTTCGGTTCGCCCATATTCACGCACACCAGATCATCGTCGGTCACGCTCAACACCATGCGCCCGGTCTGGGTACTGACGCGAATATCGCGCTTGTTGGTCAAGCCTTTCAGCCGTACAAAGCGGGCAAAGCAGCGAGCGCCGTTACCGCACTGCGCCACTTCACTGCCGTCGGCGTTAAAAATGCGGTAATGGAAATCCAGTTCCGGATCGTAAGGCGGTTCTACCACCAGCAGCTGGTCAAAGCCAACGCCCAAGTGCCGATCGGCCAGACGGCGGATCAACTCGGGTGAGAAATAGACATTCTGTGTAACGGCATCGACCACCATAAAGTCGTTGCCCAGACCGTGCATTTTGGAGAACTGCATATCATACTCCGCTATCCGTCTTGGGTTTGCGGTGACTCACGCCGCCGCAAACAAGGTGTTACTGGTCGCTCATCGACGGTTTTTGCTGAGAGCCAGAAAGTTCCTGCTGATTTTTCTGTACCTGATCGCCGGTCTGAACCTGGGTAGCCGGTTTCTTAGTGCTGGCCGGATCGGCTGGCGGGAAGTACAGCGGGCCCTTCAGGCCGCAGCCGGAGAGCCCGGCAAGCAGAACTGCCATCAGCGCATAGCGTAGTTGTTTTTTCATTTGCATTAATGCCTGTAATTCATGCGTCCAAGGTCTCTATAATCGCAGGTGGATCATGAAAAGCAATAGGAATTGAATATGAACGACAGTGAGTTTCACCAGTTGGCTGACCAACTGATGCTGAATATTGAAGAGACCCTGGACGATTTTGACGGCGATGCGGACATCGATTACGAAACTAACGGCGGCGTAATGACGTTAAGCTTCGAAAATGGCACCAAAATTGTGATCAATCGCCAGGAGCCATTGCATCAGATTTGGCTGGCGACCAAAACCGGCGGCTACCACTTTAACTACCGTGACGGCGTGTGGCTGTGCGATCGCAGCGACCGCGCCTTCTACCCCTTACTGAGCGAAGCGGCCAGCGCACAGGCCGGCGAAGAGGTGAAGTTTTCCTGAGAATGGCCGCATCCGTCGTCAAGGCTCAGCCTGCTGAACCTTGACGATATCAATGCAGCTGGAACTGCTGCTTCAGCGGTTGGACGGCGCTGTCGGTCAGGGGAACGCACAGGCTCGACAGCACATTGCTGCGGAACGGGATCACCTGAGTTCGGCCATCAAGATGCACTATCTGATAGAACTGCGGTAGGTTGAAGTTGATGAAGCTGGAGCCGTAGGTGAAGCGATCGTGCGAGGACGAGTAGAAACGGCTAACGTCACGCACCAGTTCCTCTTTACTGCCTTCGCAATGGTGATAAACCTCAACCCGGTTAGACTCATCCAGAATATAGATGTTAAAACCTTTATCGTCCGTGGTGTCTTCGAAGAAGAACTGAATAATCCCCTCGCTGGCGAAACCGTCCACCACCGGCGGCAGATGCACCTGATCGGTTTCCACTTTGATCGACAGGCCGTGCAATTTGTTGTTGGAAATGGCGCCGTAGAACTCCACCGCGTTTTCCAGCTTCTGCACCGACACGCTCAGCCGTTCGAAGAACAAGCCCCAGGTCTGGCCGGCAACACGTACCGCTTTAAAACGGCCCGGCTCCAGTCGGGTGCTGGACAGGCGTAGCTCAATACACTCCGACACCAGCTGCTGTATACGGGTACGGATCAGGCCGCGCAGGTGCTGACTGTAGCAGAACACCTCGACCGATTCCGGCGGCGCGGCATCCTGGTGCATTTTGCCGAGAATGGTCTTCAACGCTTCAAGCACCGATTGCTCGCCGCTGAAATGCAAAGTACGCACTTCGTTCCAGGAGTTGCGATACAGCAGATCGATACTGCCCACCAGGCACTGCTGTTGCTGACCAAAGCTGAATACATCGAGCTTGCGGAAATCGAAATGCACCACCTGATTGCGGAAGGCGGCGGTCGGATCGTTTTCCAGATTGACGATTATCGCCAGGTGACGAATTTCGCACGGGCTGTACAGCGCTTTTGGCGTGGGGGCTGCCAGGCGCAGCGGGAAGTGGTGCGACACATCGGCCACCAGTTCCTGCAGTTTTGCGGTATCGCACAGGTTGCCGCTCTTGATGTGCAGACGGGTTTTCGGCGTCAGCAGCCCGTTGAAATAGGCCCAGGCCACCAGCTTGTTGAGGTAGCGGTTATATTCCAGCGGTTGATGGCTGACGATCGAGTCCATGGCCGGTGCCTGGTTATAAAGATACCAGCCGGTGCGGTTAGCGCGGCCAATCGGCACGTGAATAAAGGTCAAGTCGTCTTCTGACAGGTCCGGCGAAATCTGTGGGTTCACCAGCGTCACCTTGCCGGGCAGCGCTTCAAACGCGGCGTACAGCTTACGGGTCAGCACGCCGATATCCTGCGGGCTGGCGCTGACGCTAAGGTTGTTGCGGCGAGCGAAGCGGATCAGGTTGCGATAGCTTTGCATCATCGCATCCAACAGTTCGTTGTGAGCTTCACGTACCCGTTCGATTTTCCAGTTGGCGCGATTATCCAGGATCGCCAGACGCTCTTCGTCCCAGCCCCATTCGCTGACCAATTGGCTGAGAATTTCACGACGCCAGCCGACGCACGCATTGGCGCGGGACAGTTTTTCACAGACTTTCAGGTAGAAACAGCGGCGGACCAGGTCGAGGCGGGTAGTGTCGTTGATTTGATTCAGATAATGCGTAACGCGTTCGAGCATCATACAGTAGGCGTCGAGACCAAAGCAAACAATCTCGCCCTGATGCAGGCGCTGTTTGATGTCCATCGCCAGCAGCTGCGTATTCGGGTATTCCCAGGAATAGGCTTCCAGCAGCAGGGTTTTCAGCACCGCCTTGTAAGGCGAGTCGATGCTTTTGTACAGTTGCCACAGGCTGGCACCGAAATATTCTTCCGCCGACAGCGTGCTCAGACCGCCGAGATCCAGCCATTCGTTCGGCGTTAACGCGCCTTGCGAGTAAAGCGACAGCACATACTCATCGTAGTGTGCTTCTTCTTCGCCCGGCACCATGTTCCACAAAATACGTTTGCCGGCCAGGCGCACCGCGGTGCGGTAAAATTCGTCCAGCAGCAGGATATGTTGGGTGGAGCCGCAGTCTTCGCCCCCCAGGCTGCCGCTTTCGTTATGACGGAAGCGGTTTTCATCGATCAGGAAGAAGCTGACTTCCACCCCCATCGACGCCGACCATTTTTCCAGCAGGCTGCATTTTTGCTGCAGGCGGTTACGCTCTTCGTTGTCCAGCCAGGATTGGTGGCACACCCAGATGTCGAGATCCGAGCTGCAACTCTGGCCGATCGACGAGGTGCTGCCCATCGAGTAAACCCCGGTAATCGGCAGTTCACCGCTGGCCATTTTGTCAAATGGGCTGCCCCATTTGTCTTCTAAATCATTGAGGTAATCTTGTTGAGTTTCATCAGGCGTGTAGAGGCAAACGCCATGGGGAACGTTACCGTTCAGGTAACCTGGCATCAGTGGGTGGTGGTGGTGCAATAAGGTAGGCAGCAGACTGTATACCCGTTGAAACGCGGGCTTCATGGCCGCTAGGGCGCGATCGATTCGTAATTGATTGATCGCATCCAGTCTCTGCTTCAGTGTCTCGATGTAGAGGTACAAGACGTCTCGCCTGATTATCCCGGTGTTTAGAAAAAAACCCGTATTCCATAAGTGCCGTTAGTGTTGGAAGAATATTTGGCAACTTATTGTTGGAAACGTGATCAATTTAACACCTTGCTGATTGACCGTAAAGGAAGTAACGCTTCACTATTATTGTAGCGCCACTCCAAACGATTTACCCGCAGTGTTAACTGCCCCAAAACACATCACACGTCCCGTTGATTCCGTTGTCCTTTCTTCGCCTGTGGCTTCTTGCACTGACAGTTTTCACACTCAGTGGTAGGATGAACGGCGAATTATAAAAACGGTAACAAGCATGTTAGACAAAATTATTCGAATTGCCACCCGACAAAGCCCACTCGCGCTTTGGCAAGCACATTATGTGCAGCAGCGCCTGATGGCCAGCCACCCCGGCCTGCAGGTCGAACTGGTGCCGATGGTCACGCGAGGCGACATTATTTTGGATACGCCGCTGGCGAAAGTCGGCGGTAAAGGGCTGTTTGTTAAGGAACTTGAACTGGCGTTATTGGACGGCCGTGCGGATATCGCCGTTCACTCAATGAAAGACGTCCCGGTCGATTTCCCCGAAGGCTTGGGTTTAGTGACTATTTGCGAGCGTGACGATCCTCGCGACGCATTTGTTTCCAATCGTTTCGCATCGCTCGATCAACTGCCGCAGGGCAGCGTGGTCGGTACCTCCAGCCTGCGTCGTCAGTGCCAACTGCGTGAGCGCCGTCCGGATCTGATCGTGCGCGATCTGCGCGGCAACGTCGGTACCCGGCTGGCAAAATTGGATAACGGCGATTACGACGCCATTATTCTGGCGGTCGCCGGGCTTAAGCGCCTGGGGTTGGAACAGCGTATCCGCAGTCCATTGAGCCCGGAAGAGTGCCTGCCGGCCGTTGGCCAGGGCGCAGTGGGTATCGAATGCCGCCTCGACGACGAAACCACCCGCGCGCTGTTGGCACCGCTCAATCACGTTGCCACAGAAACCCGCGTACGTGCCGAACGTGCGATGAATACCCGGCTGGAAGGCGGTTGCCAGGTACCGATCGGCAGCTATGCCGAACTGGAGGGCGACAGCCTGTGGCTGCGAGCCCTGGTGGGCTCTCCAGACGGCAGCCAAATGGTGCGCGGCGAACGCCGCGGTCCGGCAGCTCAAGCAGAGCAGATGGGCATTGAACTGGCGGAAGAACTGCTGGCGCAAGGCGCTCGTGAAATTCTGCAGGACGTTTATCAGGGGAATCCCCCTGCATGACGATTCTGGTAACCCGCCCCTCGCCTTCCGGAGAAGAACTGGTCAGCCGACTGCGTGCGCTCGGTCGGGTTGCCTATCATGCTCCGTTGATCGACTTCGCCCCCGGCGGCGATTTGCCAAAATTGCCGCAGACGTTACAGCAGCTTAATGATGGCGATCTGGTGTTCATCCTGTCGCAGCACTCGGTGAGCTACGCCCATTCTGTGATGGGCCGCGTCGGGCTGTCATGGCCTGCCAGGCTGGCCTATTACGCTATCGGTCGTACCACGGCGCTGGCAATGCACCGCATCAGCAGTCTGCCGATAGAATACCCGCGTGAGCAGGAGATCAGCGAAACATTGCTTTTGCTGCCGGCGCTGCAGAAGCTGGAAGGTAAACAGGCGCTGATCTTGCGCGGTAACGGCGGCCGTGAGCTGCTCGGCAACACACTGAGCGAGCGCGGCGCTGCGGTCAGCTATTATGAATGTTATCAACGCAGCCCGGTGCACTATGATGGCAGCGAGCAAAGCGCCCACTGGCAGCGTGCCGGTGTTGATACGCTGGTAGTCACCAGCGGTGAAATGTTACAACAGCTCTATACTTTAGTTCCTGATTACTACCGTTCTTCGTGGCTGTTACGTTGCTGCCTGGTCGTAGTGAGTGAACGCCTGGCTACCCTTGCCCAGGAATTGGGCTGGAGCACAATTCGGGTAGCTGATACCGCCGATAATGACGCGCTGATCCGCGCGCTACAACAAACCTGACTATGGGATGTGCCACTATGACGGAACAAAATACCCCATCCGCCCCGGTTGAAGAACCAACCTCTGCGGTTGAGAGCCCCCAGCAGCCAGACGCTGAAAAGCGTAAAGGTAAAAATACCGGCCCGGTGTTGGGCGCGATCGCGATCGTGCTGGTTATCGCTCTGGCTGCCGGCGGCTATTACCATACACATCGACAGGCGCAGCAGCTTATCGCCGCCAACCAAACGTTGCAGCAACAGCTTGAAGCGCTGAAACAGAACCAACAGCAGGAAAGAAGCGCGCTGGAAGGCCTGTTGCAGCAACAGGGCAAAACGCTGGACGCCGCCGATCGCGAACAGGCAACCCTGGCGCGACAGCTCAATGAACTGCAAGAGAAAGTCGCCATCATCTCCGGCAGCGACGCCAAAACCTGGTTGCTGGCGCAGGCCGATTTTCTGGTGAAAATGGCCGGGCGTAAGCTGTGGAGCGATCAGGACGTCACCACCGCCGCCGCGCTGTTAAAAAGCGCCGATGCCAGCCTGGCTGACATGAATGACCCGAGCCTGCTCGAGGTTCGTCGCGCCATCACCGAAGACGTCAGTACGCTGTCCACGCTGACTCAGGTGGATTTCGACGGCATCATTCTCAAGACCAATCAGTTGTCCAATCAGGTGGATAATCTGCGCCTGGCGGATAACGACAGCGACGAAGCGCCGATGGATCAAGACAGCAGCGAGCTGTCGAGCTCGATCGGCGAATGGCGGCAAAACCTGGCCAAAAGCTGGCACAACTTTATGGCCGACTTTATTACCGTCCGCCGCCGCGATAGCAATGCCGAGCCGCTGCTGGCCCCGAACCAGGACATTTACCTGCGCGAAAATATCCGTTCGCGCCTGCTGGTTGCCGCACAGGCCATCCCACGCCATCAGAACGAAGTGTATAAGCAGTCGCTGGAGACCATTTCCACTTGGGTTCGCGCCTACTTCGATACCACCGACCCGGCCACGAAAGCGTTCCTGGAAGAGTTGGATGCCCTGAGCCAGCAGTCGATCACCATGGACGTGCCGGATCAGCTGAAAAGCCAGCCGCTGCTGGAAAAACTGATGCAGACCCGGGTGCGTAATCTGATGGCCCAGTCCCCTGCCGCTCATCAGGAGGGATAAGCCATGTTACGCGTGCTATTTCTGTTCCTGGTGCTGATCGCCAGCGTGGTGGTTGGGCCGATGTTGGCCGGCCATCAGGGCTATGTGCTGATTCAGACCGATAACTACAATATCGAAACCAGCGTCACCGGCCTGGTTATCATGGGTATCTTGCTGTTTGTGGTGCTGTTGGTGATCGAGTGGATCCTGCGCCGCATCTTCAGCACCAGCGCCCGCACTCGCGGCTGGTTCCTGGGCCGCAAACGCAGCCGTGCGCGTAAGCAGACCAAGGCCGCGCTGATCAAACTGGCCGAAGGTGATTACAAGCAGGTTGAAAAACTGCTGACGCGCAATGCCGATCACGCTGAACAACCGGTGGTGAACTACCTGCTGGCCGCTGAGGCCGCACAGCAACGGGGTGACGATTTCCGTACCAATCAGTACCTGGAACGCGCCGCCGAAGCCGCCGACACCGACCAGCTGCCGGTAGACATCACCCGCGTGCGCATCCAGCTGGCTCAGGGCGAAAACCATGCGGCACGTCACGGTGTCGATCGCCTGCTTAACCAGGCTCCGCGTCATCCCGAAGTATTGCGACTGGCGGAAATGGCTTATCTGCGCACTGGCGCTTTTGCCTCATTGCTGGAGATCCTGCCGTCGATGAGCAAGATCAATCTGCACAGTGAGGCTGAGCTGCAGGCGCTGCAACAACAGGCCTACATTGGCCTGATGAATCAGGCGATGGCGGATGAGGGCAGCGATGGCCTGAAACGCTGGTGGAAAGATCAGAGCCGCAAAATCCGGCATGAGGTGCCGTTGCAAATCGCGATGGTGGAACACCTGATCGAATGCAATGACCATGAACTGGCGCAAGAGATCGTACTCGACAGCCTCAAACGCCAGTATGACGAACGCCTGGTGTTGCTGATCCCGCGTCTGAAGTCCGGCAACCCGCAACAGCTGGAGAAAGCGTTGCGTCAGCAGGTGAAGCAGCATGGTGCCACACCACTGCTAAACAGCACCCTGGGCCAGTTGCTGATGAAGCACGGCGAATGGCAGGCGGCGGCCGATGCATTCCGGGAAGCGCTGAAACAGCGCCCTGACGCCTACGATTACGCTTGGTTGGCTGACGTGCTGGAGAAGCTGCACCGCTCGGATGAAGCCGCACAGATGCGTCGTGAAGGCCTGATGCTAACGTTGAAGCAGAACGGCGAATAACGCACAATGCACTGTCTTCAAGGCGCGCCCACAGGTCGCGCCTTTTTTATCTAACGTTGTTTATACCCAAGATAGTTGGAGTCACAGCAAGGCGGCAAGCTCACGAATCCCCAGGAGCTTGGTCAACCAAGTGACTGGGGTGAGAGCGCGCAGTCAACGCAGCTGTGGCTTCAAATATGATGGGTATTAGGCAAAAAAAAACACTTGCCGCGGTGGCAAGTGTATAAAAAAGCAATCAGGTCTAGGACAACAGGGGCGGTGCCTCACTCAACGTTTTGCCCGGAGTGTGATGTCAGCCATTGCAAGCAACGCCGTCATCGTTCTGGTGGGCAATAGGCACCCTAAATCGGCTCTGCGTCATTCCCAGGGTTTATGAAGCCTAAGGCGAACATAAGAGGTGGAATGAGCATCTACATAGTGGATATTGCACTTGGCGTGCCAACTTTGGGAAAAACGCATCACCCCTTCAGGTGAATAGCCTAATAAGCTGAATTAAAACAGATTTAATCTCAGCACTTCGTTTCATTCCGCTCACTGCCCTTTCTGCAGCTATCACCTGACGTCTACAGATATGTCGCCTTAAAACGACGACTTAAGCCAAAGTCATTTTTATTAAATAAAATCAATATATTAAATGTCTCAAGCTGACGACAATGCGGCATGCCGATGTCGCCGGAAGCCAACACCAAGCCAAAAGCGTCCTGGCGGGATACGATAGCTAGCGGGCAGAGGCAAAACCAGAGCAGGAGGGCGTAAAGCGGAATGTCAGAAAGCAAAAAGCCCGTTCATTGCTGAACGGGCTTTTCTGAATGTGGTCAGCGAGAGAGGATGACTTGCATCTGCGATGCCGCCCTACGGGCCGTTGCTAAAGCAACGTTGTCTCGCTGCGCTCGGCTCAAACCTCCTTCGGAGGTGCTCATCCTATAAACTACAGATGTAAAAAAACCCGCTAAAAGCGGGCTTTCTTGAATGTGGTCGGCGAGAGAGGATTCGAACCTCCGACCCACTGGTCCCAAACCAGTTGCGCTACCAAGCTGCGCTACTCGCCGATTTCTTGTTGCAGATACTACTAAATTTTATCGCTTATGTCTATGTAAATATTAAATTTATTAGACATTTTGTGTGGTGCGAAGAGAGGGACTTGAACCCTCACGTCCGTAAGAACACTAACACCTGAAGCTAGCGCGTCTACCAATTCCGCCACCTTCGCACAGTCACAAAACAGCTTAAAATTCTTCACTTCTCTTAGGAAGTGGGGTGGCTAATGGGACTCGAACCCACGACAACTGGAATCACAATCCAGGGCTCTACCAACTGAGCTATAGCCACCATTACTTCTTAACTACTTCACGCGGTAATACTACCACCGCAGCTCTTGCACACAAACTTAATGGTGCGCCCGACAGGATTCGAACCTGAGACCTCTGCCTCCGGAGGGCAGCGCTCTATCCAGCTGAGCTACGGGCGCATAGCGCCGTTGCGGGAGGGGATACTACGGATTTAACCCAATCCTGTCTAGTGCTTTTTCGCAGAAATGTTGTGTTTGATTACGCTTTGCTCACTCCCGCGCAGGAAAGCGCTATCCGTAGCCCCTTTTCACCGGTTATTGCTGTGTTTCTGTCCGTTTTTCAGCCGGATGATGTTTCTTGTGCATGCCGAAAGCAAAGTAGCACAGGCTGACTGCCGCTAAGAAAATCGCCCCGACCAGCAAAGAAATTCGCGTATCCGGGTTAATTCCCATGCCGATCAGCACGCAGACCAAGAAAGCGATGGTCAGATAGTTCACATAGGGGAACATAATCGACTTAAAGCTGTGGGTTTTAATCGCTTCCTTATGGGCACGGCGGAAATACAGTTGGCTAATCAGCACCACGAACCACGGCACCATGCCCGGCAACACGCTGGCGCTGTAGACATAGACAAACACCGCCTGCGGATTGGGAATGAGGTAATTCAATCCGGAACCGACTAACAGACAGGCAATGGTCACGGCGATACAGTTAACCGGCACGCCGTTGGCGGACAGCTTGGTCAACGACGCCGGCAACTGCCGGTTTTTAGCCAGTGCGTACAGCATACGGCCACCGCTGTACATCCCGCTGTTACAGCCTGAAAGCGCAGCCGTGAGCACCACAAAGTTAATGATACCGGCGGCAGCGACAATACCGATCTTGGCAAAGGTCAGCACGAAGGGGCTACCTGCGGTGCCAATGCCGTTCCAGGGGAAAATGGTGACGATGACAAAAATGGCACCGACGTAGAAGATCAGGATACGCCACAGGATATTGTTAATCGCACGCTTCAGAGTCACCTGCGGGTTTTTGGCTTCACCGGCGGTGATCCCCACCAGTTCAACGCCCTGATAGGACGCCACAACAATACAGAGCGCGAACAGGAAGCCCTTCCAGCCGCCGGCAAAGAAACCGCCGTGCTCGGTCAGGTTGGCAAAGCCAATCGGCTGCCCGCCATTCCCGAAGCCAAAGAAGATCACCCCCAACCCCACCAAAATCATCACAATGATGGTGGTAACCTTGATCATGGCAAACCAGAACTCCAGCTCGCCGTACAAACGCACGGCGGCCAGGTTGGCCAGCGCTACCATCGCCACGGCGATCAACGCCGGTATCCACTGCGGGATTTCCGGGAACCAAAACTGCACGTAGACCCCAACGGCGGTGATTTCCGAGATGCCTACGGCAATCCACATAAACCAATAGCCCCAGGCGGTCAGGTAGCCAAAATAGGGATTCATGTATTTATGGGCATAAACGGCAAAGGAGCCCGCGACCGGTTCAAGGAACAGCATTTCGCCCATCGAACGCATAATGAAGAACACGAACAGGCCGGCGATGATATAAGCCAGCAACACCGAAGGCCCCGCCCATTTCAGCGTACTGGCCGAGCCCATAAACAGGCCAACCCCGATGGTGCCTCCCAGAGCAATCAGCTCGATATGCCGGGCTTCCAGCCCCCGGTGTAGGCCTTGCGGTTTTTCTTTGTGTGCCATAAATCCTCAATATTATTTTTTTGATTGTGTTTGCATGCCGGCCGTTACCGGTCGTTATTGTTTTAATGAAAATAGCGTAAAACCTCTCCCGCCGCGTTGGCGGACACCAGCTTGTGATGGGACGATCTTACGGTGAGAAAAACGTCGTTAAGCGCTATCACGTTTTGCGCCAACGCTCAGGGATAATTTCCGGGCGGTATCGTTTCGCATTTTGCCGCTATAAGCAAACCGCAATTTAAAACTTTATGGAATAAATACAGGTGAGTTTATGGGCTGAGGTTATAGGGGTGCTGACGAATACGCCATAAAGCAGGTTATTTGAACAATTGGTTGCATCGGGGCGGGATCCTCCGCCCCAACGCAGAGATCACATCTTACCGCGGTAATAGTAGCCGACAAACTTCAGCAGTTTAAGTTGGCGCCCCAGGCGGCTCGGTTGGCTTAGCAGCCGATACAACCACTCCAGACCGAGGTTCTGCCAAATCTTTGGCGCACGCTTCACGTGCCCGGTGAACACGTCGTAAGTACCGCCTACGCCCATATAGAGCGCCTGCGGATGCACTTTACGGCAGTCACGCATCAGGATTTCCTGTTTCGGCGATCCCATGGCCACCGTCACAATGGCGGCACCGCTGCCGCGAATGCGTTCGAACAGCGCATCTCGCTGTTCAGGCTTGAAATAACCGTCCTGGCTGCCCACCAGGTTTACATTCCACTGGCTACGCAGCTTCTGTTCGGTTTCCGCCAGCACCGAGGGTTTGCCGCCAATCAGGAAGACCGGCGTACCCTCGCGTCCGGCGCGCTGCATCAACGCTTCCCACAGGTCGGCTCCCGCGACGCGCGATACCTCTGCCCGCGGGTATTTACGGCGGATCGAACGTACCATGCTGATCCCGTCCGCATACTTGTATTCGGCTTCATCCAGCAAGGCGTGCAGCGCAGTATCTTCTTCCGCCTTGAGGATCTTTTCGGCATTCATCGCGACCAGCGTGCCCTGCTTTACCCGGCCGCCGTCAAACAGAAAATCCAGGCATTGCGCCATATCGCGAAATCCCCACAGGCTGAAACCGCGCAGCTCATATTGGGGAACCGAAATCTTTGCTTCCATCGTTATTATTACCCTTACAGAAGGCCGTCGACCCGAACGGATGATGGCGTCGATGCCAGCGTACGCGTACGCCGCACCCGTGCCTTAATCAACCCGGCAGTGTCAAACAGCCAGTACAACAACTTAGCCATCAGCAGGCAGGCGCCAAAAATAAGGCAGAAGAACACCACTCGCGAGACAAAGGAATCTACCCCTTCGCGCGCCAACACGATGATGTTGAAAACCGCACCGAAGCAGAAACTTTGCAATATCGCGGCCTTATACCGGTTAGGTTCGCTTTTGCCCATCTCATACAGCCAGTCGAACCACTTGATGATCATCCCGACCAGTACCGCGCCAACGGGAATAAACACCGCACCGCCCATCACCACCAGTGAGCCGATAAGCGTGGGTGATATCGCCAGGCCGGAATGGTTATTCAACACTTCCCAGGTGAAATAGTTGGCGCTATTGAGCACCGTGTCCGGTCGCCCCGGCCACAGCCAGGCCGGAATGAACACGTAGAAATCGCGCACTATCGGTGCCAGGCCCTGGAAGTCAATCTTGTCGTAGTTCTGCAGCAACAGCGCCAGGTTTTCCCATGGCGAGAAGGTATCGCGCGTCAGGTAAAGGAAGGTATAGAACGCTTCGGGACCGCTGACGTCCAGGCTGTAGCGCTTTAACGCCAGCCAGAACATGCCGACGATACCAAACACGCCGGCGGCCACCAGCATCCACAACGAGATCCAGCCGCGCACGATGCCGATAAACAGAAACAGCGAGAAGGCAATAATGATATTGGCGCGGGTACCGCCGACTATCACGTAAGTCAGGATGCCAAAGGCCACCGTCGCCGCCAGGAAAAAGAACCAGGCGCGCAGATCTTGCTTCAGGAAATACACCACCAGCATCGCCGGGATGAAGAAATAGAAGAACCGCTTGAGCGCCACCCCGGAGACATCGCTGGAGAAAATTTGGCTGTAAGAGTTGAGCTTGAACAGCAGGAAACCGTTTTGCATGAAGAAAATGCCGACGGTCGCCATCGCCACCAGCGCCAGCAGCATCCAGGTCAGATGGGTTTCCACCCGGTTCATGGTGAACACCGGCTTACGCGGTTGCACGCTGCGCTTTCGCAGCCGGGTTTTATAGCTGACGTAATAAATCGCATAAAACGCAGTAGCGGAGAGGATCGCATAGAGTAAAAACTCTACCGGTACCACCTCGACGTCAAACTGAAACACCAGCAGACAGGTCAGCGGGAAACCGAAGTAAAACGTCAGCAAATACAGTAGCGTAAAGAAGACGTTAAAATTGAAACGAACGCGCCTAAACTCCTGGTAAGCCAGCGTCAGAATAAACAGCACGCTCACCAGATAAACGATAAACAACCCGCCAAATTGCGCCAGCGTCATACATTGTCCCCTGCCGCCAGGGTTAATGCCTGCTGCCAGCCATCAACGTAGTTAGGGTTGAAGAAAGCGATGGCCTGTTTATCGACGGATGCCAGTTGGCGTTGCGCTTCACGCACTACCGCCTCATCCAGCGAATCGCCATAGAACAGCACCGGCAGATGTTGCTCCGCCAGATCCTGCCAGAACGGGTTCTGCCGGCTCAGCACAAAGGGCACGCCAAACTGGATCAGAAGACACAGCGTGCCTATGCCCTGCTGGCGGTTAAAAATAAAGTAACCGAGATCGCACTCACGCAGAATATTCAGGTAATCGTCGAACGCCACCTGCTGCGTCAGCACCTGCAGGTTCCTGGCGCTGAACAGCTCTAGCCCGGCACTGCGTACCTGTTCAATATAGGCGTCGTTATTGGCCGGGTAGCCCATCGGCAGGATCACCCGCACCTCGGCGCCAAACTGCTGATGAATCGCTTTCAACGCCTCAATATGACGGTTGGTACGATCGCCAGAGTTCCCCACCAGAATGGTCATCGGCCCGGCCAGGTTTTTCTCTACCTCAATGCCGGTTAACGCCGGATCCATCCGCGTCGGGAAATACAACAGAGAGGCCGGTACGCGGGCATGGCGCTGCTGGTAATGAATAATATCACCGCGGGTCGCGAACACGTGTCTCACTCTGCCCTGCGCAATACGGCGCAGCAAATAGAACAGACGGAATTTCCAACTGGTGGCGTTTTCATACAAATCAGCGCCCCAGATATGCCAACTCACCTGATCGGCCTTGATTTTACCGCTCAGCAACGCCAACCACAGCGTAGGGTTAAACTGGCCGTGCAGGAAGAAACGTTGATTGCGATCGGCCTGCGCGCGGGCAATGACCGCCATCGCCAGACTTTTCTTGTCCGGATGGCATTCAATGCTCAGCTCGGGGAACCCCCCTAACGCAGCGGCATCTTTGGCAGCCACCATAAAATGACGCGTCTGTTCGGACGGCAGGCGTTTCGCCAACACATCGTTGAAGAAACGCAGCACCGTCTGATTGTGATGCGGGATGTCAGATCCCAATACGTGAATCAGTGTCGTCATACTCGTCTACGGTAAAGAATAAATACGCAGCTACAGAGCGTGAAGTACACGATGTAGGTTGCCATGTAGGCCTGTGCCGCTCCCAGCGCACCATGCAGCGGTATCAACCAATGCGAGAACAGCGTTAACAGCAGGAACTGACTGACTTCGGTCAGGATATAAAAACGCAGCGACGCCTTGGCAATCACCAGATAGCCGAACACATAGGCGCCCACTTTCAGTACGTCCCCTACCAGTTGCCAGGCAAACAGATCGCGCATCGCGACGAATTTGTCCGTGAACAGCAACCAGATGGCGAAGTCGCGCAGTAACCAGACCGTGAAACTCGCCGCCGCTACTGCGGGCAGTACAAATTTTAAGGAGCGCACAATCTCTTGAGAGATGGCGCTTTTTTCCTTCAATCGCGACAGCGTTGGCAGCAGATAAACGGTAAATGAGGCGGTGATAAACTGCAGGTAAGCGTCGGAGATGCTGCTGACGCCCTGCCAAATCCCGACCTCATCCCAACTGTAATGGCTGGCAAGCAGGTTACGCATCATCACATAGGCCACCGGCAGCGTCACTGATGTGATCAATGCCATGATGGTGAACTTGCCAAGATGGCTGGCTAACGCCTTGTCCCATGCCAATGCCAAATAGCGCAGCGGCAAGGTTTTGCGCCGCCAAAGGATAAAACCTGCGGGCAACACCACCAAGGCCGGCACCAGTGCCAACCCCGCCAGCGCGCCTTCGTAGCCGCCCAGCTTAAAGCACAGGTAGTAAGCCACCACGCCAATCAGGCTGCCGCCAATCACCGCCAGCGCGTTGCCCATCGCATCGCGGTATCCTTTCAGCACCGCCATAAACAGGTTGGCATAGGCGATACCCATCTGAATAAAGGCTACCGCCCGCACCACGCCGACATAGTCAGCATGGCCGAACAACCCGATACTGATAGGCTCCGCCGCAAACAGAAAAACCAGCGCCAACAGCGTGGAAAAGCCCAGCACGATGCTTGACGCCGTTCCAACAGCCAGCCGTAACCGCTGCGGATCCTGATGATATTCAGCTACGTACTTGGTGATGCCGTTAAAAATCCCGGCACCGGACAGCACGCCCAGCACGGTAATCAGCTGACGGAAGTTGCCCGCCTGCCCAACCCCGCTGGGGCCAAAGGCCACCGCCAGCAGTTTCACCACCAACAGCCCCACGCCAATCTTGATCAGCGTGGAGCCCGCGGTCCAAATTGATGCTTTTGCCAACGACATATCAGGCGCAGAAGCTAAGAATGGTATTGATCACCGTACGTTGAGTGACATCAGACATATTGTAGAACAACGGCAGACGCACCAGACGCGCACTTTCCTGGCTGGTGAAGCGGTCTTCGCCGGAAAAACGGCCAAAACGATCGCCCGCCGGGCAGTCGTGCAGCGCGATGTAATGGAACACCGCCATGATTTCCGCTTCTTTCAGATAATCGATAAAGGCCGTGCGATCTTCAATATCACGCAGTTTGATATAGAACATGTGCGCATTATGCACGCAGTCCGCCGGGATGGTCGGCAGCACAATACGGCCGGCGTTTGCCAACGGCAGCAGGCTGTCATAATAGGTCTGCCACAGTGCCAGACGACGCTGGTTGATGCGGTCAGCCGCTTCGAGCTGGCCCCAGAGATAGGCAGCCTGCAAATCTGACATCAGATAGCTGGAACCGATATCGCGCCAGGTATACTTGTCCACCTGCCCACGGAAGAACTGGCTGCGGTTGGTGCCTTTCTCACGAATGACTTCTGCCCGGTCGATCAGCGCCGGATCGTTGATCAGCGTTGCGCCGCCCTCACCGCCGGCAGTGTAGTTTTTGGTTTCGTGGAAGCTAAAACAGCCAATATGACCAATGGTACCGAGCGCTTTGCCCTTGTAAGTGGACATCACACCCTGCGCGGCGTCTTCTACCACCCGCAGGTTATATTTTTTCGCCAGCGCCATGATGGTGTCCATCTCGCAGGCCACCCCGGCGTAATGCACCGGCACGATAGCGCGCGTCTTATCGGTGATAGCCGCTTCGATTTTAGTCTCATCGATGTTCATGGTATCCGGACGCAGATCGACAAACACCACGGTGGCCCCGCGCAGCACGAAGGCATTGGCGGTTGAAACAAAGGTGAAGCTCGGCATGATCACTTCATCACCCGGCTGAATATCCAGCAGGATAGCCGCCATCTCCAGCGACGCGGTACAAGACGGCGTCAACAGCACTTTCGGGCTGCCAAAACGCTGTTCCATCCACTGTTGGCAACGGCGAGTAAAACCACCATCTCCGCACAGCTTGCCGCTGTCCATCGCAGCCTGCATATAGTCAAGTTCAGTGCCAACAACCGGCGGAGCGTTAAATGGGATCATGTTTTCCTCTGTATAACCAATACGAGGTGCTTTCAATAACAGCACCCTGTCGTTGATAGAGCCGTAATGCGGCGATATTGCCGAGCTGTGTCGCCACCCGCAGACGCATCCGCGAGTCTTTCCGACACCCTGCAATGGCCGCCGCCATTAATCGCGCACCAATACCTTTACCTGACGCGCCGGGGAAAGCTGCCAGCAGGCCGATTCTAACCTCTTGGCCGCCGATATCACGCAGGCTGACAAAGCCCTCCGGCTGACCGGCTTCGTCCAGTGCCAACAGGCATTGGTGATCGAAGGTTCCCAGTACCGCTTTTTCGATCCAGGCGGCATAGAAACGCCCGCTATCCTGAACGTCGTACCAAGGGGCCCGAAAACGGCTGGCGGTGAACACATTGGCCGCTGCCGCACGCAATACCGGAATATCCTCCGGCACTGCCAGGCGAATCGCCGGCGGTAGCGCACTCTGCGACGATGCACATTCCGTGCCGATATTCAGCAACAGATCGACCTCAGCCTCAACCAGTTGGAAACCCAGACCCGACAATGCGTCCGCCCAGGCGGTTTGGTGCGCCGGGATTTTAGCTTGCACCAAGGCGTAGGCTGCCAGAGCGGCCTCGGTCAACGCCGGGGCCGTGGTGGAAAAGTTGAGCCTGGCGCTGCCAAGAGCGAAAAATTCGCTTTCCCAGGCTAAGGGCTCAATATTGGCGTGGACGCGCATGCAATAAATCCAGCAGATACTTGCCGTAACCGGTTTTGACCAGCGCCTGTGCGGCACGTTTCACACCGTCATCATCCAGCCAACCGTTGCGCCAGGCGATCTCTTCCAGGCAGGCAATTTTAAAGCCCTGGCGTTTTTCCACCGTCTGCACGAAGCTGCTGGCTTCCAGCAGGCTGTCATGAGTACCGGTATCCAGCCAGGCGAAACCGCGGCCCAGCAGTTCAACGGTCAGTTCGCCACGCTCCAGATACATCTGGTTAATGCTGGTAATTTCCAGCTCGCCACGGGAGGAAGGCTTGACCTGTTTGGCAAACTCCACCACCTGACTGTCGTAGAAGTACAGGCCGGTCACCGCCCAGTTGGACTTGGGCTCGGCAGGCTTTTCTTCGATCGATAAAGCGCGGAAGTTATCGTCAAACTCCACCACCCCAAAACGTTCGGGATCCATCACCTGGTAGCCGAACACGGTAGCGCCCTGGGTACGTGCAGCGACCGTTTTTAGTTTCGGGCTAAACCCTTGACCAAAATAGATATTGTCGCCTAACACCAGACAGCTCGGCTCGCCGGCCAGGAACTCTTCACCGATCAGAAACGCCTGAGCCAGACCATCGGGGCTGGGTTGTTCGGCATAGCTGAGATTAATGCCAAACTCTTCGCCGTTACCCAACAGACGTCTGAATGAAGGGAGGTCTTCCGGTGTGGAAATAATCAGAATGTCGCGGATCCCGGCTAACATCAGCACCGACAGCGGATAGTAAATCATCGGCTTGTCGTAGATCGGGAGCAACTGCTTGGATACGCCGCGAGTAATTGGATGCAAACGTGTACCGGATCCACCCGCCAGAATAATACCTTTCATACTCACTCCAGAATCCACTGGGCCACCACTCAGGCAGCCCGGGTAAACTTAGTCGGATAAACCTAAACGCTCACCCGCATAGGAACCATCCTGAACGCGACGCCACCAGGTTTCATTGTTCAGGTACCAGGAAACCGTTTTGCGAATGCCGCTTTCAAAGGTTTCTTGTGGGTGCCAGCCCAGCTCCCGGTCAATTTTCCCGGCGTCGATCGCATAGCGCATATCATGGCCCGGGCGATCCTTGACGTAAGTGATCAGATCGCGGTATTGCGCCACGCCCTGCGGTTTGTTCGGCGCCAGTTCTTCCAGCAGATCGCAAATGGTATGCACTACTTCAATATTCTTGCGCTCGTTGTGACCACCGATATTGTAGGTTTCCCCTACCACACCTTCGGTAACGACCTGATACAACGCGCGCGCATGGTCTTCGACATACAGCCAGTCACGCACCTGCGCACCGTTGCCATACACCGGCAACGGTTTGCCGGCAACGGCATTGAGGATCACCAGCGGGATAAGTTTTTCCGGGAAGTGGTACGGGCCGTAGTTGTTGGAACAGTTGGTGACCAACGTCGGCAAGCCATAGGTCCGCAGCCAGGCGCGGACCAGATGGTCGCTGGACGCCTTGGAGGCCGAATACGGGCTGCTTGGCGAGTAAGGCGTGGTTTCGGTGAACAAGTCATCCGTACCGTGCAAGTCGCCATACACTTCGTCGGTGGAGATATGGTGGAAACGGAAGCTCTGCTTCTTCTCCGCATCCAGCGGCTGCCAGTAATGCCGTGCCGCCTCCAGCAGGGTGTAGGTTCCCACCACGTTGGTTTCGATAAAGGCCGCCGGGCCATCAATCGAACGGTCGACATGGCTTTCCGCCGCCAGGTGCATGACCACATCCGGCTGATATTGGGCAAACACCCGATCCAATGCCGCGCGATCGCAGATATCCACCTGCTCGAACGAATAGCGTTCGCTATCAGCAATCACCGCAAGCGATTCCAGGTTGCCGGCGTAAGTCAGCTTATCCACCACCACCACGCTGTCCCGCGTGGCTTCAATAATATGCCTGACGACCGCGGAACCGATAAAACCGGCGCCCCCAGTGACTAAAATACGTTTCAACGCCATACCCCTTTGGTATCTACTACCCAGGATTGCGTGATCTCTTCCGGCCTGATTGCCTTGAATTGCTTATGATCGACCAACATCACGATCACGTCCGCCTGCTGCAACGCGTCGGCCATCGCTTTCAGCGTCACATGGCCCGCCAGCGATTTCGGCAGTTGCTCAACGTTCGGCTCCACCACCAGGGTTTCACCCACGTGCCAATCAGCAATTAAATGCGCCACTTCCACCGCCGGGCTTTCGCGCAGGTCGTCGATATTCGGCTTGAATGCCAGGCCGAAGCAGGCAATTTTCACTTCCGACGCACGCTTATCGGTGGCAGCCAGACAATCAGCCACTGCGGCTTTCACACGATCAACCACCCACAGCGGTTTTCCGTCATTCACCAGGCGCGCGGTATGAATCAAACGCGCCTGCTGCGGATTTTGCGAGACAATAAACCAAGGATCGACCGCAATACAGTGGCCGCCGACGCCGGGACCAGGCTGCAAAATATTGACCCGCGGATGGCGATTCGCCAGGCGGATAAGCTCCCAGACATTGATGCCCTGATCGGCACAAATCAACGACAGCTCATTGGCAAAGGCGATATTCACATCGCGGAAGCTATTTTCGGTCAGCTTGCACATCTCAGCGGTGCGTGAATTGGTAATCACACACTCGCCCTCGAGGAAAATCTTGTACAGCTCGCTGGCGCGCTCCGAGCATTTTGGCGTCATACCGCCAATCACCCGATCGTTTTGAATCAGCTCAACCATCACCTGCCCCGGCAGCACGCGCTCCGGACAGTAGGCAATGTTCACATCAGCGGCCTCACCTGCCTGCTGCGGGAAACTGAGATCGCTACGCGCTTCTGCCAGCCACTGCGCCATCTGTTCGGTCGCGCCCACCGGCGAGGTGGACTCCAGGATCACCAGATCGCCTTTTTTCAGCACCGGTGCCAAGGATTTGGCGGCGGCCTCGACATACGCCAGATCCGGCTCATGGTCGCCTTTAAACGGCGTCGGTACCGCAATCAGGAAAGCATCCGCTGCCAGAGGTTTGGTCACCGCCTGCAGATAGCCGCCGTCGACCGCGTCTTTCACCACTTTATCCAGGTCGGGTTCAACGATATGGATCGCACCACGGTTAATGGTATCCACCGCATGTTGGTTAACATCTACGCCCACCACTTTTTTCTTGCGGGAGGCAAACGCCGCCGCCGTTGGCAGACCGATATAACCCAGGCCGATAACCGAAATAGTGTTAAAACTCATAGTGTCACCTGATGATTCTTCAAAGCTTCCAGAATACGCTGGCAGGCATGCCCGTCACCGTAAGGGTTATGCGCCCGGCTCATGGCGTGATATTCGTTTTCGTCCGTCAGCAGCCGGTTAACCGCATCAACAATTTTTGCTACGTCGGTACCCACCAGCCGCACCGTGCCAGAATCTACCGCCTCCGGCCGCTCGGTGGTGTCACGCATCACCAGCACCGGCTTACCTAATGATGGTGCCTCCTCCTGAATGCCGCCAGAGTCGGTCAGGATCATATATGACTTGGCCATCAGATAGACAAAGGGCAAATAATCCTGGGGATCTATCAGGATGATATTATCAATCCCTTTCAGAATGCGGTTGACCGGCTCGCTGACGTTGGGGTTGAGATGCACCGGATACACCACCTGCACTTCAGGATGAGTACGGGCAATTTCTGCCAGCGCGCTGCAAATTCGCTCGAACCCACCGCCAAAGCTTTCGCGGCGATGCCCAGTTACCAGAATCAACTTTTTGTTGTCGGCATCCAGGAACGGGTAGCGTTGAGCCAGGCTGTCATGCAAGGCCGCATCCCCCATCACCCGATCGCGTACCCAGAACAACGCGTCGATTACCGTGTTGCCTGTGACGAAGATATGATCGTCCGGTAACAGTTCGCGCAACAGGTTCTGTCGCGAGTTTTCCGTCGGGGCAAAATGGTACATCGCCAGATGGCCGGTCAGCTTGCGGTTAGCCTCTTCCGGCCACGGGGAGTAAAGGTCGCCGGTACGCAGGCCCGCCTCTACATGCCCTACCGGGATACGCTGATAAAATGCCGCCAGGCTGGTGGCCAGCGTGGTGGTGGTATCGCCATGAACCAACACCACATCCGGTTTGAATTCCTCAAGAACGCCTTTCAGGCCTTCAAGGATGCGGCAGGTGATCTCACTTAATCCCTGGCCGGGTTTCATGATGTTCAGATCGTAATCAGGCACTATCTCAAATAACCGCAATACCTGATCCAACATCTCACGATGCTGTGCCGTCACGCAGACTCTTGATTCAAAGGCTTCATCCTGAGCCAGGGCATGTACCAGCGGTGCCATTTTGATGGCTTCAGGTCTGGTGCCGAAAACAGTCAACACTTTCACAGCGAATCTCTTTTGGTCGGTTAACCGCAGGCGAACCTGCGAATTGGGCGCTCTCATGCCCATCAGCGAATTATTATATTATTTTTATTTACGCGGCCGACGCACCAGGGCAACACCTGCGCCAACCAAAGCGCCCATCGCGCCCCACATGATCAACCAGAATACACGACGTGGGCTGTCACGTTTTACCGGCTCTTCCGGGGTCCGCAAATAGCGGTAAGTCTGAAATTTCTCGTCCAGCGTTGGGCCAACGTTCAGGGTCGCCAGCATCGCGCGATTTTGGTCGTAGTCCAAATCAAAGGTTGGGCCCGAAGCCTGTAATCCTTCCAGACGCGCCTGCAGCATAGGCTTGCCCAGCAGGAACAAATCGGAGTCTGGCAGCTGTTCTGCCGGGGTATCGGTCTGAGTCCGGCTAATGCCCTGCGTCTCGGCAATTTTTAACGCCTGTTGGATGGTGTTCAGCTCACGCTTGTACACGGCCTCTGCCACCGCTTCCTGGCGCTTGACCTGCGCCTTCATCGACGTGGTACGAGCCGCCCAGGCACCCTGGATCTCTTCGTTTAAATGCTGAGCCGCGCGGTGGCTGGCAAACGCCACGTACTGACGCAGCAGGCGATTGGCATCTACCGCCGTTTCCGCCGTCAGTTTCACACCGTCGTTCGGCACTTTTTTGTCGTCACGCGGCGTAAACTGGATATTGTTAATCAGCTCGTCGAGCAAGGCCGCATCGGCGCCCGCGTCGCCTTCCTGGCGCTGTTTGTAATAATCGCTCTGCAGCCAGAAATCTCGGCGCGTATCGTAAGCCGCCAGCTGCATAATAAATTCATTATAGGCTTCGTCAGCGATGCCCGGTTGCTCGGTAGCCGCCGCCGGCAGAGTGCGCACATCCAGATTACGCAGGAACTGTTGCTGGGAATAATACCCCCCCAACGCATTCACCGTTGGCCGATCGGTAATCGCCGCCGCGCTCCACTCCTGTTTCACCAGGTAGGACACCACCAGCGCCACTACGGCGAACAGTACCGCAATACCGATAATCCATGACTTACCGCGCCACAGGGTACAGCACAGGCCGCGAATATCGAGTTCGTTATCCACTGCCGGGATAGTCTTGTCAGACGTTGTTTCTGGATTCATCACTGCCCAAAAGCCTCTGGTTAGGATTCTTGCTTATTGTCGTTCGAACGGCGCAGGCGCCGTTTGATACGCTTAATGTAACGTGCAACACGCCAGGCGCGCTTAATGCAGTAATCGTACAAGAAGAAGGCAAGCAAAAATAATGCCAACATTACCCATTCAGGGATAAAAGTAAGACGTTCGCCGATCACGCCGATGGCCGCCAACAGCGCCGCCGCCAGGGTAATCAGCACGAAGGCCTGCCGTGGCGTAAAGCCAGCGCGCATAATCAGATGGTGAATGTGTTGACGGTCTGGGGAGAAGGGGCTCATCCCTTTGCGTAAGCGTCGATACATGATCGCAATCATGTCCATCAATGGAATAGCGATAATCCACAGGGCGGTAACAGGATTGATGGAATGGGCTTTACCCTGTGAACTTTGCAGCAGCAGCCAAATTGCGGTGAAACCGATCAGCGTACTGCCGGCATCCCCCATAAACACCTTGTAACGTCGGCCAAGAATACCGAGGTTAAGCAGGATATAAGGAACGATAGCGGCAATCATCGCGAAGCACCAGAAGGCCAAATCGGAGTGGCCGCTCAGGTACAACAGCACGCCCAGCGCACCGAAAGAAACGCACGAAAGCCCGCCCAGCAGGCCATCAATGCCGTCTACCATGTTAAAGGCGTTGATAGCCGCCCAAACGGCAAACAGCGTGACCAGATAGCCGAACGGCCCCAGTTGCATTTCCCAGTCGCCAAGCACATGACCAAAACTGCGCAGGTAGAGCCCGGCAAACACCATCATCGCAATGCCGACCAATGCCTGGACCAGCGCACGAATTTTAACGCTGATATCGAAACGATCGTCGAGAGCACCAACAAACACTAATAACCCCGCACAGGCGAGGTAGAGTTTTCCGTGCGCAATCGTTTGGTCAGAGATCAAGAAAGCAAAGCACAGCCCGGCGTAAACAGAAATACCTCCGACAAGCGGGATTAACCCCTGATGACGTTTGCGGTAATTAGGTTTATCAACCAGTCCAATACGTTTTGCTGCTTTGCGAGCAACAAAGAGAAAAGCCAAGGAAAACAGGAAAACAAATAGAATTTCAGTACTCATAGTGAGTAAGTTCACAGTTAACAAGATCTCTGTAGAAGATAAGGCAGCTTAACACGGGCGACAGGTCGCGCCATGAGGTCCCGCTACCTTTCAGTCATTTCCTATGACAACAGCCATTCATTCTTATTCCAACGCTTCTGTCTGCCGTTTAAACAGTAACAATGTGCGAACGACGAAACGCCGACCGCAAATAAGATGAATTCTCAGTAAGCCATGAAAATAACTTACGTTTCCATTTCTGTTACTTATCGTATCTGCCAAAAGCAAAAAACGCCACGACTAGGCGTGGCGTTCTCTGAATTTTTTACTCAATTATGAGCGCATCGTCATTTATGAGCGCTTCATCATATCGAAGAATTCATCGTTGGTTTTGGTCATGGCCAACTTGTTAATGAGGAATTCCATTGCGTCAATTTCGCCCATTGGGTGAATAATTTTACGCAGGATCCACATTTTCTGCAGTTCTTCAGACGTGGTGAGTAATTCTTCTTTACGGGTACCGGAGCGGTTGTAGTCAATCGCAGGGAATACGCGCTTCTCGGCGATTTTACGCGCCAGATGCAATTCCATGTTGCCGGTACCTTTAAACTCTTCGTAGATAACCTCGTCCATTTTCGACCCGGTGTCGACCAGCGCGGTAGCGATGATGGTCAGGCTGCCGCCTTCCTCAACGTTACGTGCCGCACCGAAGAAACGCTTAGGACGATGCAGGGCGTTGGCATCCACACCACCGGTCAACACTTTACCGGAAGCCGGTACCACGGTGTTGTAGGCACGCGCCAGGCGAGTGATGGAGTCGAGCAGGATGATAACGTCTTTCTTGTGCTCAACCAGGCGCTTGGCCTTCTCGATCACCATTTCTGCAACCTGGACGTGGCGGGAAGCCGGCTCGTCAAAGGTAGAAGCGATAACTTCGCCCTTAACCAGACGCTGCATCTCGGTAACTTCTTCCGGACGTTCGTCAATCAGCAGAACCATCAACACGCAGTCTGGATGGTTGTAAGCGATGCTTTGTGCAATGTTCTGCAGCAGCATGGTTTTACCTGCTTTCGGCGGAGCAACAATCAGACCACGCTGACCACGGCCAATCGGCGAGGCCAGATCCAGCACGCGAGCCGTCAGGTCTTCGGTTGAACCGTTACCGCGTTCCATCCGCAGACGGGAGTTGGCATGCAGTGGGGTTAAGTTCTCGAACAGGATCTTGCTGCGGGCGTTTTCCGGTTTGTCGTAGTTAACTTCGTTAACTTTCAACAGGGCAAAGTAGCGCTCGCCTTCTTTTGGCGGACGAATCTTACCGGAAACGGAGTCACCTGTACGGAGGTTAAAACGGCGGATTTGGCTGGGGGATACGTAGATGTCGTCGGGGCCTGCAAGGTAGGAGCTGTCTCCAGAGCGGAGGAAACCAAATCCATCCTGCAATATCTCCAATACGCCATCGCCGAAGATATCTTCTCCACTTTTCGCATGCTGCTTAAGGATAGAGAAGATAATGTCCTGCTTGCGCATGCGGGCAAGGTTTTCTAGCCCCATATTTTCGCCGAGAGTAATCAGCTCAGAAACCGGCGTATTCTTTAATTCGGTAAGATTCATAGTGGTGGGTTCTTAAACTCGGGGTATGTCTCGAACTTGTATCGTGAATGGTATGGCAGCGGGATATATCTTTCGTCTTTCTGGTGGTTGCCTTGGCCTTCCTTGCTTACCCCGCCACTTAGCGGACTAAGCTGCAGAGATTCGTTCGGTTGCCGACGGGCCACACCTTGAAATCCTTTGGATATTCGTGCCTGTTTACTGGACGTTCGATCGCCGGGCGCTGAGCCGTCACGGTAAGAAATGGCTTACAGAGGACGCGCGCATTGACGGTTTAAGATCGAAGGTACCTTAAAATTGATTTTGCAAAACCGTTTGATTGTTAAAACACGGGCTGAGTTCATTTTTTCTTTCAACGCCAGCGGTTCAACACAGAGTAAAGCTTTAGATTTAGACTCTTTAGATTTAAAACTTCGGGCAAGTTCTATATGCAGTATGGTTAAACTTAACACGCTTCTTGGCAGGCGTCTAGCGGTGAATTGAACATCCCCGCTAGACGCCTGTATATCCCCGCAGTCTCTCACTTCGTGGCTTTTTTACCGCGACGTCAGACCCCTTGGGCATAGGGCATCCCGCCCGATTACAGATTCGCGTTAAGGAAATCTTTGAGCTGGCCTTTGGACAGCGCACCAACCTTGGTCGCGGCCACTTCACCGTTCTTGAACAGCAACAGCGTAGGGATACCACGGATACCGTACTTAGGTGCGGTTGCCGGGTTTTGGTCGATATTCAGCTTGGTGATGGTCAGCTTGCCTTCGAACTCCTCGGCAATCTCATCCAGAATCGGAGCAATCATCTTGCACGGTCCACACCATTCAGCCCAGAAATCGACCAGGATTGGCCCTTCAGCTTTCAGCACGTCGTTTTCGAAGCTGCCGTCAGTCAGGTGAATAATTTTATCGCTCATGTTCTACTCCAAAGGATTGTGTCTACCTTGTTGGTGTAGCATTAACCAACCTAAGGTGACTTTATTTCACCGGATACGCTTTCGTAAAGCAATAGTTAGCTGATATTCTACCACACTATGAGCAAAACACACTTGACCGAACAGAAGTTTTCCGACTTCGCCCTGCACCCGTTAGTCCTTGAAGCCCTTGAAAAGAAAGGGTTTCAACATTGCACGCCTATCCAGGCGTTAGCATTGCCGCTCACGCTCTCCGGGCGTGACGTTGCAGGTCAGGCGCAAACCGGTACCGGAAAGACGCTGGCATTTTTAGCGTCTACTTTTCACTATTTGCTTTCTCACCCGGCGAAACAGGATCGCCAGACCAACCAGCCGCGCGCCTTGATCATGGCGCCAACGCGTGAACTGGCGGTACAGATCCACTCCGACGCGGAAGCCCTGTCCCAATCCACCGGCCTGAAACTTGGCCTGGCGTATGGCGGCGACGGCTACGACAAACAGCTGAAAGTGCTGGAAAGCGGCGTGGATATCCTGGTCGGTACTACCGGTCGTTTGATCGATTACGCCAAACAGAACTATATCGATCTGGGCGCAATTCAGGTCGTGGTACTGGATGAAGCCGACCGTATGTACGATCTGGGCTTTATCAAAGACATTCGCTGGTTGTTCCGCCGCATGCCTGCGGTCGATCAACGCCTGAACATGCTGTTCTCTGCCACCCTGTCCTATCGCGTACGCGAACTGGCTTTCGAGCAGATGAACAACGCTGAATATGTCGAAGTGGAACCGGAACAAAAAACCGGCCACCGCATTAAAGAAGAGCTGTTCTACCCTTCTAACGAAGAAAAGATGCGTCTGCTGCAGACGTTGATCGAAGAAGAGTGGCCAGACCGCTGTATCATCTTCGCCAACACCAAGCACCGCTGTGAAGACGTCTGGGGCCACCTGGCCGCCGATGGTCACCGCGTAGGCCTGTTGACCGGCGATGTGGCGCAGAAAAAACGCCTGCGCATTCTCGACGATTTCACCAAGGGCAACCTGGATATTCTGGTCGCCACCGACGTCGCCGCTCGCGGTCTGCACATCCCGTTGGTGACGCACGTATTCAACTACGACTTGCCTGACGACTGCGAAGACTACGTCCACCGTATCGGTCGTACCGGCCGTGCTGGCGAAAGTGGCCATTCCATCAGCCTGGCCTGCGAAGAGTACGCGCTCAACCTGCCGGCGATCGAAACCTATACCGGCCACAGCATTCCGGTGAGCAAGTACAACAGCGATGCGTTACTGACTGACCTGCCTGCGCCGAAACGCCTGGCTCGCCCACGCGGCGGCAACGGTCCACGTCGTAACTCAGCGCCACGTCGTGGCGGTGCGCCGCGCAACAACCGTAAACGTTCAGGCTGATAGACAATGCTCAGTTCCAGCGCACTTTATGCCGCTATCGATCTCGGCTCCAACAGCTTCCACATGTTGGTGGTGCGCGAGGTGGCCGGCAGTATTCAGACCCTGGCGCGCATCAAGCGCAAAGTGCGTCTGGCGGCCGGACTGGATCAGAACAACCTTCTGTCGCATGAGGCCATGCAACGCGGATGGCAATGCCTGAAGCTGTTCGCCGAACGCCTGCAGGACATCCCTCGCGAGCAAATTCGCGTGGTCGCCACGGCCACGCTGCGGCTGGCCTCCAATGCCGATGAATTCCTGCAGACCGCCGAGCAGATTCTCGGATGCCCGATCCAGGTGATCAGCGGCGAGGAAGAAGCGCGCCTGATTTACCACGGTGTAGCCCATACCACCGGCGGTCCGGACCAACGTTTGGTGGTCGATATCGGCGGCGGCAGCACAGAGCTGGTCACGGGGACCGGTGCGCAGGCCGCTCAGTTGTATAGCCTGTCGATGGGCTGTGTCACCTGGCTGGAGCGGTTCTTCACCGATCGTAATCTGGGGCAGGAAAACTTCGAGCGGGCCGAACAGGCTGCGCGTGAAATGGTGCGCCCGATAGCACCGCAGCTGCGTCAGCACGGCTGGCAAATCTGCGTCGGCGCTTCCGGCACCGTCCAGGCGCTGCAGGAAATCATGGTGGCGCAGGGCATGGATGAACGCATCACCCTGTCCAAACTGCGCCAATTGAAACAGCGCGCCATTCAGTGCGGCAAGCTGGAAGAACTGGAAATTGAAGGGTTAACGCTGGAGCGCGCCTTGGTATTCCCAAGCGGGCTGTCCATTCTGCTGGCGATCTTCCAGGAGTTGGGCATTGAAAGCATGATGTTGGCCGGCGGTGCGCTACGCGAAGGTCTGGTTTACGGCATGCTGCATTTGCCGGTCGAACAGGATATCCGCAGCCGCACCATTCGCAACCTGCAACGGCGTTATCTGTTGGATACCGAGCAGGCCGAGCGCGTCAGCCAACTGGCCGCCAATTTCTCGCAGCAGGTGAGCAATGAATGGCAGTTGGACGCTCGATGTCGCGAGTTATTGCACAGCGCCTGTCTGATCCACGAAATCGGCCTCAGCGTTGATTTCAAGCAGGCGCCGCAACACGCCGCCTACCTGATCCGCCATCTGGATTTACCCGGTTTCACTCCGGCACAGAAAAAACTGTTAGCCACCCTGCTACAAAACCAGAGCAACACCCTCGACTTGCCACTGCTGAGCCAGCAAAACGCCCTGCCGCCACGTACGGCACAACGTTTATGCCGGATTTTACGCCTGGCGATCATCTTTGCCAGCCGTCGCCGCGACGACACGCTGCCTGCGGTGCGTCTGCGCGCCAATCATGATGACGAGCTGACGGTGATCCTGCCGCCTGGTTGGCTGGAGCAGCACCCGCTACGGGCAGAAGCGCTGGAGCAGGAAAGCCATTGGCAAAGTTACGTTCACTGGCCGCTGATACTGGAAGAGCAACGTTAAAATGACAAGGGCGCTAACCGCGCCCTTAGTCTGATGACAAACACCCGAAAAACGTGGTTTTCGGATGTTTGGGGGTAAATCAGAAGACATAATCCTTTGTTTTTATTAGCCCAAGGTCAGGACGTTTAACTGCAAAGGACTTTGTCAGCCATCTGAGGGCGCTAACCGCGCCCTTTCTTCTAGTTTCCGCCCTTGGCCTTGGCCAACTGAGCACGAATATTGGCCAGATGGCTCTGCCCTTTTTGCATCCTTTCCTGCGGACTGACCACTTTGCGCTCACTTTCCCACGCCAGGTCATCCTGCGGCAGTTCCAACAAGAAACGGCTCGGCTCCGGGCGAACCAACTCGCCATATTGACGACGCTCGCGGCACAGAGTGAAAATCAGCTCCTTTTGGGCGCGAGTGATGCCTACGTAGGCCAGGCGTCGCTCTTCATCAACGTTATCTTCGTCAATGCTGCTCTGATGCGGCAATAACCCTTCCTCCATCCCCACCAGAAACACATAGGGGAACTCCAATCCTTTGGAGGCATGCAGCGTCATCAGTTGCACCTGATCCAGCTCTTCATCGCTTTCACCGCGTTCCATCATGTCGCGCAGGGTAAAGCGCGTCACCACCTGGGTCAGCGTCATCGGCTCATCCAGCTCGCTGCCTTCCAGCATTTCCGTCATCCAGCCGAACAGCGTATTGACGTTTTTCATGCGCATTTCGGCGGCTTTCGGGCTGGGAGAGGTTTCGAACAGCCAGCTCTCGTAATCTACACCGTGGATCAGGTCACGCACCGCAGCCACCGGCTCGCGCTCCGCCAGTTGGGCGATGCCGTCCAGCCAGTGAGTGAAGCGTTGCAAAGACTCAAGCCCGCGTCCGGTCAGGTGCTGGCTCAATCCAAGATCAAAACTGGCACGGAACAGGCTTTTATTGCGTTGGTTTGCCCATTCACCCAGCTTTTGCAACGTCGCCGGGCCAATCTCGCGTTTTGGCGTATTGACGATACGCAGGAAGGCGCTGTCATCATCCTGATTGGTCAGGACGCGCAAGTAGGCCAGCAGATCCTTGATTTCCGGCCGCGAGAAAAACGAGGTGCCGCCGGAGATCTTGTAGGGAATGCGGTTCTGCATCAGCATTTTTTCAAACAGCCGCGACTGATGGTTGCCACGGTAGAGGATCGCATAATCGCCGTAGTTTGTTTTCTTCACGAAATGGTGAGCTATCAGTTCACCCACTACGCGCTCGGCCTCGTGATCCTCATTATTGGCGGTCACCACCTTCAGCTCTTCGCCGTAACCCAGTTCGGAAAACAGCCGTTTTTCAAATACGTGCGGGTTATTGGCGATCAGAATGTTCGCCGCCTTCAGAATACGCTCGCTCGAACGGTAGTTCTGCTCCAGCTTGATCACCTGCAGCGCCGGGAAGTCTTCCTTCAACAGCACCAGGTTCTGCGGGCGCGCACCGCGCCAGGAGTAGATTGACTGATCGTCATCCCCCACTACGGTGAAACGCGCACGGTTACCCACCAACAGTTTTACCAGCTCGTATTGGCTGGTGTTGGTGTCCTGATATTCGTCCACCAACAGGTAGCGGATTCGGTTCTGCCAACGCTCGCGCACCTCTTCATTGCGCTGCAACAGCAGGGTCGGTAACAGAATTAAATCGTCGAAATCCAATACGTTACAAGCACGCATATGCGCGTGATACAGACCGTAGCAATGCGCGAACAGCTTGTCGCGTTCAGAGCGCGCCAGCTCCATCGCCTTCTTGGGATCGACCAGATCATTCTTCCAATTGGAGATGGTGGAAATCAGCTGCGCCACCAGCGTCTTGTCATTCTCCAGCCATTTTTCGGTCAGCTCTTTCAGCAGCGCCAACTGGTCCTGATCGTCGAACAGCGAGAAGTTGGATTTCATCTCCAGCGCGGCATATTCCCGCTTGATGATTTCCAGCCCCAGGGTGTGGAACGTAGAAATCATCAAACCGCGCGCCTCTTTGCGCCCCATGGTTTGCGCCACACGTTCTTTCATCTCACGCGCGGCCTTATTGGTAAAGGTCACGGCGGCGATGTGCCGCGCCTGATAGCCACAATTATGGATCAGGTGAGCAATCTTGTTGGTGATGACGCGCGTCTTGCCGGAACCTGCACCGGCCAGCACCAGGCAGGGCCCGGTAACGAATTCGACGGCTTGTTGTTGGCTGGGGTTTAATCGCATGGCGCTTTATTGCTCGACTTTATAACGTGGAAGGGGATTGTAGCAGAAAGCGCCGATGAGATTTAACGGGTATAATCAGCGCAATTTCTGTATCGATAAAGGCAATACCATGGCAAAGACGGCGTGCGCCCTGCACATTCTGGTAGATAACGAAAAACTGGCTGAAGAACTGCTGGCCAAGCTTAAACGCGGCGTCAGTTTTGACACGCTGGCGCGCAAATACTCAACTTGCCCGTCAAAGCGCAACGGCGGCTCGCTGGGCGAATTCAACAAGGGCACCATGGTGGCGGCCTTCGATAAAGCGGTGTTCAGCATTCCGCTGCTGAAGCCCTACGGCCCGGTGAAAACCCAGTTCGGCTACCACATCATCAAGGTGCTGTACCGCAACTGAGTGAGGGGGCAAACGCCCCCTCAGCCGTTATTGTGCGCTGGTTTCCGGGGCCGGTGCGGTATCGGCCGGTTTGACCTCCTCCGACACCACGGCCGGAGCCGGAGACATAATGCCGTTATAGGTTTCCTGTAACTGCTTCATGCTCATTTCCGGTTCGCCCTTCGGCTGCATCAACACCAGCGTCGCATCCTGAGAAAGCTGAAGTTTCAGCTCCTGATTCAGCGCTTCCAGCGTCAATCCGCTCAAGAACTCCTGGCGCAGTTTCTGATACTGCTCCGGTGCGATATCTACGACGCCGCTCTGCTGTGAACGCAGGCGTTGGCTCATCAGCACGTCCGTATCGGTGCGGGCATAGGTCGCAAACAACTTGCTCAACTGATCGGTTTTCTGCGCCAGCAGGGCGTTAAACTCATCCTGCGACAGCCCATTGTTACGCACGTTAGCCAATTCGCGAGCGATAAAGCCCAGGCTGTTGTTCAGGTTGTTATTCGGCGTGTCGAGATGAATTGCGCATTGGGCACGCTGGTATTGCACGCGGCAATCAAAGCCCAGATGCAGGTTTTTCTGGTCGCTCTTTTCAAGCACCTGTTGGAGATGCCAGAACAGCGCCTCGCGGGCCATATCACCACGCCAGTAGCGGCTCAAATTCTGCGAATCGCGGATCGGATGCCATGGCGCATCCCACATGATCGACAGCGTATCCTGCTTGACCTGCTCGCTGATCAGGCTGACCGGCTGCGGTGGCAGCGGCGTCAGCGTCGGCATGGTGGCCGGCGTTTCACGCTTGCCTTTCAGCGGCGAGAAGGCCTTGTTGATTTGTTCGCCCAGGCTGCGGCTGTCTACCTTGCCCACCACGTACAGCGTCATGACGTCCGGGGTATACCATTGCTGGTAGAATTTTTTCAGTTGATCGACATTCACCGGTCGCTTCGGTGGCTGGGCCGGATCGTGCGCCAACAGCGTCGAGCCTTTCAGGCGGTATCGCCACCAGGCATCTTTCGGGTTCGGCGGGAAAGTGCCCACCGGATCGACATTGGAGTTTATTACCGCATGCACGGTATGCTCGTCGATCGCCAGTTTGCCGGTGGTGTCGGAAAGCCACGCCAGCGCTTCTTTCAGCAAGTCTGGGCGGTTATTCGGCAAGCTGAGATTATACATGGTGAAATCGTAAGAACTGATGGCCGGCGGCAAAGGCCGCTCAGGATCCACGCTCTGCTGCCACAGCGAACGCAACTGCGGTGGCGTAAAGCTTTCGCTGCGCGCTAAAGACAGGCGCGGCAGCAGATGGGCAAAGCCGATCTGCTGTGAGGACTCGACCAGCGAGCCGGTATTAACCATTAACCGCAGCTCTACACGGTCGCTCGGCCGCTGCGGTGTATCCAGTATCTGCCATGAAAACCCGTTGGCCAGTGCCCCCTGCTGCCAGGCAGGATCGGGTTGCAGTGCTTCGGCCTGCACGCTGCTGTTGGCTGCAGCCAACAGCAGCCCACCTACGATGAGATGAATTCTGGTGCCCTGCATGTGAACCCCTACTTAATGACTATCCAATTTCTTTATGCAAATGCGGATATTCCATTCGCCGGAATATTAGGCCATAACGCACAGCCTATAAAAACGCCCTGAGTTTCACGGTGGGGCGGAAAGCAGAAAGTGTACCATCGAGTTAGACCGCGCGCCTTTGCGGATGTCACTCATTAGGGTGAAAAATAATGGATAAGCGGTTTTTAAATGCAAGAAATCATTACGCGGGGGGATAAAACGTCACCGGCTGCGGCTGCAACCGGTGATTTTAGGATTAAATCAGGCTGAAGGCAGCGTTTTGTCGGCACCTGCCCCCGGCTTGTTGGACAGGGTGTCTTGCAGCTGTTTTTCGTCCAGCTGTTTACACCATTTAGCCACCACCACCGTAGCCACACCGTTACCGACCAGGTTGGTCAGGGCGCGGGCTTCAGACATGAAGCGGTCAATGCCCAGAATCAGCGCCAGACCGGCCAGCGGCAGGTGGCCCACGGCAGAAATGGTCGCCGCCAGCACGATAAAGCCGCTGCCGGTCACGCCCGCAGCCCCTTTCGAAGACAGCAACAGCACCACCAGCAGCGTCACCTGATGCACGATATCCATATGGGTGTTGGTCGCCTGCGCGATAAACACCGCCGCCATGGTCAGGTAAATCGATGTGCCGTCCAGGTTAAAAGAGTAGCCGGTGGGAATAACTAGACCCACCACCGATTTCTTACAACCCAGTTTCTCCATTTTGTCGAGCATGCGCGGCAGCACCGACTCGGAAGAAGAGGTCCCGAGCACGATCAACAGCTCTTCTTTTATATAGCGAACGAATTTGAAAATGCTGAAGCCGTTGGCACGAGCAATGGAGCCCAGCACCACCACCACGAACAGAACGCAGGTGATATAGAAGCAGGCAATCAACTGGCCAAGCTGCAGCAGCGTGCCCACGCCATATTTACCGATGGTGAATGCCATCGCCCCGAAGGCCCCCAGCGGCGCCAGACGCATAATCATGTTGATGATGCCGAAAATCACGCGGGAGAAACTGTCGATCACGTTGAAGATTAACTGGCCTTTCTCACCCAGGCGGTGCAGGGCGAAGCCGAACAGCACGGCAAACAGCAACACCTGCAAGATGTTACCGCTGGCGAAGGCGCCGATGACGCTACCCGGAATGATATCCAGCAAGAATGGAATGATGCCCTGCTGCTGAGCCTGCTCGGCGTAGACCGCCACCGCTTTGGCATCCAGCGTACCCGGATCGATGTTCATCCCGGCACCCGGCTGTACCAGGTTGACAATCAGCAAACCGATCAGCAGCGCAATGGTACTGACGATTTCAAAATAAAGCAGTGCGATCGCACCGGTACGGCCAACGGCCTTCATGCTTTCCATGCCCGCGATGCCGGTCACCACGGTACAGAAGATCACCGGAGCGATGATCATTTTAATCAGCTTAACGAATCCGTCGCCCAGAGGTTTCATCTGTGCGCCAATGTCAGGATAGAAATGGCCAAGCAGGACACCCAGCGTAATCGCCGTCAGCACCTGAAAATAGAGGCTTTTAAAGATAGTGAGTTTCATATGGACATCCTTTGGGGGAAGACACGCACCAGGCGGTGTTATGGTTATCTCGCCTGTTCATCGCTTGCGCGGAAAATAACACCCGCCTAACAACATGGAAATAATTTGTTGCACCAATAGATACATGTTGATACGAATTTAAGAGCTGAAACGCGCCAGCCCGAATGCAAGGCTGTAAAGGATGTAACCCTTTCTTTGCACTAACGCAAAAGGGGTAGATAAAGCGGGGTATTTCAAGCCAGAGGGCCAGCGGGCAACGTGGATGCCGCCCGCCGCAAAAGGCTCAAGAGGGAAATCAGGCTGGCGGCGGGCAGAACTCGGCTTCAAATTCGCTGCGCGGCAACGGGCGGGCAAACAAAAACCCCTGACCGCTATGAATACCATGCTGCAGCAGCCAATCGCGTTGTTCGGCATTCTCGACGCCTTCGGCCATCACCGGCAGCGCCAGCACCTCGGAAATCGAACTGACGATGCGCACCATCGCGTCGTCCATCGGCAGTCCCTGAATAAAGCTCTTGTCGATTTTAATCAAATCTATCGGCAGGCATTTCAATCGATTGAGGTAATTGAGGCTGGAATAGCCCATGCCGAAATCGTCCAACGCGATGGAAAGCCCCAGATCGTGCAGTTCCCGCAGCAGCGCCAGCGCGCGATCGAGGTCGTCAATGCGCACCGTTTCGGTAATTTCCAGCAGCAGCTTGCGCGGGTCAATTCGATGCTGGGCCAGCAGGCTTTTCAGATGCGGGACAAAATTCTCATGCTGCATCTGGATTGGCGACACGTTTACCGCCAGCGGCAGGGTGATCCCACGAGTCTGCCAATCCGCCAGGATGCGGCAAGCCTCTTCCAGTACCCAGTTACCCAGCGGCACAATCACCCCGAGCTCTTCAGCCAATGGAATGACGTCTGCCGGCAAGGTAAAGCTGCCGTCGTACTGCTGCCAACGAAGTAATGCTTCCGCGCCGATCACCGCGTTGGACTGCATATCTATCTGCGGCTGCAGGAACAGGGTGAAACGACGCTGATCAATGGCATGCAAGATCTCACTTTCCTGCGTCAGACGCTTTTGGGTGCGCTCCGTCAGGCTCGGTTCGAAGAACAACACCTGATTTTTGCCTTCGCGATGCGCCGACATCATCGCCGAGGTGGCGCTACGCAACAGCTGCTCCGCGCTCTCCCCTGCGTTCAGGTAATGGGCAATACCGATACTGGCGCTGGGCCGCAGCGGCATTTCCTGCAGGCTCAGCGGCGCATTGATCTGCGCCATGATGCGACGGGCCAACTGCATGGCGTGGAACGGCCGTTCAACGCCTTTAGCCAGAATGGCGAATTCGGTATTGCTTAACTGCGCCAGCACGCCGTTTTCATCAATGCATTCACGTAATTTCTTCGCCAGCGTCAACAACAGCGCTTCACGCATCGTCGGATTAAGTACGCCAGAGGCTTCGTGCAACGTTTCAATGCCGATTACCAGCAGATTGAAACGCTCGGGCCGCAGGCTGGAAGCAATGTGTTGTTCCAGCAGCGCGGTAAACAGCGCCTGATTTGGCAACTCAGTGACCGGATGGCGAGTGCTCATGCGGCTCAGTTCGGCATAGACTTTGGCCAGCCGCTGCTGATTGCGGTTGTAGTTACGCACCAGCAAGCCCAACTCATCGTCCTGGTGCAGCGCCGGCAACATCAGTTGATGATAAGGCGCTTCTTCCTGGGAAATGTTTTCCAGCTCTTTGGCCATCGCGCGTAGCGGATGCACCATCAGCCGGTTCATACACCAGCTAATGGCGACCGACAAAATCAAGGCCAGCAGCAAATAGGTCGACAACATGGTCGACAGCATGCTGAGAATAAATTGATACATGCGGAACGAATCAGCCTGCAGCACCAGATAAGCCAATGGCTGCGGGTTGGCCGGCACGCGTTCCAGCGAATAGAGAGGAACGGAAATCTGGATCGGCAACTCGAACAGGCGGGCAATCATTGTCGGTACCGGACGTTCCGGCGGGAAGTTGGCGTGCAGTGCCTGAAATTCGTTCGGCAGCACGATATCCGCGCGCGTCAGGATGCCTACCGGCAACAGCGTATTCAGCACCTTCTTCGTTTCCGGCACGTCCATGCGCAGCACGGCTTCCGCCAGCGGCTGGCGTACCGAATGAGCGATATTTTCCAGTTGCTGGGCATAGTCATCCCTGCGCTGCTGCACAAAATGGAATAACTGGATCACGATAAAGATACAGATCGTCACCAGCGCCACACCGGACACCGTTGCCATCTGTTTAATCGTTAATGAGCGCCTGACCCGCAAACCTGCTCTCCGCTAATTCGGGCTGAAATAAAAAAGGGATGAATAATACCCATCCCTTGAACCGGTCTGAGTATACTCGATTGTTGACTGTTTTTATCTCTTCATGCCCAGGGCAAAACCAAGAAAAACGAGGGTTTCAGTCTTTTCCTAATGAAAGGCTGCGCGCCACAGCCAATTGTGGGACACAGCCTGTACACAGGGTAGCAAAACTCCTCTGTGCCGACACTCCGAATCTCCCTCAGCGGGGTTACTTGAAGTCGGCGTACGGCGTCAGCGGTTGCGGCGGTAAATCCAGGTCACCCTGCCAACCGGCCAGCGAATAGCGCAGATAAATCAAAGCGTGGCTCGGGGTATAGTCTTTTGCCTGCTGGATGTCGATGCCGGCACCGAGTGTCCAGTGCGAACTGAGACGCCGTTCGACAATCGCCCGCAGGGTATAGCCGACGCCGGAAGAAGAGCTGCCATCCTCGACGGCAAACTTGTCCGGCAGCGAATCCGGGATCAGCCCCTGCAGCGGGTAACGCCGCTGGCTGTTGGTTTTCGAATGGGACAACGACACCGAACCGCCCAGCTCCCAGGACCAATTATCAGTACGTTGGCGATAGTTTACCGGTATCGCCAGCGACATATATTGCTGCGGGCTGTAATAGCCCCCCTGACCGAGAGAATAACCGCTCAAATCCTTCTGGTAGTGCCACAGCATGGTGTTCAGCCCGACGGTGACACGGCGATTATCTTCGTTGATCAACTTATAGTAATAGCCGGCCATAAAGCGCTCACGCTGATTGTCTTCAACGTTTTTGCCGGTTAACTGATGTGCGCTGAGGTCGGCCCAGACACCGTGCGCTTCGCCGCGGTCGTAACTGGCGCTAAGGCTGACCCCAGTCGCGCGCACGCCGCCCCAGGTGGTACCGGTATTTGGGTCCTTGGTGCCGCCGAACGCCAGCAATGAGCTGGAAATGGGACGTCGCGAGGCCGCCAACGTCCAACCAATGTGGTTCCAGTCATTGCTGTAGGCCAGTCCACCGACCCAGTCAACCACCTCAAAGCCCATTGGTGTGGTGCCGATATCCCCCGCCCAGCGATCGTTTTTCCACCCCACGGCCACGCTGGTGCCGGTGGTTTTCTGACGCTCATCGCCGCTGCACCCCTGAGTATTGCAGGTACCGAAGGTTTCGTAATATTTGCCGCTGCCGTCGGTGGAGAAGCTGCCGGCATCCAACTGTACGGTATCGGAACGGAAAAACGCCCGCCCGTCATACCACGGCATATCGACCTGTAACATGGTGTCATGCGCTTTGTAATCGGAGATGCCACCCGTGCCGCTGGAGCTCCAATAATCATGGTCGAGGGTGACATTCACGTCTTGCTGCCGATACAGATCCGCCGCGTCCGAACGAATGCCCCGTTTAAGCCAGTCATCTGTCGGATTGTTGCGCGTCAGGTAGGTGTAACTGTCGTTATCCTGCGGCACACTCGGGGCAATACCGCTGGCGACCATCGCCTGTTTATAATCCTGCTGGGCCAGCACCGGCTGCTGTTGATCACGTTCGAGCCGTGCCGCGTCGCGGTAAATCAGCGCCTTCGCCTGGCTGGGTGGCGCTAGCTGCGCCGTCGTTTTCAGCCGGGTAAAAATCTCGGTCGCTTTTTGCGGTTCACCAACGGCATACCAGGCGTTAGCCACCCGCCGCCCGCTGTTGTCTGATTCGCTCGGATCCGGCGCGGCGGTTTGCAGCCGCTGGCGTGCTTCACTCAGCTTGCCCTGCGCTACATAGGCTTCTATTTCACCCAACCTGGCATCCGGGTTGTTCGGCTCACGCGTCCGTACGCGCTGATAGTCAGCCAGTGCGGCGTCATATTCACCGCGCGCCAGCGCCCAGTCGGCCAACTGGAGATCAATGCGGGTATCCGCCGGCTGGCGGCGCAGATAAGCCACCGCCCCCGGCTCATCGCCCGCAGTACGTAACCGATCGGCATGTTCCAGCGTCGCCTGCATCTTCAAGCGCTGCGCCAGTTCGCGCATATTGTCGTTCCACTGCGCGGCGGGCAGGGTATTCAGCTGTGCCAACGCCTGAGTATCACGATCGCTGCCGGAGAGATACAGCGCATAGGCGTATGCCAACTGCGGATTCGCACGCTGTTTTTGCGCCAGTCGACTGAACAGAGCATCTGCCTGTTCCGGCTGACCAGCCTGACGCAGCGTCTGCGCATAGTGGTAAGTCAGCCAGACGTCATCAGGATCCATCTGCTGGGCACGACGGTATTTCTCCGCCGCCTGATGCCACTGCTTTTGCTGTACGAGCTGGTCGGCCTGCTGCTTGAGCATATCGAGCTGCAAACCCTCCAGCGTGCTGCGCAGCTTGTTTTGCTGGCCGCGTGGCAGGCTGTTGAGATAGGCCAGCGCCTTTTCCGGCGACTGGCGCTGATAAATATTCACCAGACCGCGTACCGCACTGCCGCTGCCGGGATCCAACCGCAGCGCCTGCTGGTAGAAACGTTCGGCGGCAGCATCATCTTTACGCGCCACCGCAACGTCGCCCAAGCCAATTACCGCGCTGCTGTCACCGTTGTCTATCTGTCGCGCCTGTTGGTATTTTTGCTGTGCCAGCGCCAAATTACCGGCTTTCAGCGCCTTGTCACCTTCATCCACCGCCAGCCAGTAACTGTTGCTCTTGATCAGGCTCTGCCATTTACTGCTGCCATAGCCGCTTTTATCGGCCTGCAGGGCCTGACGAAACAGGCTCAGCGCCTGTGGACGATTACCGACGCGGGAATAGGCTTGCCCAAGCGCGCCCAGCACGTCGGCGTCGTTGGGTGAAGCCGCCAATGCTTTTTTCAACTCTGGAATGGCGGCACGACTGCCGCCCTTGTCCACCTGCGCCAGCCCGCGCACCCGCGCCTGGTAGGCAGGATCCGACAGCAGCGCCTGCTGCCGGGCCAGTTCTTGTCGGGCGCTGACCGCCTGATCGCCGGTTTCAAAAACGCCAAGAAAACGGTTAAGGGCAGCAACGCTCTGCGCACTGACCGGCATCGCTTTGACTTTCTCCAGCCACAGATCGGCGGCATCTCCGCGCCCGGCGGGATCGGCAGCTACTTTCTGCAAAAGATCATAGGCCTGGGCATCGCGGTCCTGGCTAAATAGCATCCGCGCCAGCGACATGCGCAGCGGCACGTTGCCGGAATATTGCTGATCCAGCGTCTGCAATTGTTTCAGCGCCGTGGCTTCCTGCCCCGGCAACCGCGCGACCAACCGCCAGTATTCCACCGCCAACTCCAACGTCGGCGGATCGCCGTGGAACAGCTCGTCATACTGCGCTTTCGCCTCCGGCAAACGCCCGGCGGTCGCCATCAGCCGCGCCTGCTGCAGCTTTTGGCGAGTTTCCGGCTGGGTAAGCAGCATGTTCATTTCCGCCTGCCGATAGCTACTTGACTGCGGCGCAATCTGTTTCAGCTTATCCAACTGCTGCTGTGCCAATGCCAAATTGCCCTGTCGCAATGCCAAACGCATACGCGCGGAAATCACCTCCGGGTTATTCGGATCCATCAGTTCAAGCCGGTAGAGCGACTGGCGAACCAACTCATCTTTGTTGCCAGCCTCGCCAACCCGCACCTGCTCCAGCAGCCATTGTTCCGGCGCAACGGTTTCTGCTCCTTGCGCCTGTGGCAGCATCGCCAGGCTTAAAGGCACCAGGCCCAGCCAGTTTATTCGGAAGTTACGCATTGGCCGCCCCAGGAGGGTTGAAGTTCACCCTGCCGATTAAAACGATAACGTTGTTGATCCCATCCCTGACCAAACAGCGCCAACGAGGCGCTGAAATAGGCCCGATCGCCAGGCGGGTTTTGTTTGATACGTTGGCGCTGCACCTGCAAGGCCTCTGGCTCGTGCGCCAACATCGGCAACATCGACGCCGAGAAACCCACCGGACCATCGCCGTGGGTTTTACCGCTGGCAGTGTCGGTTTTCTCCGGCGGCACGCCTTGCTGAGCCGTTAGCTGCGCCATAGGTTGCAGTTGCTTGAGCAACGCCGCCTTATGTTCATCGTCGTCCGCCAGCATGCCGGCCCACAAATAAACCCGGATGGCGTCATAACTGCCGATATTCGGTTTGACGGTATCCGGCTGCCAGCCTTTGCCGACCTGCCACACCACCCAGTCCGGCGAAAAGCCGTGCGGCGCGGTTTCCAACCACAACCGCTGGTTGGTTTGCTGCATCTTCCGCCATGGGCCATTCAGCACGGCAAAACGTGCCAGCAGTTGCGGGGGTAAATAGCTCGGATTGAGGCGCCAGCGATCTTCCGCCACGAAGCCGACTTTGCCCGGTAACAGCATCAACCCCAGCCCCGGGATATCCGCCACTTCTTCACGAGCGATACGTTGCAACAACAGGGTGCCAAGGGTTTGATAACGGCGACTTTTCCACAACCGACCGGCTTCCAGCAAATTGTAGGCAATCCACAGGTCGGCATCGGATGCCGAATTGCTGTCCAGCACCGTCCACTGTTTTTGTTCGTTTTCGCCCCACAACCAGGCGGGCAAATGCGCACTGAGATCGCCCGCGGCCAGATTGTTTTCCGTCCATGTCAGCAATTGATCGAAAGCAGGCCGATCGTTTGCCACCAGCGCGAAGAACAGTCCGTAACTCTGGCCTTCCGAGGTGGTGATTCGGTTAGGACTGCTCGGATCGATCACTCGCCCCTGCTCACTGATATAAAACTGTTTGTACTGTTGCCAGGCCGGCCATTCACAGGCTGCAGCCGCGCTGAATGCGCACAGCAGCAGCATGCCGATGGTCAGACGCTTCAACCTCGCAGGCATGGCAATCAGTCCCGGTCTTCAGGTGACAGGCGACGGCGGCTGAAGGCCTTCAGGCCACGCCATAACATCAGCGCCAGCACCACCACGACCACCACGGCGATCACCGCCAGCCACACCGGATGGGTCGACAGCGCGTGCCAGATACGCTCCCACCATGGCAGATGGCCAACATAATAAACGTCGCCCACTCGCAGACTGTTCACGCCTGATTCACGGATCACCGCAACCGAGCCAAACACCGCGGCACGCTTGCCGCTGTCCAGCTGCGCCGTGTTCAACAGGTCGTAACCCCGCGCGCTGTCCGCCAGCAATGCCACAATGCTGCGCTGAGCGTTAAACGGCGACTGCACGCCGATAATTGCAGCCATCGCCCCTTCAGAACTGATGGTGGTTTTGCTGTCCGGCTTGGTGTCTTCTGCCAGCACGTCCATGGTCGGCAGCGGCAACTGCCGCGTCGGTTGTTTGACCCAGCTCTGGGTGGCGTCCACCAGCAGGCTGATCTTTTTATCGTCCTTCAGCTCCGGGGGAATGGTGCCGATCATCAAAATATCGGCATCCCGATCCTTGGCCTGCGACCAGTCGTCACTCAGCGTCATCGCCAACGCCGGGTAACCGGTTTGCGCGCCAATGATGCCCATCGCGTTCAGCAAAGCGCTGACCTGCGCCGGTTGCGGCTGCTTGTTCACCAACACCAGCGTTTGCGACAAATCGGCCAGGCGGCTGAAAGGGAAACCGGCATTGGCAAAGGCCCGCAGGTCCGGCATCGCCATAAAGTGACGGTAACCGGAGAAATCAATGGTCGATGCGCCGTCGATCACCGCATGGTTAGCGGTGAAGGAATAGGTTTCGCAACGCCCTTCCGCGCCGCTGGCCAACAGCGTGGTGTAGTCAAAGTCGAAACGCAGTTGGTTGGTCGCCCCCAGACGCAGCGCCGGAATATTGACGTTCTTGTCCGAATCGATCAGCCCCTGGGTCAGTGGCAAGCGCAGCAACTGAGTACCCTGCTCATGCTCCGGCACCAGCGAGTAAGCCTGCACGAACTGGTTGTTCAGGCTGACGCTCAGCCGCGAACCGTCCTGAATGCGCGGGGCGGTATAGCGGTATTTCAAGTGCATATCGATGCCGGTACTGCGGATCAGGAACAGGTCCGGCGGCAAATTCATGGTCAACGAAATGGGGCCCGGCTCGATACCGCTGGTTTGCAATTGCTCAGCGTACTGCTGCAGCTCGGCGAAGGTCATCGGCCGATCGGTGCGCACCCAGTTAGGCGCATCATAGGGCTGACGCGGAGCCAGCTGTTCGACCTTGTCCACCGTGACGTTTTGGCCACGGAACAGAATATTGCCCTGCGCGATACCTTTCACCGCGGTGATCAAATCGTTGTCATCGCGCCCCTGCACCAGCAGCAGTTTGATGTACGGGTTATCCGGATGGCTTATCATCTCCACCGTCGGCCCGTTGACCGCCGGATAATCCCGCAGGAAATCCGGACGCTGCTTGTTGGTGGCGAAGACGATGGCGTGCTGTTCCGGCAGCTTGTTGTATAGCGTCGGGAACGACTGACCGCGCCACTGTGCTTTGCTGCCGAACCACGAAGCCAAAATGCCTGCCGCGCGCTGCTGAGTGATATCCGGCTGGCCGGCAAACACCATCGGCAAGATCAGTGGGCGGTTGTCGCGGCTGTCGAAAAACGGCTCCGGGAAATGCGACAGTTCGTTCTTCACCGGCAAGGTCTGGAAGCGCAGGTTCAACGAGCTGGATTTACTGACTTCCAACCACAAGGTCGTGCTGGCCGGGTTTTCGCAAATGTTTTGGTAATGGCCAACGAACACCAGCCGTACGCGGTTAAAATCGGTGATATAGCGAGGATCTATCGCCATTTGGATGCGATTTGGTTTACCGAGCTGCTCTTTGGCAAGGGTCGTCACCCCCATCAACTCATCATTAAGGTACACCTTGACGTGCGATTCCACCGGGATCAGCGACGGTGACGGCGTAAACTCCAGATCAAGCATCGCCTGCGACACCACCTCATCGCTGCGCACGCCGAATTCAACCTGGCCATCCGGCCGGGTACCACGCAGGGTAAAGGTCCCCGGCGGCGGAGCAATAGTGGCGAACGGCAACTGCACATCACGAACCGGCGCATTCGGATCCACCGGCGCGGCCGATCCCATAGGGGTGGTGACCGACGCATCGGCGGGTATCGTCACCGGCGGCTGTCCGGTCGGCGCGGTGGCGGTTTCAGCCTGAGACAGGGTGCTGATGCCTAAGGCCAGGGCGGTAAACCAGGTTATTTTTCTCGTCATCGTATCATCATCAATGTTATAGCCTGGGGGCCAGGCGAGTGAGCGGGCGGTTTGCCTATACCACTGTCTCTTTTTGGCTGAAGGCCGGGGCTCTGCCAACGCCGTGTGGGATAAATGACACTCCCCACGCAATCAGCGTCGTGAACCCGACCAGCAGGCGGCGCACCATCGGCGGTGCATAATCCGCCATACGTACGTAACCCCGGAAGCCCAGCGCCAGAACGTCGCGCAGGCTTTCGATCGGTTTATCTTCAGGGAACCCGTCCTGCCACAACGCCCAGGTATCGGCGCGGGCAAAGGTGCACTGAATAAAATCAATGTGTTCGCGGGTGGTCATGGAAACCATACGGATCCCCACCTTGCTGCCGAAGGCTCGGGTCACCACACACGGAAAGCTGTATTCCTGCTGCCCGCGTTTGAGCAGCAGCGACACCTTGTCGCCATCTTTCAGCGCATCCGCTACGCGCATCTCAATGCCCACCCCTCCATCGGAATAATCGCGCAGCGTACAAGGGAACAGATGGCCGTCGGCACGAGCGATTGCGGCCGGCATCGCGATCTCTACCCGGTGCGCCTGACGCACCTGTTTGGCCTCTACCGCTACCGCCACCGCCCCACCGAGAATGGTCATGTTGTACAGCACCCACACCAGGCTGATGATCACCGTCATGACTTCATCGGCCGGGCCGTAACCCAGCCGCCAAACGCCGAAGAACAGCCCGGCCAGATTCAGGATCACCAGGAACATATAGGGCCGGGTGATCACCCAGTCGACGTGCTCTTCTTCCACCAGCCCGCCTTTGGCGGTGACGTTGAATTTGCCCTTGTGCGGATTGAACAGCGCCACCGTCGTTGGCCGGGCGATATACCAGGCCAATACCGTTTCGTAGATCTCGCTCCAGAAAGAGTGCCGGTATTTCCCCTGAATACGCGAGTTGGTCAGACTGGCGTGGATCATATGCGGCAACACATACAGCGCGATCGCCAGCGCCGGGGCGAAAATGATGTAGGCATGCAGCAACAGAAAGGCCAAGGGTGCGGTCAGGAAGATCAGCCGTGGAATACCGGACAAGAAGTGCAGCATGGCGTTGGCATAACATAACCGCTGCGCCAACTTCAGCCCCTTGCCTAACAGCGGGTTATCCAGCCGGAAGATTTGCACCATGCCGCGTGCCCAGCGAATACGCTGGCCAATGTGCGCCGACAGGCTCTCGGTCGCCAGCCCGGCGGCCTGGGGGATACGGATATACGCTGAGGTGTGTCCACGGCGATGCAAACGCAATGAGGTATGGGCATCTTCGGTGACGGTTTCCACCGCGATACCGCCGATTTCATCCAGCGCACTGCGACGCAGAATGGCGCAGGAGCCGCAGAAGAAGGTCGCGTCCCACATGTCGTTGCCGTCCTGCACCAGGCCATAGAACAGCGTTCCTTCGTTCGGCGTCTGACGAAAACGCCCCAGGTTGCGCTCAAAAGGATCCGGCGAGAAGAAGTGATGCGGGGTCTGCAGCATCGCCAGCTTTTTGTCTTTGAAGAACCAACCCATGGTCAGTTGCAGGAACGAGCGCGTGGGTACGTGGTCACAGTCAAAAATCGCGACAAACTCGCCGGTGGCCTGTTTCAGCGCGTTGTTGATGTTACCGGCCTTGGCATGCTCATGAGTCGGCCGGGCGATATACTTAACCCCCACCTCTTCGGCGAACGCTTTGAATTCTGGCCGGTTACCGTCATCGAGGATGTAAATACTGACCTTCTCTTTCGGCCAGTCGATGCCCAGCGCGGCGTAGATGGTCGGCTTCACCACCCCCAGATCTTCGTTGTAGGTCGGCACCAGCAAATCGATCGTTGGCCAGGTTGCGCTGTCGGCAGGCATCGGCACCGGCTGGCGATTCAGCGGCCAGACGGTCTGGAAATACCCCAACACCAGCACCACCCAGGCATAGGTTTCCGCTATCAGCAGCAGCAGGCCGCAGGTCAGGCTGAGCGGATCGTCCCAGTTCAAGGTGGCGGTATAGCGCCACCACAGGTAGCGGCAGGAAACGGTCAGCGACAGCACGATCAGCATCAGTCCCGGCAGACGGCCCGGTACCCGGCGCACCACCATGGCAATGGCCCACAGCAGCACCACAAACACAAACTGCGCCGGCAGATCGAACGGTTGAGAAATACAGAGTATGGCGAGGATTGCCGCCAATACGCCGACAATAATAAACAGCAGGCGGCGCATGCGCTGGCTCATCCGGCCAAGGCGCTCAACCGAACGCTGCTCCAGCCCGGCATTTTCCAGCCGCTGTGGCAGGGTTTGCAGCCACTGGGCGTAGCGCAATTGCAACCGCCGCCAGCCGGCGAAACGATGATGGGTTACAGGTGCACGATCGGTGCGGAACACCAGCAGCCACAACCCTTGCACCAGATAGCGCAGCGCGTCCGCCGGCCGCGGACGGCTGGAGGATAGATGGGGGAACCAATAGCTGCGCGCAGCCCGCAACCATTGCCAGCCGGGGGATTCGAAACGCAGGAAAATCCAGCCCAGTGCCACCAGCAGCGTGGTGAAAAAGGCGGTAAACGCCGACGAACCATGCCGTCGGTAGGTACGGTAACGCGTCTGCACCGCCTGATGGACCGGCGGCACCAGCAGCAGGTTCATCACCCGGCTCATGTCGGCGTCCCCTTCAGGTTAATCAGACACCAGTTAGCCAGCGTCAGCACTTCATCCGCAGCCAGGCTTTCCGGCCGATATTCCCCCAAAGGCTGTTTCACCGCCAGGGCTTCGGCCATCGCCTCATCGCGGTGGATAACCACCGGCAACAATCCCCCCAGCGTTTGCAGCCACAGTTGGTGTAAATCCTGCTGGAGTCGGCTGGCGGCGAAATAGTGGTTAATCAGGAAACGGCAGCCTGCCGGAAGCGCTTGCTGATGCAGCCGCACCTGGCAGTTTGCGTCCGGAGCAATCAGGGTAAAGACGCAATCTGCCACCGCCAGCGCCGGCTGAGCCAGTGCTTCATCATCCGCCGGCAGATCCAACAGGATCCAGTTGTACTGCGCCGCGGCGTTTAGCTGCGCCAGATTGTCCTGCCAGCGGGCGGGCTGCTGCCGACAAGATTGCTGTACATTCACCCGTTCCGCCAGGGTGAGCTGGCCAAAGGGGAGAAAGTCGAGGTTTTCACAATAGCGCATCGCGCCCTGTTGCCAATCGCCGCCGTCCTGCTCGGCCCGGGCCCAACCCCGTGCCAGCTCGAATGGCATATTAAAATGCAGACGCAGCAGGTTATCCGGCGCAAAATCAATCGCCAATACCGACTCGCCCAGTTGCTGTAATGCCCACGCGAGCGCCGCGGTGACCGACGTCGCCCCCATCCCGCCTCGCAACCCCTGCAGAGCAATCACTGGCATAAACTAACGGCTCCCCGTGGTCTGCGCTAATTCGGCCAGCAGCGGCCAGTTGGCCATCATTTGCGTTAACCGCTCCTGACGTGCGATATCGACATAGCTTAATTTTGGCAGCGAAAATGCCTGACTAAGCGCCAGCAAATCGTCCTGAGTTTCCGATGGCACCACTGCGTGAAAGCGCGTTAATTGATCATTCATTCTGCCGCCTCAAAAAAATAGGCTAATGTTAATTACTATAGCAACGCTAAAAAAAAGACATGGCCAATAAGATGATTCTCAACAAATATTAGTACATGGCTGGTTTTAATTTTTTTATTATTGTTCCCAATGACAGGATGGCCGAATAGCTATACTCAGTTGGCCGCGACGACACTTTCAACGAAAGTAGAAAAATATCCTATGGCGCAATCTTTCTCATTAGGTGTTCGGCAGATTTGGGAAGAACTGTCTGTCATGCAAGCCCCGGGGCTGTATTGGGTGAATGTCGACCGTCAAACCGATGCCAACCTGCTCTGCCAGCAAACCTTGGCTGCTCAGGCTGCAACCAGCCAGGTCGCGTTGATATGCAGCGGAGAAAAACCTGACGGGTTGCTGGCGGAACTTGTCTCCCCCGCATTGAAAAAAATCCCGCTGTACCAGCTACCCGAGAAAAAAGCGGCGCTGATGCACTTTAGCGACGACCTGATGCGCGCCCTAAAACCGCAAAATCGCCTATTGATTCTGTTGGCCCATGCCAGCTTATGGCAGACCTTCACCCGCGAAGAGTTGGGTGACTGGACCCGCGCCACCGGCGCCTGGCTGCGCCGACAAGGCTGCACGCTGCTGATCCTCAGCCACGGCGGCGGCGTAAATAAACTCAAAGGGCAACTCAGCACTCAACACCGCATCCTTAATGGGCTGGCCAGCCTGCAGTGGCAGCAGGACAGCGCACAGTATCTGGTTAACTGGTGGAGCACCGAAAACGGCATCAACGCCAACCAATTGCTGACGCTGTATGCCGGTGAACACGGCTGGCAGGGTGACGACGACAGCAATAAACCTTCTCCGACCTCCATCCGCAGCGATGAAGGGCGCTACCTGGCCCAGCAGAGCATTCTTGAAGGCGCGCCGCCGCTATCGGCCAACTGGCAACTGCTGCAAACCAATGCGCAACTGGCGCAGCACGGCATGTTGACGCTTTCGGCTACGTTGATCTTCGCCTTGTACCAAAGTGATGAAATTGATGCGCTGGCACATCAAATCCACAGCCTGCGCCGTCAGCGCGGCAACGGACTGAAAATCGTGGTACGCGAGATGAGCGCCAGCCTGCGTTACAGTGACGAACGCTTGCTGTTGGCCTGCGGCGCCAATCTGATTGTGCCGCACGTAGCACCGTTATCGCGCTTTTTGACCATGCTTGAGGGTATCCAGGGGCAACGCTTCTCGCGCCACGTTCCGGCAGATATTGATGCCCTGCTGGCCGGGCTGCGCCCGCTGCAACTGAAAGGTTATATGCGGCCGGACGATTTTAGTCAGGCGGTGATTTCGCTGATGGGCAACACGCTGCTGCCGGAAGACGGTAAAGGTGTGATGGTAGCGCTGCGCCCGGTGCCCGGGTTGCGCGCCGAACAGGCGATGACCCTGTGTTTTCTACGGCGCTTCGGCGACGTAATGACCGTGGTGCAAGGCCGACTGGTCCTGTTTCTCTCCACCTGCCGGATTAACGATTTGGATACCGCTCTGAAGTTTATTTTTCGTCTGCCGGTAGATGAAGCCTTCAGTAACCGGGTGGTGTGGCACCAGGACGTAGATATTATTTCTGAAATTAAACGGCTGGCGCACAACGCCAATATTCCGTTGCCTGCAGCGACCGCACAGGCCACACCGCGCCAGGCCGCCGCCGAGGCAGACCGCCCGCAGGAGCGCCGTCAACCGGTGGCTTTCACGCTGACTACCGGTGCGCAGGAGAATAAGCATGTTGAATCTTAACGACATTGTGCAACTGATTATTCTGTGCGCCATTATTTTCATCCCGCTGGGTTATGCCTTTCATCGGCGTTTCCCGCACTGGCGTCAGTACTGGCAAAACCTGTTGTTATCACCGCGCTATTTAAAATCCATCGGATTATGGGTGCGCGAAGGTTCTTCATCTCAGATTAAGCGTAAGAAACAGCCATGAAGCCAACAAACAACCCGCAATCCGACAACTCCCTGTGGCGCTACTGGCGTGGGCTGGGTGGCTGGAACTACTACTTCCTGGCCAAATTTGCCCTGCTGTGGTTCGGTTACCTGAACTTCCACGCCTTGCCCAACCTGGTGTTCATGGCATTTCTGTTGATGCCGATACCGGCGATGCGTCTGCACCGCTGGCGTCATTACGTGGCGATCCCGATTGGGATTGCATTGTTCTATCACGACACCTGGTTGCCCGGCATCAACAGCATCATGAGCCAGGGCTCGCAATTGACCGGCTTTAGCGCCCAGTATCTGCTGGAGCTGATAAATCGCTTTATCAATTGGCAGATGATCGGCGCGGCCTTCGTGATGCTGATTGCCTACCTGTTCCTGGCCCAATGGGTACGGGTTACCGTATTCACCGTTGCCGCACTGGTGTGGTTGAACCTGGTCAACATTGCCGGGCCGGCCGTCTCCCTGTTACCGGCCAGTACCAACGCTTCTACCAGTAGCACCCCGGCAACGACGCCGCCGGCTGCCGGGGGCGACAGCGCACCGGCGGACAGTGCGCCACCAACCAGCGCCAACCTGACGGCCTATCTGAATCAGTTCTACGACAAGGAAAAAACCCGCGCAACCGCCTTCCCGGCCAGCCTGCCTGCCGATGCTCAGCCGTTTGACCTGCTGGTGATCAATATCTGTTCGTTGGCCTGGGCCGACATGGACGCGGTAAAACTGGAAAACCATCCGCTGTGGTCGAAGATGGACATTATGTTCGACAACTTCAATTCGGCCACCGCCTACAGCGGCCCGGCGGCAATCAGGTTGTTACGCGCCAGCTGTGGTCAGCCTTCGCATCACGATTTGTATCAGCCGGTCAATCAGCAATGCTATCTGTTTGATAATCTTGCCAAGCTGGGCTTCAAAGAGCAGCTGATGCTGGATCACTCCGGCGTGTTCGGCAACTTCCTGAAAGAGCTGCGCGAACAGGGTGATATGCAGGCACCGCTGATGTCTCAGGCCGGGATCGGCAATGAGCTGGCCTCGTTCGATGGCGAACCGATATACAACGATTTGGAACTGCTCACCCGCTGGCTGGATCAGCAGCAGAAAGCCGGTGATACCCGCAGCGCCACCTTCTTCAATATCATTCCACTGCATGACGGTAACCGTTTCGTCGGTTCGAACAAGAGCGCGGACTATCAACCCCGGGCGCAGAAATTGTTCGACCAGTTGAACACCTTCCTGGATCAATTGGAGAAGTCTGGCCGCAAGGTGATGGTGGTGATCGTGCCGGAACACGGCGCGGCACTGGTGGGAGACAAAATGCAGATGTCCGGTCTGCGCGATATTCCCAGCCCCAACATTACCCATACGCCGGTAGGTATCAAACTGATTGGTATGAAAGCACCGCATCAGGGCAGCCCGCTGCAGGTCAAAACGCCAAGCAGCTACCTGGCGCTTTCCGAGCTGGTTTCTCGTTTGGTAGACGGCAAGGCCTTCACCGCGCCGAGCGTAGACTGGCAGGCGCTGACGCAGAACCTGCCGCAGACGGCGGTCATTTCCGAGAATGACAACGCCATCGTGATGCAATACCAGGGCAAGCCCTACATCCGGCTAAACGGCGGCGATTGGGTACCTTATCCCCAGTAATTGCATTACCTGATGACTCGGGGGCACGCCTTCGGGCGTGCTTAGTCTGATGACAAACACCCGAAAAACGTGGTTTTCGGATGTTTGGGGTAAATCAGAAAACATAATCCTTTGTTTTTATTAGTCCTTAAATCAGAACTTTTAATTGCAAAGGACTTTATCAGCCATCTGGGCACGCCTTCAGGCGTGCTTTTTTTTGCAGCCATCAAGCTGCGGCGGAACCTTAATCCTTAACATTGGCTTTGGGCATTCCATTCCAATCGGCGTAATAATCCGGATAGAAAAAGCCAAGAGATTAATTATCAGTGGTTTGCGAAGATTCCTAATTCAGATTATTTCGTCAGGATTTCGCTAAGAAAAATAAGCGCCATTAATACAAATAAAAAATCCACTCAATAAACTAATTAATACGATCATAATTAAAAGCAAAAAAAATGCCGGCGTAAAAACCGGCATTTTTAGTTAATTTTCATGGATAACAAAGTTATGCCGCAGAATTTTCATCCTGATCGACCGCAAAGCAGGCCACCATCTGCTCGCCGTATTGCTTTAACTGGGGTTGCAGTTGGGTACAAGGCCCGAAAGCACGGCGGCAGCGAGCATTGAATGCACAACCTGGCGGCGGGTTCATCGGGCTGGGCAATTCGCCGGTCAGCTTGATGCGCTCGCGACGCATATCCGGATTCAGGCGCGGTGTCGCGGACAGCAACGCCTGGGTATACGGATGACGCGGGTTGTTGAAGATGGCGTCTTTACTGCCCTTCTCCACGCAGCGGCCGAGATACATCACCATCACTTCGTCGGCAATGTGCTCCACCACCGACAAATCATGGGAGATAAACACGTAAGACAGCCCCAAATCCTGCTGCAAATCCATCATCAGGTTCAACACCTGCGCCCGCACGGACACGTCCAGCGCGGAAACGGGCTCATCGGCAATCACTACGTCCGGGTTAAGCATCAACCCGCGTGCAATAGCGATACGCTGCCGCTGCCCGCCGGAGAACATATGGGGATAACGATCGTAATGCTCGGTTTTCAATCCGACCTTGGCCATCATCTCCAGCGCTTTCTCACGACGTTCTGCGCTGCTTAACGCGGTATTGATCTGCAACGGCTCCTCAAGGATCTGCCCGACCTTCTTGCGTGGGTTGAGCGATCCATAAGGATTCTGGAACACGATCTGGATCTTCTGGCGTCGCAGCTTCTCGGCAGTGACATCCGGCTTCAGCAAATCCTGCCCCTGATAGTACAGCTCGCCGCCGGTCGGAACTTCAATCATCGTCAGCAGGCGACCCAGCGTCGATTTACCGCAGCCGGATTCGCCCACCACCGCCAGCGTTTTGCCACGCTCAAGCGTAAAGGAAACGCCATCCAGCGCTTTGACCAGCCGCTCCGGGGCAAATAGCCCCTTCTTGACCGGGTAGTGTTTCTTCAGGTCAATCGCCTGCAATAAGGGTTGGTTCTGGCTCATACGGTCGGCCTCCCCGCATCATCCAGCGGTGTGTGACATTTAACCTGACGGCCGGGAATGCTGCGCAGTTCCGGCTCTTCAGTACGGCAACGCTCATTGGCGTACGGGCAGCGTGGATTGAGCAAACAGCCGCTTGGTCGGTCATATTTGCCCGGTACCACGCCAGGCAGCGAAGCCAGGCGCGCTTTATCGGCGGCGAATTCCGGCAACGCGCGCAGCAGCGCCTGAGTATAAGGGTGACGCGGTGCGCGGAAGATTTCCGATGCCTTACCGGACTCCACCACCTGCCCGGCATACATCACGATGATGTGATGCGCCGCCTCGGACACCAGCGCCAGATCGTGAGTGATCAGCAACAGGGCCATATTTTCACGCTGCTGCAATTCCAGCAGCAGTTCGATGATTTGCGCCTGAATGGTCACGTCGAGCGCGGTGGTCGGTTCATCGGCAATCAGCAGCTTTGGTCGGCAGGCAATCGCCATGGCGATCATCACGCGCTGGCTCATCCCACCCGAAAGCTGGTGCGGATAAACGTCGAGACGCGAAGCCGGGTCGGGGATACCTACCTGGGTCAGCAAATCAACAGCCCGTTGACGACGAGTGCGGCGGTTGCCGCCCTGGTGCACCTTCAACGCTTCCATGATCTGGAAGCCGACGGTGTAGCACGGGTTAAGGCTGGTCATCGGATCCTGGAAAATCATCGCCACTTCCGAGCCCACCAGTTGGCGACGCTCTTTTTCGGAAATTTTGCGCAGATCCTGGCCGTTAAACTCCAGTTTTTCGGCCATCACCTTACCGGGGAAGTCGATCAGCCCCATAATCGCCAGCGAGCTGACGGACTTGCCGGAGCCGGATTCGCCGACAATGCCCACCACCTGGCCCTGCTCCACGCTGTAACTGATGCGGTCTACCGCGCGGAAGGGAGTGCCTTCGTCACCGAAGTGCACCGAAAGCTTGTCTACATTTAATAACGCCATCTCTCTCGTCCTCTGTTACTGCTTGAGTTTGGGGTCGAGAGCGTCACGCAAGCCGTCCCCCATCAGGTTAAATGCAAGCACCGTCAGCAGAATCGCCACGCCGGGGAAGGTCACGACCCACCAGGCGCTTTGAGCGAACTGCAGTACGTCGGAGAGCATGGTGCCCCACTCCGGCGTTGGCGGTTGCGCACCCATGCCCAGGAAGCCGAGAGCGGCCATATCCAGAATGGCGTTCGAGAAGCCAAGAGAGGCCTGGACGATCAGCGGCGCCAGGCAGTTTGGCAAGATGTTGATAAACATTTGGCGCAGCGCACCGGCGCCCGCCACGCGTGAAGCGGTGACGTAGTCGCGGTTCACTTCCACCAAGACCGCCGCGCGCGTAAGTCGCACGTAGTGCGGCAAGGCGACGAAGGTTAACGCCAGCGAAGCGTTGACGATGGAGGGGCCGAAGATAGCCACCAGCACCAATGCTAACAGCAGGCTCGGCAACGCCAACATGATGTCGACGATACGCATGATGATTGCATCTACCACGCCGCCGAAATAGCCGGCCAGCAGGCCCAGCACCACGCCCATGATCAGCGAAAGCACCACCACCAGACAGCCGACCAACAGCGACAGCCGCGCGCCGTACATCAGGCGCGACAGTACATCACGGCCCACATCGTCAGTACCGAGGATATATTGCCAGCTGCCGCCTTCCTGCCAGACCGGCGGTTTGAGCAGCGCGTCGCGGAACTGATCCGCCGGCGCATGCGGTGCCAGCACCCCGGCACCGATGGCGATAACGAACATCACAATGATATAAACCAGGCCGACAACGGCCCCTTTATTGCGCTTGAAATAGTGCCAGAACTCCTGAAACGGGGTCATGGGCTTCGGCGCACCTTTAACTACAGACTCAGTGACTTGAGACATTAGAGCGCCCCTTATTTCTTGTGGCGAATACGCGGGTTGACCACGCCGTAGAGCACGTCTACCAGCAGGTTAACCAGAATAATCATACAGGCGACCAGCAATACGCCGCCCTGAACAACCGGATAGTCGCGACGCTGCAACGCATCCATCAGCCAGCGCCCCAGGCCCGGCCAGGAGAAGATGGTTTCGGTCAGGATGGCACCGGCCAGCATGGTGCCGACCTGCAGGCCAATCACCGTTACCACCGGCAGCAAGGCATTGCGCAAAGCATGCACCACGATCACCCGCATGCGGCTCACGCCTTTGGCGCGCGCGGTACGGATGTAATCTTCGCCCAACACTTCCAGCATTGAGGAGCGCGTCATACGCACGATCACCGCCAGCGGAATGGTGCCGAGTACGATAGCAGGCAGGATCATATGCATCACGGCATCAGCGAAATCGCCCGGTTCGCCCCAAATCAGGGTATCAATCAGCATAAAACCGGTTAACGGCAAGGTATCGTCGAGGAACACCGTGTCGCTGACCCGCCCCGATACCGGCGTCAGGTTTAGCTGCACCGAGACCAGCATGATCAGCATCATGCCCCACCAGAAAATCGGCATCGAGTAGCCGGTCAGCGAGATGCCCACCGCGGTGTGATCGAATATTGAGCCTCGCCTGACTGCCGCCAGCACCCCGACCGGGATACCCACCAGCACGGCAAAAATCATCGCGCAGAACCCTAATTCCAGCGTGGCCTTGAAGCGTGGAACAAACTCATCCCAAACGGAGATGCGGCTTTTGAGGGACGTACCCAAATCACCCTGCAACACGTTGGATACGTAAGAGAAATATTGTTGATAGAGCGGTTTATCCAGCCCCATTTCCGCCATCAACTGCGCATGGCGTTCTGCGGAGATCCCGCGTTCCCCGGCCATGATGGTCACCGGGTCACCGGGGATCATATGGACGAATGCAAAAGTCAGCAAAGTTATGCCGATAAACGTTGGGATAACTAACCCCAAACGTCGGAGTATGAACTGCAACATATCCCGAACTCTCTGTATAAAGTGCCCGGCAGCTCATCGTCCGCCAGGCTTATTAAAGCTCACACACTTTGAACAATCCTGATGCCATACGCCGGAGACTGGTCAGCAGAAGCGCAACCTGTTGCGCCCCTGCCAAGTCCATTCGTGTGTCGCCGGCGTAACGGCCAGAATTAATCTAGAGAGACATTCTCAAAGTGATGCTTACCAAGCGGATCCACAACATAGCCCTTCACTTCTTTACGCACTGGCTCGTAAACGGTGGAGTGGGCGACAATCAGTGCCGGAGCCTGATCGTGCATCACTACCTGAGCCTGTTTGTACAGTTCGATGCGTTTGTCGTGGTTCGATTCAGCGCGTGCCGGTTGGATCAGATCTTCAAACGGCTTGTAGCACCAACGAGAGTAGTTGGAACCATCTTTCGCCGCCGCACAGCTAAACAGCGTGGCGAAGAAGTTGTCCGGATCCCCGTTGTCGCCGGTCCAGCCCATCATCACCGTCTGATGCTCGCCCGCTTTGGCGCGCTTGAGGTACTCACCCCACTCATAGGTCACGATTTTGGCTTTCACGCCGATTTTCGCCCAGTCAGACTGGATCATTTCCGCCATGCGGCGCGCGTTCGGGTTGTACGGACGCTGTACCGGCATAGCCCACAGATCGATGGCGAAGCCGTCTGCCATGCCCGCTTCTTTCAGCAGCTCTTTGGCCTTGACCGGATCGTAGGTGTAATCCTTCACCGCGTCGTTATAGCCCCACATGGTTGGCGGGATCAGGTTTTTAGCCGCCTGGCCTGCGCCCTGGTACACCGCGTCGATGATCGCCTGCTTGTTGACCGCCAGGGTCAACGCCTGACGCACCTTCAGGTTATCCAGCGGTTTTTTCTCAACGTTGAACGACAGGTAGCCAACGTTCAGCCCCGGTTGTTCCATCAGGTTGATGGTTTTGTCCTGCTTCATGCGGGCGATGTCAGCCGGGTTCGGGAACGGCATCACCTGACATTCGTTTTTCTGCAGCTTGGCGTAACGCACTGAAGCGTCTGGCGTGATAGAGAACACTAAACGGTCGATCTTCGGCTTGGTGCCCCAGAAACCGTCGAATGCCTTATAAAGGATTTTGGAGTCTTTCTGGTATTGCAGCAGTTGGAACGGACCGGTACCGATGGGGTTCAGGTCAACTTTTTCCGGAGTACCGGCTTTCATCATCACGTCGGCGTATTCGGCAGACAGAATGGATGCGAAGTCCATACCCAGGTCAGCCACAAACGGGGCTTCCGGACGGTTCAGCACGAAACGTACGGTGGAATCGTCCACCTTCTCGATTTTGGCGATCAGTTTCGGCATGTCCATGCCTTCAAAGTACTCATAGCTGCCGCCGGAGACTTTGTGATAGGCATTATTCGCGTCCAACTGGCGTTCGAAGGAGAACACCACGTCGTCGGCGTTGAAGTCACGGGTCGGTTTGAAATCTTTGCTGCTCTGCCACTTCACGCCTTTACGCAGGTGGAAGGTGTAGACTTTGCCGTCTTCGCTAACGTCCCATTTTTCAGCCAGGCCCGGCTGCAGTTCGGTGGTGCCGATTTTGAATTCGACCAGACGGTTGTAAATCGGCACCGAGCTGGCGTCATAAGTGGTACCCGAGGTAAACAACTGCGGGTTGAACCCTTCCGGGGAACCTTCAGAACAGTAAACCAGAGTCTTGGCTTGCACGCTGGCCGCAACGGTCAACGCAATCAGCCCAATACCGAATTTCAGAATCCCTGTTTTTCCCAAGGAACTTGTCATCGCTAGTGCTCCATTATGTGATGTGATGTGTGTTTTACCGCCAGAGCCTGTATTTTTTATTGCGCGGCCTGTGCAGTGTGCCCGAAGGCTGGGAGGGATAATTGCGCGAGAGAGCCGGGTGGAACGCGTCCCGGTGGGGGCGTCTGAGCGCGTGGAATTCACTCAAACAACTCTCGCTCTTACCCCTGAGGCTACCAAATTGCCAACTGTTTGGGGTGTCGTCAATATAACCAGTAGGGATTTACACAGACTGTGAGAAACAGCAAACAAACATAAAAAAAACCTTTTTTTAACAGTTGCAGCATTAAAAATTATGCTACACGGTCATTTTTAGTTCGATAGCCTGCACTGAAGAAAGTTACTGGTGTTTAACTCCGATAAAAAACTAAAAAAGTTTGTTGCTGAATGATGAATATCTGAACGGTTATTTTTGTGATCTGCGTTAAATACAGGATGAAATGCTGATCCCCTACCCGAAAGAGTGAGGCACTGAAGCCCTTTTTGATCGAGACGACACCACAATCTATGCGCCGTTAAAAAACTTTCGTCTGTAAAAAGCCGGGGGCGAAAAGATATCCCCCGGCAACGTACTACAACCGATTTAAGGCGTACCGACGCTGTTGCCCAGGCTGCTGTTCATGTTATTCAGAATTTCGCCGTTATCGGCGTCAATTTCCCATGAGAACAACCCGCCCAGCTGCTTATCCAGCACATATTTGCCCTTCGCCTGCACCGAGCGCGCATCGTCGAAGGTGATCAGATCGCCAGTGGAAGGTTTGAAGACATAGGGTGCTTCAGCGGTAGCATCGTAGCTGTACTGCCATTCGCCGCTCATAAACTCATTGGCGATCTGGCGGTAATCCACGATGCCATTTTCCCAGGTACCTTTCACCGGGCCAGTGGCGGTGCCGGTAAACGGAATGTTGTTCTGGTAACCGTTCACCCCGGTCCAACCGCGACCGTACATGGCGGTGCCCACCACGATTTTGCCCGGCTTCACGCCCTGCGTCAGCAGTGCATTAACGCCATTCACCGTGGTATACGCCGTATCCGGTTTCCAGGCCGGCGCTTTCAGCGCAGTCTGGTGGCCCAGATTTTTCAGATCGAATGCCCCATAGAAGTCGTAACTCATCAGGAAAATGTGATCCATCGAGTTTTGTGCGGTGTTGTAATCCACCTTATCGATTTTATCCTTGCCGGCGCTGATCGCAGAGGTCAGTTCATACTTACGGCCCGTTTCCGCCGAAAGCTGATCCAGCATGGCGCGCAGCTCTTTCATTAGTTGCACATAGGTTGCCCCATCCTGCGTACTGCCCAGTTTCGGGTTAGCACCCTGCCCGCCCGGGAATTCCCAGTCGATATCTACGCCATCAAAGAACTTCCAGGTTTGCAGGAACTCCTTCACCGAGCCGACGAAGCGATCGCGCTTCACCTTATCGCCCATAAAGAAGAACGGATCGGACAACGTCCAGCCACCGATCGACGGCAGGATTTTCAGGTCCGGGCGCGCCTGTTTCAACGCCATCAGCTGACCGAAGTTGCCTTTGTAGGGGTCGTCCCAGGCGGTCACGCCCTTCTGACCTTTCTGCAGCGCAGCGAACGGATCGTGGATCGATACCTTAAAGTCTTCACGCCCCTGACAGGAACGCTGTAACGCCTGGAAGCTGCCTTCGATCTCTTTCAGGCTGTCGTTGATGCCGTCACCGCCACAGATAGGAATAAAGCCGTACAGCAGGTGCGTCAGGTTCTGAGCCGGAAGTTTATCGACGGTGAAATTACGGCCGTAAACGCCCCATTCAACGAAATAAGAGCCGACCACTTTGCCGGAGTCTTGTTTATAAGGCTTATTCTTTTCCAACAAAGGTTCTTTTAAAGGTGCCAAATGGCTACCGTCGGTATCTGCCACCACAATTTCGGTTGCATCGCTGGCGGTACAACCGTCGGCGTTGCATAACGCCACCTGCATTTGATAACGGCCGCCTTTATTCACCTTAAAGTTTGCGGTTCCCGAACCACCGGTTGAGGCACCACTCCAAACTTCTTTGCCATTTAATAATACTTTTGCCGTGGTACCGGTATCGCCATTCCATAAATTCCATGAAACAGAAACGTCGGCGGCATTTTTTACTTTCACCAGATTATTATAAGCCGTCGCCGCTTGATCAACTTCGACAATGGCGAATTTGGTATTGCCCCAGGCCAACGTAGGTTTGCCCGGTGCAGCGGCCTGCGCCGCAGAGCACAGCGTGCTGCCGATCAGCAACGCCAACAGCGGTTTATTAAATTTGCGCATAACTGATTCCTTTATTCCGAGAGGATAAACATAAAATAATTAATCATGGCCACCCATTGTCGGAACAAAATAATCCCGCAATAATCCTGGCCGATTAAAGTCAATAAATAAGCATTCATCTTTCCACGCAACGGAAATCTATCATTCCCATTTCGTGTATTCAGACTATAGATAAAATAATCATTAAAACAAGATGGCTATCAAGCGGGTTTTATTGAGCAGCGATGAATTTATTTAATAATGAATCACTGCTGCCAATAGGAATAAGGAGTGTGAATTAATTTCTGGGCAAGGATCAATATTTGTCATGTCACACAGTGTTGTCATCATTGACAACACTTAAAACATGCTGTTATTTTAAACAATATGAAGGAGATGGAAGTGCCTTCTCAACTGATCTATCAGGACAGGATCCCACTGACAAACACCGAATTTATACAATTGGTTATTTGGCATGTCGAGCCACCTGTTCACGGCAGCACTCATCACTATAAGTACCGGTTTGCCTATGTGAAAGAGGGTATTTGCCGTTTGCGTTATGACAACGAGGCAGGTAAAGGCGATCACAAACATGTGGGCAACACTGAGCAGCCTATTGTTTTTACCCATCTCATCGAGCTGAAACGCAGTTTCTTCAGTGAAGTTGCTCAACTAAGAGGAGAAAGAGAATGAACAGAGTCACCATCCGTGTTGCTTCTCTTGATGAGCTTCAATGCAACATGGAAGAAGCCCTACAGGGCAATAAACAGCAACAGGGAAGCTATATCACTTTTTTAGATTGGGAGAGCCTGTGGAAAACCCTGTCGCCCAAGAAAATGCAAATCCTGCACACCATGACCGGCGGTGGTGAACTTTCTATCCGGGAAGTGGCACGCCGCGTCAAAAGGGATGTGAAAGCGGTGCATACCGATCTTCAGGCACTGCTGAGGTGCGGCATTGTTGATAAAAGCGAACAGGGGATTATTTTTCCCTATGACGAAATCCATTTTGACTTCGTGGTCGGAAAAGCAGCCTGAAGGGCAAATAACAGGCGAAAAAAAACCTGCTTATAAAGCAGGTTTTTCGAATGTGGTCGGCGAGAGAGGATTACGCGCATCTTTGATGCTTGCCCTGCGGGCCGTTGCTAAAGCAACGTGGTCTCGCTGCGCTCGGCTCAAACCTCCTTCGGAGGTTCTCATCCTATATATAACAGGCGAAAAAAAACCTGCTTATAAAGCAGGTTTTTCGAATGTGGTCGGCGAGAGAGGATTACGCGCATCTTTGATGCTTGCCCTACGGGCCGTTGCTAAAGCAACGTGGTCTCGCTGCGCTCGGCTCAAACCTCCTTCGGAGGTTCTCATCCTATAAATAACAGGCGAAAAAAAACCTGCTTATAAAGCAGGTTTTTCGAATGTGGTCGGCGAGAGAGGATTCGAACCTCCGACCCACTGGTCCCAAACCAGTTGCGCTACCAAGCTGCGCTACTCGCCGATGCGGGGCGCATCTTACTGCTGGGGATAATACGCGTCAATCACTTTTTCAACCCAGCCCGCCAAGTGGCGATAAAAGCGTCATAAAGCGCGGTACGATGCCCTGTACCGCGCTTTTGCATCATGCCTTGGCGGTTTTCAGCGCCGGTGATTGCGCACGCAAGAACGGCAGCAGGAACAGCGCGGACAGGCAGGCGGCGATAGAGATCACCACGAAGAAACCGTTCCAGTGCCAGATTTCCATGATGCGGGCAATCGGGTAGCCGGACAGTGCCGCCCCGAGATAGGCAAACAGACCGACGAAACCGGTCGCCGCTCCGGCGGCATCCTTGTGCGAACATTCCGCCGCCGCCATGCCGATCAGCATCTGCGGGCCAAAGATAAAGAAGCCGATGGCAAAGAAGCAGGCAGCCTGCAGCAGGAAGGTCACGCCCGGCATGAGCCACAGCGCCGCCACCGACAGGAAGATACCGATGGCGAAGATCAGGTTCATTGGCCCACGGTTACCGCGGAACAGCTTGTCGGAGCCCCAACCGGCCACCAGCGAGCCGATAAAGCCACCCACTTCGAACAGGGAAATCGCCGAGTTGGCGGTCATCAGCGAATAGCCTTTTTCCTGCGTCAGGTACAGGTTGCCCCAGTCGTTGATCGCCGTACGTACGATGTATACCAGCACGTAAGACACTGCCAGCAGCCAGATGTACTTGTTGGTCAGCACGTAACGCTTGATGATTTCCCGATTGGTCAGGCCCTGGCCTTCCGATTCCTGCACCAGTTCCATGGCGTCGTTGCGCCATTTACCGACGCTAGGCAACCCCATGGATGACGGCTTGTCACGCAGACGCCAACACATCAGCAGGCCCAATAACACACCGATAATGCCCGGAATGATCATGCCGTAGCGCCAGCTGAAGTGCAGCGAGATAAAGCCGACCAGCAGCGGGATCAGCGCACCACCGAAGTTGTGCGAAGTGTTCCAGATAGCCCACCAACTGCCGCGTTCGGAGCGGGAATACCAACTGGTGAGGATTTTTGAACAAGGTGGCCAGCCCCAGCCCTGGAAGAAGGCGTTGAGGATCCACAGCGTACCCAGCATCAGCAACGAAGAGCTAAGCCCGAAGAAGATATTGAGCACGCCGGTCATGATCAGACCCAGGCCCATAAAATAGCGCGGATTGGAACGATCGCTGATCATGCCTGAGATAAATTTCGAGCAGCCGTAGGTGATGTAGAACAGCGTCCCCAGGATGCCGACATCGGACATCGTCAGGCCAAGATCGCTCAGCATAGCCGGCATGATGAAGTTGAAGCTTTTGCGCGTAAAGTAAAACGCGGCATAGCCGATGTACATCGTCCACATCAGCTGGATACGCCAGTATTTATAGCTGGCATCGATCTGTTTTTGATCGGTAACCGGCGGCACATCCTGGCGGCTTTTAAGGAAAGACCACATGTGAAACCTCAGAGAATAGGAAAAGTGCCGCTATCATGCTGCGCGCGCGCGCGAATGGCTTACGCCGGATTCCCGACGCAGTTAGGAGTATTTCCTAGTTTTACGCTTCTGCCGTTGAAACTGTGGGTAAGATCACATTCAAACAGGTGCCATGCTCCGACGTCAGCCGCAGTTGGCCCCCCAGTGCGCTAATGCGCTCTTGCATGCCGCGCAGGCCGTAACCCGGCTCATGGTCGGCCAAATCGATACCGATGCCATTATCGCGAATGGTCAGCAGGATTTGCGGCGGTAGCCCCTTACGGTGACGAAGACGCGCGTCCAGCTCAATGCGGCTGGCAGCAGCGTGGCGACAGACGTTGGTCACCCCCTCCTGACAGACCCGGTACAGGGTAATTTTCAGCGTTTCATCCAGCAGTTCATCCGGTACCTGCCACTGCATCGTGCTCACCAGCGACGTATCCTGCGGTAGCGACTCACGCAACATCGCCGCCACCGCCGCCGACAGCGGCAGGTTATTCAGGGCGGCGGGCCACAGCTGAGTCAGCACGTCGTGAACGCCGTCATACACCCGCAGCGCCAGCGTATCTATCGCTTCTGCACAGCCGATCACCGGCGGCTGTGGTGCCAGACGCTTGATAATGCTGGCCTGGGTACGGATAACGGTGATGGTCTGGCCGACTTCGTCGTGCAGCTCACGCGCGACCTCCCGCCGGGTTTGCTCTTCGGCCGTCACCAGCGCGCGCGCCAGCTGGCGGTTTTCCGTCAATCGCAGCCGTAGCTGCTGGTTCAACTCACGCTGGCGTTGAATGCCGGCACCAAGCAGCAGCCCGGTCAGGCTCTGGGCCAGCAGCGACAACAGCAAGTCGCGATGCGACTCGGGCTGCGGTGGCTCGTTGGCGACCAATACCACGCCGTTGAGCAGCGTCGCCAACAGCGCCCCCTGCCAACCGTAACGGTACGACATGAAGACGATCGGGATGGCCAGACAAAACGGCGCAAAGCGGCGCAGCTCGGCGGCATTCACCTGCTGTTGCAGCCAGATACTGAGCGCAAACAGCAGCAGATAGGTAGCCAGATGCCGTAACCGCAGCGTCACCGGTTTATGGATCAGGCCCGGTTCGAGCGGTACCCAGATTTGCCGCGCCAGATAGTGCCATAGCAGCAGGCAGGTCGGGGCGATGGTGAAGCCACCCGCCAGCCCAAGCAACAGCGCCCGTGCGCCGTCGCCGTTCACCACCTGCCACACCAGCGCCTGCAGCAGTGCGGCGACCGCCACCACCGCGCCCTGCATCAGCGGCCATTGCCATTCGCTGTCGTTTTGTTGATGACGCAGCAGCCAAGGGGAAGCGACCAGGCTAAGCAGCACCGTCAACACCAGCACCACCACCGAAGCCCACAGCGCCGGCCCGTAACCGAACTGATCCGCCAGCAATACCATCAGCAACAGGTCGGCCAGCAAGATCCCCGGCCAGAAGCGATAAGGGCTTTGCAGCAGAATGCCCAGGCGCAGGCCGAACGGGAACAGCAGCAGCGCCTGCCAGGGCGGGTCGATCAGCGCGGTGCCGATGCCCCACAGGCAAAACGCACTGGTGGCATAAATGAAAAACAGCGCCAGTTGGGTGATCAGGCGTTGCATCACAGATTCAGCATCCGCTTCGCCAGTTCGACGTTATTGTTAATGCCCAGCTTGGCGAACAGATTGGCGCGATGCACGTGGACCGTTTTCGGCGATAGCCCCAGGTCGACGGCAATCTCCCGTACCTCCTGCCCCTGGGCGAGTAACAGCGCGATTTCGCGTTCGCGACGCGTGAGGGGATCCACCTTCACCCGTGCCAGCTGTTGGGCGATTTCAGGCATCAGGTACACGCCGCCGCTGGCGACGGTGCGCACCGCGGTGATCAAATCTTCAGGCTTGCAGCGTTTGGACAAGAAGCCACAGGCACCACGCTCAAGCGCCATTTCCACCAGCGCCGGGTTGTCATGCATCGACAACATCACCACCCGAATACCGGAAGGGATGTCCGCCAGCAAATCCAACCCGCTGCCATCCGGCATCGAAATATCGCAGATGCAGATTTCCGCCTCCAGGCCTGGTAACCCAGCGCGCGCCTGAGCAGCACTGCTGAATTCCCCCACCACCTGAATATCCGCCTCAAGCGACAGCAGTTGCACAAAGCCCGATCGCACAATGTCATGATCGTCAATAAACGCCACGCGCAAGGTCATGGAAATCTCCGGTTCGAGGGGGAAAGTGCCCAAGTATACCCTATAGCTTTCAAGTTGCAGCTAGGTGCCCAGCTCGTTCATCTCCAGGTATTGTAGGGGCGCCGCATGCTGCGCCCGCATTAATCGGGGCGAATTTATTCGCCCCTACAGTAACTGGGGTGAACAACAAATCTGTCGGGAACAGATTTGAACGCTGCTTGCAGCAGCCCCGAAGGGGCAAGACCCACGGACGGGTCTTGTAAGCAGGTAACAACGCTGCAAGTTGAAAGATGACGGGTATATACCGCAAGCCTGAGCCGGATTAATTGATGAAGGGAAGGTATTAACGGATTTTACCGGGCGCAGTGCGCCCGGTATTGCAGAGGTTACAACTGTGCCGCCGGCAATTTTTCCTGCGGAACATTGCACCAGTTGTTTTTCGCCACGATGCCGCCGTTCGGCGAGTTGTATCCGAGGCAGCCGAGAATGGTATCGAACAGCTCTACATGACGGTGGGTTTTACCCACGCGCTGTTGGGCCTGAAGTTGTTCAAACGCCCCGCGATGCTGAGGATCTTCCAGAAATTTATCGGATGCCCATACCATCATCGGTACGCGGAACTGCTCCGGCGGTGCCATTTCACGCGGCGTGCCGTGCAGGTGCGAATTCTCGCCGATAGATTCGCCGTGATCGGACGAATAGAACACAATTGCCTTCTTCTCACGCACCTGATCAATCACGTTGGCGATAAAGCTGTCGGTATACAACACAGAGTTATCGAAGGCGTTAACCAGCTGCTCTTTAGAACAGAAATTGTCGACGCCGGTACACTCCGGTTGATAGCGCGCATAGCTGCGTGGATAACGCTGTGAATAGAGATAATGCGAACCTTTGGTGTGCAGGATCACCATGTGCTTGCCCTGCGGATAGCGGGCCAGCGACTCTTTCATTTCGTCTACCAACAGCATGTCGTCAACCGATTTACCGTCATTGCGTTTCTCGGAGGCGATCATTTCGCGGAACGAATAGTTGTTCACTTCGGTATTGTTATAGAACCAGACCTCGCTCTGCATGGCGAACAGCTCCGAGGTGAAGCCCAGATCCTTCAGCACTGCAAACACGTTCTGCTCTTTCAACGTACGCTGTGGGTTGTCTGAGGTACCGCCTTCACGCACGAACATGCAGCGCAGAGAAAGTTTGGTCGAGGTATCGCAGGATTCACCACGGAACGCCACCAGGTTTTTCTCTTTGGACAGGCGTGGCGTGGTGTCACGGTCGTAACCCAGTATCCCCATGTGATCCCAGCGCGTGGTTTCACCGATAATAAACACCACGTAGGTATCATCGATATCGGCCGGCGGCACATAGGTAAAGTTCTTGGCCGGGTCGAACAAATTGGCCTGATCCTGGCTTTCGTCATACCGGGTATAGGCAAACAGCCCCAGCGCAGACAGCCAGTTGGATGGCAAATAGGAGTGCGCCACTACGCCACCGTAGCTCGGCAAATCCACATTGGTGATTTTTTCCTGCGCGCTCTGTTCGCTGTCCAACATACGCAGCGGCAACCACACCAGCGCCACCACCGCCACCAACACCACCAGCGGTTTCACCCGGTGCCCTGGGGTTTTCAGCTGTTCGATCAGCGTGTAGCGCAGGTTGTTTTTCCAAATGCACAGCAGCGGCAAGGCGCTGAGCACCAGCATCCACAATACAAAGTGCAAGCCGACCACTTCTTTTGACAGGTCGATATCCGTAGTCATGACCGAAACCACAATGCCGTAGCCAATCACCACGTTGAAGAACGTCATGTAATAGCTGGCGGCAACGGAAATCAGCACCAGTAACGAAGCAACGATACGGTAAAACAGCCGGCCACCAAGCGAGACCAGCCGCATGATAAAGAAGGTAAACAGCACGATAGCGATAACCTCGGTTACCGCAGAAATAACCTTAATCCCCTGAATGCCGTGCGAAAACGAATCAAAGCGACGATAGAAAACGGAAAGGTTTAAAAAGATGCCGATATAAATCGCTAACAATAACGATAAATTCTGCTGTGAAAGCGATTTAACTTTGTTCATGTAACGCGGTGGCTCCGGACGGTAACAGTTCTGAATCAGTCAGACATTCAATGCGGCTTCAGGTTCAGCCGATCGGCAATAAGCGCTATTTCGGGGGTAATAATCAAGAGAATTCTCAAGAAACGGATATTTTTTTCATTTTTTGTGAGAAGTGTAAAGGCGGGGCAGAACGAGAAAGGGAGGGATACCCTCCCCTTTTTCCGTGACGTTGGCGAAAGTCTTACTTAACGTTAAGCGTTACATCAATATTGCCGCGGGTAGCATTGGAATAAGGGCAGACCACGTGGGCTTTTTTCACCAGGTCTTCCGCCACGCTGCGCTCGATACCCGGCAGGCTGATATCCAGTTGCACTTCGATACCGAAACCGTTGGGGATTTCACCGATGCCGACGGTGCCATCAATTTTGGCTTCGGCAGGAATTTTCACCTTTTCTTTCGCCGCAACAAACTTCAGCGCGCCGAGGAAACAGGCCGAGTAACCGGCAGCAAACAGCTGTTCTGGGTTAGTGACTTCACCGCCCGCGCCACCCATTTCTTTCGGCACGCCCAGTTTGACATCCAACACGCCGTCGGATGAGGTCGCACGGCCATCGCGGCCACCGGTTGCTGTGGCATGAGCGCGGTAAACAACTTTTTCAATCGACATAAATCATTCCTTCTTTTGGTTGGAGGCATCATATCGGATCCAGTTGGCTGAACCCGATCACAGGTCTATCTTTCACGATTAAATCGCGCACTACTTAAATTACCCACTTATTTCAGTGTAGCGCAGGATCGCCGATCCTGCGTCTGGCAGCCGTTCTTCAAATCTGATCTATCAGCTTGCCGCGCAGCTTTTCGAGCTGCTGCTTGATATTAACGATTTCATCGAGGCTGCAATCGGTAGCGCACATCACGGCTTCCGGCACCGCCTGCGCTTTTTCACGCAGCGCGCGCCCGGCGTCGGTTAACGCGATAATCACCTGTCGCTCGTCGGTCGTGGCGCGGTAACGCAACAACAGCCCTGCCGTCTCGAGCCGCTTCAACAGCGGCGTCAGCGTGGCGGAATCAAGAAACAGCCGCTCGCCGATGTCCGAAACCGTGATTTCGTCACGCTCCCATAGCACCAGCATCACCAAATATTGCGGATAGGTGAGATCAAGCTGGCTCAGCAGTTTGCGATATACCTTGTGCAACGCCAGATTGGCGGAGTACAGGGCAAAACACATCTGCTGATCGAGCAGCAGCAGGTTTTTCGCTACGGGGTGTTCGGGGTTTTTACTTTTCATGTTTTGAATATAGATAGCGCACGATGTAATCGCAAGCTATTTTTTAATCGGTATGCTACCTTTTTTAATGCAGGGGATGCCACAGCAGGGTGCTGTGCCGGAGGAAAAGGATATGACAACCACACTGGTAGAACGCGCACGCCGCTACGCCACCAAGGCGCATGCGGCTATCGATCAGCGCCGCAAATACACCAATGACCCCTACATCGTTCATCCGCAGGCGGTAATGGAAATCGTCAGCAGCGTGCCGCACAGCGAGGAAATGCTGGCTGCCGCCTGGCTGCACGACACGGTGGAAGACACGCCCACCACCCTCGGCGATATCGAGAGCCATTTTGGGCCAAAGGTGGCAGAACTGGTGGCAATGCTGACCAACGTCAGCGGCACCGGCGGCGGTAACCGCTTCGAACGTAAAAACCGCGATCGACGGCACAGCGCCAACGCTTCACCCCAGGCCAAAACCATCAAACTGGCCGATCTGATCGACAACACCCGTTCACTGCTGGAATTCGACAGCCATTTTGCGCGCACTTATTTGATAGAAAAACAGCGTCTGCTGGAAGTGCTGACCGAAGGCGATCCGACGCTGTGGCGCCAGGCCAACCATATCGTCGAGCAGGGTCTGGAAAAGCTGCTGTTGCCGCCGCATAACGTCCCGGCAAGCTGGTTCGAACATGCACGCCAGCGTTACCGGGAAAGCGATGCGGCGTAACCCTCAGAAGGTCACTACGGTTTTCAACGCCGTCACCCAGGCATCCTGCGTTTCACTTACGCCCCCCGGATGATGCCAGTATTGTAGGCCCGGCTGCAGCTGCAGCCAGGGGGTGACGTTGAAGCGATAGTAGAGTTCTGCCGTCACGGAATGTCCTGGCACCGGGCGGAAATTGGGATCGTTATACGCGGTGGCGTTGTTGAGTTGATTCAGGTAACGCTGATTATCCCGGTAATGGTCGCTCAACTTGACCATTGAAACGCCCAGGCCCAGCCAATCGTCCGGCCGCGCGTCAAACAATCCGCGGTAGCGAATACCGGTGGAGGTGGAGTAATGCATATAGTTGGAACGCGGATCTGCCAATCCCAGGCTGTAGAACAGGCTCAAACCCCGATTGGCATCATCCGGATGACGCGTTAGCTGTTGGTTAAAACCACTGTACAGGAACCAGGTGCGGTCATGGCTGCGATAGCCGTTTGGATCGCTCGCTCCCGGGCCGCCGGAGACCCCCTCATACAAATCTTGTTGCCGGGCATTGGTGAACAACACTCCCAGGTTATAAACCCCCGGCAACTGATTGACCGCATGGGTTTTCAGTTCCAGCTCCATCGGCAGCAACAGGCCTTTACTGCCTTTGGTCGACCAGCTCCAGGCATGGCTGCGGCTTGGGGCGCTTGGGTTCTGCTCCATCAGGCCGGTTTTGAAGGTCAACCCGTCGGTCAGTTTGTATTGCAGCGTGGTACCCCAGTAGTGGACGTTCCAGTTATACCAGGTCAATGAGTTGGCGGACTTGCCGCCGCACAGCGTCAGCGTCTGGAAGTCACAGGGAATGATCTGATCGAAATCCTGCACCTTGTTCATCATGCCGATACGCCATTGCAGCCGACGCTCCAGAAAACTGCGGCTAAAGGTCAGCCAGCCCAGCCGGGTGATCGACTGGCCGCCGTAACTTTCCTGGGACAAATCGGTCGGATTAACGCGCGGATCCTGCAGGCGGTCGCGCGTCAGGTTGTTATCATGGTTGCGGTTAACGATATTGCCTTCAAGCGCCGCATCCGGAATGCCGGTCAGCGCCTGCAGGTCCTGGCTGAAGGTCAGCGAGAACTGATCGATATAGGACGCCTGCCTGTCGTGGTTATATCCACCGCCGGCGTTATAGGAAAGCTGGCTGAGATAACCCAGATTATAGTGAAAGCCATGATCTTCCAGGATCGGTCTGATCCCCAGCATGTCGCCCAACAACCCAGGTTGTGGCGGTTCGAACCCGAGCGCGACGCCTTGCCACTGGGCCGTTGGCGCCTCCACGTCTTTGGCGGTTTGCAAAGTTTCCGCCTGTGCGCCAACGCTGACCCACAGTAATCCTGCGCAGGTTATTGAGTGAGGTAATGGGTATTTCATTATTATATTTCTCCGCATATTACGCTGACTGCGGGCAACAGCATTCCCTGGGCGAGAATTCCCCAAACATTGGCAGCAGTAGATAAAGGTCATGACCCGGTGATTGCCACCGGGTTAATGGGTAAAACCTAGGCTTTTTCTTTCAGTGAGTTACCGTTGCTTTGAATCACGTCGCGATACCAGTAAAAACTCTTTTTGCGATGGCGCTCCAGGCTACCGTTACCGGCATCGTCGCGGTCGACATAAATAAAGCCGTAGCGCTTGGACATTTCGGCTTTAGAAGCGCTGACCAGATCGATCGGCCCCCAACTGGTGTAGCCCATCACTTCCACGCCGTCGTCGATCGCTTCCGCCACCTGCACCAGATGATCGTTGAGATAATCGATGCGGTAGTCATCGTTGATACTGCCGTCGGCTTCGATACGGTCCTTGGCCCCCAACCCGTTCTCGACGATAAACAACGGCTTCTGATAGCGATCGTACAAGACGTTCAGCAAATAACGCAGGCCAACGGGGTCGATCTGCCAGCCCCACTCCGAACTGGCCAAATGCGGGTTAGGCACCATATTGAGAATGTTGGCGCGGGCGGCGTTGTTTTGCTGTTCGTCGGTGGTGACGCAGCCGCTCATGTAATAGCTGAAGGAGATAAAATCGATGGTCTCGCGCAGCGCCAGCCGGTCTTCGGCGGTGATCTCAATCTGAATGCCGTTTTCGCGGAAGTAGCGCTGCATATAGGCCGGATAATCACCGCGGGCCTGCACGTCACCAAAGAACAGCCAGTCGCGGTTCTGGCGCTGAGTCTCCAGCACGTCCTCCGGTCGGCAGCTCAGCGGGTAAACAATACCGCCCAGCAGCATATTGCCGATTTTGCCGTCCGGCACGATTTCGTGGCAGGCTTTGACCGCCCTGGCGCTGGCTACCAGTTGATGATGAATGGCCTGGTAAATCTCGCTCTTGCTGCTGTCCTCTGCCAGGCCAACGCCGGTAAAGGGCGCATGCAACGACATATTGATCTCGTTAAAGGTCAGCCAGTGCTTCACCTTGTGCTTATAGCGCTCGAACACCGTGCGTGCGTAGCGTTCAAAAAAGCCGATGGTCTTGCGGCTGCCCCAGCCGCCGTAGCGTTTCACCAGCCCATACGGCATCTCGTAGTGCGACAGCGTGATCAGCGGTTGAATGCCGTACTTCGCCATTTCGTCGAACAACCGGTCATAGAACGCCAACCCCGCCTCGTTCGGGGTGTCCTCATCGCCCTGCGGGAAAATCCGCGTCCAGGCGATGGAGGTTCGGAGGCACTTGAAGCCCATTTCAGCGAACAACGCGATGTCCTGCGGGTAACGATGATAAAAATCGATCGCCACGTCCTTGATGCCGCTGTCGCCGTCAACCCGTGGGACAATCGCGCCGAAAATGCCCTGCGGCTGCAAATCAGAGGTCGATAGGCCTTTGCCGTCGGTCTGATAAGCTCCTTCCACCTGATTAGCCGCTACCGCACCGCCCCACAGAAAATGGTCTGGAAATTTGCTGCTCATGGTTTTCTCCTCGGTTAACGTAATAAAGTCAGCAGCGGCGCCTGCTCCCGCACCCTGCTCTCGCCACTGGCCAACACCTCGACGTAGTCATCGCTGTTGCTGATGATGATCGGCGTAGTGGTGTCAAAACCGGCGGCGCGGATCGCTGCCTGGTCAAACTCAATCAGCAGATCGCCTGGCTTAACCCGATCCCCCTCTCGCACATGGGCGCTGAAATGCAGCCCGTCGAGCTTGACGGTATCTATACCGACGTGAATCAAGATCTCCGCACCGTCGTCCGATTCAATGCCGATGGCGTGCCGGGTTTTAAACAATGAGGCCACGTGCCCGGCGACCGGTGACACCACCCGGCCCTGCAATGGGACAATCGCTACCCCCTTGCCCAATAAACCGCTGGCGAAAGTCGCGTCGTTCACCTGCTCCAGCGGCAATACGTCACCGGCAATCGGGCTGACGACGGACTGTTTGCGGTTAAGCGGGGCTGCAGGCGCCTGCTCGGCGACCGCTTCAACGGGGACCACGCCGAACAGATAGCTGGCCACCGCCGCAAAGCAGAACGACAGCAAGGTACCGGCAATCGCACCCCACACCGTGGCGTCAAAGCCACCGGCGGGAATAATCTGCGCAAAGGTGAAAACGTTCACCAGACCAAAGGAATAGGTGGCAGTGTGGAAATAACCGATCACCGCTCCGCCCAGCGCCCCCCCGATACAGCCGAAAATAAACGGCCGCTTGTTCGGCAGGGTCACGCCATAAACGGCGGGCTCGGTGATACCAAAAATCCCTGCGCCGATAGCAGAACCTGCCAGCGCCCGAAGTTTGGCGTCACGGGTACGCAACATCACGCCCAGCGTAGCCCCCACCTGCCCCATCACGGCCGGCAGCAGCAGCGGCACCATGGTGTCGCGGCCAAACACGCTCAGGTTGTTGATCATCAAGGGAACCAGTCCCCAGTGCAGGCCAAAGATCACGCACACTTGCCACATCGCGCCCATAAACGCCCCGGCAATAATCGGGTTAAAGGCGTAAATACTCTGATAGCCATTGGCCAGCAGATGGCTGAGCCAGGTGGCCGCCGGGCCGATCAGCAGGAAAGTCAGCGGGACGGTGATCACCAGGCACAACAGCGGCGTAATAAAGTTGCGGACCGCGCTGTGGATCACCCGGTTAAACAGCGGCTCCAGGCGGCACGAAATCCAGGCGGCAAATATGATCGGAATGACCGACGAGCTGTAGTTGATAAAGGTCAGTGGGATACCGAAGAAATACTCCCGCACCGCATCGGGCTGCTGGGCGGCTTCAAACGCCGCCATCATCAGGGGGTGGGTCAAAGCACCGCCGATCGCCATGCTGATGAAGGGGTTACCGCCAAATTTTTTCCCAGCGGTGTAACCGAGCATGATGGGCAAAAAGTAAAACAGCGCATCACTGGCAGCAAACAGCATTTTAAAGGTGCCGCTGCTCTCCAGCAGCCAGCCGCAGGCCAGGCTCAATGCCAGGAAGCCTTTCAAGATCCCCGAAGCGGCCATCACCCCCAACAGCGGAGTAAAAATGCCGGAGACCACGTCGATAAAGCGGCTGAACAGATTGTCTTTTTTGTCACCATCTTCCGCCACCGCCTCACGCTCGCTCAGGCCGCCCACCTGATTGACCGCGTTGTAGACGTCGGCCACATGGTTGCCTACCACCACCTGAAACTGCCCGCCGCTTTCCACCACCATGATCACACCCGGATTTTTTTTTAGGGCGGCGGCGTCGGCACGGCGGCTGTCGCGCAGCTTGAAGCGCAGGCGAGTGGCGCAGTGCACCAGGCTTTTTACGTTGTCGCGGCCACCGACGCCGGCCAAAATCTCACTGGCTAATGCTTCATATTTCATCGCGATATCCTTCAATCCTGCGTTCTGCCAAATCCCATTCAGCGGTGGCCAATCGCCGCCACAGAATTCAGCGCAAAAAAAAACCTAAACCTCATGGCCTCTGCACCCACGAAGGGGACAGAAGCACGAGGTTTAGGTTTTGCCTGCCTGAGCAGTGACAACCCTAAATCGGCTGAGCTATGACGTTACCACCCGACTTTTTGTCGAGGCAAGAGCTTGCGACGGCAAATTACCGAACTGTGATCCGCCGTACAAAACGGCGTCAGTGAGCGAAATAGTGCATGCCGCCGTCTACCGGGATCACCGCACCGGTGATATATCGCGCGAGCGGGGAACAAAGAAACGCGGCCAGATAAGCCATGTCTTCCGGCTCGCCAAAATAGCCGATCGGGATATTCTGTTCGATAAATGCCAGGCGCGCGGCGTCGGTCGGGTGCAGTTTTTCACGCACCTGTTCGCTATTAATCCGCCCGGGCTGCAGCGTATTGACGGTAATGCCCTGCGCCGCCACCTCTCCCGCCAGCCCCTTGGCCCACAGATGCAATGCGCCTTTAGCGGCAGTGGCGGCGTTTAAACTACGCGGCTCCATCGAGCCGCTGATGTTGATGATCCGGCCCCATCCCTGCGCCTGCATACCGGGCAGCAGTGCGTGGGTGACCCGACGCGCCGGCGTGAAATTCAGGGCAAAAGCCTCTTCCCAACCCGCGTCGCCTTCGTTCAGTGCGGTTGGACGAGCCCCGCCGACGGCATTAATCACAATGTCTATCGTGCCGAAGCGTTGCTGCACCTGAGCAAGCAGGCTGTCGAGTGCTCCTGCATCGGTGATATCCGCCGCAATCACGTAAGGCCGTATGCCACCGCTTTTCGCGATCTCATCTGCCAGGGCCAGCAGGCGATCTTCACGACGGGCGGTAGCCACCACGGTAACGCCCTGCGCTGCAAATACCCTGACCATACCCGCACCGATTCCTTCACTGGCGCCGGTCACCAACGCGACGCGATCCTGCAGTTGCAAATTCATAAGATTACCTTATTGAATAATTCAATTTGGTTTCAAACATAACGGCATTGAATCACACCCCGCTCTGTGTGAATATTCCATAAATTTGCAACGATACTGTGCAGGAATTCACTGATGTTCGATTGGCAGGATTTAAAACACTTTGTGATGCTGGCGCGTACCGGTTCATTGTCGGCAGCGGCGCGAGAAATGGGCTGTGATCACGCCACCGTGGGCCGCCGAGTCGCGGCACTGGAGAAAGCGCTCGGTCTGCGGCTGATCCTCCGCCTGCCGCGCAGCACACCGCTGACACAGGATGGCAAAATGATTGCCGGCCTGGCTGCCGAGATTGAAAACCAAAGCCATGCCATTATCCGTCATGCGCGCAGCGCCGGCGAAACACCGCAAACCCAGGTGCGCATCAGTGCACCGCCGTCGATAGCCGCACGGGTTATCGCACCGGAGATTTCGAAATTTCATCAGGCTTTTCCGCATATTACGTTGATACTTTCCGGCGAGTCGGCCATCGCCGAACTGGACCGTGGCGATGCCGAAGTGGCGGTGCGGATGGTACGTCCGCAACAACCAGATCTGCTGGTTCAGCGCATCGGCATGATGCGCTACGCGCTGTACGCCACGCCGCAGCACGCAGCCCTGCCGGAAGCCGCACGGGCCTTTATCGCCTATGACCACCACTACCAACACCAGCCCCACCAGCAGTGGCTGCAGCAGCTGTTGCAGGGCCGCCCGGTGGTTTTTGAGGCCAGCGATCTGTTCTCGCTGCAAGAAGCCGCGCGTTCGGGGCTAGGTGCCGTGGTATTGCCGACGTTTGTCGCCGATAGCGACCCAGATCTGGTGGTTTTACCCACCCCCATCGCCGCGCCAACTCGCGAGCTGTGGCTGGTCACTTATCCCGATCTGGCGCGGTCCGTTGCCGTACGCGCAGTGATGACTTTTCTGGCGGATACCATCGAAAAAAAATGCCCATTGGTGACATAAAACATCAGCAAAGCTAATTGATGCTGGACAAAAGTCACGCAGGGGATTATTACTGATCACCGCGTAATTCACTTTAGGGACAGCTGAGATCATGACTTTGCGTACTGAGTTTGGACGAATTCTGATTACCGGCGCGGGCGGCCGGGTCGCTACGGCATTCCGTCAGTCCGTTGGCAATCGCTATCAGCTGCGGCTGGCGGAAAGAGACGTCAGCCTGTTGCACAATCTGCAGCCGGACGACGAGATCATCAGTTTTGATATCGCCGATATCGAAGCTTGCCGGGCGGCATGCGCCAATATCGATACCGTACTGCACCTGGCGGCCGATCCTTCCCCCGATGCCGATTTTTGCAATTCACTGATGGACAACAATATCCTCGGCACCTTCAATATCTTCCGTGCGGCGAAGGACGCCGGTTGCAAACGCGTGGTGTTCGCCAGCAGCGCGCAGGCGGTCGAGGGCTATCCGTTGGATTACCAAATTCGACCGCAGGACGCGCCCAAGCCGAAAAATCTGTACGGGGTCAGCAAAGCGTTTGGCGAGGGCATCGCCGCCTACTTTGCCCATCAGGAGGGGCTGTCTTCGCTGTCGGTACGCATCGCCAACTTCACCACGTTGGCACGCGGTGAACAACTCAGCGCCCGTGATATGAGCGCCTTCCTCAGCCATCGCGACGCCGCCGATCTGCTCGAACGCTGCCTGCGCATTGAAGGCGTGCACCATGCGGTGGTGCACGGCGTTTCCAACAACCGCTATAAGCGCCTGTCGCTGGAGGAAACCACCCGCCTGCTCGGCTACTACCCGCAGGACGATGCCTTCAGCATCCTCGGTTTCGACTAAAGCTTGCTATCGATGCGCTGCAGCAGGTAAGGGAAAAACGGGTTAGAGGCAATGCGCATCAGCGAATCCAGATCGACCACCAGCACCGAACGTTCGCCACGCGCTGCCAGCGTACCCAGGCTGATACCGAACTCGCCGCGCTGAGCCGGGAAGCGGCCATAAAGCGAATCGCTCACCGGGAATGGCAGTGCCACGTGCGACAGCGAATAGATGTCCGCCGGATAGGTCATGCCCAGTGGCTGTACGCTTTGCGTCGTTTCTCCGGCCGCTGTCACACTGGCAATGGCCTCGCTACTCTCGGGCGAGGCGTTGGCAATCACCGTGGTTTGATAACGGCGCGGCGGCGCAGGCAACAGTTGGCTGACCGCCGCCGCCGCATTGGGTCGCAGCAAGGGCCCAAAGTTTACCGTACGATTGACGTCAAACAGCACCAGTTCACTGCCGTTAGCCGGCAATTCATTATATAACGCGCGGATCACCGCCCGCGTACTGACGGTCGAATCCATTACCGACTGGAAGGTCAGCACCGGCGCCAATTTGTCCAGCTTGCCATCACGCGCTGCCCGAACGATTTGCTGTTGCAGATCGTTGCTGAGCAGGTAAGACTGACGCGCGCCGTTCACCGGAAATGAATTGTATTTGAAGGGGTTAAACTCCGGCAGGACGCCGAGCCAGGCCGCTTTGGCAAACGCCGGAAACACCGCCGGCCAGCCGGCAATACCGGCGAAACGGGCAAAACTGGTCACGCCAATCATCGGTGAGATCAACACCAACCGCTGCGGCGCCGCTAACTGCGGATCGTCCAGCGCATCCAACGCATACTTCATCGCCAGCGCACCACCGTTGGAAAAGCCCACGATATGCAGCGGCTTGTCGCCTCCGGCCTTGCTGCGCGCCTCGCGCACGGCTAAACGCGTTGCCGCCAGCCAGTCGCGCCATTCAATATCGGTCAGTGCCCCCGGCACCGTACCGTGAGCCGGCAGGCGAATACCTACCGCCACATACCCCTGCTGCCGGTAGTTTTCGGCGATATGCCGCAGGCTATAAGGCGAATCTGTCAGGCCGTGCAGCAGCACCACCGCACCACGGGGTTCGCCCTGCGGCAGCAATTCGTAGGAGCGGTTCCAGTCGTGGGCAAAATGTTCCGGGTAGACCGGGCTGCCGTCAAAATAGCGGTTGAGCGGAATGCGTTCGCTGGCGGAGAGTTTGTCCGTGACGTTAACTTTCACCTCGTCAAACACCCGGCTCTCTGCGGCCAGATAACCTTGCCAGTTGGTTTTATCCAGCTCGGCGGCCGACAACTCGTGCGGCACAAAAGTATGCCACGGCTCCAACGCAGGGCCGCGCTGAGTATCGTAAACCCGCACCGCAAACAGCGTGAGCAAGACGGTGACGCCCACTATCGTCAGTCGTTTGGTCCATTTAATTATCGCCCTGGAAGGCATGCTCACTCCTGAATTCACGGTTATCCAGCAGCGATTATAGAAGCTAAACGCCCGCAGGGGCAGCTCACCGACCGCCAACTTCTACCCGCCTATTTTTAGAGCCTGCTCACAGAACGCGCATTTCCCGTCCTTTTTCACGGATAAAAATTGATCTGCCAACCGAATGTTTGTAGGTTTTCTGTAACGATACACTAAAACGTTACAGTTAAAGATTAAGACACAAAGTATCGTCCCGTTCCCCCTGTCCCTACCGCATTGCCCAGCAGGGGAATCATCTTCACCACCAGCATCGCAGGCTGTCTGCGATCGGGAGCCAGGCTCATGAAATCAATGACATGCCGCTTAACGCCGCGCCTGTTTATCACGTTGTTATTTATGCTGTTTACCCTGCCGTTGCGCGCCAACGCCGCCGAAGTCAACCTGCGGGTTTATTCATCGTTACCCGACGATGGCTACTCCGCACACGCTATCTGGTTCAACCGTTTCAAACAGAATTTGGAGCAGCGTCTGCCGGGTAAAATTGCCCTCAACTATTTCCCGAACGGCATGCTCGGAAAAGAAGCCGATGCGGTGCAGCAGGTGCGCATCGGCGCGATCGACATGATGATCTCCGGGACTTCCATCTGGGCCACGCTGGTGCCGGAGATCGGCGTGTTGGATCTGGGTTATCTGTTTAATGACAACCAACAACTGGGCCGGGCGCTCGACGGCCAGGCAGGCCAACTGCTGAGCGCCATGTTGGCCAAACAGAGCAATATCAAGGTGCTGGGTTACGGTTTCAGCCTGGGGGCGCGCAACATTTACAGTAAAAAACCGCTGCAGTCGCCGCAGGATCTTAATCGGATGAAGGTGCGGGTGCTGCCGGCCCCCAATTTCATCGCCACGCTGAAAAGCATGGGCGCTACGGCAATCCCAATGCCCGGCGGTGAGGTTTACTCCGCACTGCAGATGGGAGTGATCGACGGCGTGGAACACGATGCCGCCACGGTGTACACCAGCAAGTATTACGAGATCGCCAAAAACGCCACGCTGACCCGTCATATCTATAACCCGATAGTGGCCACCATCAGCCAGGCGGCTTTCCAGCGCATTCCGCAAGACCTGCGTGACGAGGTGCTGGCCGCGGCCAACGAAGCCACCCTTTATGAACGCAAAATTGCGGCGGAAAAAGAAATTCAGGCCATGGAAAAACTGAAAGCCGCCGGCGTGATTTTCAGCGAAACCGACCGCGACTATTTCCGCCAGCAAACCCTGCCGCTGCAGGCGGCATTTACCGCTAAGTATCCACAGGCCAAAGCGGTGCTGGACGCCATTCATGCCGCAGCGCAGCCGTAACGCGCCCCGGCGGAGGATTTGCTATGACCCTTCCTGTAACCCTTGAAATGAGCGTGAAAAAAGTGGCTATTCTGACGCAGTTAAGCCGCGGCCTGACCCGCTTTACCGCCTGGGGCGGCGCACTGGCGCTGCTGGTGAACGTGGTGGTGGTATTCGCTTCGGTCGTCTGGCGCTACGCGCTGCACAGCCCGATCGAATGGGCTGAAGAGGTGGCGCGAGCGCTGATGGTGACGCTGGTGTTCTTCGGCGTCGCCACCTCCACCGGGCGCGGCAGACACATTGGTGTCGATCTGTTTCTGCGCTGGCTACCGGAAGCCACCCGGCCGTATGTGGTGCATGCCAGCCGCTGGGTTTTGGTGTTGGTGGCATTGGGGCTGACGGTATCCAGCTTCAGCCTGGTCGGCATTTCGCTGCCGCAGACCACCGAGCACGGCCTGCCGCAGGCAATTTTCGTGGTGCCGGTATTTATCGGTGCCGCGGTGATGTTGGTCAGCGCGCTCGACCACGCCTGTCAGGCGCCGCTGAAAGTGGTGTTAACCAGCGCCGCCGTTGTCGCGCTGTTGGGTGCCGCTGGCTACCTTAGCTTGCATACTGCCACTGGACTCAGCTCGCTGCCCGCCGCATTGATGCTGGCCTGCTTTATTCTTGGGATTATCTCCGGCGTGCCGATCGCCTTTACCCTCGGAATGTCGGCGATGGTGTTTTTCCTCAGCGATCCGTCGCTGCCGTTCGTCTTCTTTGCCCAACAGGTCACCGCCGGCGTCGACCATTTCGTGCTGCTGGCGATCCCGTTCTTTCTGTTGGCCGGCGCGGTGATGGAAGTCAATGGCATGTCGTCACGGCTGGTTGAGCTGATCGTGCGCGGCATGGGGCGCTATCGCGGCGGCCTGAACATGACGACGATTTTGTCGATGGCGTTTTTCTCCGGCATTTCCGGTTCCAAGCTGGCGGACGTCGCCACGGTCGGCGGCGTACTGATGCCGGCGGTACGTCGGGCTCGCCAACCTGCCGAAGAATCTGCCGGGGTATTCGCCGCTTCAGCCATTATGGCGGAGACCATTCCCCCCTGTGTAAACCTGATCGTAATGGGCTTTATCGCCAACATTTCGATTGGCGCGCTGTTTATCGCCGGGCTGATCCCCGCCCTGTGCCTGCTGGTATTGCTGCTGATTGCCGCCGTGATATTCGGCAAACGCATCAACGTCGATGACGCCTACCCGGTACGGATGCCGACGCGCCAACTGTTGATCGGCGCCGCCGTCGGTCTGGTCATGATTTTGATGATCGGCAAGGGGGTGGTGGCCGGCATCGCCACCTCCACGGAGATCTCCGCCTTCGCGGTGGTCTACGCCATCGTGGTCGGACGGTTGGCCTTTGGTGAGCTGACGCTGAAAGCTACCCTGAAGCTGTTTGTCGACACCGCCGCGCTGTCCGGCATGCTGCTGTTTATCGTCGCCTGCGCCACCAGTTTGTCCTTCGCTCTGACCATCGAAATGATCCCGCAGCAGTGCGCACAGCTGCTGGTCGCCATCGGCGCAGACTACGGTCCGTGGCTGTTCCTGCTGCTGTCGATTGTCATCCTGATTATTTTCGGCGCAGTGCTGGAGGGCGCTCCGGCGCTGATTATCTTTGCGCCGATCCTGGTGCCCATCGCCACCCAGCTCGGCTTCAACCCGTTGCACTACGCCATTGTGATGATTCTGGCGATGGGTTTCGGCCTGTTTTCCCCGCCGATCGGCCTGGGGTTGTACACCACCTGCGCCATCTGCGGCGTCCCGATGCAGGACGTGATTAAACCTATGGCCAAATACCTGCTGATCGTGCTGTTTGGCATCATCGTTATTGCGCTGTTCCCGGCGCTCTCCACCTGGTTGCCGACGCGGCTGGGCTACTGATTTTCTCAAGCAAGGAGTCACACCATGTTCTCTGATTTAACCGACAAACGCGTATTGATCACCGGTTCCACCGCCGGTATCGGGCTGGCGACCGCCGCCCTGTTCGCCCGGCACGGCGCCAAGGTCGGCATTAACGGCCTGCGCAGTGAGCCACCGGCAGAGATCGCCACCTTCCCCGGTGAATGCGCATTCTTCTCGGCCGATCTGTCGCGCTCCGCTGGCTGTGAGGCATTGGTGGAAGCCTTTGTCGCCCGCTTTGGCGGCATCGATATTTTGATCAACAACGCCGGTGGATTGGGCGGTCGCAACGGGCTGGAAGCGATAGACGACGAGTTTTTTGATCGAGTGATGGATTTGAACTGCCGCTCGGCGCTGATGGTGACCAAATTCGCTATCCCTCACCTGCGCGCTTCGGCTCGCGAGAACGGGACGACCGCCAGCGTCATCAGCACCGGCTCCATTGCGGCACGCGAAGGCGGCGGGATCGGCGCCGGGCTGTATGCCAGCGCCAAAGCCTGGTTGCACAATATCCACCGCAACTGGGTGAAGGAGTTCACCCAGGACAATATCCGTTTCAATATCGTGTCGCCAGGCAGCATCGACACCGCCTTCCATCACGGCAAGAGCGACGAAGTGCTGGGTAAAATGCGCGCTTCCATTCCGATGGGCCGCTTTGGCCGCAGCGAAGAGGTGGCGCCCACCTACCTGTTCCTGGCCTCGCATAACTGTAGCGGATATATCACCGGGCAAATTATCGACGTCAACGGCGGTCAACTCGCGCCCTAAGGGTCTGTGACTCACTTTCGGCCGCGTGATAAAGTCGGGGTAATGGGTTAATGCAAAACGGGAATGTGATGGCGAATATACGTGATGTGGCACGTCATGCCGGGGTGTCGGTCAGTACGGTATCCAACGTGCTGAACGGCCGAGTCGATCAGATGCGCAAGGATACGCTGGCCCGTATTGAACAGGCGATGGCGGCGCTGCAATACCAGCCAAACCGCGCCGCGCAGCAGCTTAAAACCGGGCAGGTCAAAATGCTGGGCCTGCTGGTACCGTCCATCGTCAACCCCAGCTTCGCTGCGCTGGTGCGCGAAATTGAGCTGGCGGCCAAGCAAAACTATGGTTATCAGGTGTTGCTGGGCGATACCCATCGCCAACAGGAAGAAGAGATCCGTTTTCTCGACGATCTGCTGGCGTTAGGCATTCGCGGCGTAGTAGTTGCCTCCACGTTTTACGATCGCCCCCATTTTCGCGATGCCCTGAAACGCGGCCTGGTGATGATTAACTACGACGAGCGCACCCTGGCCGCCACTGGCGAGGCGGCGCTGCCGATCGACAGTGTGTCGATGGATAATTGCGCCGCCGGCAGCATGGCGGCACAGCATCTGATCGCCCAAGGCTGCCGCCGTATCGCCTTCGCTACCGCTTCCGGCATGACCAGCAGCCGCGCCAACAAAATTGCCGGTTACCGGCAGGCACTGGAAAACGCAGGGCTGCCGGCCTGGGTGATCGAAGGCAAGGCGCAGTTCGCCTACGGCGATGCTGAAATGGCCGAGTTAGGCAAGACGCTGGCCGAACAAATTTGCCAGAGTGCCCCCCGGCCGGACGGCATTGTGGCACTGAACGACATGTTGGCCATCGGCATGATTTCGGCCTTCCAGCGGCTTGGTGTGCGGGTGCCCGAGGATATTTCAGTTGTCGGCATCGATAACATGTTCCTGTCCGAGCTGTTTAACCCGGCGCTTAGCTCAGTGGCGCCGCCGCTGCGCGAGATGGCGGTGAAAATTGTCGATCGGCTGATTGGTCGGCTGGAAAACCCTGAATTGCCGGTGGAGGAATTTTTATTCGCGCCTAGCCTGGTGCGCCGCCAGTCGGTCATTAACACGTAACCTCCTGCGGGGCTACGGCTCCGCTCTCTTCCATACTGAATCCATGCTGCGCTAATGCGCGGCGGGAGCTTCGCTGCGCCCAAAACCGCGGCGGGAGAATAAAAATGAACAATGAATCCTGCGTTTACTGCCATCCAACCAATGAAATCCTGCTGTGGCAAAACCCGCTGTGCCGGGCCATTTTCATTGCCGACAGCCCTTTCCCCGGCTGGTGTCGGGTGGTCTGGCATGAGCATATCGCCGAACTGAGCGATTTGCGTGACGATCAGCGCAACAGCATCATGACCGTGGTCGCTCAGGTTGAAGCGCAACTACGGCAATTGCTGACGCCGGCGAAGATCAATATCGCCAGCCTGGGCACCGCACTGCCCCATTTGCATTGGCATATCATCCCGCGCTACCTCGACGACTCACATTTCCCGGAGCCGGTCTGGAGCCAGGCGCTACGCTCGCCAACGGCGAGAACCGTGCCGGAGAATTTTATTGAATTAATGAGGGAACGGCTGGCGATAACGCTGGGGGAATAACAAAACGCCGGGCATGGCCCGGCGTTTACTACTTAATTAAGGCTTTTCGGCAATCTTGCGCAGGTACTCATTATTTTTAAACGCAATGATGATCATTTCGAAGCAAACGCGGGTGAACACGCCGCCGATAATGATCGCAAACAGGCCGCGGAAGAACTCACCGTAGAACATCGACCCAATCCCGCCAACAATGATGCCCAGCAGGCACAGCCAGTACACGCCGGTGATGATTTTCGGCGTCAGCATCGCATCAAAAAAGAAAATGTTTTTCATTGTAAATCCTTCCTTAGGTCAGTATTTAATTATCCCAGAGGCACCGCATCAGCGCGGCATGCCTTGTTGTCACGCCAGTTATGATAGCGAGTAACGTGACGAAAAGCGCTCAGAAATCAGCAGGCCATTACATAAGGGTTGAGGATGTTTAACAAAATCGGCAACAAAATCCTGGGCGGTTTAGCGGCGTTGCTGCTGCTCAGCCAAAGCGCACTGGCACAGGAAACGCTGATCTTCGTGCGGCACGGGGAGAAACCCGCCAACGACAGCGGGCAGTTAACCTGCAAAGGGCTCAATCGCGCGCTGGCACTGCCGGACGTGCTACTGGACCGCTATGGCAAACCTGATTTTATCTTTGCCGCCGGGCCCAAAGAGAATAAGACCGGCAGTTCGCTGCGAGCGCTGTCGACCATTATGCCCACCGCGGTACGTGTCGGACTGCCGATCGGCATTCAATTCCACGCCGATGACATCGCCGGGCTGCAGCAGGAGCTGCTCAGCGATAAGTACCAAAACTCGCGCATCTTCATCGCCTGGGAGCACAAGAATCTCGATAAGGCAGTGAAGAACATCGTTGCCGCGCGCGGCGGCGACGCCAGTTTGGTGCCCGAATGGCCAGGCAGCGACTTCGACAGCATTTTTGTGGTCACGCTGGATCAGGGCAAGGTTTCGTTCCGACAAGAACGTGAGGGGTTGACTCAGTTGGCGGAGAGCTGCCCTTTCGCGGGGTAATACCATACTGCCTTCTGGCAGCCCTGCAAGAAGGCTGAAGGTTTCACCGCCTGACCTTTCGTTTTATCTGCCCGATGTCGCCACCGGCGTAATAAGTTCCAGCTCAACGCCCCGCCGGATGGCTTGGCGAGCGTTACTGACGCCCAATTTAACCACTGTATTACCCATATGAAATTTCACCGTGCTCACGGAAATACCTGAAATAGCAGCAATTTCCCCATAGGTTTTACCCATACTCGCCCAATACAGCACTTCCTTTTCTCGTGGGGTGAAAATAGGCTTCTGTGTGTTCATATTATTTTTCTGCATGCCGGGAATTGCCGATCCGGCTAGACGATACATCTGCTCATTAATATCGATCAGTAACATCTGCATAGTCCCGAGATCGGATGAGATACGTTTTTCCAATTCCCCTTGTACGCGACTGCCTATAACGACAGATAATAGCGCCAGATTGTTCAGATGGTCATGCAACACAAAGGTCAATCCATTAACAATATTGTACCGTTTAGAGAGAGAAAATATCTTATCTGTCATCAGAGTAATATTCTCGTCCCATACAAAGGGTGAAGTGCGTTTAGACGCAATCAATACTACCGGGTCAGTGAGTTGGAAATTATTGGTTCGATAGAGATCCAGCCACTCACCCGGATAGCTTGAAATAATAAGTGAATCTGATGGATTGTTCTTTCTGAGAGCGAGGTAGGCATATTCCGGGCTACCGAATGGTAACAACTTCCTATCGATATGATCCCGAAGGGTTTCCGTTATTGTTCGATTTTCATTGAAGGCAGAAAACATACAGGCTCCGTGGCGGTCAGACTTTCCCTTTGGTGATCGAACCTGAACTTAAGTTTAGGTATAGATGGGACTTAAGTACAACTTACGGATTTGGAACCGCAACATATAATGAGTCTCGTTAGGCACTGGAAAAAAAACCTGACCTTTGCGGTCAGGTAGCCAACACAGCCAACACCAGGGAAAAATTTCCGGTCAGACAGGGTATACGAAAAATCACTGCTGACCGGGATCCTTACTTTAACACTGCTAATTTATCCTTTCAAATTCATCTGCGCTGACGCTGTTGACCAGCCCCTGTTTGACTAGACGATCTAGCGTCAGTGCAAAGAATGGTGTTCGCCAGAGATAACGTCTTTGAGCCGAGTCCACTGCGCTATTTTAATTTATTATATATTGGACTATTTTATAAACACCCCAACCATTTAATAATAATCAATTAAGATTACTCATCAACATATATATAAATAAAATAGTGCAATGGAAATGATATAAATTATTTATATATCGAAACAAACAATGGCTAAATATCTTTAAATTTAAAAAATCAACTCCAGCATTCACTAATATCAAACTAATGTCTTGTATTTCACTTATGGGATTGAATATCTACAGGAACCTGTAAATATCTTTATTAGCGGTGCTAGGGTAGCGCCGCACTGATTAAGGAAAGATCATGATGACCAGATCCCCCCTTGGTACTACTGCTTCAACAGGGCAAAAATGCCCGGAAAGCGGCGTTTGGAAGGTCGTGGGCACACCATCAACCACCGCCCCCATCGCGAAAGGTAATACCATGCCGCCCTACAATAATAAGGCGGCTACCTGGAAGTTAACCCAGTACGCCTAAGCCTTAAGTTATAAGCCGCCACTTCGGGGCGGCTTTATTGCTGACGTTCAAGCCAACAAAGAAAGTCCATCATTCGCTCGGTAAACTCAGCGTCATTAGCATTATTGATAGCATGTGCCAGCAGATAATCTATTTCTGTAGCCTTATCAGGATGCCGCGCTAATAATTGCTCGGCATAATCATCAAGCGCTATCGGCCAAAACAGGCTATCAGGATCACGCAGCATATTAGTTGCTCTGATCAGCTTTCTGGCCGCTTCGCGTTTGAGTCGTTGCAGCTCAGCAACCCGAGACCCGCCCGAGATTTTCACACCATAATCTTCCAGCACGGTGCGCAGATCGGCATTTACCGCCCGCGCAATACGACGATCTGGCCGGAACAGTGGCAATACGTTGCTTACGTCATTTCCCCAAAGACAGCGGCAATGGTGTTTCAACCAATAGCCCCAGCTATAGCGATTGGCGGGATTTAGCGCTTCATCGAGGGTGCCAATATCAAAATCCACCTTACTGACTATCGTCTGATGTTGCTGGAAATCCTCACGCCATTGCTCAATAAGCGTCAGTAGCCCGCCGACTCAGCAACAAGGTGATATCCAAATCGGACTCCCCCGGTGTCGCTTGCCCGCGTGCCACACTGCCATAGAGATAAATATAGTGGATCAAGTCGGGGAAATGGCTCGGCAAGCCTGCGACCAACGCTGTCAGCACAGGCGTGAACGCATCCTGCAATGAGAAGTCGGTTACCGTGGGGATAAAGCCATCGCGGCAGAAGGTCATTGGCTACTCCGAAGGGGTTTACGCTGGAGAGTGGCGGAAGATCACAGGAGTAATGAAAATAACACAATATATTGTTTTTAAAAACATTTCATGTAGTCATTAAAGATAGATATACACACATATATACACAATTATCTCCAGTCTATCCTATGTTGCATAAATCACAGGTAGCCTCGCAACTTTATCCGCTGCAAAAAAAAAGATTTATAGTAAAACTGTACACCCTATTCACTGATGAAATTTATCATTTTATTTCATATAGTTAAACCATTGTCCACCACATCTTCACTATGCACAGCAGTTCACCTACGGGTGAAGTGCCTGAGCTACAGGCACAAAAAAACCGGCTTGAGCCGGTTTGAGAAACGCTTGCTTGTAGTTATGATTTTGGCCGCTCGGCGGCCAGACATGACGCCCTAGTGTTGCGGCATGTATTCTGCCCCGTTGCCACTATAGGCGGCGTGGCAACTAAGCGTCCAATGGCTTTGACAGATCAATAATGAAGTATTGATCGGCACCACCGAACAACCTATCAGCCCCCTTTTGACGCAGCACTTCTGGCAACTCGTCTCCTCGCACTCCCCGCTCTGTAACGAGTTAGTCTGTATCCTCTGCGTGAATGGCATCATGGCAACGTGGTTGTCTTCGATTACATTAAGCGTAAGCGTATGCCGTGTACCGTCTGGCGATTTTCTGACACCTTCGACAAAGTGGTTCCCACCAAATAGTAGTGGGAACCAAAATGTCAGATATCCAGAAAAATGTTATCGCCGGCAGGCGAAAAGGCTGTCCCAATTATCCTCCAGAATTTAAACAACGTCTGGTGGCCGCGTCCTGTGAGCCCGGCGTATCTATCTCAAAACTGGCGCTGGAGAACGGTATCAACGCCAATCTGTTGTTTAAATGGCGCCAGCACTGGCGACAGGGAAAGCTCCAGTTGCCCGCATCACCTGGAGTGGATACACCCCAGCTACTTCCGATAACGCTGGATGCTGAAACCGAACCTGCCAATCAACCGCCCGCGGCAGCTCATGAGCCGGAAGCCTTCAATCTGTCCTGCGAGGTAGCCTTCCGGCACGGGACTCTCCGCCTTGATGGTGCCATCAACTCACAACTGTTGACAAGGTTGATACGGGAGCTCAAACGATGATCTCACTGCCGACCGGCACAAAAATCTGGTTGGTGGCAGGTATCACCGACATGAGAAATGGCTTCAATGGCCTGACGGCCAAAGTACAAACCACGCTGAAAGATGATCCGATGTCCGGCCACGTCTTCATCTTCCGGGGACGCAGCGGCTGCCAGGTCAAACTTCTCTGGTCTACCGGTGATGGTCTGTGCCTGCTGACAAAACGCCTGGAACGAGGCCGCTTCGCCTGGCCCTCGACACGTGATGGAAAAGTGTTCCTGACGCCGGCGCAACTCGCGATGCTGATGGAGGGCATCGACTGGCGGCATCCCAAACGTCTTCTTAACTCACTGACCATGTTGTAAAAAGACATTAACCAGGTAACATGCCTGGTTATGGAAAATGCACTCCCCAACGATATCGAACAGTTAAAACGCCTTCTTGCCGAGCAGGAGGCGTTAAACAGCGCCCTGCAGGCTAAGCTTGAAGAGCGCGAGCGGGAAATCGACAGGCTGTTGGCGCAACTGGATAAACTTCGGCGAATGAACTTCGGTAGCCAGTCCGAAAAAATAAGTCGCCGCATCGCGCAGACAGAGGCCGAGCTGAAGGCGCTCCAGCAGGACAGTGACGCCATCACCGGCCGGGTGGATGACCCGGAGGTCCCGCGCCCCCTTCGTCAGACTCGCACACGGAAACCGTTCCCTGAATCACTTCCTCGTGATGAAAAACGTCTGTTGCCAGCAGAAACCTGCTGCCCGGACTGTGGCGGCGTACTGTCATATCTGGGAGAGGATGCGGCTGAACAACTGGAGCTGATGCGCAGTGCCTTCCGGGTGATCCGCACCGTGCGGGAAAAACATGCCTGTAGGCGGTGCGATCGCATCGTCCAGGCCGCGGCACCTTCACGCCCAATAGAGCGAGGTATCGCCGGGCCGGGTCTGCTGGCGCGGGTGCTGACGTCAAAATATGCGGAGCATACGCCGCTGTATCGCCAGTCAGAAATCTATGCCCGACAAGGCGTGGAGCTGAGTCGTTCGGTGCTGTCTGGCTGGGTAGATGCCTGCTGTCGTCTGCTGTCACCGCTGGAAGAAGCCCTGCAGCACTATGTGCTGACTGATGGCAAGCTTCATGCTGATGATACGCCGGTCCCGGTGTTACTGCCGGGCAATAAAAAGACGAAAACAGGCCGGCTGTGGACGTATGTTCGCGACGATCGTAATGCCGGGTCAATGCAGCCACCGGCCGTGTGGTTCGCCTACTCCCCGGACAGAAAAGGTATCCATCCTCAGACACACTTGGCCAACTTTAGCGGTGTGCTACAGGCTGATGCTTACGCCGGGTTCAACGAGTTGTACCGCACTGGTGATATAACGGAAGCGGCCTGTTGGGCCCATGCCCGCCGAAAAATCCACGATATCCATGTCCGCACACCCTCGACAATCACAGAGGAAGCCCTGAAACGGATCGGTCAGCTGTATACCGTCGAAACAGAGCTACGTGGATTACCGGCAGCGCAGCGCCTGGCTCAACGTCAGATGAGAACGGTTCCCTTGCTGAACGGGCTGGAAGGGTGGCTGCGGGAAAAAATGAAGACGCTGTCGCGCCACTCGGAGCTGGCAAAGGCGTTCACGTATGCCCTGAACCAGTGGCCGGCACTGACGTACTATGCAGACGATGGCTGGGCTGAAGCCGATAACAACATCGCTGAAAATGCCCTGCGGATGGTCAGCCTGGGTCGAAAAAACTTCCTGTTCTTCGGTTCTGACCACGGTGGTGAGCGGGGAGCACTGCTGTACAGCCTGATCGGCACGTGCAAACTGAACGGCGTAGATCCAGAAAGCTACCTCCGTCATGTGCTTGACGTTATTGCTGACTGGCCGATAAACCGGGTCAGCGAACTGTTGCCGTGGCGCATCTTACTGCCAACTGAATAGCCCCCCGTTCGTCAATACGGTTCTCGCTATACGCTTACCATTAAGCCAACGCCAAAGTCGCTTCGACAGCGTAAGCCAGAGACCTTCAAGCAAGCCTCGTCCTAACTCTGCTGAGATGACTTCAGTCTCTCTTCAGTGCTCAGATAGACATAAATTGAAATTGACATCATCGTCAAAAATGACGATGATGTGTGTATGAGATATCCCGGTGGTAAAGGCAAGTGCTATCAGCGACTCATCAACCTGATGCCTGTGCATGAGACATATATTGAAACCCACCTTGGCGGGGGGGCTGTGATGCGCAACAAAATACCCGCAAACCGTAATATCGGCATCGATTTGGACCAACAGGTAATCGACCTCTGGCATTCTGACGATGTCGTTTCCTGCGAACTTGTTTGGGATGATGCCGTGGCTTATCTCAGTTCATTCCCGTACCAAGGTAATGAGCTGGTTTACGCAGATCCACCTTACGTTCAGAGCACACGCAAACGTAGCAGAATTTATCGTCATGAATATACAGACGATGACCATCGTCAGTTACTAAACATCCTCGTCAAGCTTCCCTGCATGGTCATGGTGTCGGGTTACGGAAATCCAATTTATGACGAAATCCTCAGCAACTGGCGTTGCGAAAGGTTCAACGCCAAGACGCATACTGGTATTCGTGAAGAATGTGTCTGGATGAATTTTGATATACCAGACAGATTGCATGACGCCCGCTACATGGGCAGCAATTATCGTGAAAGGCAGACGCTGGCCCGACGCCGTACCCGACTTTATGATCGCATCGAACGGATGGAACCCACAGAACGTAACGAATTGATCCACTGGCTGAACGCCAGATATGGCCAGGAGACAGCATGACACAACGTGGAGCAGTCTTCATTGGACAAGCAGTTGTCAATCTGGACTTCCCGGCTCCGGATCAGGATATTCTGCCAGGAGTTCCGTGGGGCAGAATTGAGGCGTTCCCGTCTCCGGCCTACTGGGCTTATCAGGTGCTGGCCCGCCGCCTTGAGGTTAATGTTGTCAATTATAAACTAGGACGGACCCTCAAAGAAGAAGTAGGGGCATGCCTGTTAGGCGGACATGGAATTCCAGCTGCGGTGGGGCTTGCGGCATTCAATAAGCTAAAAGACTGTGGTGCATTTAACGCAGAGCCACCACCAGAGGGGATTATCTATGAATGGCTTTCACAGCCAATTGAAACCGGTAGTAAATCTATGCGCTATCGCTTTGCCAGACAGAAGTCCCGCTATCTATCAGCAGCTCTGAACAAACTCAACACGGAGGTACCTCCAACAGATTCAGGGCGCGAGCTTAGGGACTGGTTAATCTCAATACCCGGCATCGGACATAAAACTGCTTCCTGGATAGCGCGCAACTGGCTCAGCGCAAATGATGTTGCCATTCTGGACATCCATATTCTGCGGGCTGGGCTACTGGCCGGATTCTTCCCGGACAATCTGACGGTTGAGCGTGATTATCTAAAACTAGAACATCTTTTCCTTAAGTTCAGTGAAGCAATGGGCGTTAAGGCATCCGAGCTAGATGCGCTAATCTGGTATGAAATGCAGGCATCTTCAAGCACCGTGTTCAGCCTACTCGAAAATTTTCGAGATAAGCCACTTGCAAAACTGCGCCCCCGCTCAGCGCGAACCCAAAACCGCCAGTCCGGTACCCATCAGACGACCTTCCAGTTTTAATCTGGTGCACCAATCATGGCCTGTAATGCCCATTGGGCAGAAATTGCAGGCCAGCGCTTCGGCAACAAGTGCCATTTGAGCAATCAAAACTCCGGCATCGCGCCAGATTAGGCTGTCTGCCTGCAAATATTTTGCCGACATCTTTCCCGGTTCAGCGATGAGTCTGATAGCAATACCACTCTGGATATCAATAACTGACGACAATTCGTCACAAATTTCAGACCGGGTCTGTTCTGGAGTAAGCAGAGGTTTCAGCGCGTGCATATCCGGCAGGTAAAGTTGCCACCCATCCTGATTGGGCAGGGAGAGAACAATATGAATGGGATGTATAGCCCCAGCTGAAGGCACAGGGCGCTGCGAAAGCGGAAACCCGTAATATGAGTGCCCTATTGCCATGACCCTGTTGGTCAGCCAAAGCCACTGGGAAAGTTGACCCGGGTTGACTTGACTAAAAAATCTCCGAGTTCTGCGGCCGTTGATCACATCACTAAATGCGGGCAGCACTTCATTCTCAGGAGGAGGTGTCAGGAAAAACGGCTCTCCAGCAGGCCAATTAACGGGTTGATAATTGAACGGCTGCTCCCGAGGAACGGGACTACCGAGATCGGTCCAAGTCATATCCGATATCATCCAAAACCTGAAAATATTTATTGCACCCCCGACAGCTACCACACGGTATGTTTGCCTTATGGCAGCTGTGCGCCCAAGCAAGGCCTCCTGGCGTAACATCTGAAATCCTGACCAATTCAGATGTTGATAACTCAATTGCCGGGGCTTCTACGACCATCGCACCTTCCTGGAACGCCATAAGATCGCTTATTCTACTGACAAAGCCTTGGGTTCCGTCCAGATGGGTTCCATCCGATTTTACAGTACCTATCCACAGGTGAGTGACGCCAAGAGCGATAGCTTTCATGGCTGCCAGCGAGATAATCATCTGATTACGATACGGCCACCAGTCGCTGGACGGTGCATTCGGATCCGCATCGGTACCGGCCATATCTCCTGACCCCAGTGAACGGCAGTCAATACGGATAATGTGATGCTCAATTCCAAGGGACTGGCAGGTAACAGAAGCGGCTTTGATTTCAGCCTCAGCAGCATGCTGGCCATAGTCGAGTGTCAAAGCGATATCCGGGCGTTTCCACCATGCAATAGCAATGGAGTCCATCCCACCTGAAAGCAAGAGTGCGGTTTTCATTTTTGAGCTGCCACCCAGAGTGTTTTATAGATTGCCGTGACGTAATCAGCGCTGAGAATACATCCCGACCCCTCTATCATTTTCAGATCTCCTTCTGATTCATTTTCTGCATAAAACACTACTGGAATGCCCCTTGCCCGAGCGTAACCAACTTCATAAATTGTGCCAGAGTCCAGCGCATCGCCTATTGCAAAAACAATGTCAGCCTGCCGTATCGCATCGAGATCCTTTTCAACCACTTCTTCAGCAGTTCCGTGCCCAACCCTGTGATAAGGGGAAAAAACGTCCATTCCCAGATCAGTCAAATTACGTTGTGCCTGCTCAACAAGCCACAACTGTGCGAGCGTAAAAAAGGGGCCAGCCAGATAGACTTTTCTGTTGCCGCCTTCGATAAATTTTTGTGAGAGTTTGATAGGATTAGGGTTGAACTCTGCCAATCCTACAAATGATGGGAAAAGTCCATTTTCACAGTAGAAAGCGGTAGTAAGCGAAGCCTGATTAGCAGCCTCATGGGCTGTTTTTTTATTAATCATCCACTCATATGCAAAATAGGCAACAAACACATCACCCGAGCCAATCTTGTGTACAGAGTTGGTCTCATATGCAGGAACATGTGAGATTACGCCGTTATCACAAATGAGTGCTCCGGCTGGCCCCTGTTTAACTATGATGACTTCAGCATGACCATTATTATAAAGAAATTCCGCTTGTTGTTGGTCAGACAACTCGCTTTTGCCGCTGAGTGCTCTTGCTTCATAACGGTTCATTATCAGTGCCAGATGCTGCGCTTTGGAGCCATTAGCTGTGAATGACTCCGGGTTAGTCACATTCTGGGGATCATATACTGCATAGTCAGCGTCTACGATGGCAGAGCCCTCAAGCACTCCGTAACGGAGAACGCAGGGCGCAGTTATCGTCATTGCCGAGTAAGGAGTATCCGGCTGGTTGAATATGCGTGGTTCCGCTAGTCCATGCTCATAGTGAAACGTGACGGATTCCCGTACCGAATGTACATTTAACGTGAAGTTTTCAAAATGGGCCCGATCACGTATTACCGAACTAACAACATCATCCGCGTAAGTATGAAGATCGACGTTTACACCGAATGTTGCCAACACTGACGCAGCCCTTCCGGCAGAACCGTAAACTTGATGATTTCCTGGATGGAGGCAGACTTCATGATAAGTTCCTCCTGCAATCGTAATGGTGGCTTTGTCGTTACTCATATCGCATACACACTGACCCTGACCTGCCCACCATTGATAGCGGTCACTTTTGCGACGTAGGTTGTTCCATTGTTTATGCAATCACGTAAGCGCTGAATATATGGTGACGCAATGCCGCCTGCTCGCATTCCGTTATACATCGCGACCGTTAGTTGAGCCCCATGAGAGGTGATTTGAGAAATGTTAAGGCTAGCGCCGACGGCCAACTGAGCCACAATCTGTGGGTCAGGAGAGCTAAGTTGAGTATCAATCTTCAGTTTTTCACAGGTAATTTCAAAATCAGTCTGGCCGAACTGGCCGCCATAACTTCCCCCACCTGAACCTGACATATAAATACCTCACGTTGCAGTTATTAGTATGTTGTTTATATATCAATTAACATTGCTCATGTATAGAAATAAATGTTAGTGATCATCAACATTATTTTATTGTTAATAATAAACTAATATTATTGTTCTGAAATAAAAAATAGTTATGTTAATTAAAATTTTCATACAATTTCTTCGTTCTATATCTTATCTCATCAACCCTATTGACCTAAAAGGTCTAATTTGTGCTCATACCCTTTAGCTAACAGGATACCATCAGGCTCATGGAGCCTAATCCTCATGGGTGTAAGAGCAACCAGTTTTTTATCTCTGTACACAAACCTTCAATTTCGCTCCTATCATGATCTGATGTTAGGCATATTCTTAAGGCCGCATGATTTTGAGGAACACTTGGAAAAAGTGCAGGGACAACAAAATAGCCTCTATCAAGTAACCAACATGCACAGTCAATAGCTCTCCTTTCATCACCGATTGTAATCATTCGTATTGGTAGATATTCTCCCGACTGATTAGAAGATATTTGCGTATCGAAATGGGCTATAATGCTACGAAGGCGCTCTTGACGCTGATGTAATTCAGGCGTTCTATGAATGTTTGCAGACGCTAACGCGGCACCAACAGATGGAACACTAGGCCCCATTGAAAATGTATGTGGTATAGCGTAACGCCTCAAAAGCATCTCCTGTTCTTTTGTCCCCAGCATAAGAAATCCACCATTAGTGCCAAAACCCTTACTCAACGATGCAGCAATAATTGTTTTATTATCAAGATGTTCTGAAAAATTAGAACGAGCGTACCCTTCGCCTTGAACACCATGAATTGAGATACCATGAGCATCATCAATATACAAAAAGAGCCCATATTTATCTTGCAACCTACGAAGCTCTTCAATCGGTGCACTCCCCCCCATTGAATAAACACCATCCGCCACATAAGCAACGACAGAATTTCGCTGGCAAATGGATTCAAGAGCGTCAATATCGTTGTGCTCAATCGTAAGCACGCGAGTATTATCAGCAACAACAGCTTTATGATATGATAAAGTTGCATGCGCAAACTTATCAAATACGACTACCGGTGGGCTTCCATTAGTGAAAGCACCACTGGCTAACAGAGGAATTACCGCCATGTTAGCTGTAGCAACTAATGAGAAAACCATGGCTCTTGCATGTGTCAGATCCGATAGGTTATCTTCCAAATCCTTCATAATTGCAAAATTCAGACGAGTCCTAGCACCAGACCACTGCAATGACCGATAGGTTTCAAGGGCTTTAATTGCACCATCAACAACATCAGGGTGATTATCAAGCCCAAGATAACTACCTCTTGCATAATCAACAATAATCCGACCATCTGATATTTTAACTGAGCGACCCACTTCAGACTCAGCATATAAGGTCATTATCCCTTTTGAATAAGCATAATCAAGGTTATCTGATGTAATATCAATTATTTTCGATAAATTCCCATGATGGTTAAATTTTTTTTCATCCAAATCTAAGTTGTCATATTTTTTAAATTCACATTCCATTTTATCCCAACCCTCATCAATACCAGTTTATATAAATTTAGGGGCAAAGTACTAATAGCCCCTAAATTATTTTAATCAAAATCAGAAAAAACCATCATTGCTGAAGAAAGATCTGAGAGGTTTAAAATATCCTTGCTTAAGACATTCCACGAGAAACCATCGCTTATAAATCTTGGGAAAACATGAAGATGAAAATGTCTTAGCTCATTATAATAACCATTATTCTGAAGCAAAGAAACACCATCACATTTAAGCGTTTTTTCTAAGTGTGTGGCTACTTTTTTAGCAAACAAAAATATATCTGTAGTCAGACTATCAGGTAAGTCAGATAGATTAATGTAATGCTTTTTAGGGCAAATCAGAACATGCCCTTTATTTATAGGGCGATGATCCAAAAAACAAATAAAATTATCGTTTTCATAAATGATGCAAGCATCCAACTTTCGATTAACGATAGAGCAAGCGATACAAGAAGACATTATAGTACACCTTCAGTGCGGAATGAGAAAACTTTCTGCATTACACATATTGAGAGAATGAATGTCAAGATCCTATCTGACTCAAGGCGCAGCGAGTCAGGAAGTGACTCTGCCTTATCAAATAACTCACGAGTTTTCATGGGGTCATAGAATGGCTGTTCATTTAAATAAGAGGAGTTAAACATATCCCCCATATATTCCCTCAATGGCGAATTATGAGTCACCATTTTAGCTGGCGGTGACATAAATGGCATTTTAGTCTGCTTCAAGATATCAGGGTGGACGCGCCCGACCATAGCCTCTCGTAGTATGTATTTTTCCGTACTTCCCGATATTTTTAACCGAGTTGGGACACTCATCAGAAATTCAAAGAGATGATGATCTAAGAAGGGCACTCTTCCCTCTACGGAATTTGCCATTTCAGCTCTGTCACCTAACACCGTCAATATATAAGATGGTAAAACCGTGTTTTGCCAAAGATCAAGAGATCGATGAACAATGTCGAAGCTACGGTTTTTTGACCAATCAACATGACTCAAAACATCAGTATATGGTGTTGCAAAATGGTGGTAAGATAAATATTTATTCCTATATATAGTAGAGAATAACTCACCTCTTTTTGAACCTGTACGTAACATTCCAGGAATATATCCCCAGATTTCTCCAAATTTTTTCAGATCATTCTCAACAGTACCTTGAATTAAAAAACCCGGGAACTTAGAATAATCGTTGTACATGGTCTTGAGATATTCCATCCCTTCACACTCAGAAAGTAGATTTCTTTCATATCTAAACATATCTTCACGAATATGAGGGTAACCACCAAGAACCTCATCGGCTCCTTCTCCGGTAAGCACAACCTTTACGCCATGCTTCCTGACCTCCTGGCTCAGTAAAACCTTTGCAACACCATGCGTATTGCCGAATGGAACTTCGAATGAATGAATAGCCCGCTCATAGTTATCAACTATATTTTTTTCGGAAACTCTTAAAACATTGAGATGAGAGTTCACGTAATCAGCCTGCGTTTTCGCACGCTTTAATTCACTATAATTATCATCGTCAAATGCAATTGTGAAAGATTCCGGAGAAGAGCCACTAACATGATGTGCGGTTCCTAATACAGCGCACGAATCTATTCCCCCACTTAAATAGCAAGCAACACTAACATCCGCCTTTAACCGAGTTTCTACCGCATTATCAAATTTCTCGCGAAATGTAGATATTATCTTAGAATCATCTGAAAATGTGCTTTCAATATAACTAGGCTTATCCCAATAAGCTCTTATATTAAGCTCTCCATCTTCTGCTGCGGTTAATACCTGACCAGGAGAAATTTGATATATATTTTTGAAACAGGAGTTCTTATTTGGATAAAGCATTCTCTCAGATCCATGGACCGCTGACGGTTCCCAGATAGGATGCACACCAAATGCTAATATGGCTTTAATCTCAGACGCAAAAATTATAGAGTCATCGGTCACAGTATAATATAAAGGTTTAACTCCAAACCTATCTCGCGCGGCAATAATTCTTTTATTCTTTCCGTCCCAAATTACAAAAGAGAATTCCCCACGCAACTTACTGAATCCATCGACACCTAAATTTTCATATATAGGCAAAAGTATTTCACTATCAGATTTTGTTTTAAATTTATGTGCAGGAAACTCTCGTGCAATTTCTTTATAATCATAAAACTCCCCATTTACAACAGTGACTAGCGTATCATCGCTGTTAGATAGTGGTTGCAGTCCGGACTGCAAACCAACAATACTCAGTCGGGTATGACCGAAGGCGACATTTCTTTCTTTTGATACCCATATATTACTTTCGTCGGGACCTCGGTGCTGCAAATTGTGAAGAGCGGCAATTACATTTGAAGTTTTAACATTGCCGGAGAATTTGTATTCACATACGAAACCACACATATAGACTCCTACCAAACGGGGGTTAATAAAGATCCAGCATCATTTTTAATCTTGATATGGGTAATTTCCGTAGATACGTTTTTCTCTTTCCCAACAAGAATTCCAACCCATCCTGCGCCATCAATTCCTGTCCTATAAAGCTTATCACCTTTCTTGGAAAGAGTTATATGCCTGCTATGCATTGAGTCGGGCATTATAACGGAATCAAATATGCAATCCTCACTTACGCCATAAGTAATTCCTAAACACGATTCCCTCGACTTAGATGGAAAAACAAATTCATCGTTAGAACTTCCAAAAAGACTGAGATTAATTACGTGTGACATAACATCTATAAGAGGAGTGGAATAGGAATCTGCAATTAGTTGCGATATTGAACCACCTGCGATCCTGCCAAAGTTCGCATCAATAAGATAAGATATGCTTCCGTGTGAAATGAATTCAGAGTGGAAATATCCATTTTGATATCCTGAACGTGCAACCAACGCTTTCACTGCATTCATAGCACTTGAGATTACTTCATCAGTTAGATATTTATCTCCGGGGAAATATGCGGCAGTTAGCGTATTGTCAAGCCTTCTCCGATAGGTAACCCCTAAAAACACAGTGTGCCCATTACATGTATATCCTTCAAGACTAAAAAACTCACCATCTACATATTGTTGAGCTAGCCAAACACCTCTAACTAACTTCTCAGAAAAATTCTCCTTTATATATGAACTAATATTCACGACATCTTTTTGTGATTTAACGAAAAAAGAACCAATGCTTGCACTTGTCTCTGAAGGTTTAATAACAACCGAGCCACTTCTATTAATTAGAGCACGTATACTCTCTTCATTTAAAGTGTCAACTGTGAATGGAATGGTAGTTGGAGAGTGTTCAGGAATTAAATTTCCGACAATTTCCTTTTGCAACAAAAATAGCAACGATTTATCCAAAGTTGCTACTTTCAAATTCGAGCCAACAAGTATTGAATTTCTCATCGCCCGGTCAGTAAGTGAGATAACCGCAACAATGTTTTTTATCTCCTCTCTTTCAATAACCAACAATATGTTATTGTAATTAGAGGTATCAACAAATTTGAAACACTCTTTTGGAATTCCATGTAACGTATCAGAGCTATAAGCTCCAGGTGTTACAATGAAAATAGCATTAAAACCAGAACGCAAGCTGGCATCATAAGCGGCTTTTGCACTAACATGAGAGGCATCAATAAAGATAATATTTTTCATCGGGAACTCCGTTTTATATTTTTTCCAATAGACTTAGTGAAATGGTGTTAGAGCGAATAGAAACAGAACTAATTGAACCCGCGTCTCCAAGACCATGAGTAGACTCACACAACCCGTTAAGGAAAATACCACCGATATGTTCAGATGTATTTTTTTCTACAGGAACTAGTTTGTAGTCCCTGCTGATATTATAATTCCCAAAGCTATTTTTAAAAATATGGTCTACCCCAACTAGCAAAGGTATAGAGACTTCCCCATCTTCCGAAAATGCATAGTCGTTAAATCCAGTAGCCAGCACAATATAATTGAAATTTAATTTTTTATTTTCTTTTGAGTATTTATCTGAAATTCTCAACTCTATCTCAGAACCATAATCCAATACTGAGTCAATTACTTTATTCTTCAACATCATCACTCGCTCTTTATTGATGATCTTATCTTCATACATGCCATGATATAACTCATGCAATACGTCACCATCAACGGCCGAGTAATTTGTAGATCTTAATTTATGAGATACGTCGCTTCTTTCTTCACTATTCAGATTATAAAAAAAATCGATAAACTCAGGATAGAAAACCTCATAGCTAAATGGACTAGTATCTTTAAGTTTGTAACCAAACCCTCTAGATATGTTTGTTATGTTTGCGTTTGGAAAACGCTTTTTAATATCTAAAACAATTTCAATAGCGCTTTGGCTAGTGCCGATGACAGCCACATTCATGTTATCTAGGACATGAACCTTCTCAACGGAAGCTGAATAACTAGTCAAGTGGAAAACTCTTTCATTCTTAACATCTTTAAATTCGATAGGGATATTCTTTTCTCTACCAGTACCAATGACTATATTCTTTGCCTGGTAAATCTCTCCAGTATTTGTTCTTACATTGTAAATCCTATTACCATTAACCGTTTCAGTATCAACATCAATTTCGGTCACTGTTTCGTTGTATCTAACATAGCCTTCAAAATCATCCGCACACCATTTTATATACCGCGAGTATTCAGTTCTAAAAGGATGGCTTAATCCAAGATTAAAATATTCAAAGAGTCTACCGTGCTCAAAAAGATAATTGATAAAAGTATATTTACTTCGCGGATTGACAGGCGTAATAAGATCTCTATGTGGTGAGTTCTGGATGTCAGAACCAGAAATCAGCATGTTTGGCTGCCACATAGAATCACTATTTGACTCGATAAATAACATTGATATATCGTCTTTCTTTTCCTTCAGCGATATAGCAAGACCGATATTGGAAACATTAAAACCCACACCAATTACATCATAAACTTTACGATTCATTTTAACCTTCAATTATAAGCAATGAATTAACTTCAAATCTTCTTTGAGCTTAAAAAGATCCGACATGACAAAATTATGTCTTACAACAATTCTAAAACACTTAGTACTCCCTCCCCTTAATATATGACAGTATGGAACAACCCAGCCAAGATCCTCAAACCGTTGACTAATAATCTCATATAAATATTCCTCGTCATATGTCCAACATACAACGGGTAATCGATGTTCGCCATTGTCGGAGATCACATTAACTGAAGGTATCTTTCTCAACTCGCTTTCAATGACTTCTTTTATAGTGAATAAGTCGTCAACTTTTTCTTTATACCCTAAAAAACCATATTTTTTAATATTATAATACTGTGCAATTATGTAAGACGCAGGTGTGCTGAAATTAACTCCAAAATGAGTGAAATTATTTTTTAGATAATCGATTGGCATCCTCATATCTTTAGGAACCAAGCTTGTATCTTTCCAGAACGCCCAACCAATACTGGGATAAACCATCCCATACTTGTGTCCAGAAATGTTTATCGAAGCAACATGTTCGAGCCTAAAATCCCATGTAAAGTCTGGATATTTAAAAGGAGCTATAAACCCACCGCTAGCCGCATCAACATGGATCGGAATATGCTTTTTGCTGGTTTCTTTATATTTTTTTAAAAAGTTATTAATACTCTCTACCGATTCAAACAATCCTGTGCTTGTAGTACCAATGGTAACTCCAACGCCAATAGTATACTCATCTATAGCTGCTAGCAGTTCCTCTTCAAATGAAGGACTCTCGTAAGATACTTCTTTGATATTTATTTCTAATATACGTGCAGCATTGAGCCAAGATGAATGGGCACTCTTGCTTATAATTAAATTAGGTTTCCCTATTAAGTTATTATTATTCTTAAGTGCCAAGCATGCAAGAAAAATAGCTTCACTAGATCCATTTGTACTTAAACCTAAAGGTGATAGCGATGCAGGTGCGTGTAGCATTGCTAGCATGAACGAAATACACTCACCCTCCATCTGTTTTATTTTTGGATATTCATTTTGATTAACTTTATTATATGGTAAAAGCAGTTCAAATAGCTGGCTAGCATCCTTATCCATCAATGTTGTTGTATATGTTCCTAAGTTATTTCTTGGGTTTGTTTGTTCACCAAGTAAATTCTTAATATGTGAAAGCACATCAATTTCGCTTTCTTTACATGGGTTAAAGCTGCTTTTATAGCAATATTTACTGGACATTTCTGGATCCAATTTATTTTGATGTGCAGGTTGAGATAATATTCGTTAGAGCTCTTGTGATAACTTCCTCAGACATATATGGTACCCCAGGTCTATATATAACCTGATCAGGAGTATAAGGGATGTGAACAACACCTGCGATGGTCATAGCACCGTTACTTTCTATATATTGAAGAAGTTTATAGAAAATGTTGTTGCATAGAAACGTTCCTGAGCTATTAGAAACGCTTGCCGGAATATTACTATCACGCAGATTCTTTATAATGCTTTTTACAGGTAGTGTGGAGAAATATGCACTTTTCCCTTCAACCTCTATAGGTTCATCAATTGGCTGTACACCGCAGTTATCTGGTATAGGGGCATCATTAACGTTAATGGCAATCCTTTCTATATTTATATCCCACCGTCCTCCAGCTTGCGCGAAAATCAGTGCTACATCATATATATACTGATCAATTTTTTTTCTTAAAAGTGTCCAACTTTCAGAATATGTGCATGGCAAAACAATTTTAGTCATCTCTACATTATCTGAATATTTAAATGTAGACAAAATATCCCAGGCAGGATTCCTCAGTTCTCCCCCAAATGGTTCAAAACTAATCATCAATAACTTTTTCATCTTCTCCTCACTTATAAATAAAAACGACCATAAATAATATATTGAATAGGAAAACAACTAGTGCAGTTATTAGTTGCTCTTTGATAATTAAACCTTTCCTTTCTATTCCTAATAGCATGGCTGGAAGTAAATTAAAATTTGCGGCTATTGGGGTTAACATTGTCCCACAGAACCCACATAACATTCCTAATACACAGAGTATCGCGGGATCCCCTCCATAATTATTTATTATAAAAGGCATACCTATTCCGGCTGTCATTATCGGGAAAGCTGCGAATGCATTACCCATTGCCATTGATAGCAACAACATTCCTACGGAGTAAATGACGATAATAGAATTTTTTCCGATATGTTGACTATGTTGACTTATGAGTTGTGTAACTGAGTCTCCCATCCCAAAAGTTAATACTACTCCTCCTAACATTGCTAACATCTGAGGTAAAAGCACATTTATCCCTATTGACTCCATAATTTTTTCTGATCTACCGAATGTAGATATTGGATTATCTCGGAATACAACAGTACTGATAAAGAAAACTAAACATGTGGAGATGGACAGCATTACTAGTGTCTCACTTCCACGCACAATAAATTGTAATTCTTTAGAAATAATCACACCTAGTGCCATAACCAATGGCACAGAAATTGCGGGGATGAAAATATATCCCCCTAAGCTATTGACCTTGACAGTATCAGTCTCCACAGTGTTTTTCTTGTCAGTATTAAAAGCACCAGACAACGATATAAATACTAAAACAAAAACTGCCGCACCCATTTCAAAATCAGAAACCTTACCTGGTAATACATATGTTCCAGCATAAACCCCCCAGAACAGAAATTGCAAAATACGTTTTTTTATCGAGTTTTTTTTATTTGCTAGACTTATTAGTGAATAAATTGCGAATAGTAAACCAACCATGTTATAAGCAAAACTAATATCCAACATTTAATCTGCACCAATTATGAAAAGTATATTACTTGTCTAATAAAAGCATTCTATAACCATGGACTATTAAAGCAACAATGGCTGTGGGCAAGCCCCAAACAATGATTGCTATAGGATCCATGTATATACCATAATTTCCCAGAAAGCTTTTAATGAGCAAAATAGAAGGCATACCAACAAATAAACACTCGCCAAAAAAAGCAGCAACATTATCTACCGATGCAGCTTTTGCACGCAAATTGTCTCTCGTTCTGTCATCTAATTTTTTTCCATTTTTACTAGAAACAGACTCGATCATAGGTACAAGTATTGGTCTCACCATTTGAGCTTGTCCACCAAGAGATGATAGACCTATAGCCGTGGACAACTGTCTAATAAATAGATATGAAGCAAGAATCTTACCTGCTTTTGCGAACTTCATCTTGGTCGAAAAATTTTTCACTGCAATTCTTAATCCCCGCTTTTCTAAGAGGCAGATTAAAGGCAGTGAGAGCCAAATGAACCCCATGTACCTGCTGCTTGAAAATGATTTACCTACCGAACTAATGATGTCCACTATGGACGCTCCATAGGCTATGCCAGCGCTGACCCCAGCAGCTGCAACTACTAATAGTGGATTAAATCTTAGGGTGAACCCAAGAATAAGCACTGCTAATCCGACTAACGACAACACAGTTCCTTCCCTCTTCCATTGCGACATTTAGTCCATTAATTTTTTTAAATTGTTACCAGCATGTTTGTTTTTTTGCAAATTAAATTTTAATGATTTCATAACAACTAAAATCAGAAAAATCCCACAAAACAACATAACATATTGAATAATAACAAAAAATAAAAACAGGCCATTACAATCAAAGAGCACATAAGATCAACAAATCTCAACAGTTAAAAAAACATAGTTAAAGAATATAAAACCATTAAAAGCAAAAAAATCAGAAAAAAATAAAAGAAAAAATTCATTTCAATGGTGAAATCATTCGCAATTTCGTTGTACACCGCAATAACACCCCTTAATTTAAAGCTTAACGCATCAGCTTTTACACTATAGACACATTTATGATTAGCATGTATGTTCCGACAAGAATCAACCTTAAGCATGTTGATTAATCAATAAACTTATCTTTCTAAACATGGCGCATATCGTGTCGCGCCCCTCAACAAGGACAGAGGATTAAACCTAATGCAACATAAGTGTTTCCTATCACAAATAGATAAATCCATCAGTGATTTTCCATGTGCAACCGGCATCATTGATAATGACAAAGAATATAGCTTCGCAGACATATTTAGATGGTCAAATAACATTGCTAGAAACCTATGCTCTAAAGGCATTGGAGAAGGCGACTTCGTTGCTATTTACATGAATAGATCCCTTGAATGGATGGTATCAATGTTAGGTATAATCAAGTCTGGTGCAGCCTATGTACCCCTAGACCCTGAATATCCTATAAACCGAATTGAATATTGTCTTGATAACTGCGGTGCTAAAGCCGTAATTGTAAACAAAGATCAAAAGTACGCGTTAAAAGAGTCGTTACTAATTGATTCCCTCCTTGAGGATAATAACAATAACCATACACCGAAGCCCAGGAGTGGGAATTCTCCTGTCTATATGATATATACTTCAGGATCCACAGGCAATCCAAAGGGAGTTGTTGTATCCTTCAGTGCTTTAGATCATCATATGAATTGGTTTGTGAACGCCTTTGATTTTTCGCAAAGTGATATTTTCCTGCAAAAAACATCTTCTTCTTTTGATGCATCAGTTTGGGAATACTTAGCCCCATTAATGATGGGTTGCAAAATGGTTATATCTAAATCTTCTCCTGAAGAAATATTCTTGAAATGTAAAAAATTTTCTGTGACAGTAATTCAAATGGTTCCAACCGTTCTGGATTTCTTAATTAAGAATTACAAAATAAGTGAATTGAATTCACTAAAAATTCTATTCTGTGGTGGTGAACCATTATCAACCAGGCTTGCCTTATCTGTACATAGTAAATTATCCATTCCAGTGATTAATCTTTATGGACCGACTGAAACAACTGTTCAATGTTCATCCTTTTGCTTTATGCCTAATGATGCTGTTAATAGTAAATTTGTTCCTATCGGAAAGCCAATAAGCCAAGTTTATTTTGAATTAGTCAGTAATGGCGATGACGATATCGGCGAGTTAATAATTGAAGGGCCGACTGTAAGTGATGGCTATTACAAATTAGAATCAAAGACCTCCCAACATTTCTCCATAAACAAAAGCACCGGATTCCGTAGATATAAAAGCGGTGATTTGGTTAGAAAAGACAAGGATGGTAATTATCATTTTGTTGGCAGAGTAGATCACCAGGTGAAGCTAAGAGGACTAAGGATAGAATTAAACGAAATAGAAGATATCATTAATAACTTTGATACAGTGGTAACATCCTCCGTCGTACACATAAACAGCAGCGGGCAATTAGTAGCTCATATCAACACAAGTGACAATGCATTAGACTTTACCAATCTAGCGAGCCATATAAGACAACAACTGCCTGACTACATGGTCCCTAACTTATTTTTTCTAGAGAACGAAATACCTACTTTACCAAATGGTAAAATAGACAGGAACAAATTCATTAAGAAAGTTAACGATAATAACTATAGCGAGAAGACAACTATCGATAACACTCATTTAATCGCCAAAAATGAGATTTCAGATTTTGTTCACACTCAATGGGAAAAGTTGCTGTCGACTAAGCCGACAGAAACTAGTCACTTTTTCCTATCAGGGGGTCACTCTCTTAGTGCAATAAATTTAGTAATGAAAATAAACAAACAATTTGGAACCAAGTTACCAACAGTGTCCCTACTAACCTCACCCAGGATCTGTGACTTTATCAAGAAAGTTGAGTCTGAAGTAACTGAACTTCGTGACAAAAAATCAGGGGAAATATGAAATTATGTCAACTACAAATAATGTCCAGATTGAGGTGCTTTCCAGTGATTTATACAAAGGGTTAACCACACCAGAAGCCCTTATTAGCCTCTACTACTCTAATTATGTTTCCAATTACGATTATAATGCTTTCATCTCTGAGAAATATCAAGATATCATTGATGACCTGAATAATCCACTTTGCGATTACAAAGAAAAAAATTTCGGGAAGCCACTTTATGGAATTCCTATTATCGTAAAAGACAATATCCATGTTAAGGGTTTTTTTAACACAGCCGGAACGGCTTCTCTTAGTGATTTTTCACCATCTGAAGATGCCAAGATTGTAGAAGCTCTTAAATCTTTTGGTGGTATAGTTATAGGGAAATCAAATATGCATGAACTTTCCCTTGGTGCGACCTCACATAACTTCCTCTTTGGACATGTCAAAAACTCCAGCGATCCATCTCTCATTGCTGGAGGCTCCAGCGGCGGTAGTGCTGTCGCGGTTGCTCTAGGATATTCTCCTCTCGCAATTGGCACCGATACAGCTGGTTCCGTCAGAATCCCTGCAGCATTAAATGGTATTGTTGGCTTTCGCCCCTCCATAAACCGTTATTCGACACATGGCATTACACCAGTTTCACCCTCACGTGATGTGCCTGGGTTGCTCGCACGCACTGTGAAGGATATTAAGTTCATTGATGGTTTACTTTGTGGTTTAACCACAGAAATAGGACCTAAAAAAAGACCTCCACATAGGATTGGGTTACTCAAGGAACTATTTTTTATCGGAGCTGATAATAATATATTGACTGTCATGGAGGAAAAAATAGAGATCCTCAAAGATAATGGCTTTGAGTTTGTTGAGTTAGAATCTCTTGAAATACAGAGTTTAAATGACATCGTTAGTGCTGTCATTGGTTTTTACGAATTCTGGCCTGCTTTAGAGAGCTACTTAAAAATATACGTTCCAGAAATAGATATGGAAACACTCGTAAATAACATATCTTCCGATTATTTAAAAGAGTTAGTCGTCAACTTCATGTCACCAAAATCAGACTACAGAATAGACGATGCAACCTATATGAATACTATAAAGATAGAAAGGCGTGATCTAATTAAAAGATTTGATAGCCTTTTTGCAGATAACAATCTGGATGCGATAGCTTTACCCACAACAGTCGCATTTGCAACCAAAGTCAACGCCAATGAAGATAGTGCCCTATTAAACAATGAGCTGGTTTCTTCAAATTATGCATATTTGAAAAACACTCTACCAGCAAGTAATGCCGGACTTCCGGCTATTACAATTCCGACTGGTCGAGTCAATGACAAACTTCATGTCGGGTTCGAATTAAATGGATTGCCAGGACGTGATCGAGAATTACTTTCATTAGCTGAAGAAGTGGAGAGAGTCTTTTCGAACTCAACCACCCAATAACTTGAGAATGCTGATGTCATGCTCTACCATGGCATCAGCATTGTAAACACTCTAGTGACAATATGTAATTTTCGCAGTCCGTTCAATCTCATTACATTCAGTCGATCTTAAAAAGATCATAATTTTCCAATCCAGAATAACAAATTATTTATTTTTCCCTTAGATATCAAATAATGCTACGTTGGCCACCGCACAGCTCGGCCCGCTGTCTTTCACACAATACCGCACTTCGGCAACCACTCCGCTTCACACTCCTCACTCAAAACCACATTGGTTTGCATCCCCAGCCGGGTTTTACGCTTAAGCATTGTTTTCTCGTACTCTCTCAATGTTTGCGGCACCGCCAGCCCGAATGCCGTCAGGTTCATGACGTGCTGATAGCCCCGTGCGGCCATAAACGACAGATAGGCGTGGTACAGATAGCGGCGTGGATTAGTCGGTGTGATGTTGGCATTGCCGATCATCATGCCTTCCGGAGTGCTGAGTATCGTCAGATAGCCACAAAAATCAACCAGCGGGTCGGTCTGGCGCTTGATACTCAGCGCCTCTTCTGAACTTTGCTGCGCCTGAAGCAATGTGCGCGCCTCATTCGGGGTGGCGAAGCGCTGCATCAGGTGACGCACAATCACCGCCAGCTCGCCGGTGATTTTGTCCAGCAGAAGTGGGTCGCGTTCGGCCTGCGGTATCGCGTCCGGGAAGGTAATAATCACCCGCCGCCGAGAGACACCGCCGCTGCGGTCGCTGAACTGCATCGGGTTGTTGTTGACCGCCAGTATCACCGCCGGGATATACGCCGCGTAGGCGTCGCGGTATTTCGGATCGATGGCGACCGCATCGCCGCCGGTGATGGCCTTGATACCCGCTCCGTCACCACTCCACTTCTCCTGGTCAGGCAGGATAATCAGCGAATAGCCGACCACGCTGGCACGTTCGCGCGCCGACTCCAGGTTATCGATGGTGGCCGAGGTGGTGTTGTCGGCACCGGCCAACAACCGGGCGATAGCCGCCATCACGCTCTTGCCGCTGCCGCCGGGGCCGGTCACTTCGAGGAACAGCTGCCAGTCGTAGCGGTTGGCCAGCACCATAAAGAGTGCTGAGAGGATACGTTCCCGCTTGTCGTGATTATTCCCGGCCGCCCGCGTCAGCCACTGCCAGAAATGCGGCGCATGGTCGGCCAGGTTTTCACCGGCACGTGGTGGGGTGTAGTCCACGCTGTTGACGGTGCGCAGCCAGTGTTCTTTACGGTGTGCGCTGAATTGTCCGCTGGCGGTATCAAACACCCCATTGCGAAAACCTATCAGACGTCTCACCGGTTCGCCCATTTGCGGCACCATCAGCTTGAGGGTGTCCAAAATGCTGTTGATACCGGCAGCGGAGAACGGCGCACGCACCTTCTGGAACAGCGCGGCAATCTCCCGGCTCAGTTGCCGGTGTGGCAGCACCTGCCAGGCGCCACGCGTGTAGCGGCACAGCTCTTCCCCCACCGGCGGCACCGCCAGGGTGTTGCCATAGTGCTCGGTCAGCAGCTCGGCCTTCTCGCTGGCGCTCATGGCTTTCAGGTCGGCATCGCTGAGCGTATCAAACGGGCTGGGTTGCTTGGGCTGGCTGAAAGCAGTCAATTGTGCGAGCGCGGCCATTTTGCCCTGTTGTTGGTAAACGTCGTTCCAGTCACCGGTTTCTGACGGTAACGCCGGTTTGCCGCCGCTCAATTGGGCGGCCTCTGCTGCCCGGGTCTGGCCGGTGCCGTTCTCGTCATTGTCGGCCGCCAGCAGCAACGCCGCATCAGGGTAGCGGGTGCGCAGCTGCTGCGCCATCGCGGGCAGATTATTGGCACTGAGCGCCACGCAGACACTTTCCCCGGTCAATTGATGGACGGTCAGGCCGGTGGCGTAGCCCTCGGTCAGCCAGATAACCGCATTATCCTGCCCCGGCAGGAAATGGCAGGTGTTTTTTACCTGCCCTCCCGCCAGCGTACGCTTGTCGCCTTCGGTGTTAATCAACTGGACGTTGACCACCTCGCCAGTGCAGTCGGTCAGGGGCAACAGCAGGTCGCCAGGCTGGTAAGTGATACCACCCACGCGCAGTGGCGACCCCTGTAATGTCAGGGTGTCAGTGTCCGGCCAACCTTTGGCGGTCAAATAGGCATTCCCCGCTTGTTGTCGGGCGCTGGCAAGCAGCCGTCTGGCCTGCTGCGCAGCGTTATTTCGCACCTGCGCTTTGTCCTGCTGTTCATGTTGCAGGTTGTACTCCGGCCATGCGGGTTCGATTTGCCCACCCAATACCCCGGCCACCTTCACAGCGGCCTCTTTGGCAGTCACAGCCAGTGTTTTCTCAACCAGATTCAGACCATCGCCACTGCCGCACTGGTTACAGAACCAGGTGCCGCGCCCCTGTTGGTTATCAAAGCGAAACCGGTCTTTGCCGCCGCAGGCCGGGCACGGCTGGGGTTTGCCGTTCGGTTGTAGGGCAATGCCGAGGGCCGGGAGTATCACCGGCCAGTGGCCGGTGGCGGTGCGTACGGTCTGTGATACGTAATGGGCGTTCATCGTCTTGTTCTCCCTTAATGCACGGTAGCGTGGCTGGCAGTTGCCAGATGGTCGCAGCACAGCTCGTCCATCAGCTTTTGCCCCAGTGTTGTCAGGCGCGGCGGTGCCACCAACACATCCGGCTGCACCATATCGCTGAGCATGGTGCACGCCATGTCCATGCCCGCTTCCGCACCGTGCTGTTGCACAAAGTACCCTTCCAGGCGATTGGCAATCAGCATCTGCAACTCGTCCAGCGTGTAACCAAGGTTCACCCGGTAAAAGGCACAAGTGTCGCGATAGGCCTGTGCTACGGCGCGACGGAAAACGGCGGTACGGACTTCAATCGGTAAACAGGAGTGGGTACTCATGCGGCGGGTGCCTCCATGCTGGCAAGAAGTTGGGGTTCACAGGTGTTGACGACGTGACCGAGTTGGTCAGTCAGCACGGCGATGACCGAGGCGAAAGCCGCCTGTTGAAAGGTGTCGGGGCGTTGTCCACTCAGGTCAAGGCTGTCCAGCATGTCGAGGAACAGCACGCCGGTAGAATGTGCGTGCTGAAGACGCAGGAAGTCCGCATGCGGAATGGCGTAATGGGTTTCACTGTGGAAACGGGCGGCCAGCGTATTCATGCCACCCCCTGTACGGGCAGGCGACCGGCAAACGCCAGAATGTAGTCACGTGCCAGCAGGCGACGGGCGCTGTGCTCGGAGTCTGCCACGGTGCGCAGCATGCACGGGGTTGCCGTCAGGGCAGTACGGCGAATGGCCGCAAACAAGAAACAGAATTTAGGGTGAATCGGGGTGAGGGTTGTAGCCATAATGGCAGCCTCCAAGGTTAGCGTATTATTGCTACCACCGGAGTTCCTACACTCAATGGTGGTAGCCCAGGCGGGGGTAGGAATACCGGCAACCTTGGAAACCGGCCAGCCCGAAAGCTGCCCCGCCTGAGCCACCATTGTTTGACTGCTACGGTAGCATAACATCCACCGCGCAAAAAATGAGCACACTAAGGCCACGACATAAAAAAACACGCGTGGCGCGTGTTCATTTGTCGCCAAGATTAAACACGGGTTCCTACGCCCGGCTGCCGATTTTGCGACAGCGGAGGGACTATAGCGCAGGGCCGGACGTAGGAGCAAGCCGTAAGACACCCCCGGACGTTCAATCGATCGCATAGTGATCAATGACCGGTTTGTAGGTGGTGATGGGGGGCGGCGGCGTCGCTCAGAGGCACCGGCACGGCGCAAAGCAGGTGAGGTGCGCCCTGGCGGCTAGTCAGACGGATGACACCATGTTTAGTGCTGCGGTGTTCCGGTAAGACGATATCCGGATGCTGGCATTGCAACAGGATAGCTTCGGCCACAAACAGCGCGTCGTTATCGTTCAGGGTAAAGCTGTGTCGGCCCAAGATTAACTGCATCATGCGGTGGCCCCCTGATGACGGTTGGCAATGCGCTCATCCATCCACTGCTCCACTTCGGAGGCCAGCCAGGCGACGTTCTTACCGCCAAGTGAGATTTGGGCCGGAAACTGCTTGCGACTCATCATTTCGTACACGGTAGAGCGTGACAGACCGGTGGTGTAAAGCACTTCCGGCAGACGAATAAAGCGTTCGCGTGGGATGTAATCACTGTGCACAGCAGGGGAAGGTGTGGCGTTAACGGGACGGGAAACTGAAAGCATGTATTGCTACCTCTTTGTGTCCGGCCAGCTCTGACCGGGACTGTGTGAACTCTGGTAGCGCCCTATTATGTGAATATTTTGGGGGTTGGCAACAAGGGGATGTTGTGTGGTGGCAGAGCTTTTGTGCTTGTTTTTCAATCAAATGGGAACATTGGTTAATATTGACCATTATTGACAATCATTGGCAACACCACAGAAAAGAGTAAGCAATGAATAGGGGTTTATTAAGTAAGCGTTAAGTGAACGCCGTATTGACGGTTATTTATCGGTGAGAACCACGTTCCATGGCAGCAGTTCGGCCACTTTATTGGAAGGCCACTCCGGCAGCACGCTCAGGATATGGCGCAGATAAGCC
>Ga0207713_1000074_pt1 | contig 181376 bp, 172 predicted proteins | sample KBSS64metaG_FD_184404 | JGI IMG/M metagenome (GOLD analysis project Ga0207713, IMG submission 184404) | Switchgrass rhizosphere microbial communities from Kellogg Biological Station, Michigan, USA - KBS S6-4 metaG (SPAdes) (version 2) | ecosystem: Host-associated > Plants > Roots > Rhizosphere... | reverse complement strand
GAGCGGAGGGGTGAATCAGATCCCCTGCGGAATCTCTTCACCGCCCAGCGCTTCGAACAGCTGCGGCAAAAATTCGCCGAAGGTCAGCATCATCAGGGTGAAGCTGGCGTCCTGTTGGCCCAGTGCATCGTCGCCGCCGTCCTGTTCGGCCTGATCCTGCAGCAGGTCTTCGAACTTCAGGCGCTTGACGCCCAGTTTGTCGTCCAGCACGAAGGACAGCTTGTCCTGCCAGGCCAGCGACAGTTGAGTCACGACCTTGCCGGTGCTCAGGTGCAGCTGGATTTCGTCGCTGGTCAGGTCCTGACGCTTGCATTTGACGATGCCGCCGTCTTCGTGGGTGTCGCGCAGTTCGCACTCGTCCAGCACAAAGAAGTTCTCGGCGGTCTGGCCGGTCTTGACCCATTCGGTCATGACGGCGGTGGGCGCGGTCTTCACGGTCACCGGACGCACCGGCAGCGAGCCCACCACTTCACGCAGGGTCGAGAGCAGGTCTTCAGCGCGTTTCGGGCTGGAGGCGTTGACCAGAATGACGCCTTGTTTAGGGGCAATGGCCGCGAAGGTCATCGAGCGACGGATGAAGGCGCGTGGCAGGAAGGCCTGGATGATTTCATCCTTGAGCTGGTCGCGTTCCTTCTTATAGACCTTGCGCATCTGCTCGGTCTCGATCTCTTCGACTTTCTCTTTAAGTGCATCATTGACCACGCTGCCCGGCAGGATGCGTTCTTCCTTGCGCGCGCTAATGAGCATGAAATCGCCGCTGACATGCACCAGCGGCGCGTCTTCGCCCTTGCCGAACGGGGCGATGAAACCGTAAGTGGTCAACTCCTGGCTGGCACAAGCACGTGCAGGCTTGGTCGCCAATGCGGTTTCCAGCGCCTCTGCGTCAAATGGCAGGTCCTGGGTCAGGCGGTACACAAGCAGGTTTTTGAACCACATGGGGTACATCTCTCCTTTATACAAAGGGGGGCATTATTCGCTGCCAGGCCCTCGCGGCCAACCCTGATGTAACCCTTTGGTTGGATTATAAAAATTATTTGAAAAAGTGCTTGCCAGAGGTTGGATCGCTCCGTAGAATGCGCGCCACACCGAGAGACAAGGGTGATTAGCTCAGCCGGGAGAGCATCTGCCTTACAAGCAGAGGGTCGGCGGTTCGATCCCGTCATCACCCACCACTCGTTGAAAGGTGTTACGCGCAGCGGTAGTTCAGTCGGTTAGAATACCGGCCTGTCACGCCGGGGGTCGCGGGTTCGAGTCCCGTCCGCTGCGCCATATTGAGTTACGAGGCCCTTGAACTCCTCGTAACGACAGAGAAAGCGACCTTAGGGTCGCTTTTTTTGTGCCTGCGATTTGGCTTCGTGACGCAACACCGTTGTCCGTAGCAGTCCGGCTTGCCGGCGAGGCGTAGTGTCAGTCGATACATTCGTCATAGACACACTGCGGCCGCCGGCAAGCGGAGCGCCGCCCGGCCGTGCTGCTACGGGTTTTATGTTGTTTCGAAAATCGTCAGCCCACCGTAATGGTTGGCAGCTCAGCCAGCGTGACCGTCTGTTCCTTGCGCGGCGCCAGTATCTGCGCTTCGCCCTCAACCACCAGATCACCGTTCTGATTGAACACGTTGGTGGCGATGCGCACCTTGAACTTCGGCAGCTTTTCCAGAATTTCCAGGCGTACGGTCAGGGTGTCGCCGATTTTTACCGGCTTCTGAAAACTCATCTGCTGGCCCAGGTAGATGGTGCCCGGCCCAGGCAGCTCGCAGGCGACCGCAGCGCTGATGAGTGCGCCGCTGAACATGCCGTGGGCGATGCGATCCTTGAACATGGTCTTGGCCGCGAACTCTTGATCCAGATGCACCGGGTTGCGGTCGCCGGACATTTCGGCGAACAGCTGAATGTGGCGCTCTTCGACGGTCTTGGTGTATTCGGCTTTCTGGCCGACTTCAAGGGCTTCGTAGGGCGTATTGGTGACTTGAGACATGTTGCGGTCCTGTGACGTTATAAAGAAATAAGAGGCTTGAACCTGAGCGGTCATTCGCTGCGGCGGGGCCTTGGCCGTGCCAGCGCGTCCTCGAGCCAGGCGAGTAAATCACGGGCGACTTCCTCGCGGTGGGTTTCATTGAAGACTTCATGCCGCGCCTGGGGGTAGATCTTCAGCGTGACGGACTGATGATCGGTGCCGGTCAAGGCGTCTGCCAGATCCTTGAGACGCTTGCCTTCGCTCACCGGATCACATTCGCCGCCCATAATCAGGATCGGCAGGCTCTTGTCGATCTGCGAAAGGTTGGAGGTTTTGCTGATTTGCTGCAAACCCCCGAGCATGTCGAGCCAGAACTGATTGGTGCAACGAAACCCGCAGAGCGGGTCCCTGACGTACTTGTCGACTTCCTCGGGATCACGGCTGAGCCAGTCAAATGGCGTGCGGACCGGCTTGAATTTGTTGTTGAACGAGCCGAATGACAGGTACTCGATCAGCCCACTGCGCCCGGTCGGCCCTTGACGCCAGCGCTCCATGCGCGCGACCACGGCGGCGCTGCGGTAGAGCGAAACCGGCTGAAAGTTCGAACCGCTGAGCACCGCGCCCTGGACGCTGGCGCTGTGGTGCAGCAGATAGGCCTGGGCGATGTAGCTGCCCATGCTGTGGCCCAGCACAAAGACCGGCGCGCCAGGATGACGCTGGGTCGCGCAGGCCTGGAGGATGGCCAGGTCACCCACTACCTTGTTCCAGCCATCCTGATCGGCGTAGTGGCCCAGTACGCCATGGGCGGCGGTGCGTCCATGGCCCCGTTGGTCGTGGGCATACAGGGCAAAACCCGCTTCGGCCAGCGCTGCTCCCAGGCGGTCATAGCGCCCGCTGTGTTCGGCCATCCCGTGTGACACCACCACCACCGCCCTGGGGCCGGTCACCGGCAGCCAGGCGTTGACGTACAGGCGATTGTGATCACTGGTGTCCAGCCAAAAGGCATCGTGTTTCATGGCGTTTCCTTACGTGGCAACGAATGACCTTGTAAAAAATTGTCGCGAATTAGCGCGCTGACACTCATCTAGATCCAGTGTATAGCTCTTGCCAGATGGTGGGCCGATCACTCACAAGATTCACGGCGCTGATGACGATTTGCCTTCTGTGTGGCAACTGCTAACGTCCGGCAGCAACGGCATTCTCAGGTAAGAGGATAAAAACAACATGCAACCTGATTTCTGGAACGACAAACGCCCGGCCGGGGTTCTCCCCGATGTGGACCTTGCAGCATACAAATCGGTGGTGGAGGTCTTCGAGCTCAGTTGCAGGAAGTTCGCCGATCGCCCGGCCTACAGCAACATGGGCGTGACCGTCACTTACGCCGAGCTTGAGCGTCAGTCGGCGGCATTCGCCGGTTACCTGCAACAGCGCACCGATCTCAAGCCCGGCGATCGCATTGCCGTGCAGATGCCCAATCTGATTCAGTACCCCATTGCCGTGTTCGGCGCCATGCGCGCCGGGCTGATCGTGGTCAACACCAACCCGTTGTACACCGCTCGCGAGATGCGTCACCAGTTCAAGGATTCCGGTGCCCGCGCGCTGGTGTACCTGAACGTGTTCGGCAAGAACGTGCAGGAAGTGCTGCCCGACACTGACATCCAGTACTTGATCGAAGTGAAGATGGGCGACATGCAGTCCCCGGCCAAGGGCTGGCTGGTCAATACCGTCGTGGAAAAGGTCAAGAAACTCGTCCCCGAATATCAGCTGCCCCAAGCGGTGCCTTTCAAGAGCGTCCTCAAGCAGGGGCGTGGCGTTCAGTTGCAGGCGGTGGCCCTGGATCTGGAAGACATCGCGGTGCTGCAGTACACCGGCGGCACCACCGGCTCGCCCAAGGGCGCGATGCTGACCCACGGTAACCTGGTGGCGAACATGCAGCAGGTCTACGCCTGCATGCTGCAGCACGGGCCGGACGGCAGCCCGATCTTCAAGCAGGGCAGCGAGATCATGGTCGCGCCGCTGCCGATGTATCACATCTACGCCTTCACCTGTAACTGCATGTGCATGATGGTCAGCGGCAACCACAATCTGCTCATCACTAACCCCCGCGACATCGGCGGCTTCATCAAGGAGCTGAAGAAGTGGAAGTTCTCGGCCATGGTCGGGCTCAACACCCTGTTCGTGGCGCTGATGGATCACCCGGAATTCAAGAGCCTGGACTTCTCCAGCCTGCGCCTGACCAACTCGGGTGGTACGGCGCTGGTCAAATCCACCGCCGAGCGCTGGCTCAAACTGACCGGCTGCCCCATCGTCGAGGGCTACGGCCTGACCGAAACCGCGCCGGTGGCGACGGCCAATCCCTATGGCGACAAGTCGAAGTTGGGTACCGTTGGCATGCCGGTACCGGGGACCACAGCCAAGGTCATCAGTGACGACGGCGCGGAATTGCCCTTGGGCGAGCGGGGCGAGCTGTGCCTGAAGGGGCCGCAGATCATGCTCGGCTACTGGCACCGCCCGGAGGCCACCGCTGAGGTGCTGGACAGTGAAGGCTGGCTCAAGACCGGTGATATCGCGGTGATTGACCCGGACGGTTTCATCCGCATTGTCGACCGCAAGAAGGACATGATTATTGTCTCCGGCTTCAACGTATACCCCAACGAGGTGGAGGACGTGGTGTCGCGCCATCCGAAGGTCGCCAACTGCGCGGTGATCGGCGTGCCGGACGAGCGTTCGGGGGAGGCGGTCAAGCTGTTCGTCGTGCCTCGTGAGGCCAGCCTCACCGTTGAAGAACTCAAGGCGTACTGCAAGGAAAACTTCACCGGCTACAAGATTCCCAAGCAGATCGTGCTGCGAGAGTCGTTGCCCATGACGCCGGTGGGCAAGATCCTGAGGCGAGAGCTACGCGATATCGCCTGAGCCAGCTATATAAAGAAGCGGCGTGTTTAAAAACACGCCGTTTTTTATTGGGCCGAGGATTTGCCTTGCCGCCGCGCGGGCCATGTAGGGACCCTGTGGGAGCGAATTCATTCGCGAAGCGGTGGTATGTCCACCCGACTTGTGTTGCGGCTACCGGACCCTCGCGAATGAATTCGCTCCCACAGGGTTCGGGGTGTGTCAGGAGGGGGGGCGGTTTGTGGTCATTTTTCGACGTTTAGGTTCATTGCTCTAAACGTGACTTAAACATATTCAAGAGTCATGTTTGTGACTGTAGGGGCCGCTATTGGCTCTAGTCGGCCTCAGACAAAGCTGCTACGCTCGGCCCGCTTTTTGTTCAGTCGATACGCAAAAAGCAGTTGCTACGAATTCCAAACACAAGAAATCATCGCACAAAGCGGTGTGTAGAAACGTCGTCGCTGAGGAGTCGGCTTCCATGATAGAAAACTTCTGGAAGGATAAATATCCGTCTGGTATCGCTGCCGATATCGACCCGGACGAATATCCAAACGTTCAGGCGGTATTGAAACAGTCCTGCGAGCGTTTCGCCAACAAACCTGCGTTCAGCAACCTGGGCAAGACACTCACCTATGGCGAGATGTACGAGTTGTCCGGGGCGTTTGCCGCTTACTTGCAGCAGCACACCGACCTGCAGCCGGGCGACCGCATCGCCGTGCAGCTGCCCAACGTGCTGCAATACCCGATTGCCGTGTTCGGTGCCATTCGCGCCGGCCTGATCGTGGTCAACACCAACCCGCTGTACACCGCGCGGGAAATGGAACACCAGTTCAATGACTCAGGTGCCAAGGCGCTGGTGTGCCTGGCGAACATGGCGCACCTGGCCGAGAAGGTCGTGCCCAAGACCGGCGTCAAGCACGTCATCGTCACTGAAGTCGCGGATTTGTTGCCGCCGCTCAAGCGCCTGCTGGTCAACAGCGTCATCAAGTACGTGAAGAAGATGGTGCCGCCGTTTCACCTGCCGCGCGCCGTCAAGTTCAACGACGTGCTGGCCATGGGGCAGGGCAAGGCGGTGCAGGAAGTCTCACCCAAGAGCAGCGACGTGGCCGTGCTGCAATACACCGGCGGCACCACGGGCGTGGCCAAGGGCGCGATGCTGACCCACCGCAACCTGATCGCCAACATGCTGCAATGCAAGGCGCTGATGGGCTCCAACCTCAATGAAGGCTGCGAGATCCTCATCACCCCGCTACCGCTGTACCACATCTATGCGTTCACCTTTCACTGCATGTCGATGATGCTGATCGGCAACCACAACATCCTCATCAGCAACCCGCGCGACCTGTCGGCGATGGTCAAGGAGCTGTCGAAGTGGAAGTTCAGCGGTTTCGTCGGCCTGAACACACTGTTCGTGGCACTCTGCAACAACGCCGATTTCCGCAACCTGGATTTCTCGGCGCTGAAAGTCACCCTGTCCGGCGGCATGGCCCTGCAACAGGCCGCTGCCGAGCGCTGGAAGGAAGTCACCGGCTGTTCGATCTGCGAAGGTTACGGCATGACCGAAACCAGCCCGGTGGCCACGGTCAACCCGATTCAGAAGATCCAGATGGGCACCATCGGCATTCCGGTGCCGTCGACCCTGTGCAAGACCGTCAACGACGCTGGCGAAGAACTGCCGCTGGGCGAAGTGGGCGAGCTGTGCGTCAAGGGCCCGCAGGTCATGAAAGGCTACTGGCAGCGCCAGGAAGCCACCGACGAAATGCTCGACGCCGAAGGCTGGCTCAAGACCGGCGACATCGCGGTGATTCAGCCCGATGGCTACATGCGCATCGTCGACCGCAAGAAGGACATGATTCTGGTGTCCGGCTTCAACGTCTACCCCAATGAACTGGAAGACGTGCTCGCGACCCTGCCGGGCGTGCTGCAATGCGCGGCCATCGGCGTGCCGGATGAGAAATCGGGCGAGGCGATCAAGATCTTCGTGGTGGTCAAGCCGGGCGCGACCCTGACCAAGGAGCAGGTGATGGAGCACATGCGCGCCAACGTCACCGCCTACAAGGTGCCGCGCAGCGTGGAATTCCGCGATGCACTGCCGACCACCAACGTCGGCAAGATCCTGCGCCGCGAGTTGCGTGACGAAGAGCTGAAAAAGCTGGCGCTGAAAAAACCGGCATGATTCATTGCAACGCTCACAAACCCCGCCTTCGTGCGGGGTTTGTTGTTTTACGCAGGTTGCCCTGATAACGCAGGACCTGTGGGAGTGAGCTTGCTCACGAAGAGGCGGGCACATCCCACACATCTTCCGCGCCAGACATGCAGCCTTCGCGAGCAAGCTCGCTCCCACAGGGTTGTGCATGATCATGGGTAAATCTGCGACAATCCGCGCCCTGAATTCAGACAGAAAAGACTTCGCGCCCTGATGACCGACGAATCGACCTCCATCGACCAACTGTTCAAGAACCTCGACCACGCGATGACCAGTGACCGTCATCGCCTGCGTCGCCAGTTGCACGAACTGCGCAAGAAGCCCGACGAGGCGAAGCTTGCGCAGTGGGTCGAGCGTGTCCAGGCGTCTTGCGCGCAGGTGGTCAGCCGCCAGCAGAGCGTGCCGGCGATCCGCTATGACGACAACCTGCCCATCGCCGCCAAGCGCGACGAAATCAAGGCAGCGCTGCTCAAGCACCAGGTGCTGATCATTGCGGGCGAGACCGGCTCGGGTAAAACCACCCAGTTGCCGAAGATCTGCCTGGAAATCGGCCGTGGTCAGCATGGCCTGATCGGCCACACCCAGCCTCGGCGGATCGCCGCACGCAGTGTCGCCAGTCGTGTCGCCGAAGAGATCGGCACCCCGCTGGGCGCGCTGGTCGGTTATCAGGTGCGGTTCGAGGACCAGAGCGACAGCAACACCCTCATCAAGCTGATGACCGACGGCATCCTGCTGGCCGAAACCCAGCACGACCGCTTCCTGGAACGCTACGACACGATCATCGTCGACGAAGCCCACGAACGCAGCCTGAACATCGACTTCCTGCTGGGCTTCCTGAAGACCCTGCTGCCCCGTCGCCCGGACCTCAAAGTCATCATTACCTCGGCGACCATTGACCTTGAGCGCTTCTCGGAACACTTCGATAAGGCGCCGATCATCGAAGTCTCGGGCCGTACCTTCCCGGTGGAAACCTGGTATCGCCCGATGACCGCCGAGCAGGACGAAGAGGGCAACAGCGTCGAGGAAGATCTGACCGTCGATCAGGCGATCCTCGCCACGCTCGATGAGCTGGCCGCTTTCGAGCGCAGCGAGCGCAAGTCGCCGGGTGACGTGCTGGTGTTCCTGCCGGGCGAGCGGGAGATTCGAGATGCCGCCGAGGTCCTGCGCAAGGCCCAGCTCAAACACACTGAAATCCTGCCGCTGTATGCGCGACTGACTCCGGCTGAGCAGCAGAAGATTTTCCAGTCCCATCCCGGGCGCCGCGTGGTGCTGGCGACCAACGTCGCCGAAACCTCGCTGACGGTGCCGGGCATTCGCTACGTGATCGACACCGGCACGGCGCGCATCAGCCGCTACAGCTACCGGGCCAAGGTTCAGCGCCTGCCCATCGAGGCCATTTCCCAGGCCAGCGCCAACCAGCGCAAGGGCCGCTGTGGCCGGGTCGAGCCGGGGCTGTGCGTGCGCTTGTACAGCGAGGAGGATTTCCTCTCGCGGCCTGAATTCACCGACCCTGAGATCCTGCGCACCAACCTTGCGGCGGTCATCCTGCAGATGCTCCACCTGCGCCTGGGGCAGATCAACGATTTCCCGTTCATCGAGCCGCCAGATGGCAAGGCCATCAGCGACGGTTTCAACCTGTTGCAGGAACTGTCGGCGGTCTCCCGCGAGAACCAGTTGACCCCCTTGGGCCGTCAACTGGCGCGCCTGCCGGTCGACCCGCGCATGGGCCGCATGTTGCTGGAAGCCGCAAAACAGGGCAGTTTGCAGGAAGTGTTGATCGTCGCCAGTGCGATGTCGATCCAGGACCCGCGCGAGCGTCCGCCGGAGCGTCAGCAGGCCGCCGACCAGGCCCACGCACAATGGAAGGATCAGGATTCGGACTTCGCCGGGCTGGTCAATCTCTGGCGTGGCTTCGAGGAACAACGCCAGGCGTTGACCGCAAGCCCGCTGCGCAACTGGTGCCGGCGCAACTTCCTCAATTACCTGCGTCTGCGCGAATGGCGTGATTCCCATCGCCAGCTCAGCCTGATCTGTCGTGAGCTGCAATTGACGGTCAACAAGGAGCCGGCTGACTTCCCCAAATTCCACAAGGCGGTGCTTTCGGGCTTGCTGAGCCAGATCGGCCAGAAAACCGAAGAAGGCGACTACCTCGGTGCCCGTCAGCGCCGGTTCTGGGTGCACCCGTCTTCGGGCCTGGGCAGAAAACGCCCGCAATGGATCATGGCTGCGGAGCTGGTGGAAACCACCAAGCTGTACGCGCGGATGGTGGCCAAGATCGAGCCGGACTGGATCGAGCCGCTGGCCGGCCATCTGCTCAAGAAGAACCACTTCGAGCCGCACTGGGAGAAGAAGCGCGGCCAGGTCGTGGCCTTCGAACAGATCACCCTGTTCGGCCTGATCGTGGTCGGACGCCGGCCGGTGCACTTCGGGCCGATCGATCCGGTGGTGTCTCGCGAGTTCTTCATTCGCGAAGGCCTGGTGCGCGGCGAAATCCAGTCCAAAGCCAAATGCCTGAGCGCCAATACCAAATTGCTGGAGCAGCTCGATGAGCTGGAAGCCAAAGCCCGTCGACGCGACATTCTGGCGGATGAGGAAACCCTGTTCGCCTTCTACGACGAGCGCCTGCCGGCCGAGATCCACCAGACCGCGACCTTCGACGCCTGGTACCGGATGGAGAGCCAGAAAAACCCGCAACTGCTCATCATGCGCGAAGAGGACGTGCTGGCCCGCGAAGCCAGTGAAGTCACCGCCAATCTATACCCGGACACCCTGCGCCTGGGCGAGCTGACCCTGCCGCTGAGCTACCACTTCGAGCCCAATCACCCACGGGACGGCGTGACGCTGCGCGTGCCGGCGCCGCTGTTGTTGTCGCTGCCAGCCGAGCGCCTGGAGTGGCTGGTACCGGGGTTGCTGGAAACCAAGTGCGTGGCGCTGGTGCGCAACCTGCCCAAGGCGCTGCGCAAGAACTTCGTGCCGGTGCCGGATTTCGTCAAGGCCGCGTTGCAACGCATGGTCTTTGCCGAAGGCTCACTGCCCCAGGCGCTGGGCCGTGAACTGCTGCGCATGACCGGTGCTCGAGTGCCGGACGAGGCCTGGGCCGAAGCCGCCCAGCAGGTGGAGAGCCACCTGAAGATGAACCTGGAAGTGGTGGACGCCAACGGCAAGTTCCTCGGCGAAGGCCGCGACCTGGACGAGCTGACCGCACGCTTCGCCGAAGCCGGGCAGGCTGCGCTGGCCGTGCCGCAAACGGCGAAGAGCCAGCAGCCGGTGGAGGCCAAGGGCTTCGCGGCGGTGGCCGAAAAGACCCAGCAGAAGATCGCCGGGCTTTCCATGACGGTCTACCCGGCGCTGGTGGAAGAGGGCGGCGCGGTCAAGGAAGGTCGCTTCTCGACGGCGGCCGAAGCCGAGTACCAACACCGCCGCGCCTTGCAGCGCCTGTTGCTGCAACAACTTGCCGAGCCTGCGAAATTCCTGCGCAGCAAACTGCCGGGGCAGACTGAACTGGCATTGTTGTACCGCGACATGGGTCGGGTCGATGCCCTGATCGAAGACATTCTGCTGGCAAGCCTGGACACCTGCATTCTTGAAGGCGAAGCCACGTTGCCACGCGATGGCGCGGGGCTGATGTCGCTGGCCGAACGCAAGCGCGGCAGCCTCACCGAACATGCCGAGCGCCTGGCGCGGCTGACGCTGGAGATTCTCAAGCTCTGGCATGGCCTGCAAAAGCGCTTCAAGGGCAAGATCGACCTGGCCCAGGCGGTGGCCTTGAATGACATCAAGGCGCAGCTTGGCAAGCTGGTGTACCCGGGTTTTGTGCGCGAGACGCCGGCGCAGTGGCTCAAGGAGTTGCCGCGTTATCTGAAGGCCATTGAGCTGCGTCTTGAGAAACTCGGCTCGCAAGTGCAGAAGGATCGGGTGTGGAGCATAGAGCTGGGCAACCTCTGGGCGCAGTATCAGACCCGCGCCGACAAACACGCCCAGGAAGGCAAGCGCGACCCGGAACTGGCGGTCTACCGCTGGTGGCTGGAGGAATACCGCGTGTCGCTGTTCGGCCAGCAACTGGGGACCAAGGTGCCGATTTCCGACAAGCGCTTGAGCAAGCAATGGAGTCAAGTGGAAGGGTAGGCTTTCTTTACTCCTATCCCATGGACGATGCATGGCCTGTGGGAGCGAGCTTGCTCGCAAAGGCGGACATTCAGCCTCAGCATCTGCTGTGAATGTAGTGGCCTCTTCGTGAGCAAGCTCACTCCCACAGGGTTTGCGTTCCCGGCGAGATTGATGTGCTGCCATTCGCTCGCCCGATAGCGCCAAATCCCGGCCGTTATGGCAAACTTCACGCCTAAAATTTCAAGTGTTACTCATAGCAATCCTCCGTAAAACGGGGGATTTTATCGTTGCATTGGTACGGTCGTTCCAGAAATGGCCAGCACCATGCTTGCGCAGGCGTTTTGTCTGCTGCCATCCAAAAAGAGAGGAACGACCGTGTACGACGTCGTGATCAGTGGCACCGGGCTCTATACCCCCTCCAACAGCATTTCCAATGAAGAACTGGTTCATTCCTTCAACACCTATGTCGCGCAATTCAACGCCGACAATGCCGCCGCCATCGAGGCGGGCCAGGTTCAGGCGCTGACCGAATCCAGCGCGGCCTTCATCGAGAAAGCCAGTGGCATCAAAAGCCGTTTCGTCATGGACAAGGACGGCATTCTCGACCCGCAGCGCATGAAGCCACGCCTGCCCGAGCGCTCCAACGACGAATGGTCGATCCTCTGCCAGATGGGCACCGCAGCCGCCGAACAGGCCTTGCAGCGCGCGGGCAAGACCGCTGCGGACATCGACGGCGTGATCGTCGCCTGCTCCAACCTGCAACGCGCCTACCCTGCGATTTCCATCGAAATCCAGGCGGCACTGGGTGTACAGGGTTTTGGTTTCGACATGAACGTTGCCTGCTCCTCGGCCACCTTTGGCATCCAGACCGCCTGCAACAGCATCAAGCTGGGCCAGGCCCGGGCACTGTTGGTCATCAGCCCCGAGATCTGCTCGGCGCACCTGAATTTCCGTGACCGCGACAGCCACTTCATCTTCGGTGACGCCGCCACTGCGGTCGTGGTCGAGCGCGCAGACCTTGCGACTTCCGCCGAACAGTTCGACATCGTCAGCACCAAGCTGCTGACCACCTTCTCCAACAACATTCGCAACAACTTCGGCTTCCTCAACCGCACCGCCGAAGAAGGCGAGGGCAAGGCGGACAAGCTGTTCGTGCAGGAAGGCCGCAAGGTGTTCCGTGACGTCTGCCCGATGGTCGCCGAGCTTGTGGGCGCGCACCTTGAAGAAAACAGCCTGAACGTCAGCGACGTGAAACGCTTCTGGCTGCACCAGGCCAACCTGAGCATGAACCACCTGATTGTCAAGAAACTGCTGGGCCGCGACGCCTCGGTCGAAGAAGCGCCGGTGATCCTCGACACCTATGCCAACACCAGCTCAGCGGGCTCGGTCATCGCCTTCCACAAATACCAGGCCGACCTGCCAAGCGGCGCGCTGGGCGTGCTCAGCTCGTTCGGGGCAGGGTATTCGATTGGCAGCGTGATCTTGCGCAAGAAGTAATTACTCGGTCCACGGTCAGACCGGGATCTAAAAACTGTGGGAGCGAATTCATTCGCGAGGCGGCGACATAGCCGACACATCTCTATCGGATGTCTTGGCCTCTCGCGAATGAATTCGCTCCCACAGTCGGTTAAGCGTTCGGTGAAAAAGCGTTCATCCGTAAACAAAAACAGCCCGGCACTGACCTGTCGGAACGGATGATGGGGATCCGACAGGGCAATACCAGGCTGTGAGATTCAGCTCGAACCCCGACGGAGCACTCGGGGTTTGAGGCGTGAAGCGTGAAGCTTGCCGCTTGAAGCCCGCGGCGACTCTTTTTAGAACTTGGCAATCACGTCCAGTTGCAGGGTGTTGGCATCCTGGTCACGCGCAGCGCCTGCGAACGCGAAGTCTGCCTTGGTCAGGAAGTAGGTAGCGCCGAGGGTGAAGTTCTTGTCGACATCGTAGGAAACGCTCAGCTTGTGACCGCGCGAACCGGTGGTGCCGTTGGCGAAGTCCGAGTCGGTGAAGGCGCCAACCACTGCGTTACGCTGAGTATCGCGATAGTTGTAGTCCAGGCCGAAACCGAACACCTTGGTCTTCACGCCAGCCAGCCATGCAGTGTCTTGGTTGCTGTCGGTAGCGCTGTTGACCACGTACTGACCGTACAGACCCACTGGAACGACCAGGCCGGTCAGGTCGAGTTGACCGAAGCCTTCATACAGACGGAAGTCGTTGGTGTTGTTGCCGTTGATGCCCAGGCCACAGAACGTGGTGCTGGTGCTCGCCGCGGCCGGGTTGCAGTCGTTGGAGTGCTGGTACTGGTAAACGGAACCGCCCAGGGTCATCTTGACGTTGTCGGTGACCGCGATACGTGTACCCAGCTGACCGGCGTTCAGACGCAGGTCGTTCTTGAACTGGGTGCCGTCGCCGCTGATGTTGTCCTTGAGGGTGTAAGTACCGGCGCTGCCGAACAGCTCGAAGCCCTTGGTGACTGGCACGCTGTAAGTGGCTGCCAGACCTTCAGGGTTGATGTCGCTATCCCAGATCACGTCGCCTTCGCTGACCCATGGCTGGGCCATCTTGCCGCCGATCACGTGAAGGTTCTGGATGGCAGTCGGGTGGTAGTCGATATAGCCCTGATCCAGCCACAGGTCTTTCTTGGTGAAGTAGTCGTTCTGGTCAACGTTGGTGGAGTTGGCCTTGTTGTCGCCGCCAGTGGCGATACGAATACCGGTGCTGACTTGTGGGTTGATGTCGGTGTAGGCGCCCAGGCGAACACGGATACGCTGACGGTTCTTGTCCTGGCTGTTGTTCTGATCGTCGATCTTGACGGTCTCTTGGCGGACACGGACGTCGCCTTTGAACTGGGTCTTGGCGGCCCAGGCCACTTTCTGTTCGAAAGCCGACAGTTCGGAAGACTTGGCGGTGGCGGCTGCGATCTGGTCGGCTTGTGCCTTTTGTGCCTGAGCTTGAGCCTGCTGGTCCTTGGCAAGTTCGGTTTGCAGTTCGCTGTACTGAGCCTGCGAAATCGAACCGTTGGCCTTGAGCATGTCGAGCAGTTTCGCGTCGACTGCGGCGCTGGCCGGAACACTCAGGGCCAGCAGCATACCGCCACACAGGGCTGCCGCAGTTTTCGTGGAAGCAAGACGCATATCAATCTCCGTAAATGAGAAGGGATGACAAAGGCCATCCAGGGAACAACCAACCCGGAGTGGGCGGAAAAAAATTCAGGTTTTAAGAACCGGGGGCTCTAAAAACAGGCGCCAGTATTGCGACGGATTATTACGAAACGATGGCTATGTGATGGCATGTCGATGACATGTGAAAAATTCGTGGAACCCGCGAGCTAGAGCGTTGTCACGCAAAGTTTCATGTGCAAATTGTTTCAATAGGTGATACTGCGCAAACGTTGGCGGGGTTGTGGAGGGGGTGATGTCGTTACACCGTTTGGACAGGTTGTCGGATCTGGCACCCCAAGAGTGGGATGCGCTGATCCCCGGCGACTCGCCATTTCTGCGTCACGGCTTTCTCAGCTCGCTGGAAGACAGCGGCAGTCTGGGGCCGCGTTCAGGCTGGCGTGCCGAGCATCTTTTACATTACGAAGATGAACGCCTGATTGCCGCGATGCCGACCTATCGCAAGTGGCACTCTTACGGCGAGTACGTGTTCGACCACTCTTGGGCCGACGCCTGTCGCCGGGCTGGCATCGCCTACTATCCCAAGCTGCTGGTGGCCGTGCCGTTCAGCCCGGTGAGCGGGCCGAGGTTGCTGGCCAGGACGCCCGAAGACGGGCGCGAGTTGCTCGCCTGCCTGCCCGGTTATGCCCAGGCCGAGGAGCTTTCCAGCGTTCACGTCAACTTCAACGATCCTGTGATCGATACGATGCTCGCCGGCCAGTCGGACTGGCTGCAGCGCATCGGCTGTCAGTACCACTGGCAGAATCGCGGCTATCGCGACTTTCAGGATTTTCTCGACGCCTTGAGCTCACGCAAGCGCAAACAGATGCGCAAGGAACGTGAACAGGTGGCGGGGCAGGGCTTTGACTTCCAGTGGCTGGAAGGGCATGAGCTGAGCGAGGCCCATTGGGATTTCGTCTATGCCTGCTATTCCAATACCTACGAAGTCCGTAGGCAGGCGCCTTATCTGACGCGGGAATTCTTCAGTCTTTTAGCGGAGCGCATGCCCCAGGCGATTCGTGTGGTGCTGGCCAAACAAGGCGGGCGACCGGTGGCGATGGCGTTCAGCCTGATCGGTGGCGACAGTTTCTACGGGCGCTACTGGGGCTGCCTGGCCGAATTCGACCGTCTGCATTTCGAGACCTGTTTCTATCAGGGCATGGACTACGCCATCGCTCATGGCTTCAAGCGTTTCGATGCCGGGGCGCAGGGCGAGCACAAGTTGATTCGTGGGTTCGAGCCGGTGATTACCCACTCATGGCACTACCTGGCCCACCCCGGATTGCGCGAAGCGGTGGCCGGGTTTCTGGAGCAAGAGCGGGCGGGGATTCTGGCGTACGCCGAAGAAGCGCGTTTGGCGTTGCCGTATCGGCAGGCCTGACCGAAACCATTTCTCACTTGCACAGAGATCCATTGTGGGAGTGAGCTTGCTCACGAAGAGGCCGGTACATCCGCTGAATCTCCAGCGCTTGAAATGCCTTTTCGTGAGCAAGCTCACTCCCACAGGTTCGGTGTAGTTACAACGACTGGGGTGCCAAGGGGAAATCCTCCACCCCCACAAACCCACCGGTCTGATGCGCCCACAACCGCGCATACAGCCCCTTGTGCGCCAGCAGTTCGGCGTGGGTGCCGCTCTCGGCGATGCGACCGTTCTCCAGCACGATCAGCCGGTCCATCCGGGCAATCGTCGAGAGACGGTGGGCAATCGCGATCACAGTCTTGCCCTTCATCAGCGTTTCCAGGCTTTCCTGAATGGCGGCTTCCACTTCCGAGTCCAGCGCCGAGGTCGCTTCGTCCATGATGAGGATCGGCGCGTCCTTGAGCAGCACGCGTGTGATCGCGATGCGCTGGCGTTGCCCGCCTGAAAGCTTCACGCCGCGCTCGCCGACATGGGCATCGAGCCCGGTGCGGCCTTCGGCGTCGGACAACAGCGGAATGAACTCATCGGCCCGGGCCTTGCGCATCGCTTCCCACAACTCTGCATCGGTGGCGTTAGGCTTGCCGTACTGCAGGTTGTCGCGGATCGAGCGGTGCAGCAGCGAGGTGTCCTGGGTAATCATGCCGATGTGCGAGCGCAGGCTTTCCTGAGCGACGTGGGAAATGTCCTGATCGTCGATCAGAATCCGCCCGCCCTGCACGTCATACAAACGCAACAGCAGGTTCACCAACGTCGATTTGCCTGCCCCGGAAGGTCCGATCAGGCCGATCTTCTCCCCGGGCTTGATGTCCAGGTTGAGGTCGTGGATCACGCCCTTGCCTTTGCCGTACTGGAACTTCAGGTGCTCGAAGCGCACCTCGCCACGGCTGACGTTCAGCTTCGGCGCGGCTTCGCGGTCCGTGACCCCGACCGGCTGGGAGATGCTCTGCAGGCCGTCCTGCACCATGCCGATGTTCTCGAAGATGCCGTTGACCACCCACATGATCCAGCCCGACATGTTGACGATGCGGATCACCAGGCCCGTCGCCAGCGCGATCGCACCCACCGAGATCATCGACTGGGTCCACAGCCACAGCGCAAGGCCGGTGGTCCAGACGATCAGGATGCCGTTGAGGGTGGTGATCACCGTGTCCATTTCGGTGATGACGCGCCCCGCCAGCTGGGTTTTCTCGGTCTGTTCGCTGATCGCTTCGCGCGCGTACTGCTGCTCGGAGTTGGTGTGGGCGAACAGCTTGAGGGTGGTGATGTTGGTGTAGCCGTCGACGATGCGCCCCATCAGTTTGGAACGGGCATCGGACGACACTACCGAACGTGCCTTGACCCGTGGCACGAAGTACCACAGCGCAATCACGAACCCGGCGATCCAACTCAGCAGCGGGATCATCAGCCGCCAGTCGGCCTCGGCGAACAGCACCAGTGCGCCAATCGAGTAGATCAGCACGTGCCACATGGCATCCACCGTTTGCACGGCGGAGTCACGCAGGGCGTTGCCGGTCTGCACGATGCGCTGGGCGATACGGCCGGCGAAGTCGCTCTGGAAGAAGTTGACGCTCTGCTTGAGCACGTAACTGTGGTTTTGCCAGTTAATCATGCTGGTCATGCCGGGGCTGATGGTCTGATGCACCAGCAGATCATGCAGGCCGACGAAAATCGGCCGCAGGATCAGCGCCACGATGACCATCCAGGCCAGCTCGAAGGCGTGGTCGCTGAAGAAGTTCGGGTTGGGCCCACCCTGGGCCAGGTCGATGATGCGGCTCAGGTAGCTGAAGAGCGACACCTCGATCAGCGCGCCGATCAGGCCCACCACCAGCAGCGCCAGAAAGCTGGGCCAGACCTGCTTGAGGTAATACACGTAGAACGCGACGACCTGATTGGGAGGCGCGGCGGTCGGGGCCTCGCGGAAGATGTCGATCAGCTTTTCAAAACGACGATAGAGCATTGGCTATGACGCCCACGCTTGAGCGGGCTCTCCATTCTGAGGGGCGGGTCGGGCAGTGCGTTTTTTCAATCGCATGTGTTCTGACCGCATGAGAACACGAATGCTCGGACTCTTTCCCGTGACTGTGTCCCAGAAATGCAAAAGCCGGGCAGGCGCCCGGCTTTTGCGCATTCAACCAGCTTAGTTCACGCGCTTGGCCGACTTGATCATGATCGGGTCCAGCGGCACGTTTTGCATGCCTTGCTTGTTGCCGGTCTGGACGTTCACGATCTGGTCGACCACGTCCATACCCTTGACCACCTTGCCGAACACCGCGTAGCCGTAGTCGCGGGCGCCGTGGTCGAGCATGGCGTTGTCGACCACGTTGATGAAGAACTGGCTGGTGGCCGAGTTCACGTCTGAGGTGCGGGCCATGGCGAGGGTACCGCGTACGTTATGCAGGCCGTTGTCGGCTTCGTTCTTGATCGGATCGTTGGTCGGCTTTTGCACCATCTGCGGTGTGAAACCGCCGCCCTGGACCATGAAGCCCGGGATCACGCGGTGGAAAATGGTGTTGGAGTAGAAGTTGTTGTCCACGTACTTGAGGAAGTTGGCAGTGCTGAGCGGCGCCTTGTCCTGGTTCAGCTCGATCTCGATCTGGCCGAAGCTGGTGTCCAGCACGACGTGTGGCGCGGGAGCGGCCATCAGGTTGGAAGCGAACAGCACGGCGGCGGCAGAGAGGGCGATTTTTTTCAGCATGGGGCACAAGTCCTGAATTGATTGTTCGACTGCAAACAGTAGGCAAGGGAAGCACGTTTGCGCAGGTTTGGACAGTAGCACTGTCGGCGCGACGCCATGAGCGCCTCGATCCTGTAGCAGTCCGGCTTGCCGGCGACAGCGATCTTACGGGCGCCGTCGCCGGCAAGCGGAGCGCCGCCCGGCCGTGCTGCTACGCTACTGCGGTTTCCTGGGCCTCGATGAACGCCAGTAGCAATTGATTGAACACTTTTGGCTGATCGAGCGGGGTTGCATGCCTTGAGTCCTCGATCACTTCGACCCGCGCACCTTTTATCAACGCGGCGTAACTGCGCTTGAGCTCAACCGGTGTGTAGTCCCGATCCGCGGTGACGATCAGCGTCGGGCAACTGATTCGCGATAACTTCTCCTGCACCCCCCACCCGACAATCGCGCTGAAGCTCGCTAGATACGCACGTTTATCATTCTGTGCCCAGCGCCTGGCGATCTTGTGCCGCAACTCGGTTTGTTCAGGCTTGGGAAACAGATTCTTGCCCAGGCCTTTGCCGATGGTTTCCATACTGAACAGCCGCGCCAGCAGCCAGCGTTTGGCGAACTGTTTGAAGTCATCGAAGCTTTTGATCTTCACTTCAGGGGCGCTGTTGACGATGGTCAGGCTTTTGAGCAGGTGCGGCTGATCGACCGCCACTTGAAAGCCGATCATGCCGCCCATGGAAAGCCCCACCAGGTGCACCGGGCCCAGGTGCAGGTGATCGAGCAGGGCTTCGATGTCGGCGCTGAAACCGGGAATGCTGTAGCGCTCGCGGGGTTTGTCCGAGCGCCCGTGGCCGCGCACGTCCACGGCGATCACCCGATGATGAGCAGCCAAGGCCGGGATCTGGTATTCCCAATCCTGACAGCTCGACCCCAGACCGTGCACCAGCAGCACCGGACTGCCATGGCCATATTCTTCGTAGTGCAGGGAACAGCCGTCGTGTTCGAACCAGGGCATGGGTTACTTCCTTGTGTGTCAGTGTCACACCACCTGCTGCGGCGCCGCGAACGGCGCATCAAGCGGCGCGGTGTCGAAGGTCTGGATCAGCTCGATGAGAATCTGCGTTGCAGGCCCCAGCGGCTTGTCCTTGCTGGAATAAAGATAGAAGGTCGGACTGCGGCTGCCACCTTTGTCCAGCGGCAGGATCTTCAGCACGCCTTCGCGCAGTTCCCGCTCGATCATGTGCCGAGGCAGCCAGGCAAAGCCCAGCCCGCTGCTGACGAAGGTCGCGGCGGTGGCCAGGCTGCCCACGGTCCAGCGTTGTTCTGCGCCCAGCCAGCCCACGTCGCGGGGTTGATTGCGGCCGGAGTCGCGGATCACCACCTGCAGCTGGCTCTCGAGATCCTGAAAGGTCAACTCGCGCTGCGCCAGGTGCAAAGGGTGTTCGGGGTGGGCCACGGCGACGAACTCGACGCTGCTCATTTCCGTACCCAGATACCCCGGAATAGTGAAGCCGCTGATCGCCAGATCCGCCACGCCTTCAAGCAACGCTTCCTCGACGCCCGACAGCACCTCCTCGCGTAACCGCACCCGGCAGCCACGGCTCTGCGGCATGAACGCGGTCAACGCGCGCACCAGCCGGGCATTGGGATAGGCGGCATCGACCACCAGCCGCACCTCGGCCTCCCAGCCCTGTTCCATGTGATGGGCGAGATCTTCCAGCTGGCTGGCATTTTTCACCAGTTGCCGCGAGCGCCGGAGCAATACCTCGCCAGCCTCGGTCAGCACCGCCTTGCGCCCGTCGATGCGCAGCAGGGGCACGCCGAGCTGGTCCTGCATCCTGGCCACGGTGTAGCTCACCGAAGACTGAGAGCGGTGCAGCGCCTCGGCCGCCTGGGCAAAGCCACCGTGATCGACAACCGCCTGCAAGGTGCGCCATTGATCAAGGGTTACGCGGGGCGCTTTCATGTGTGGATCCTTCTGTCCTAAGCTGGCAGCCTCAATAATTGGAGACTGCCGCATGAAAAGATTCTGTTGTGTGCTGCTGACGATGTTGCCCCTGAGCGCCTTTGCCTACCCGATCGATGTGGAAAAACACCTCAATGGCATGCAGATCGACTACAACAGCCACGACACGGCCTACGACATCGGCAACATCACGGTGAACAACTACGGCGACGTGCCAGCCAAGTGCGCCGTGGTGTTCAACAACGGGCCTGAAGCGCCCCGTACGCGCCGGGTGCAGATCGCGGCCAAAAGCAGCAGCAACGTCACCGTCAAGTTCAGCCGCGAAATCATCAAGCTGCGGATCAAGCTCAGTTGCGAGCCGCAGTAAAAATGAGCGTCATGGCGAGAGAGTAAAACGCTCTCGCTGATAAAACAAATTAATAGATATTTAGTAGCAGTTTTTTGCGCTTTTTAATCGAATTGTTGCTCGTTACTCTGGCCTCCATCGAGTCCACACCATCATTCGCCAGAGGCCAAACCCATGTCCCGCGTACTCGTCATTGAAAGCAGCGCCCGTCAGCAAGACTCGGTATCCCGCCAGTTGACCCAGCAGTTCATCAGCCAGTGGCGCGGCGCGCACCCCAATGACGAAATCACGGTTCGCGACCTGGCTGTGAAACAGGTCCCGCACCTGGACAGCGAGCTGCTGGGCGGCTGGATGAAGCCGCAGGATCAGCGCAGCGCCGTTGAACAGGCTGCCCTTGAGCGCTCCAACGAGCTGACCGACGAACTGGTGGCTGCTGACGTAGTGGTGTTGGCAGCGCCGATGTACAACTTTGCGATTCCGAGCACGCTCAAATCCTGGTTCGACCACGTGCTGCGTGCCGGTGTGACCTTCAAGTACGGCGACACCGGCCCCCAGGGCCTGCTGACCGGCAAGCGCGCCTATGTATTGACTGCGCGCGGCGGTATCTACGCCGGTAGCACACTGGATCATCAAGAACCTTACCTGCGTCAGGTGCTGGGCTTTGTGGGCATCCACGATGTCACCTTCATTCACGCCGAGGGCCTGAACATGGGTGGCGACTTCTCGCAGAAAGGCCTGAACCAGGCCATCGCCAAACTCGCCCAGGTGGCTTGATGGGAAGGACTTAACGGTCGGTTAATCCTGGCCAGCGATTATCTTCACGTTCATCGACACTCCTTTGGCACTCGAACCGCTCCTGAGTGCATTGCCCGATAGACCCGCCTGATTGCGCCGGGTATCGGGTTTTTTATTGCCTATGCGCCACACGACCCGCTAAGGTCGCCGCCTTCGAAAAAGGGGCAATCATGGGTTATCTACTTTTTGTGACGCTGATCCAGGCGTTTTCCTTCAGCCTGATCGGCGTTTATCTCGCAGGTCATGTCGACAGTTACCTGGCCGTGCTCATCCGTGTGGTACTGGCGGGGCTGGTGTTCATTCCCTTGACCCGCTGGCGGCAGGTCGAGCCGCGCTTCATGCGCGGGATGCTGCTGATCGGCGCACTGCAGTTTGGTGTGACCTACGTCTGCCTGTACCTGAGTTTCCGTGTGCTGACGGTGCCGGAAGTGCTGCTGTTCACCATCCTCACACCTTTGCACGTGACCTTGATCGAGGATGCGCTCAATCGCCGCTTCAATCCCTGGGGCTTGCTGGCGGCCATCGTCGCAGTATTGGGTGCGGTCATCATCCGCTATGACCGCATTGACTCGAACTTCCTCGGCGGCTTCCTGTTGCTGCAACTGGCCAACTTCACCTACGCAGCAGGGCAGGTGCTGTACAAGCACCTCGTGGCCCGCCACCCCAGCGATCTGCCGCACTACCGTCGCTTCGGCTACTTCTACCTCGGCGCATTGGCCGTGGCACTCCCGGCATTCCTGCTGTTCGGCAATCCCCAGCATCTGCCCGAGGGCCCGCAGCAGTGGGGTGTGTTGCTGTTTCTGGGGCTGGTGTCCACCGCACTGGGGATGTACTGGTGGAACAAGGGCGCGTGCCTGGTCAACGGCGGCACCCTGGCGGTGATGAACAACCTGCATGTGCCGGTGGGGCTGTTGATCAATCTGCTGATCTGGGGCCGGGATGAAGACCTGGGCAAGCTGTTTTTCGGCGCTCTGGTGATCGTTTTCTCGGTGTGGATCAGCCGCCGCGGTGCTGCGCAGCCGCAAGTGATTCGCTGAAACACTGGTGCTAGACGCGCTGCTCGCCTGCATCATCGAAGTTGATGTTTGATATCTGCACGAGTGGTTTTTCATGTTGGGGTCGATCCAATAGATTGGCTCCAACGAAACGAATTACCCAACTTACCAACAGTTCTGCGGAGATCAAGACCATGAAAAATCCATCGCTATCGGCTTTGCACTTTCGGTTCTGGCTGCAGGTTCTGCATTTGCCGCTCCAGAGAAAACTTACCAACGCGCTATCGTCGATGCTTCCAGCGCTACTGTTCTGGACAGCAAAGTGGCCAGCAAAGATGCGGTCAAGCCTTTCGACAGCAAATCGACCAGCACTGTGATCGTGGCTGAAAACCGCAAAGAGTTCGGTTCCAGCTATCAGCGTTACGAGTAAGGGTGCAAGTTCAGTCCGACCTGAACGCACGTGAAAAAGCCCGGCAGACGCCGGGCTTTTTGTTTGCGTAAAATAATCGAAAGTTACCTCGTTTCCTGTTGGAGTGAGCTTGCTCGCGATAGCGAAATATCAGTCACTTTGATGTGTCTGACTGGGCGCCATCGCGAGCAAGCTCACTCCTGCAGGGGCGTCTGCGGCTGTAAGTATTGAGCCAGAGCCTTCGGCACACCCATCACCACCAGTGATGTTCAGTATGCCGATGCGTGGTTTTTCAATGCCAGGCCACTCGGTTAACTTATCTCCAACGAAACGAATTACCCAACTTACCAACAGTTCTGCGGAGATCTAGACCATGAAAAAATCCATTGCTATCGGCTTTGCACTTTCGGTTCTGGCAGCAGGTTCTGCATTCGCCGCTCCAGAGAAAGCTTACCAACGCGCCATCGTCGATGCGTCCAGCGCCACCGTCCTGGATAGCAAAGTGGCCAGCAAAGATGCGGTCAAACCTTTCGACAGCAAATCGACCAGCACTGTGATGGTGGCTGAAAACCGCAAAGAGTTCGGTTCCAGCTATCAGCGTTACGAGTAAGGGTGTAAGTTCAGTCCGACCTGGACGCACAGTAAAAGCCCGGCAGATGCCGGGCTTTTTGTTGTTTGCGATATGCCGATGTGCATCGTCTATCGGTCCGATAGTGTAAACACTATTATCAGTGCTTCTGATGTCTGGAATAAATAGCGATGGTTTTTAATCGTTCGGTGATGGGCATAAATTGGCTTCAACAAAACGATTCACCCCCACTTACCGGAGAAACCATCATGAAAAAATCCATTGCCCTGGGCTTCGCACTTTCGATCCTGGCCGCCGGCTCAGCCTTCGCCACCCCTCAGGCTGCACGCCAAACCGTCGTGCTGGAACCCACCTACATCCACGCTACCGCTGAAAGCAAACAAGTCGCCAAGCCTTTCGCCAGCCAGTCGACCAGCACCGTGATCGTCGCTGAGAACCGCAAGGAATTTGGCTCGCAGTATCAGCGTTACGAGTAACAGGCGGCAGCCGGTTCAGAACGAACCGACCCCAAATCAAAAGCCCGGCGGATGCCGGGCTTTTTGTTTGTGCGAACAATCCGAAGTTGCCAGAAACGCTATGACCCCCAACCCGCGCCACTGACCGCGACCTGCGCCAGCGGGTGCAGCTGCGCGCCTTCGTGGCCGCTCTGCAAGGCCAGCAGCTCCTTGCGCATGCCTGGCGTCCAGAACATCTGCATGTGATTGCGAACGCCCTTAACGGCCACTTCCTCGTCAGGTTCGGTGGCGAAGTACTGGGCGATCTGGTTGGCCATCTTGATCAGGCTTTCATTGCTCATCGGCGCACCTCTACCTTAGCGTCAGCGCGTGCCTGGCGGCGTTCATCGAGCAGGCGCTGTTGCTCGTCGCTGAACGCCTGGTAGCGTTTCTGCCATTCGGAAGGGTGGTACACGCGGCTGACCTCCACGGCGGTGACCTTGTATTCCGGGCAGTTGGTGGCCCAGTCGGAGTTGTCGGTGGTGATCACGTTGGCGCCCGATTCGGGGAAGTGGAAGGTGGTGTACACCACGCCCGGCGCAACCCGTTCAGTCACCCGTGCACGCAACACGGTTTGCCCCGAGCGGCTGCCGATGCCGACCCAGTCGCCTTCGTTGATGCCACGGCTTTCGGCGTCGGTGGGGTGGATTTCCAGCCGGTCTTCTTCGTGCCAGGCGACGTTTTCCGTGCGTCGTGTCTGGGCGCCGACGTTGTACTGGCTGAGGATCCGGCCGGTGGTCAGCAACAGTGGATAACGGGCGTTGACCTTTTCCTCGGTCGGCACGTAGCCGGTGAGCATGAAGCGTCCCTTGCCGCGAACGAATTCATCGATGTGCATGGTCGGCGTGCCGTTCGGCGCGGCTTCGTTGCACGGCCATTGCAAGCTGCCGTGCTGATCCAGGTTTGCGTAGCTGACGTTGGTGAAGGTCGGCGTCAGGCTGGCGATTTCATCCATGATCTGCGACGGATGGCTGTAGTTCATCGGGTAGCCCAGGGCGTTTGCCAGCGCCACGGTGCCTTCCCAGTCGGCCTTGCCGCCGAGCGGGTCCATGACCTTGCGCACCCGGGAGATGCGGCGCTCGGCGTTGGTGAAGGTGCCGTCTTTCTCCAAAAACGAGCTGCCCGGCAGGAACACGTGGGCGAACTTGGCGGTTTCGTTGAGGAAGATGTCCTGCACCACCACGCACTCCATCGCTGACAGTGCCGCCGTCACGTGCTGGGTGTTCGGGTCGCTCTGGGCGATGTCTTCGCCCTGGCAGTACAGGCCCTTGAAACTGCCCGCCAGCGCCGATTCGAACATGTTCGGGATGCGCAGGCCCGGGTCCGGTTGCAGGGTGACGTTCCACGCCGCTCGAATTGCGCGCGCACCACTTCGTTGGAGATGTGCCGGTAGCCAGGCAGCTCATGGGGGAAGGAGCCCATGTCGCAGGAGCCCTGGACGTTGTTCTGTCCGCGCAAGGGGTTTACGCCCACGCCTTCACGGCCGATGTTGCCGGTGGCCATCGCAAGGTTGGCGATGCCCATGACCGAGGTGCTGCCCTGGCTGTGTTCGGTGACGCCCAGGCCGTAGTAGATCGCCGCGTTGCCGCCGGTCGCGTAGAGGCGCGCTGCTGCGCGGATGTCCTCGGCCGGTACGCCGCAGATCAGGCCCAGCACTTCAGGGGCGTTTTCAGGCTGGCTGACGAAGGTGCTCCAGCGGGCGAAATCGACGGTTTCGCAGCGCTCGTCGATGAACGCCTGGTCGAGCAGGCCTTCGGTCACGATGACGTGGGCCAGCGCATTGAGCATGGCCACGTTAGTGCCCGGACGCAGGGCCAGGTGCAGCTCGGCGCGGGCGTGGACCGAGTCCACCAGATCAATGCGCCGAGGGTCGATGACGATCAGCCGCGCGCCTTCACGCAGACGGCGCTTGAGCTGGGAGCCGAACACCGGGTGGGCATCGCTGGGGTTGGCGCCCATGACCAGGATCACGTCGGCCTGCATGACCGAATCGAAGCTCTGGGTCCCGGCGGATTCGCCCAGGGTCTGTTTCAGGCCATAACCGGTGGGCGAGTGGCAGACGCGGGCGCAGGTGTCGACGTTGTTGTTGCCGAATGCAGTGCGCACCAGCTTCTGCACCAGATAGGTTTCTTCGTTGGTGCAGCGGCTGGAGGTGATGCCGCCGATGGAGTCGCGACCGTATTGCTGTTGCAGACGGCGAAATTCGCTGGCGGCGTAGGTGACCGCTTCATCCCAGCTGACTTCCTGCCACGGGTCGCTGATGTGCTTGCGGATCATCGGCTTGGTGATGCGGTCCGGGTGGGTGGCATAACCCCAGGCGAAGCGGCCTTTGACGCAGGAGTGGCCGTGGTTGGCGTGGCCGTTCTTGTCAGGAACCATGCGCACCAGTTGGTCGCCCTTCATCTCGGCGCGGAACGAGCAGCCCACGCCGCAATAGGCGCAGGTGGTGATCACGCTGCGCTCGGGCTGGCCCATCTGCACCACGCTCTTTTCCATCAGCGTGGCGGTGGGACAGGCCTGCACGCAGGCACCGCAGGACACGCATTCGGAGTCCAGGAAGTTGTCGCCACCGGCGGCTGAAATACGGGATTCGAAACCGCGCCCCGACACCGTCAGGGCGAAGGTGCCCTGGGTTTCCTCACAGGCGCGCACGCAGCGGTTGCAGACGATGCACTTGCTGGGGTCGTAGTCGAAGTAGGGGTTGGAGGTGTCTTTGACGTCCGCCAGATGGTTTTCACCTTCATAGCCGTACCGCACCTCGCGCAGCCCCACCTGGCCTGCGACCGTCTGCAGCTCGCAGTTGCCGTTGGCCGAGCAGGTCAGGCAGTCCAGCGGATGGTCCGAGATGTACAGCTCCATGACGTTGCGGCGCAGGGTGGCGAGTTTCGGCGTCTGAGTGTGCACGCTCATGCCTTCGCTGACCGGTGTGGTGCAGGAGGCGGGGTAGCCACGCATGCCGTCGATTTCTACCAGGCACATGCGGCACGAGCCGAACGCTTCCAGGCTATCGGTGGCGCAGAGCTTGGGAATGGTGGTGCCCATCAGCGCCGCAGCACGCATCACCGAGGTGCCTTCGGGCACAGTGATGCTGCGCCCGTCGATGTTGAGCGTGATCTGCACCTGACTTTCCCGCGCTGGCGTGCCCAGATCGATGTCGGTTTTCGGATCGAAAATAGTGATCATTGTTCGGCCTCCGAGGCTTGCAGACCGAAGTCGGCGGGGAAGTATTTGAGTGCGCTGGTGACCGGGAAGGCGCTCATGCCGCCCAACGCGCAGAGCGAGCCGTACTGCAGGGTGTCGCACAGGTCCTTGAGGACGATGGCCTGTTCCGTGCGTTTGCCCTGGTCGGGCGCGGCGAGGAGGCGGTCGATGACCTCCATGCCACGGGTCGAGCCGATGCGGCACGGCGTGCATTTGCCGCAGGATTCTTCGGCGCAGAACTGCATGGCGAAGCGCGCCATGTGGGCCATGTCCAGGGTGTCGTCGGCCACCACCACGCCACCGTGGCCGAGCATCGCGCCGATCGCGGCGAAGGCTTCGTAATCCAGCGGGGTGTCGAAATGCTCAGGCGGCACCCAGGTGCCCAGCGGGCCGCCGACCTGGGCGGCTTTCAAGGGTCGGCCACTGGCAGTGCCGCCGCCGTAGTCTTCCACCAGCTCGCGCAGGGTCAGGCCGAACGCTCGTTCCACCAGCCCGCCATGGCGAATGTTGCCGGCCAGTTGGAACGGCATGGTGCCGGTGGAGCGGCCCATGCCGTAGTCGCGGTAAAACTGCGCACCCTTGGCCAGGATGATGGGCACCGAGGCCAGGGTCAGCACGTTGTGCACCAGGGTTGGCTGGCCGAACAGGCCTTGCAATGCAGGAATCGGTGGCTTGGCGCGAACGATGCCGCGCTTGCCTTCCAGAGAGTCGAGCAGCGCGGTTTCCTCGCCGCAGATGTAGGCGCCTGCACCGACTCGCACTTCCATGTCGAACGCCAGGCCACTGCCGCCGACATCAGCGCCCAGGTAGCCGGCGGCGCGAGCGATGTCCAGCGCTTCGCGCAGGGTGGAGATGGCTTGCGGGTATTCGGAGCGTACATAGATGTAGCCGTAGCTGGCACCGACGGTAATCCCGGCGATGGCCATGCCTTCGATCAGCAGGAAGGGATCGCCTTCCATCAGCATGCGGTCGGCGAAGGTGCCGGAATCGCCTTCGTCGGCGTTGCACACGATGTATTTCTGCGCAGCCGGGGTGCCGCGTACCGTGCGCCATTTGATCCCTGCCGGAAACGCCGCACCGCCGCGTCCGCGCAGGCCCGAATCGAACACCTCTGTTGCGGTCTGTTCGCCGCCGACGGCGATGGCCCGGGTCAGGCCCTCGAAGCCGCCGTGGCTGCGGTAGTCGTCCAGCGACAACGGCTGGGTGATGCCCGCGCGGGCGAACAGCAGGCGTTGCTGGGATTTGAGATAGGGCAGCTCTTCCACCAGGCCCAGGGCCAGGGGATGGCTTGAGGGTTCACCCTGCAGGGCGTCGAGCACGCCGGGCACGTCCTCGGCGGTCAGTGGGCCGAAGCCGATGCGGCCTTGCGGGGTGTCCATTTCCAGCAGCGGTTCAAGCCAATACAGGCCCCGGGAACTGGTGTGATGCAGGTCCAGCGGCAGGTTGCGTTTGCGCGCCTCGCTGGCCAGGGCCACGGCCACCTCATCTGAGCCCACGGCGCGGGCCAGAGAATCAACAGGCAGGTAGAGATGGGTCATCATGCACCCTCCTGACACGCGTCGATCAGCGTGTTCAGACGCTCGGCGCTCAGGCGCGCATGGAGTTTGCCGTCCAGTTCCAGCGCCGGCGAGCAAGCACAGGCCCCCAGGCAATAGACGGGGCGCAGGCTGATGTTGCCGTCGGCGCTGCTGCCGTGGTCGTCCAGGTGCAGGCGTTTGCGCAATTGCGCGGCGAGCTGCTCGGCGCCACGGCTCTTGCAGGATTCGGCACGGCACAGGCGCAGGATATGGCGCGCAGGGGGCGCGGTGCGAAAGTCATGGTAGAAGCTGATGACCCCGCGCACTTCAGCGTGGCTCAGGTTGAGGGCGTGGGCTATTTCGGGGACGGTGGCATCGGGGATGTAGCCGATGCCCTCCTGAATCTCATGAAGAATGGGCAACAGCGCGCCGGGGGAGCCTTTGTGGCGCTCCAGCACGTGGTTGACCATCGGCAGATACGACATCTCATCAGGCATACAGCATTCCTCACGGTCACGGACATACCAGCGGTAGTCGGTTGTCCGAAAGTGTCGGCTGCGGCCGCGCCACGTCACGGTTTCGTGGCAATTCAGGCCGTTGGCCAGGGCACCCTTGTCGGGCATCTTGTTTGTGTCAATAAGCTAAAGGGCAGCTTGCCATGGCGATTTGGCCGATTGCGCTCCAAAGCGACCTGTTCGGTTCTCTGTACGACCACCTCTTGAGTGTAGAAGGGAACTGCCGCGAGCCGGGTGTACTGGCGAATCCTGTAACAAAATCGGCCGTTGGCGCTAAAGAGGCTCGGCTAAGGCGCCTTAAACCGGTAACCTATGCGACTGTTTTTTCGCATTCCGCCGAGGTAACACCCGTGTTCTCCCAATTCGCCCTGCACGAACGCCTGCTCAAAGCCGTGGCCGAACTCAATTTCGTCGAGCCTACGCCTGTGCAAACAGCGGCCATTCCGCTGGCGCTGGAAGGACGCGACCTGCGGGTGACGGCGCAAACCGGCAGCGGCAAGACCGCCGCATTCGTACTGCCGATGCTCAACCGCCTGATCGGCCCGGCCAAGGTGCGCGTCGACATTCGCGCCCTGATCCTGCTGCCGACCCGCGAGCTTGCGCAGCAGACCCTCAAGGAAGTCGAGCGCTTTTCCCAGTTCACTTTCATCAAGGCTGGCCTGATTACCGGCGGCGAAGACTTCAAGGTCCAGGCCGCCATGCTGCGCAAGGTCCCGGACATCCTGATCGGCACCCCCGGTCGCCTGCTGGAGCAACTGAACGCGGGCAACCTGGACCTCAAGCACGTTGAGCTGCTGGTGCTGGACGAAGCCGACCGCATGCTCGACATGGGCTTTGCCGAAGACGTCGAGCGCCTGGCCGGTGAATGCGCCAACCGCCAGCAGACCATGCTGTTCTCGGCCACCACCGGTGGCTCGGGCCTGCGCGAGATGATCGGCAAGGTGCTCAAGGATCCACAGCACTTGCAGGTCAACAACGTCAGCGAACTGGCCGAAGGCACCCGTCAGCAGATCATCACCGCTGACCACAACGTGCACAAGGAACAGGTCCTGCACTGGCTGCTGGCCAACGAGACGTACAAGAAAGCGATCATCTTCACCAACACCCGCGCCATGGCTGACCGCATCTACGGCCGTCTGGTTGCGCTGGAGTACAAAACCTTCGTGCTGCACGGCGAGAAGGACCAGAAAGACCGCAAGCTGGCGATCGACCGCCTCAAGCAGGGCGGGGTGAAGATCCTGGTGGCCACTGACGTCGCGGCCCGTGGCCTGGACGTCGAAGGCCTGGACATGGTGATCAACTTCGACATGCCGCGCACCGGCGACGATTACGTGCACCGCATCGGTCGTACCGGCCGCGCGGGGGCCGAAGGGCTGGCGATCTCGCTGATTACCCACGGCGACTGGAACTTGATGTCGAGCATCGAGCGCTACCTGAAGCAGAAGTTCGAGCGCCGCACCATCAAGGAAGTCAAAGGCACCTACACCGGGCCGAAGAAGGTCAAGGCCTCGGGCAAGGCCGTGGGCGTGAAGAAGAAAAAGACCGACGGCAAGGGTGACAAGAAGGGCGACAAGAAAAAAGCCGTCGCCAAGGGCCCGACCAAGCGCAAGACCGTGAACCGTCCGAAGGCCGAGTCGCTGGTCAGCCAAGACGGCATGGCGCCGCTGAAAAAGCGCGTGACCCGCCCGGCGGTCAGCGAGTAACTAAAACACTCTCGGCAAATGCCAGTCCCTGTGGGAGCCGGCTTGCTGGCGAATGCAGTGTGTCATCCACCTACGATGGTGACTGATGCCACTCATTTGCCAGCAAGCCGGCTCCCACCATTCAATCCGGTGCCGCGGACAGACATCGAAACTTAGCCATCCGCTTTTTTCGCCGCTTCATCCATCTCCTTCAACCGCTGATCGATCAACTGGCATTTGTCCGGCAGATCCTTGGACGCGGTTTCCAGTTGCATGTCCTTGATCTCCTGATTCAGCTCCTTGGCCTTGGCCGGGTTCTGCTGAGTCAGTTTCTCGACTTGCTGTGCCAGCTGTTCGCGCTTGGCTTGCGCCTCTTCGGGCGTGCACGCCCAGAGGGGCGTGGCGACCAGCAGCGTCAGCGCAGCGGTGATGCCTGTCAGGGTTTTCATGGTTGGCCTCTGTATCCTTTGCGGGCTTACTTCAGTGGAGGGCGCGGCAAAGGGTAAGTTTCAGGCATCTGACCGCTGGGCCAGCCGGCTGAACGGCTGTCGATGCACCCGGTCACAATCATTGAGCACCTAGCCCGATGGCCGGACGTCACGGGTTTTCATCCCTGCTCCTGGAGGTTGGATATGTCTGACAAATACGACTGGGATTTGATCGAACGTCTGCTACATGAGGTGCAAAACAGCGCCGACAAGCCGTTTGCCCCCCGCAAATACGCCGAAGAACACGCTGCCGCCAAGGCTGCCGAGGGCGAAACCACCGGTAATCTGGACGCCCTGAAAATGAATGCGGCTGATCTTGAGGCGTTGTTGTTCAAGCGTGGATTCATCGATTCGCGTCCGGAGGAAGAGGGCGGCAATGGCGAGAATTTCGTCCTCACCCCGCGCGGTGCGAGCCTGCTGGCGATGATCGACAGCAGCATCCCGGGCAACGATCACCCCCGCCAGGTGCTCGATGAGCAGGCTGATGCGCTGGATCCGGATACCTTCGACGAGGTGTCGTCCAAGGCGCAGGTGGCGTAACCCATTCCCCGCATCACCCTTCACCCGTAGCAGCCCGGCCGGGCTGCTACGGGGCGAGGTGGCTTCAGGACGTCTTGTTCGCAGTCTTCAGGCAACTGAGATTATTGAAATCCTGCCGCACATCCGCAATCTTCTCCATCAGCTTCTGACGCTGCTCCGACGAGCTTTGCGCCATCAGGTCGGCGATCAAGGAAATTGCCGCCTGCTCGGTATGGTCATAGGCGGCGCGGTATTCGGGCGTCCAGAAGGTTTCACGATCCTGCAGCAATTTGGCAATCTTCTGATCGAAATCCGGGGCCTGTCGCTGTTTGACCGCACTCACTAGCAATGACTGCCAGTGGGCGCGATTGTCGATCCACACACGGTTCTGCTCGCCCAGCGACGTCGACCACTGCATCACCCGGTCGCGTTGCGCCGGTTTGAGTTTGCCGATCCACGGGTTCAGGCGTTTTTCCATGCGTTGTGCGCGGTCGGCGACTTGTCGATTCAGTGGCTGATCCACAAATTCGGTTTCGTGCTTACGCATGTCCTTGGCAAAGGCTGCTTCCATTTCTGCCACTTGCTGGTCATTGAGCTGACGCAACAGTTCGACCGCCGACGGGGTGATTTCCCGGGAAACAGTCGCAATGGCCTGGCGGGCTTCGGCGGTGCGCGCCTTGAGCTGGGTCTGGTTGACCTGATTGCTCTGGACCATGTCTTCGAGGCGATCAAGCCAGGCCAGGTAGTCGGGAATTTGCGTGGTGCAGTGCCAGGTCAGGTGCTCCTTGAGGCGTTCGTCCAGCCAGTCCTTTTGCGTGGCGTTCATGTCCAGGTAGTCGTTCAGCGACCAGGGAATGATGAGGTCCAGATGCCGGTACGTCAGACCAATCTGGCTGCAGCCTGCCAGCAGCATCAAGCTCAGACACAACGCGATACAGGTCTTGAACAGGGTACGCATGACAGCTCCTTGCCGGTTCGTCTCCCAGTTATAGAGCAAGTGGAGCCGTGGCGGTTCAGCCCATCAGAAGAATGAGCGCACCACCTTGAGGGTCACCGTGCTTTCGCATTGGCTGTTGTGCCCGCTGTAGGCGCTGCAGTCGGCGCCGCTCAGGCTCGAGCCGCTGTACATCAGGTTCATGTCCATCCCGAGCCAGGGGCGCGAGACGTTGAACGACCAGTCGTTGTAGGTGCTGACCATCCCGCCGCCCTCAACGAGCGCCGGGGTGTCGAGCTGGTGGTTGCCGTATTGCATGCGCATGTCCAGGCCCAGCGGCACGATGCCGCCCAGGTCCAGGAACAGGGTGCTGTCCTGGCGCCCCGCGTCGGTGCTGAAGGCGGTGCCGATGCGGCTGTCGAAGATGCGAAACCCGGCGTACAGCTCGTGGCTATCGATCTGGTCGGTGTTGGGGTAGCTGTAGCGGATGACGCCCAGCTCGTAGCCCAGGGTCTTGTCGAACGGCTTCTTGAAGCCCATGTATGAATCGACTTCCAGCGTGGTGTCTGGCGTCAGCCCCGCGCTGGGCGACCATTGGCCGAAGTAGAAGCCACTGTCGTGGGTCAGGTCCAGGCCGCCATGAAACGCCGAATCGCCCGCGCTGGGCGTCACCAGTCCCTGGGCCATGGTGCGGCTGGGCGTGGTGCCGAGCTTGAGGCTGAAGTCGCCCAGATCGCGCTCCATCACCTGGGCGCTGGCGTGCGTGTGCACCAGCAGGGCACAGGCGAGCAGGGCAGTGGTCTGCCAATTGAGAGGGCGAGCATGAGGCATGCTTCACTCCTTGGAGTCACGAGGAGTGGATCGAAAGTGTCCTGTCGGCTTGCCTGGCAAAACCCAACGACCTGACAGGAACCGCGAGCTAGAGCCTCGCAAGCATACCGGCGAATGCCGCGATGTTTCGACCGCTGGTCGATTCGTCGCAGAAAATCTGAACTTCGCGATCAGTTGTTCTGGGAAATCAGCTTGTTGACCACCACCAGCGCCTGGGCAAACGATGGGTAGCCGCTTTTGGCGACATCCAGTTCGTCATATTTGACGCGGTACAGGTGAGCCTTTTCTTGATCCACCGATCCCGACAATTGCGCGAGCAGTGCGATGGAAAGCGGATATTTGCGATCTGCCGAGTCCTGCAACATGTCGTGAACTTGAGGGCCCGACGCATTGAGGCGCAGCAGCAGGACGGCCTGGTAAAACTCGGCCTCGCCGGTCTTGTCCTGGCGAGCAGCTCGGGTCAGCAAGGCATTGGCCAGTTCGTAATTCTCCTGGCGACGCTCGTTGATGATCCACTTCGCCTGGAGCATGTCGTTCTGATAAAGCAGATAGTCCGTGCGGCAACTGCTGCCGACGGCGGCGGTATCACAGCCGTGTGTCGCACAACCACCCAGGCCAAGGCACAGCAGGGCGCCGAAAAACATCCATTTTTTCATGTAGGGTTCCGCAGAGATGTCTGGTGGTCAGGGCATCGTCCAGCCTGTACGACTTGATCGGTTCGGGACGAACGCATCATGTCGAGACAGTAAAGCAGAGCTTTTTCGGAACAACAGGGCGATGGACCTGGCGCCCTGGAATCAAGGCGCCTGGATGTCGACCGCGCAGGCGGGGAAAGATTTACTTTTTACCGAGGGAGATCTGTTTCGAGGTGGTGTAGGTCTGGCCGCTCACGCCTTTGGCGATCTGCTGGATTTCGCCGCCGGATTTCAGGAAAGCTGCGATCTGTGCGTTGATCGAGTCGCTGGTTTCAACGGCAGGAGCAGGCTTGGCTTTCGACTGGGATGCTTTAACGCGCATGGCTGTAATTAACCTATAAAAAATTAATACGGCCGGCCATCTTATCTCAACGGGCGCAAAATTGCCCGGTAAATATCCCCTTGACTGACAAAGGCGGAAATTTCACGAGGCTATTCATTTCGTAGAACAATCGCCTAACTGCCTGTTTTAATTGCCGGGATGTCGATTTGTAGCCGCATAACCGGCCTCGAATTATGCACGCGCAACCTGACGAGCGGCCCGGTTTGTGCACCTTTCGGGCTATCCGTTCGCGCCAATGCCTTGATTTTCAAGGCTCGCCGATTGCCTGTAGGCAGGACCGCGAATGTGCTGCCAAACTCGGGTAGAATGCCGCCCACGTTATGAGGGTATCTGGACATGGCTTTAGTCGGGCGTTACAACAGTTTGCAAGTGGTTAAACATACAAACTTCGGTCTGTATCTTGATGGGGCGCAAGATGGCGAGATATTGCTGCCCAATCGGTATATTCCCAAGGATATTCCCAGTGAAGATGAAGACTGGCTTAACGTGTTCATCTACATGGACAGCGATGACAAATTAATCGCGACGACCGAAAAACCGAAAGTGCAAGTCGGTGAATTCGCCAGCCTCAAAGTGGTTGAAGTCAACAGCATCGGTATTTTCCTGGACTGGGGCCTGCCCAAGGATTTGCTGCTGCCTTATTCCGAAGAAAAACGCCCGCTCAAGGCCGGTGACTACTGCGTGGTGCATGTCTACCTCGACAAACACACCCGCCGCATCACTGCTACCACGCGCCTTGACCGCTATCTGGACAAGACGCCGGCCAACTACACCGCAGGCCAGGAAGTGGATCTGCTGGTGGCTGAAGAAACTGAAATGGGTTTCAAGGCCATCATCAACAACCGGCACTGGGGCCTGATTCACAAGAACGAAGTGTTCAAGTTCCTGCGTTCGGGGAAACAGGAAAAGGGCTTCATCAAGGAAGTGCGCAGCGACGGCAAGATCAGCCTGAGCCTGCAACCGGTGGGCGAACAATTGGCCAGCGGCCTGAACGCCAAGATCATCGGCAAGTTGCGTGAAAACAACGGCGTGTTGCCGGTCAGCGACAAGAGCGATCCGGCGGTCATCAGTGATTTGTTCGGCGTGAGCAAGGGCAACTTCAAGAAAGCCATTGGCGCGTTGTACAAACAGGGCCAGATCGTGATTCACGCAGACCGCATCGAGCTGGTCTGACATCGCATTTCACCAAAGGATGGCCCCATGAAACGATTGCTCGGCGCATACCTGTCCACCCTTGCAGCGTTCCTGCTGCTCGACGGGCTCTGGCTTGGGCTGCTGATGGGGCCGACCTACCGCGACTGGCTCGGGCCCTTGATGCTGGCGCAGCCGGTAATCCTGCCGGCAGTGCTGTTCTATCTGATCTACGTCGCAGGCATCGTGGTGTTCGGCGTGTTACCTGGGGTGCGGGCGTCAAGCCTCGGGCATGCGGCCCGTCACAGCGCGCTGCTGGGAGTGATGGCGTACGGGACGTACGACCTGACCAACTGGGCGACGCTCAGTGGCTGGCCTGCGCAACTGGCGCTGATCGACTGGGCCTGGGGCGCGTTTGCTTCGGGCGTGGCGGGGGCAGTCGGTTACCTTGTCACCCGCAGGGTGAAGGCCTAGCTACGTCCTGTGGGAGCGAATTCATTCGCGAGAGGGCGGCGCATCCGATGCAGCTCTTTCGGATGTACCACCGCATCGCGAATGAATTCGCTCCCACAGACGGTTGCCATTCGTTACTTCTGCACAAACCCTGCAAAACTCAAGTTCGCGCCATTGGGCCGCATGTCCTTGAGGTACGAATCCTTGTCCGCCGACAGCTCAAGGCTGACCGTGGACTTGCGCTTGCCTTCGTTGCGAATCACCACGTCTTCCTTGTGCTCGCGCAGGAACTTCGTCGTCACCTTCAGGTGAATCAACTCGTCAGTGCTCGGTGTGTGCAGCAGCAGGTGCAGCCATTCGTACTGACCCACCGCCAGGCGGCTCACTGGAAGATCGAACCACCAGATGTTGCGCTTGGGGTCCAGTACCGCGAAGTGGGTGTTGTTGGTGCCCAGCACGGCACCGCCCAGTTGCTCATTGCGGCGCGCGATGGCCTGCTGTTTGTCGAGTTTCATAATGTTCCCGGGATCTGATGTTTCGTGAACCTGACGTTGCATGATAGGCGCAGGTCGGCTCGGCCGCGCATTCTCCGGGGTTGCGGGGCAAACATAAAGGCAAAACTCACCTCGATTTGCGAAAAGCGCCGTTACATCTGCGCGCAAACCGCTCGGCAAAATAATTGAAACTCTGCGCGACATAGGCCGGTCAACCGTTGCGTCGAGGTGATGACACCTTTATAGCCAGGAGAAATACCCATGAGCAGCACCACTGATAAAGTGAAAGGCATGGCCAACGAAGCAGTCGGTAACGTCAAGCAGGGTGTAGGCAAGGCGACCGATAACGACAAACTCCGTGCAGAAGGCAAGGCGCAAGAGCTCAAGGGCGAAGCGCAACAAGCGGTTGGCAAGACCAAGGACGCCGTGAAAAAAGGCGTCGACAAGGCCTGACGGCCATCGCGCTTGCAGGGTCATGACCTCAAGCGAAAAAAGTGAGTGAACGATGACGGCCATCCCTTGATGGCCGTCATTGCATCCGCTCAAAGATGTTCTGAAACCAATCAGACATGGCAAAAGTGCTTAACTCAATGTAAAAAGCCGGCCCGTGGATGCGGGCACACGGAATTTCAGAGCGTTTGCCCGCTCGTATAGGTGAATGTGTTTCAGATACGTCTAGGTCGCGAAAGGAGACGCCATGATATTCCCGGATTTGCGCCAGTTACGTCTGACGACGGTGCTGGTCAGAACGGTCAAAGAGTTTCTCGACGACGAGATGTCGACCTACGCCTCGGCGCTGGCCTACCAGATGCTGTTCTCGCTGTTTCCCTTCCTGCTGTTCCTGATCGCCCTGATCGGGTTTCTTCACCTTCCGGATTTCTTCAGCTGGCTGCGCTTGCAGTCGGAGCTGGTGTTGCCGGCGGCTGCGCTGGATCAGGTCAACCCGGTGATCGACCAGTTGCAGCAGTCCAAGGGCGGGTTGCTGTCGATCGGTATCGTCATCGCGTTGTGGAGTGCGTCGGCGGGCGTGCGCCTGATGATGAGCGCAATGAACGCCGCCTACGATGTGGTCGAAGGGCGTCCGGTATGGAAACGCATTCCGCTGTCGGTGCTTTACACCGTGGGCTTTGCCGGGATGTTGCTGGCCGCTGCGGCGCTGATGGTCACAGGGCCTGTGGTCATGAGCTGGCTGGCGGCGCAGATCGGGATGGAAGACTTCATCGTCACCTTGTGGACCATCCTGCGCTGGCCGGTGATCATCTTGCTGTTGATGATTTCGGTGGCGACGATGTATTACCTGATGCCCGACGTGGAGCAGGAATTCCGCTTCATTTCCCCAGGTTCGGTGCTGGCGGTGGTGGTCTGGATTCTTGCATCGCTTGGCTTTGCCTATTACGTGAAGACCTTCGCCAACTATGACGCCATGTACGGCAGCATCGGGGCGATCATTGTGCTGCTGCTGTATTTCTATATTTCGGCTTCAGTGCTGTTGTTGGGCGCGGAGATGAATGCGGTGATCGAGCACATGTCCGCAGAAGGCAAGGAAAAGGGCGAGAAGGTCGCCGGTGACGGCGGCAAGAATGCCGATCCCGAGACGCAGTACGAGAAGAAACACGTTTCCGGGCTCGGGCGCGATCACAGCCATGATCACGACGATGAACAGGCTCACGATTACGAGCAGCCGATGCAGGTGCTCAAAACCGACAAGCCCTGATCGATCCTGTGGCAGGATGCGTCAGTGAACGGCGCATTCGCCCCTTCGAAAGGTTCTTCCATGATCCATGAAATTCTGAAAATGGGCGATGAGCGCCTCCTGCGCATTGCCCCGCCCGTACCCCAATCGATGTTCGGCTCCAGAGAGCTGAAGACGTTGATCGATGACATGTTCGAAACCATGCGCAGCGTCGGTGGAGTAGGGCTGGCCGCGCCGCAGATTGGCGTAGACCTGCAGCTGGTGATCTTTGGTTTCGAGCGCAGCGAGCGCTACCCGGACGCCGAAGCCGTGCCACAGACCATCCTGCTCAATCCCCTCATCACGCCGTTGGAACAGACCCTTGAAGAGGGCTGGGAAGGCTGCCTGTCGGTGCCGGGCCTGCGCGGCGTGGTCGACCGGTACGAGCACATTCGCTACGAGGGCTTCGACCCGGACGGCAAGGCGATTCAGCGTGTTGCCCGGGGCTTTCACGCGCGGGTGGTGCAGCACGAATGCGACCACCTGATCGGCCGCTTGTACCCGTCACGCATTACCGATTTCAGCCGCTTCGGGTTCACCGAAGTGCTGTTCCCGGACATGGACCCGAATGCGGATGATTGATCGTTGATCGCCGCCGGTGTGAGTACCTGATCTCAGGTTTCCGTTACGAGGAATTCCTGTGGGAGCGAGCTTGCTCGCGAAAGCGGCGCGTCAGGAGCAGATTCGCTGACTGGCACAGCGTATTCGCGAGCAAGCTCGCTCCCACAAGGGTTATGTGCATGCCGCGAGGGTTACGACAGGCTCATTTGCCCGGCTTGATAAACCGCAACGTCATGCGATCCGACTCGCCGATGGCCAGGTATCTGTCTTTGTCCACGTCGCCCTTGACCAGCGCCGGTGGCAGTGTCCAGACGCCGTCTGGATAGTCCTTGGTGTCCTTGGGGTTGGCGTTGACTTCGCTTTCGCCCGCCAGGGTAAAACCTGCGGCCTTGGCCAGGCTGATCACGTAGTCGGTGGGCAGGTAGCCGTTCTTCTCGTTGTCCTTGGCGGTGGTGCCCGGCCTTGCGCGATGGTCGACCACGCCCAGGGTGCCGCCCGGTTTGAGCACCGTGTAGAACGCCTTGAAGGTCGCCGCCTCGTTCCCCGCATCGACCCAGTTGTGCACGTTGCGGAACGTCAGCACGGTATCGGCCGAGCCCGGCTTACCGAACACGGGCGCCTTGGGCAGGTACTGGACCACCTCGACCTTGCCGTAATGCGCGGGGTCGGCTGCGTATTTCTGCTTGAGGCTGTCAGCGGATTTCTTCGCGTAGTCGCTCACGGCCGGGTCGACAATCGCCGCCACATAGTGCCCTTTATCCTTGAGCAGCGGCGCCAGCAACTCGCTGTACCAGCCGTTGCCAGGGGTGATTTCGATGACGGTCTGGTCGCTGCGCAAACCAAAGAATTGCAGCGTCTGCTCGGGATGACGGTACTGATCGCGGGCCGCGTTTTGTGGCACGCGCCAGTCACCCTTGAGCACCTGGGCGAACTGTTCGTGGCTGATGTTGGAGGTGGGGGCGGGGGTTGCGGCAGAGGCATGTGTCGCGGCGAAAAGCGCCGCCAGAGAGAAAGCCAGAAGCGTCGGTTTCATGTGCGTCCCGTTCAACTGCGTGAGGTGATGGCCGAGGCTAGCACGCGGCATCGGGCAGCGGATGGCACATTTGGTTTGGTCGAGATAACCAATTGATCTACAGGATTTTCATCGCTCGTTGCACCTAGGGGTATCAGCCAGAGCAGGAGTGGCAATGCCCAATTATCTCGACGACGCCCAGCGTGACGACATCGCTCGTCTGCGCGCGTCCTTTACCGGCCGGACCGAGTGGCCGACCTGGTTGCTGCTAATCGGCGTCTACGGCGCCTGGCCTGCCTTGCTGCTGCTCAGCCCGCGGCTGGGCCTATGGCCGACCACCTTGCTGATGATTCCTGTGCTGGTGTTGTGGATGTCGTTGCAGCACGAACTGCTCCACGGCCATCCGACGCGCTGGATATGGCTGAACAAGGCGCTGGGCTACGCGCCGTTCGCGGTCTGGTACCCGTACACGCTGTATCGCGACACCCACATGCAGCACCACCGGGATGAGGATTTGACCGTGCCGGGGCTGGATCCGGAGAGCCGCTACCTCAGTCAGTCGAGCTGGCAGCGCACAGGAGCGGTGATGCGTCTGCTGCGCTGGCTCGACAAGACCCCGCCCGGACGCCTGGTGTTCGGCGTGCCGCTGGCGTTGGGCAGTCTGATTATCGAACAGTCGGCGCGGCTGCTGCGCGGCGACGACAAGGCCTGGTTCATGTGGTCGACCCATGGCTTCTTTCTGTTGCTGATGTTCAGTTTCATCGAGCGCGTCAGCCTGATGTCTGGCTGGCATTACCTGCTGTTCATCACAGTTCCCGCGCTGGCGATTTCCATGGTTCGCTCCTACTACGAGCATCGCCCCGACGAGCACCCGCAGCAACGCACGGTCATCAACGAGGCCGGCTGGCCGTGGCGCTGGCTGTTCCTGAACCTCAACCTGCATCTGGTGCATCACGACTTGCCGGGGCTTGCCTGGTATCACATTCCTGCGGTGTATCGCGCCCGGCGTGAGCAGTGGCTGGCGCGCAGCGGTGGTTTTCTGCTGCCGGGGTATGCTGAACTGTTTCGACGCCACAGTTTCAACCCTGTGGACAGTCCCCAACATCCTCACGTCTAGAGTCGAACATGGCCCAGGGTTTCGCCGAATTATTGATGTATGTCAGCCCCGAGCGGGTGGCTAAGGCCCAGAGTCGCTGGTTGTCGCGCGTGCTTGAGATTCTTGGGCATGAGCAACTGGATGCTGCTGGCCTGGATCTTCACGGGCTGTGGCGCTCGCCGCAATTGCTGCTGACCCAGACCTGCGGCTATCCGTTGATGACGGCACTGCGCGGGCTGGTGCAGGTGGTGGGGCGGCCGGTGTATGAGCTGCCCCATGCCCGCGAGGGTTTGCATTGCAGCCTGCTGGTCGCCCGCGCCGATGACTCGCGCAGGCAACTGGCGGATTTTCGCGGCAGTCGGGGCCTTATCAATTCGCCAGATTCCAACTCGGGGATGAATCTGCTGCGCCATGCCGTGGCGCCGTTGCAGAAGAACGGCCGGTTTTTCGAAACACTGTCGGTCACCGGCGGGCATCGCAACAGCCTGGCCGCGATCAAGCAAGGGCGGGGCGATCTGGCGGCCATCGACAGCGTGACCTTTGATTATCTGGCCCGGGATGCCAGCGAGGAGGTCGCGGGGCTGAAGGTGATTGGCCGCACGGCGGCGGGGCCCTGCCTGCCGTATATAACCCGGCTGGGCGCGGATGGCGAAGGGATTCGCCGGGCAATGAACCAGGCGCTCAGGGATTTGCCTGGGGTGGCAGCGGTGTTGGCAATCAGCGAAGTGCTGCCGGCGAGTGAGACCGATTATCAGGTGCTTCTGGACTATCAGCGTGAAGCGCTCGATCTGGGGTTCGATCTACCGTAGCAGCACGGCTTACCGGCGGGGGCGGTGGGTCAGTTACAGATGGATCGCCTGACACGACGCTCCCGCCGGCAAGCCGTGCTGCTACGGGGTGGGCGTTTAATATTCAAATTGGATCTATAAGCAGTATTTTTAGGTATTTTTAGCGCATAAGAATCCCTTGCTAGGATGGCGTCACCGGAACACCGGACCGAACCATCATTCATGCCAGGGGAAGTCCCATGTCCGGCGCCGAGTCCGCCCATCGCCACACGCTTGGCGAGTTGTTCCAGTCGCATTACCGCTGGTTGTGCGAGCGTCTGAGGCGTCTCGACGGCCACGACAGCGCAGAAGACATAGCCAGCGAAACCTTCGCCCAATTGCTGGCCTCGCCCAGCGTGGTGCCGATCCGCGAGCCTCGTGCGTTGCTGATTACCATTGCCCGGCGCCTGGTCTGGCAGCGTTGGCGGCGGCGTGATCTGGAGCGCGACTTCCTGCAAGGCCTGGCAGTAGATGAAGTGCAGCCAGGTGATTCTCCGGAAGAACTCGCCGCCACCCTGCAAGGCCTGGCCCTGATCGAGCGCCGCCTCAATCGCCTGCCCGCCAAGGTCAGAACCACCTTCATGCTCGCCCGCAGCGATGGCCTGACCTACCCCGAAATCGCCCGGCATCTGGGGATTTCCATGCGTTCGGTCAGCAGCTACATGCACAAAGCTGAAACCTGTTGCCTGCGCGCGGGTCTGGAATGAAACGGGTGCTGTGCTAAACCCAACGCAACCCTTCCCTTATCAAGAGCCTCATCGCGAGAGAAAACAATGACATCGATCAAACAATGGCTGGGCGGCTCGCTGCTGGCGCTCTCTGTGCTGGCGCATTCGGCGTATGGGGCGGACAAGGCCGCGCCGATCCACTTCGGTGACATCACGTGGGAAAGCGGCAGCCTGATTACCGAAATCCTGCGCACCATTGTCGAGAAGGGCTACGGCTACCCGACCGACAAACTGCCGGGCAGTACCGTAAGCCTTGAGGCCGCCCTGGCCAAGAACGACATTCAGGTGATCGGCGAAGAGTGGGCCGGGCGCAGCCCCGCGTGGGTCAAGGCCGAGGCCGAAGGCAAGGTGCACGGCCTGGGCGACATCGTCAAAGGCGCGACCGAAGGCTGGTGGGTGCCCGAATACGTCATCAAGGGCGACCCTGAGCGCGGCATCAAACCCCTGGCGCCGGAGCTCAAATCGGTGGCGGATCTGCCGCGCTACAAGGACGTGTTCAAAGACCCTGAATCCCCCGACAAGGGGCGCTTCCTCAACAGCCCCACCGGCTGGACCTCGGAAATCGTCAACACTCAGAAGCTCAAGGCCTACAAGCTCAACGACAGCTACGTGAACTTCCGCACTGGCTCCGGCGCCGCGCTGGACGCCGAGGTGGCCGCGTCGATCCGTCGTGGCAAGCCGGTGCTGTTCTACTACTGGTCACCAACGCCGCTGCTGGGCCGCTTCAAGCTGATCAAGCTCGAAGAGCCGCCGTTCAACGAGGCTGCGTGGAAGACCCTGTCCGATGCCAATAACCCTAACCCTATCGGCTCAAGCTCCCTGGCGGCGCACCTGGCTATCGGTGTATCCGAACCTTTCGCCAAGCAGTACCCGGACCTGGTGACCTTCTTCAAGAAAGTCGACCTGCCCATCGATGAGCTCAACAAGACCCTGGGTCAGATGAGCGAGAAACGCCTGGAACCGGACGCCGTGGCCAAGACGTTCATCAAGGATCACCCTGAGATCTGGACGAAGTGGGTGCCTGAAGACGTCGCGAAGAAGGTCACCACTAGCCTGTGAGGCTTGTGGGAGCCGGCTTGCTGGCGAAAGCGCTGTGTCATTCAAAGCACTGGTGCCTGACACACCGTCTTCGCCAGCAAGCCGGCTCCCACATGTTGAGATCGGGGCACCCAGATATATCGGTAAATACTCACTGGCGACACACCCCGGTGTGCGCCATGCTCATGGGTGGTCATCGATCCACCCGTGAGACCCGCCATCATGAACACTCCACAATCCCCCCTCGATACCCCACGCCTGATCCTGCGCGAACTCACTCCCGACGACACACCGGCACTGGCGAAGATTCTGGGCGACGCCCAGGTCATGCGCCATTCGGTGGGCGGCGTGATGAGCGAACAGGCCACCGGCGAGTTCATCGACTGGTGTCGCCAGTCCTATCGCGTCCACGGCTTTGGTCCGTGGGCCGTGCAGGACAAATCCTCCTCAACCTTGGCCGGATTCTGCGGTCTGAATGCCGAGCGCGTGGATGACGCCGATGAAATCGAGATCGGCTACCGCCTTGCGCCAGGGTTCTGGGGCAAGGGGCTGGGTACGGAGGCGGCGCGTCGGGCGCTGAACCACGGTTTTGACAAGCTCAGGATCGACTCGCTGATCGCCATCGTCGAGCCGGCGAACGTCGCCTCGGTCAAGGTCATCCAGAAGCTTGGCTTCAGCGGCTTCATCCACAGCCAGTATCACCGCCATGGCGTGCGGATCTATCGCATGAACGCCCGGCAATGGTCGTCGCGACCCACTCGGGAGGAGTGACTGGAAAACCGGTGTTCAGCTGCTAGCGTCACCGTGCAGTCAATGCGTTGATCACATCGATAAAAGTCGCCGGGGAGAGGACATGGGATATAGCAGATCGACTGCGTTGACGACTGTTCATGGGCTGCTGTTGGGGGCGTTGCTCAATGTGCCGGGCGTGGCGCTGGCGGCCGAGGCGGCGCCCCTGCCGCCCAGTGCGCTGGCGTTCGTCCAGGACCGGCATCTGGGGGAAAGCCTGGGCTGGCTAGGGTACCAGGTGGCCTCGCGTACGCCGACTTTCGCCACCATTGTCGAAACCGTCGGGCGCACCAAGGCCCAGGAGATCGTCCAGGACGAATTGCAGTACCTGCAGCCGCAATACCAGCAGGAATGGGACCGCAACCTGGCAGCCGCCTACGCGGCGTCTTTCACCCCTGAAGAGCTCACGGCGCTGGATGTGGGGGATCCGCCGCCGGACATCGCCAAGAAATTTCGCGACAAACAGCGCGACGTGGGGATGGACATGAAGGCCCGTTCCAGCAAGCTGCTTGAAGTCTATGTGTCCACGTCACTGGACAACGCGTTGAAAAAAGCCAAGCCTTAGCATTCGTTTTCAATTAGGGGGAAATCATGGACCCATTCATGCAGGCGGCCATCGAAGAAGCGCAAAAGGGCCTGGCCGAGGGCGGCATTCCGATCGGCTCGGTGATCGTGCACGACGGCAAGATCATCGGCCGTGGCCACAACCGCAGGGTTCAGGAAGGCAGCGCGATCAAGCACGGCGAGATGGACGCCTTCGAGAACGCTGGACGCCAGCCGGCCCGTGTCTACCGGGAGGCGACGCTGTACACCACGCTGTCACCCTGCGCGATGTGCAGCGGGGCGATCCTGCTGTACGGCATTCGCAAGGTGATTGTCGGCGAAAACCAGACGTTCATGGGCGAGGAGGAATTGCTGCGCGGTCGCGGCGTGCAGGTGGACGTGGTGCACAACCCGACCTGCATTGGCCTGATGAAGCAGTTCATCGCCGACAAGCCCGAGTTGTGGAATGAGGATATTGGCGAGTAACACTCTGCTCCCGTAGCAGTCCGGCTTGCCGGCGTCGGCGCCCTTGAAATCGCTGTCGCCGGCAAGCCGGACTGCTACGGGGTGTGGGCTATTCCAATTGCAACGTCGAACTGAACTGGCTGATCGCATCCACCACATGCCGTGAGCCCTGCTGAATCTCCAGGATCACCTCGCCCGCTTCATTGGCCAGCTCGACCCCGGTGCCGGTGCGGCTCAGGCTCGACTGCATGCTCGACACCGCGCTTCTGGCCAGCTCGTTGTTCTGGCGCACCACGTCGACGATTTCCACCGTCGCCTTGCTGGTGCGCGCCGCAAGCCCTCGCACCTCATCGGCCACCACCGCAAACCCGCGTCCGTGCTCACCTGCGCGGGCCGCTTCGATGGCGGCGTTGAGCGCCAGCAGGTTGGTCTGGTCGGCGATGCCGCGAATCGTCTGGACGATAGTGGCGATGATTTCCGACTGTTTGTTCACCGCGTCGATGCTGCGCGCGGCCTCGTTCAGGTCGCAGGAAATCTGCTCGATCACCTCGACCGTCTGCTGCACCACGTTCGAGCCCTTCTGTGCACAGGCGTCGGTGCGCACCGAGGTGTCGTGGGCGGTGGTGGCGGCGCTGCGCTGGATGGTGACCTGGTCGGTTATATCGCTGGCGAACTTCACCACCTTGTACAGCCGGCCCTTGGCGTCGAACAGCGGGTTGTAGGTGGCCTCCAGATACACCGGCTGACCGTGCTTGTTCACCCGCTCGAAACGATGGGAATGGTACTCGCCGCGATTGAGCGACGCCCAGAACGCCTTGTACTGAGGGGATTCCACTTCGGCGCGGGTGCAGAACAGGCTGTGGTGCTGGCCAACCACCTCGCCCAGCGAGTAGTGCATGGTGGTCAGGAAATTGTCGTTGGCGGTAATCACACGCCCGTCCGGCGAGAACTCGATCACCGCCATGGAGCGGCCGATCGCGTTAATCATGCTCTGGTTTTCATGGTCCTTGTAGGCCCGCGCCGTGATGTCGGACGCTACCTTGATCACGCTCTGCACATTGCCGTCGTTGTCGTACACCGGCATGTAGCTGGCTTCCAGCCAGATCTCACGGCCGGACTTGTCCAGGCGCATAAAGGTGCCGCACAGCGGTTCGCCCCGGGCCAGGTCGCGCCATAATTTGCCGTACGCGTCGCTGTCGCAGAAGGCCTTTTCACAGAAGATGCGGTGGTGTTTGCCCACCAGCTCCCCAGGCTCGTAACCCATGGTCCGGCAGAAGTTTTCGTTGGCGTCGAGGATGATGCCCTCGGGCGTGAACTCGATCATCGCCATGGAATGGCCAATCGCGGCAAGCTTTGCCTTGGACTGGCACAGTGCGGCGGTGGATACCTGCAACTCGGCTTCTACGGCCTTGCGGTGTGAATTGAACATCTGCCACCTACCTCGATAATGACAAAACGGCGGCCTGAATGACCGTCTTCCTTGATGGGCTACACGGGAATCGACACCGGATATGCCGGCTTGAGTCATGGCGGGATGACATCAGTAACCAGGGAGCATTGCAGCAGACGGCTGAAAGCCGCGGGCCAGAGCGTCAGGTGGGGGATTTGACAAAGGGATGCCGACCGTCTGATCGCGGTCGAAGCGATCAGTGGTTGTCGAGCGGGGGAGAATTTTGCCGGATGCGACGGACAATCCATATGCGCGACCCACTTCCTGTGCCGGAAACCGCTGCAACCCTTGCCAGGCCGTTCATGGGGTGGTCAGCGGCGGTTGCTCGAAGCATAGACAAGGGCTCGGCGGATGCAATCCGGATGGTGGCATTTTCGTATCTGATTGCGTGGACGTTCGCATTACTCGCGCGATCAGTGTTGCAGGTGCGCGGCCCCGAACAATTGCACTTGCTGCAGAGCGCCTTCATGTTCGATCAGGCGCACCGGCGCCGTGCCACCGGGCATCACCACCTCGACCATCCCGGCACTGACCCAGCCTGCCAGCCAGGCGGCCGAAGCCACGGCGCTGGCGCTGGTGCCGGAAGAGGCCGTCGGGCCTTCGCCACGCTCGAACACCCGCGCCATGATGCGGTTTTCACCTGCCTTTGCCGCCCATTGCAGGTTAACGCCAGCAGGGCACGGATCTCCCTTGCCAAACTCGCCCTCAGCGAAGGCAATCCGCGTGAGCGCCGGGTTGAGCGGCACTTCGTGAAGTTGTTCGAAACCGGGCAGGGCCTCGATATTCGGCACCAAGGTCACGCAGTGAGGATTGCCGACGCGCACGAACACGCTGGCGTGCCAGTCGGGGTGCAACTCGGCCAGGCGCTCGACGCGGCTGACCCGCACCTCCTCAAGCAACGCCCCACGCACGCCGGTCCCCTTGGCGCCAACCGCGCCAGGGCCGAAACCCGGGGTGCCGATGTCCAGCCAGAAGCCGGTCACGCCATCGATCTCGGCGGGAACCACCTCGGTGGGCACGGGGCTTTCGCTGTCGTGGTTGTCGTGATGCACGCGCAGGGTGAAGCCTTTGTCGCCCGGCGCGCGACCTGTGTCGCTCAGGGATTGGGCAAAGATGGTCAGGCCATTGCCGCTGCGCTCGGCCAGGGTGCCGTCGGTGTTGACGATCAGCACGTCGAAGGGCGCCGCATCCTGGAACGGCCCGACCAGCAGGCCGTCCGAACGGTGGGACTTGCTGCCGGCCGGACGCTGGCCTTCGGGCCAGTCACAGATGGCGCTGACCGCATGGGCGCTCCAGCTGTGCCGGGTCAGCGCCGCCTGGGCGGCAGAATCAGGAAGGTCAACGCCCAGCGCACGCAGCGCCTGGGGGGAAATCACGGCGTAGATGTTGCCGCGTGCATCGTAGAAAAGGGCCATGGCAGGTCCGCAGGCAGAATCGGGAGCTGCATTAAATCACTCAGCCGGACACTGATTCATCTGTGGGAGCGAATTCATTCGCGAGAGGCCGTTGCAGGCGATGCTTCTTCATCGGCCATGCGATGGATTCGCGAATGAATTCGCTCCCACAGTGGTCTTCTGTAGAGGCTTCGCCTCACACCACCAGCGTGCCCCAGGCCGACAGCAGCAACAGGATCGCCATCGCCTGGTTGAAACGCTGCATGCTGCGGGCCGTACGAAAGACTTTTCCCGCGCTCACGCCCAGGCAGGCCCAGGCACTCATGCAGGGAATCGCCACCAGGAAGAACACCAGCGACAGCCACGCCACCCGCGCCAGCCGGTCGCTTTCGTGGCCGGCGAAGACGCTGACCACCGCCAGCGCCATCATCCAGGTCTTGGGGTTGACCAGTTGCAGCGTGGCCGCGCCCCACAGCCCGAGCTTCGGCCCACCGGTTTCGGCAGCCGGGTCGATGGCCTGCGCAGGCGCGCTGAAAATCTGCCACGCCAGCCACGTCAGCCAGCCGATACCGGCCCACGCCATCACGGTCTGGACCTGCATGTGCCGCGCCAGCGCATCGCCCAGCCCGGTGCCCACCAGTAGCACCAGCAAGGCTGCGCCAGCACAGGCGCCGATGACGATGGGGGCAGTGCGCAGCAGGCCGTAGCGCGAGCTGTTGGTCAGCACCAGAATATTGGTCGGCCCAGGGGTGATGGAGGCGACGAAGGCGAACAGCAGAAACGGCAGGAAGCTTTGCAGGGTTTGCATGGGAAGACTCGGCAGCAGTGGATCATGGGGCGATGATCGCTGCGAGGGCGGGGTCAGTCTGGAAGATTTGAGCAGCGGCGGCGGTAGTCCGCAGGCGTCATCCGGTAGGCACGCTGGAACCAGCGGCCCAGGTGGCTCTGGTCAGCGAAACCCAGCGTCGCGGCCACGTTCACTGGCAGTTCGCCGCGGGCCAGCAGGTGGCGGGCACGGGTCAGGCGCAGTTGAATCAGGTAAGCGTGGGGCGCCAGCCCGAATGCGCTCTTGAAGGCGCGGCTCAGGCGAAAACGGTCAACGCCGGTCACCTGCGCCAGGTCGTCCAGGCCGATGTCCTGATGCAAGTGGCTGTGCAGAAAGTCCCGTGCCCGTTGCGCCACCAGCGGCAGGCGAGGGTCGGGGTTGATGCGCGCGCGCCAGTGCAAGTGACCGGTCAGACTGGCCAGCAAGTTGTCCAGCGCAGTCTGGCGCACGATGCGCAACTCGTTACTGTGCATGGCCTCGAAGGCGCTGGCCGTGGCAATCGCCAGGCGCGGGTCATCGGCCAGGGTCGCGGCGAAACTCAATTGCGCGTTGTCCGGCGCCTCCTCGAACTGCGCTCGCAATTCGCGCTCCAGCCAATGCGGGTCCAGGTACAGGGTGCGGTAGGTGAAGCCGTCCACCTCCGGAGCGTTGCCGTCGTGGATTTCTCCAGGTTCCAGCAGGAAGACATGGCCGGGCGTGCTGTTGTACTGCTGGCGCCGGCAGTTGAACTGCTGCACTCCTTGCTCGGTGATGCCCACCAGGTAACTGTCGTGCCAGTGCGGATCGTACGCATGCCCCTCGAAATGCGCGCGCATGGTCTCGATGCCGGACGTGGCGTCCTGCTTGAGATCGATCCAGCTGCGTTCGGGCATGGAAGTTCCTTTCAAGGTTTGAGACCGCTGTCGCCGGCAAGCGGATCGCCGCCCGGCCGTACTGCTACGGGTGGCGTGGTGTACGCGCATCCTGTGATCGAAGGTACTCGCGTAGCAGTCCGGCTTGCCGGCGACAGCGCCAGGCCGGCCAACACCTGCATCGCGGACCATCACCATCTAGCTTATCGGCACCATGACTTGAGGTCTGGAACATTTGTGCAGCCGCCGACCAGATGCAAGCCAGACTATTCTTGTTACAAACCTAGCCCCCGTTCGCATTGCTCCGTCAAACGCCAGGGGCGAACCTACGCCTTCGATCGCCATCAAACACCGCATGTGTCACCCAATCGACAGCAGGTAAATGATGAACAGTTTTCTGCGAGGCTTCGCGATCTTCCTGCTCGGCGGCTTTCTGAGCGTCGGGCTGTTGAGCATCGGTCTGGTCCAGGCCGGTGAGCACGCGCCGTTCCAACTGGCCGCAAGCTCCAACAACCAGCCCGACAACGGCGCCATACGCCGCGCCAACCCGAACAGCCGGCAAGGCACCGAATCTATCTCGCCGACCATGCGCGGTCCGAACCTTGGTCCCACTCAGACGCGCCCTCCAACCCTTGAGAACGGTGGCATTCGCAACGGCTATCCCACCCGGGAGCAATCTCCCAGGCCCTCGAACGGCGGGGCCCAGCGGCCCTCCAACTGAATCGGCAACACCCTTTTTTCGACAGCCAGAGTCAATTTCCAGCCAAAAGGAATCGCCTATGTTGCGTAAGAACATTTTCCCAGGGACCCTGCTTGCCAGCGTTTGCGCATCGGCCTTGCTGAGCCTTTCGCTCAACGCCGCTGCCGCCACCTATCAAAGCGAGGAAGGCACGCTGACCGTCGATGAGGTGGTCGGCGGGCTGCAACACCCTTGGGCCGTGGCCTTTCTACCGGGTAACAAAGGCATGCTGGTGACCGAGCGCACGGGCAACCTGCGGCGGGTGACGCCGGAGGGCAAGCTTTCCGCGCCGATCTCTGGCGTACCCAAGGTCTGGGTGCAGGGGCAGGGCGGGTTGCTGGATGTCGAACTGTCGCCGGATTTTGCCAAGGACCGCATGGTCTACCTGACCTATGCCGAGGCGGCCAGCGATGGCAAGACCGGCGGCACGGCGGCCGGGCGCGGGCGCCTTTCGGATGACATGACCAAGCTCGAAGGCTTCACCCGCATCTTCCAGCAACAACCCAAACTCTCGGTGGGCAACCACTTCGGCTCGCGCATCGTCTTCGACCGTGACGGCTACCTGTTCATCGCCCTGGGCGAAAACAACAACCGGCCCACGTCCCAGGATCTGGACAAACTGCAGGGCAAGGTCGTGCGTCTTTATCCCGATGGCTCGGTGCCCAAGGACAACCCCTTCGTCGGCCAGAAAAACGTGCGCCCGGAAATCTGGAGCTACGGCCACCGCAACCAGCAAGGCGCCGCGCTCAACCCCTGGACCGGCACCCTGTGGACCAACGAACACGGCCCCATGGGCGGCGATGAAATCAATATCGTCGAACGCGGTGGCAACTACGGCTGGCCCATTTCCACCTTCGGCATCGACTACAACGGCCAGCCGATTCCCGAATCCAAAGGCAAGATTGTCGAAGGCGTGAAAAACCCCTTCCATGTGTGGGAGAAATCCCCGGCCATCAGCGGCATGGCCTTCTACAACTCGGACACCTTCAAACAGTGGGACCACAACGTGTTCATCGGCGCACTGGCCGCCGAGGTGCTGATCCGCCTGGAGCTCAAGGACGACAAGGTGGTGCACGAAGAGCGCCTGCTGGGCGAGCTCAAGGCCCGCATTCGCGACGTGCGTCAGGGGCCGGATGGCTATTTGTACGTGCTGACCGACGATGACAGCGGCAAGCTGTTGAAGGTCGGGTTGGCGAAGTAGCATCCAGGCCCGAATTATGTCAGTCGGCGCACGCCTGCGCCGACGCTGGCACATCGAACACCCGGTCAAACCCCCACTGGAACACCAGCGCGTAGAAAAAGAAGAACACAAACAGCCCAAGGTCGGTCACCAGTGCGGCCCACCAAGAAATGTCCAGCCACCAGGCCACGAGTGGCACCAGCAGCACCACCAGTCCACCTTCGAATCCGAACGAGTGCAGCAAGCGTCTCGAGAGGGTGCGGGTGCGGCTGTCCTGCCGGGCTTCCCATAATTCGAAGACGTAGTTGTAAAGCACATTCCAGATCAGCGCGCTGGCCGAAAGCATCACCGACAGGGCACCGGCGTGGGCCAGCCCGTCGTCGTAGATGAAGGAAATGGCCGGCGACAGCACCGCAATCGCGATGGCTTCGTACAGCACCGCCTGGACCAGCTTTCGGGTGGGGCCTTGCATGGTGAACTCCTGATGGGTGGAGGCTTGCATGTCGGCCACCCTACCGATCGGTCCGGCATCCGAAAAATGAGATAAATTGAACCCGCTTCAATTCATTTCATGCAGGGAGCTTTTTGTGTTTTCCAACCTTCCGCTCAACGCGCTGCGCACCTTCGAGGCGGCCGCGCGGCTGGGCAGTTTCAAGGCGGCGGCCGAGGAGCTGTCAGTCACGCCGGCGGCGATTTCCCATCAGGTCAAAACCCTTGAGGCGTGGCTCGGCGCGATGCTGTTCGAGCGTTCCGGTCAGGGCGTTGCGTTGACGGAGGAGGGCGAGCAGCTGTACCGCCAGACCCACCGCGCGCTGCTGGAAATCAGCCGCAGTCTGGAAAGCTTCTGCCCGGAAACCGCCTCGCAGACCCTGACGATATCGACCACGCCGGGCCTCGCAGCGCTGTGGCTGATCCCGCGGTTGAGCCGCTTTTATCGGGCGTTTCCACAGTTCAATGTGCGGATCGACACCCGTAATGAACTGGTGGACCTGCTGCGTGATTCCAGCATCGACCTGGCGATTCGTGCGGTCAGCCGCGACGACCCGAACCTCTATCGCAGGGAGTTGATGAGCGAGCGATTTGCTGTCTATGCCGCGCCTGACCTACTGGCCTCGCTCAACGACGCCGAGGTCGAGTTGATCGACTTGCGCTGGCAGATTCCCGGGGCTTACGGGGTGAACTGGCAAAGCTGGTGCGCGGCGGCCGGCTGCGAGCAATGGCTTGCGGCGGCGCGAATGCGTGAGTTCGACGACGAACACTACGCCCTGAGCGCGGCAGTCGCCGGGCATGGGCTGGTGCTGGCGAGCAACGTGCTGGTCGCGGACAGCTTGCAGCGTGGCGAGCTGGTGGGGTATCGACCTGACATCAGCCTGCCAGGCCCGCGTTACATCGCCGTATGCGTGCCGGGGCGCGAGCGGGATCCGCAGGTGAAGGCGTTCCTGGTGTGGCTGAGCGAGGAGGCGGCGGCCACACCGCTAAACCCCTGACACCCAGCTCACTCCTACAGGTTAAGTGCTATTCAGGGCTTGCGCGGCAGCAGGCTCGGCACCGCGTGCATCAGCGCGTTGATTGCAAACCCGATGAACATCACCCCGCACAGCCGTGTAATCGTCAATTCATGCCGTTGATACACCGCACGGACATGGCGGGCGCCGACCACGCCGACGATAATCCCGTACGCCACGATCCCGCCCAGGGTGCTGATCAGGATCAGCAACGGCAGCATCGACCAGTTGAGCAGGTCGGCGCGGCTGGAGAGCAGGGCGGTGAAGGTCGCCACGGCCACCGGATACGCCTTGGGGTTGGTCAGGCCAAACATGATCCCGTGCCAGAACGGATGCCGCGACGGCGCCTTTTCCTCAGTATCGCTGCTGCGCTTGGCGCGAATGGCACGCCAGCCAAGCCAGAACAGAAACAGCCCGCTGATGATCCCCAACACATCGAATGCCGTGGTGCCGATCACTCGCGCACCGATGATGGCGGCCAGCGCCGTGCTGCACCAGATCACATCCCCCAGCAGGTGCCCGCAGAGAAACGCAGCGCCCGCGCGTCGCCCTCTGGACGCCCCGATGCCGAACACCGCCAGCACGCCGGGCCCCGGCGAGATGGCGTAGATGAAACCAGAAGCGAGTACGGCAAGCAGCAGCGACGGGGTCATGGCAGGCGTTCCTGATGGCGGACATGCGAGGTCAATTCCCGAGTGTAGATGAGGGGATGACTCATTTTCGAGATCTTTCATACGGTTATAAAGGTTGTATCGCAGTTGTAAAAAGTCGGTGCAGAACGTAAAACATGCGCCCACAAAAAGCCGCCGGAGCTGCACCCACGATGACCACCCCACACCGACCTGCCGCAGGCTTCACGCGCCGCTTGCTGCCCTTGAGCATGGCCTTCGCCTCGCCGTGGCTCGCCGCTCAAGAGGCCGAGCCGTTGACCCTGGATGCGGTCAAGGTGTCGGGCGAACAGGCGTCGGTCTATCAGGCCGAGAGTGCCTCGGTGGGTGGTTTCAGCCCGGCGCCGTTGCTTGATACGCCGGCGTCGATTTCGGTGTTCACCGAGCAGCGCTTGAAGGATCAGCAGGCGAAATTGCTGAGCGAAGTGCTGCGCAACGACGCCTCGGTGGGCGACAGCTATGCGCCGATTGGCTACTACGAAAACTTCGTGGTGCGCGGGTTCTCGCTCAATGCCGCCAACAGTTACCGGATCAACGGCCGCAGCATCACCGGCGAGCAGAACGTGGCGCTGGAAAACAAGGAGCAGGTCGAGCTGCTCAAGGGGTTGTCCGGCCTTTCCAGCGGGGTGTCGGAGCCTGCGGGCGTGGTCAACTACCAGACCAAACGCCCGGCCGATGTGCGCTCGGTGACGGTGTCCAGCAACGAGCACGGCGAGCGCTACCTGGCCACCGACGTAGGCGGCTGGTTCGGCAGCGAGGAACAGTTCGGCCTGCGCGCCAACGTCGCCCATGAGGACATCCGCTCCTACGTTGAGCACGCCGACGGCAAGCGCGATTTCGCCTCCCTGGCCTTCGACTGGAACATCAACGAGCAATCGACCCTGCAACTGGACGCCGAATACCAGACCCGTGAACAGCGCTCGGTCCCGGGCTATCAACTGCTGGGCGGCAGCGAACTGCCCCACGATGCCTCGCCGCGCAAACTGCTGGGCTACCAGAGCTGGTCCAACCCGGTGGGCATCGACTCGCTGAATCTGAACGGCCGCTATGAGTACCACTTCAGCGATGCCTGGAAAGCCAGCCTCAGCGCCTCGCGCAGCCGCGTGGTGATCGATGACTACAGCGCATTCGCCTACGGCTGCTATTTCCAGGACAACTGCCCGACGACTCCCATCACCGGGCATTTCACTCCTGACGGCGGCTACGACATCTACGACTTCCGCAGCCCCGACGACACCCGCCGCAACGACGAAATCGAAGCGTCCATGACGGGGTTGTTCAACACCGGCTGGCTCAAGCATGAGCTGACGTTCGGCACCAGCGCGTTCCGTCGCACGGTGGATACGCGGCCCTATTTCAGTGAGTTTGTCGGCACCGGAAATATCCATGAAACGCCGCCAGCCTTCGCCCCTTCGGACTTGCCGGTAGGCCATACCGAGCGGCGTCTGGACAGCCGCCAGTATGGACTGTTCGCCACCGACCGGATCAGTTTCAACGAGCATTGGCAGACAGTCGTGGGTGGCCGTCAGGTGCGTCTCGATGAAAAGGCCTACAACGAAGACGGTAGCGACAATCGCCACACCCAGCGCTCGATCTTCCTGCCTCAGGCTGCGCTGATCTATAAGCCGGTGGACAATATTTCGCTCTACACCAGCTACAGCAAAGGCCTGTCGCTGGGCGGCACGGCGTCGGTGTTCGACACCAATATCGGTGAAATCCTCGCGCCGACGATCTCACGTCAACTGGAGGCCGGGGTCAAGTACGACTGGCAGCGCATGAGTTTCACTGCGGCGCTGTTCCAGACCCGCCAGGCTTATCAGTATTCCAAGCCCAACGAAGACGGCAGCCTGACCTTCGTGCAGCAGGGCGAGCAGAAAAACACCGGGCTTGAGTTGAGCGCCAGCGGCTGGCTGACCTCGCAATTGCAGGTGTCGGCCAGCGTCGCCGCCATCCGCGCGCGGGTGGAAGGCAGTGGCACCGCGGCGTATGAGGATCATCAGGCGATCAACGTGCCCAAGTACCGGGCCAGCCTGTCGGCGGACTACAGCCTGCCGATCCCGGGCCTCGCGCTGCTGGGCGGCGTGCAGTACAGCTCAAGCAAATACGCCAACCGCGAGGGTTCGGTGAAGGTTGACGACTACGCCGTATTCAACGCCGGAAGCCGCTACAGCACCAAACTCGATGGCTACGACACGGTGTTCCGGTTGACCGTCGACAACCTGTTCGACAAACGCTACTGGCGCGACGCAGGCGAATACCTGGGCGACGACTACCTGTTCCTCGGCGCACCCCGTACCGCAAGGCTTTCAGCGACTGTGAGTTTTTGACCCCTAGTCGCAAAAATCCCCCGTAGCAGTCCGGCTTGCCGGCGACATCGATCTTGCGGGCGCCGTCGCCGGCAAGCCGGACTGCTACGGGTTGGAGGGTGCACGTAATGGGTAATCGTCGCGTCATCAACCCTTCCCACCGCCCCATCCAGAAAGCATCATTTCCAGACGCTTGAAGACTGTGCAGGGACAGGCCGTCCCTGGTGTTCTTTCTGATGGAGCAGCAAGATGATCGAACTCAAACCCGCGCAAGTATCGGACATCCCCCTGTTATGGTCCTTGCGCACCCGCGCCGTGCGGCAGGTTTGCGCCAGTCATTATTCCCCCGAGCAGATTGAGGTCTGGAGCGATTCGCCGCCCCCTGAATCCTACCTGCGCCTGCTCGCCACCGGCTGCGGCCTGGTGGCGCAAGAGGACGACCAGTTGCTCGGCTACGGAATCCTTGACCGGCAAAGCGGAGAAGTCATGGCGTTGTTCGTGGAGCCCGGTCAGCTAGGGCGGGGTATCGGCAAGCGCCTGATGCAAGGGCTGGAAGCGATCGCCGAAGAGGAGCGCTTCACCCGGCTCTACCTCTATTCCTCCCTCAACGCCGCCGACTTCTACCGCGCCATGGGCTTCATCGCCGTGCGCGACGAGCCCTACCGCCACCCCAGCGGCATTACCTTGCGCAGTTTGTATATGGAGCGGGTGATGCCTGTGGAAATGGTTCATTGACCGATGAACCGCTGTCGCCGGCAAGCCGGACTGCTACGGATCTATCCATATCGCGTCCCACAATGAATATTGCCGAATGCTGCTAACCAATCCTGCCCTCACGGGATTCATCACGATGTAACGGGCATGGCTCCTCAGATCGTCCTCCTTGCGCAAGGCATGTTCATAAAATCCCTTCTGCCAAAATCGCCCGTGATGCCCCATTTGGCGATTGACCCACAACGTTGATCTCGATTTGAAACGGGCCACTGCCGATGACAGATCGCCCTTCTGCAATTCCATCAACCAATGAATGTGATCGGGCATCAATACCCAGCACAGGGACCGCGCCGTGCCTTCCTCGTCGGTTTGCCGCAATGCTTGAACCACTGGGCGGCCTCTGGGCCAATCAGTAAACACCGGCTCTCGATAATTCACGACGATGGTGACTGTATAAGTCCGCCCCGGCTCCGAATATCGGTTTGTACGCAAATCTTGGCATCGTGGTGGTTTTTGCATTCCCTTGTCCCCGGAAATAAAAAATCACCGTAATGACCCATCTCACGGAGTGCACGCCTGACTATTTCACAACATATGTCTCTGTAGCAGTCCGGCTTGCCGGCGTGGCGTCGTTTCATGAGACCCGTTGTTGTCTGATCCACCGCTTCGCCGGCAAGCCGGACTGCTACGTTATTCGGTGCTATACGCATGCGCGCTGGCTTGCTACCGTCGGCACGTCTCTTCGCACGGAAATCGGGCCATGCCAGTCGAGTACCCGTTGCACCGCTTCATCCAGGATGGACGACCGCTGCAGATCAACGCCCAGCCGTTGCAGGCGAGCACTGATGACGTGCTGCACCGGTATCGCGAAGGGCAGTTGTGGGCGGTGAAGCAGGGGGTGATTACCGCTGAACTGGACACCGGAAGCTGGGTGGTGCCCGCCCGGCGTATCGGCTGGATCCCGCCCGGTGTCGCCCATGCGGCTCGGGTTCACGAGGCCGCCAGGGGCTGGATGATCTACCTGCGCCCTGACCTGTGCCCACTGTTTCCGAGCACGCCGACGGTGTTCGACATGACGCCGCTGGCCGCGGCGCTGCTGGAACGCATCGACGGCTGGCAGAAGGGGCCGGCCGAGCTGGCCCCGCCACAGCACCGGCTGCTCGATGTGCTGTTCGATGAACTGAAGATTTCCCCTGCCAACCCGCTGTTCCTGCCCATGCCCAGCAGTCCGCATCTGGTGGGCATGACCCTGACCATCGTTGCCGACCCCGCCAACAAGCTTGGCCTGGATGACTGGGCCCGGCGAACGGGCATGTCCCGGCGAGGCCTGACCCGGCACTTCCGGGCCGAAACCGGCATGTCGCTGGTGCAATGGCGCATCGTCGCGCGGATGAAGCGGGCGCTGGAACTGCTGGCCCAGGGCGACACCGTCAGTCGCGTCGCCCAGCGCCTGGGCTACGACAGCGTCAGCACCTTCATCAGCGCGTTCAGTGCGCAGTTCGGCATGACCCCCGGCGCTTATGCCCTGTGATGTGACGCAAGTCCGGTTGTCTGCCAACCGCCCGTAGGACGCAAGCTTTGTTATCCTGCGCGCCTTTGTCGCACCTAACTGCCGATTCAACTGCCAAATGGGGTCTTCCATGACAGCCATTCTTCGACCACGTCCACAACCGATCAGCCGGGGCGACTATAAGACCCTGGGCCTGGCGGCGCTGGGCGGGGCGCTGGAAATCTACGATTTCATCATTTTCGTGTTTTTCGCCCTGACCCTGAGCCAGCTGTTCTTCCCGCCGGAAATGCCCGAGTGGTTGCGCCTGCTGCAAAGCTTCGGGATTTTCGTCACTGGCTACCTGGCGCGCCCGCTGGGCGGCATCCTGATGGCGCACTTCGCCGACAAGCTGGGGCGCAAGCGGGTCTTCAGCCTGAGCATCATGATGATGGCCCTGCCGTGCTTGCTGATCGGCGTGATGCCGACCTACGCCGACATCGGTTACTGGGCGCCGCTGATCCTCCTCGCACTGCGCATCCTCCAGGGCGCGGCGGTAGGGGGTGAGGTGCCCAGTGCCTGGGTGTTCGTCGCCGAGCACGCGCCTAAGGGCCACCGCGGCTATGCGCTGGGCGTGCTGCAGGCCGGGCTGACCTTTGGTTACCTGATCGGTGCACTGACCGCGACCTGGCTGGCCAAGGTCTACAGCCACGCCGAAATCCTCGATTTCGCCTGGCGTATCCCGTTTCTGCTGGGCGGGGTGTTCGGCGTAATCGGCGTCTGGCTGCGTCGCTGGTTGAGCGAAACCCCGGTGTTCATGGCCTTGCATGCCCAGCGCGAAGGCATGACTGAGCTGCCGCTGCGCTCGGTGCTGCGTGAACACCGCCAGTCTCTGCTGCCTGCGGCGCTGTTGACCTGCGTGCTGACGTCCGCCGTGGTGACCCTGGTGGTCATTACGCCCACCGTGATGCAGCAGCGTTTCGGCATGAGCCCCAGCGACACCTTCGGCCTGAGCAGCGTCGGGATCGTCTTCTTGAACATTGGCTGCGTGCTGGCCGGCATGCTGGTGGACCGCATCGGCGCCTGGCGCGCAGTGGTGCTCTACAGCCTGTTGCTGCCGGTCGGTGTGGGCCTGCTGTACGCAAGCCTGGTCATTCAGTGGCTGCCGGTGGGCCTGGCCTATGCGGTGGCGGGGCTGGCCTGCGGCATCGTCGGCGTGGTGCCGTCGGTCATGGTCGGACTGTTCCCGGCGAATATTCGGGTGTCCGGCATCTCCCTGACCTACAACATCAGCTACGCACTCTGGGCCAGCACCACGCCACTGGCGCTGATCGCGCTGATGCCGTGGAGTCCGTGGGTGTGCGTCGGCTACTGCGCCATCATGGGCGCCGTTGGCCTGTTGACCGCGATGTTCTTTGGCATGCGTCGGGGCATGCAGGTGGATGACGTGCTTGCTGTCTGCCCGGACAACTGACCGTCGGGGCGTCATGGAGCGACGCCCGATCCACAACTACGCTTGGCCGACCGCTACCTCAAAAGCCGTCGGCGAGTGTGGGAATGAGCGATAACTCCAATAAGAATGATCTCGACGCCGCGTCAGCCACACGCCAGGTGGTCGAAACCCTCTACCGCCAGGAATCCCGTCGGGTGCTGGCGACACTGATTCGCCTGCTGGGCAATTTCGAACTGGCCGAAGAGGCCCTGCAAGACGCTTTTATCGCAGCGGTCGAGCAGTGGCCGCGTTCCGGTATTCCGGAGAGCCCGCGTGCCTGGCTGGTGTCGGCCGGACGCTTCAAGGCCATCGATAGCCTGCGCCGTCGCGCGCGCTTTGACGCCTCGCTCAATGAAATAGCCCGCCAGTTGGAGGATCGTTTCAGCGAAGATCGCAGCGAAGTGGACGAGGTCGAGGATGATCGGCTACGGCTGATTTTCGTCTGCTGCCACCCGGCCTTGAGCCCCGACGCGCAGATTGCGCTGACCCTGCGTGAAGTCTGTGATCTCACCACCGAAGAAATCGCCAAGGCGTTTCTCATCACCGCCACCACCGTGGCCCAACGCATCGTGCGGGCCAAGAACAAGATTCGTGATGCCCATATTCCGTACGAAGTCCCGCCGCTGAAAGAGTTGCCCGAGCGGCTCGATGCCGTGTTGCGGGTGATCTATCTGGTGTTCAACGAGGGCTATTTCGCCTCGAGCGGCGAGCAACTGACCCGCAGTGACCTGTCGGCCGAAGCCATTCGCCTCGGGCGCCTGTTAGTCGATCTGCTGCCGGAGCCTGAAGTCGCGGGTTTGCTGGCGCTGATGCTGCTGAGCGAGTCCCGCCGTGGCGCGCGGCTTTCTGCCCAGGGCGAGCCGATCATGCTCGACCAGCAGGATCGGCGCCTGTGGCTTCGCCCTTTGATCGAAGAAGGCGAGATGTTGGTGGAACAAGCCCTACGCTCAGGCAGGACAGGGCCCTACAGCGTTCAAGCGGCCATCGCGGCCGTGCATGCTGAAGCCGCCCGGGCGGAAGACACCGACTGGCCGCAGATTCTCGGGCTGTATGACGTGTTGCTGCGCCTTGACGATTCGCCGGTGGTGCGGCTCAACCGCGCGATGGCCCTGGCCATGGTGGACGGGGAGGCGCCGGGGCTGGCGCTGGTCGATCAGTTGCTGGACGACGGTGAACTGTCCGATTACCACCTGGCCTGGGCGGCACGAGCGGATTTGTGCCGTCGCCTGGGGCGTTACCGCGATGCCCGCAGCGCCTACCGCAAGGCCATCAGCCAGGCGAGCCAGGCGGTTGACCGGGCCTTTTTGCAGCGACGTCTTGATGAGTTGCCGAGCGACGGGTGACCGTTCGTCCGGTCATTTGCGGGCGTGTCGATCTGAAGCCGCGGCGTTCGACTACTTCACAAATGCCGCCTATGCCTGGCCGGGGCGGGGATCCTATGTGGGAGCGAATTCATTCGCGATGCGGCGGCACATCCGGCGAAGTTGCATCGCCTGACGCATCTTTCGCGAATGAATTCGCTCCCACAGGCTCCACCCTCCAAGCATGCCGCCATGCGGCATCAATCGTCAGCCCAAGGAGTTCGCCATGAAATACCTGTGTCTGATCTACAGCAACGAGCAAACCCTGCATTCACACCCCGACAGCCCCCGGGACGACGAGTGCCTGGCCTACGCGCAGTCAGTACAGGCCAGCGGGCGAATGCTGGCCGCCGAGCCGCTGGAGTCGGTGGAAACCGCCACTACTGTCAGAATGCGCAACGGCAAGGTGTCGATTACCGACGGTCCGTTCGCGGAAACCAAAGAGCAATTGGCAGGGTTCTACCTCATAGAGGCGCGGGATTTGAACGATGCCCTACAAGTTGCGGCGCACATTCCGGCAGCGCGGGTCGGCAGCGTAGAAGTACGACCCGTCCGCGAACTGAACCTGCAACAGGGCCGGTCCCAGGACCATCAACAGAAAACCGTCGCCTCGGGAGCAGCATCATGACCACTCCATCCAATGTCCAGGCTGAAATCAAAACCCTGCTCGACCGTTGGTGCACGGGCGTGCGCGAGAAAGATCTCGACATGATCATGGCCTACTACGATCCAGAAATCGTCGCCTACGACGCCATCATCCAGTTGCAGTTTCGCGGCATCGATGCCTATCGCCAGCACTGGCAGTTCTGCCTTGGGATGTGCGAGGGCGCGATGCTGTTCGAAACTCACCAATTGGTGGTTCACGGCAACGACGACGTCGCTTTCGCCCATTGGCTGAATAAATGTGGCGGCACCGACGACAAAGGCGAGGAAAAGTCCTCGTGGATGCGCGCCAGCGCTGGCTATCGCAAGACTGCCGATGGCTGGAAAGCCGTTCACGAGCATTTTTCCGCACCGTTCGACATGGCCAGCGGCAAGGCACTGTTTGAACTGCAGCCCTGATTTTTCCTACAAAAAGAACCCCTGAGGAGAATTCTCATGAGCGTCAAACCCATTCCCGAGGGCCAGCACAGCCTGACCGTGTACATGGGCGTTTCGCCCGCGGACCAGGCCATCGAGTTCTACAAGAAGGCCTTTGGTGCCAAGGAAATGTTCCGCCTGGACGCCCCGGGTGGCCGGGTGGGACATGCCGAACTGCAGATCGGCGACTCGCGCCTGATGCTGTCCGAGCCCTGCGACCAAGGTGGTTTCGGCAGCCCCGAGCCAGGCAGCAAAACCTCGTTCGCCATGCACTTGTACGTACCTGACGTCGACGACCAGTTCAAGCGCGCTGTCGATGCTGGAGCCACTGTAGTGTCTGACGTTCAAGACATGTTCTACGGCGATCGCAGCGGTAGCGTACGCGATCCGTTTGGCCACCTGTGGTTCATCGGCACGCACAAGGAGGATCTCACCCCGGACGAAATCCGCGAACGCGCGATGGAAATGTTCGGTCAGTCGCCGTCCTGATCGTAAGCAGTTCAACTCCTTTCTCTTCGTAGGGCGACCGGCGTTCCCATGACACCGTTCGCCCCGCGTCGTTACAGACCATTCCCCGACCGTTGCCGAGCCACACAGGTCATTTGTAACCGATGATTGTAATTCGCATTTGCAGCGTTTATTGTCGCGGGTATTAACACTTTCCCATTCATGAAACGTGCGCGCTGAATTTGCACGGGCGTTCTGTTATTTCGGCTTTATAACTTTGTAAGACCCTGACAGTGAAAAGTCACTTGTCCTTGTAGGAATATTTACCATTATTGCTTTGCAGCCCCCCCCCAATGCAGTTGCTTGAAAATAACCTCAATAAAAGTCGGTTGAAGCCGATGGACTGTTTGACGCCATGGACGGCAGTTGATTTAAGGATAATGCCAGCGCATGACGGAACGAAAACGTAAATACAAACGATCCAGTCGCACCACCCCGCGAGAGCATGAAGTGCTGCAGTTGGTGCTGGCCGGCTACACCAACAAGGGCATCGCCCAAGCGCTGGGGATCAGTGATTACACGGCCCGGGACCACGTCTCGGCGCTTCTCAAGAAGAACGAAGTCCACAACCGCGCGCAGTTGATGGCCCTGCACGTGAGCCCCAAGGCCCGCAAATCATTCGAATACCCCCTACATCTGACGGATTGTATTGGAGAGCCGGCCGCGCATAATGAGGGCTCTTGAAAGTTGGTTTGAAACGATTGCGCAGGGAGTGAAAAACCTGCTCTTTATGTGTGCGTATTTGTTTTCGTGAGGAGTTGGAAGATAAGAGGCAGGCAAGTTTTGTCTGTCGTGTAGGCAGGGATTGGTTATGAGCGAAGTGATGGGTCGATCTCTATCGACATTGTTCGAGCTGCACAATGTTTATCAACACTATGAGCACAGAGGTTCGGACGTTGGCGTTCTCGATAATATCGATTTCACGCTGCAACGCGGTGACACCTGTGCAATTACAGGGGCGTCTGGCTCCGGTAAAAGTACGCTGCTGAACATCCTGGGCTTGCTGGAGCGACCAGCATCCGGGCGGGTCATGTTCGCCGATCACGACGTAATGCGGGCATGTCCGGACACCCTGGCTCATTGGCGGAATCGGCATATGGGATTCGTATTTCAGGCGTTCAACCTGCTGCCACGCCTGAGTGCGCTGGATAATGTCGCGTTACCGCTGATGTATCGCAATGAGCGCCGCCAGGTCGCTCGCGAACATGCGGCGCGCCAGTTGCACGCGGTGGGGCTGTCGGACAAAGCTCTACATTTGCCTGCCGATTTGTCGGGAGGACAGCGCCAGCGGGTGGCCATTGCCAGGGCGCTTGTCGGGCGACCGTCGCTTATTGTTGCAGATGAGCCCACTGGCAATCTCGATCAACGGTGCGCAGACGACATCATCGACCTGCTGCTCGACCTCAATCGTCGGTGTCAGGTAACACTGGTGATGGTGACTCACGATACCCGCCTGGCTTTGCGCTTTGCGCGGCAGATCGAGGTGGCGGGCGGTCAGTTACGCGAGAAAGTCGGGCATGTCTGCGCCTGAGTCCGTCGCCGGCTGCGGGTGGCAGCTGCGCCTCATCGAGTCGCTGGAAAACCTGCGTGCTCTGGGGCTGCGCTCTTGGCTGGCGCTGCTGGGAATCATGGTAGGCAGTGCCTCGGTGGTGGCGTTACTCGATATTGGCCACAGCTCTCGCGAGGATGCACTGCGCACCTTCACGGGGCTTGGGGCTGAGACGTTGGTAGTGAGCTTTGCGGCGCTAGCGGGGCGCTCCCCATCCCCGACCAGAACCCTGGACACTGATTCTATAAGGGCCAGATTGCCCCAACTGGCGTGGGTCGCGCCGATCAGTCAGTTCTCTACGCGGGTTTATCGTGGAAGCGCAAGGCACGATGTCTCGCTGATAGGCACCACGGCTGCGCTGGCGGTGGTCATGGACCTGACAGTTGCGAGTGGCCGGTTCATCTCGCCTCTGGATGGCCACGGATTGTTCGTGGTGTTGGGGGCCGGGGTCGCCACGGCTCTGGGTGATGGAAGAGGGGCGGTGAGGCCTGGCGACCTTTTACGTATAGGCAATTACCAGTTTCAGGTCATAGGCGTCCTGGCGCCTGTCACCCATAACCCGCTGCTGCCGGTCTCTGCTGACACCTCAGTCTTCATGCCTGCACACAGCATGGCCCGGATTTCATCGGCTGCGAGCATCGGCAACCTGATCGCCAGAGTGGTGCCACGCACCGACCTTCCGAGCACCGCGCAATCCCTGAAGACCTTGCTTAGTCGCTCTCTCGATGACCGTGAGGTCGAAGTCCAGGTGCCGCAGCAGTTGCTCGATGGCTTGAAACGCCAGGCCCAGACATTCACCTGGCTGCTTGCGGGGCTGGGTGGCATTTCTCTTCTGGTTGCCGGTGTCGGCGTGATGAACGTGATGCTGATGAGCGTTCGCGAGCGTCGCCGCGAGATCGGCGTACGCATGGCGCTCGGCGCACGGCGGCGCGACATTCGCCTGTTGTTTCTTCTGGAGGCTGCCCACCTGTCGGTCCTGGGTGCTGTGCTCGGCGCAGTGCTGGGCAGCGCCATTGCCTTTCTCTTTGCCCGTGTCAGTGGCTGGCCACTGAGCCTTTCTCCTGACACCCGTTTGCTGGGTATCGGCAGCTCTTTGCTGATCGGGTTGTTTTTCGGCAGCTACCCCGCGGTGGTGGCCGCGCGGCTCTCTCCAGCGGCAGCGCTTCGGGACGATTGATCGAGCTGTTGATGCCGCAGATTCACGCAGAACATTGATAACAAGAAAGGAAGCATTCAATGAACACATGCAATTCCATCCAGGGCGCAATGAGCGGCTTTCACACGCAGCCTGAAAATCAGGCGTCGGTGCACGACAACGTGACCGTGCATTTCAACCGGCTGGTCGAGCGCCAGGGGGTGATGTGCACGCAGATGCTTGGCGAACTGCACAGGGAGTGGCTCGGTCCTCGTGGGCTGTTTGCCACATTCGGGCGGGAGGTCGAACACCTCGGACGACAGGCGCCTTCACTCGACGAACTGGATGAAATCGTCGATGACGTGCGCCTGCAGCAGGCTGAGGCGGCGGTGGCTTTCGTCCTGGGACAGAGCCATCGCCGCATGGCTGCGAAAAACCCTTTTACCGGCCAGCGCCGTGAAGCGCTGTGCTGCGTGGTATTCGATGACTGTGCCGGGCTCACGCTGGTGGAGCGCTATGCCGCCTATGAGGCGCTTCGCCAGAACGATTCGACCTTCTTCATCAAGCTCATCGCCACCACCCGAGGCGTGTCGGAGCGGCGAATCGTTTTTCGCGGTTTGCTCGAGCACTACGACAGCCTGATGCCGTTGGAGCGGTGTATCTACCCGCAAGGTTATCGAGACATTCAACAGGGGCATCTGGATCGGGAGGAAGCTCTCCACGGACCGTTGTCGCTCGACGGGAGCCTGATGAAGTTGCTGGAAAAGATGACGCCGTTGAGCTTGCTCAAACAGGTTCAGCCTCAGCCCGACTCGTTGCTGTGAACAGCAAGCCTGCCGGTCGCAGCCGTCTTGGAGGCCACGCAAAGCGACTGGTGATTCTGTTCAGCGTCATGACCGCCAGCCAGGCTCGCGGCGATCAAGGGGCGGTTTACGGTGTGAGCGCGCCGACGATGGCTCACGGTCGTGCGCTGTCTTCGCCATCGTCGGTCAGCCACTTGAATCTGAGCCTGGCTGACGCTGTGGCGCTGGGATTGCGCGGCAACCGGGAGATCCGCCGTTCGTATCTGCAACGGGTGGCGCAGAAATTCGATCTGCAGGTGGCCGAGGCGTTCTTCTCTCCACGCCTCTTGTTGGGGAGTCAGCTCACGACGAGGCGCGGATCCCGGGATCGTGAGCAGCAGATGAACCTCGCGCCCAAGGTCACGTTGAACAGTGAATGGGGCACCCGGTTCAGTCTGTCCTGGGCCCAGCGCCTGGACCATGCCGAGAAAGGGGGACGCAAGAATCAGCGTGATCTGGGACTGGAGGTCGTGCAGCCGCTGCTCAGGAACGCCGGGCGCGACGTGGTAACGGCTCCAAGGCGCCGCGCCCGGCTGAGCGAGCAGAGTCAACGCCTTGGCCTGCAAGCCACCGTGGCACAGAGCGTGACGCAGATTGCGTCCGCCTATCGAGAGTTACTCAAGGCGCAGGAGCAGCTGCGCATCGTCAGCCAGGCGCTGGATCGATCCCGCAAGCAGATGCGGGTCAACGATGCGCTGATCGCGGCTGGTCGCATGGCTCAGGTGGATCGCCTGCAAAACGAGGCCGACCTGGCTTATCAGGAGCTCAATGCCGAGCAGGCCGCCCATCAGCTGGAAGCCCGTCGCCGAGATTTGTTGCAGTTGCTGGCGCTGGATCTTTCCACACCTTTGCGCGCCAGCGACGAATTGCGGGTCGAGCGCGTCGAGATGGATGATCAGGATGCACTCGCCATCGCCAGGCAGAGACAGCCCCGCTACCTGCAACAACGCATCGCGCAGGAGCTTGCTGACATTAATCTGCTGGAGGCGAAGAATCAGCAGTTGTGGGATCTGTCGCTGGTGGCCGGTGCCGGGCAGGATCGGCACGCGTACTCATCGAGCACAGGGAACGGCGTCGACCGGCGCTGGAGTTCCTACGCAGGCGTGCAACTGGAAATTCCCATCGGCGACCCGCTACAGCGCCAACGCCTGGTCACGGCGCAGGTGGCAGTGGACAGCCAGGCGATGCAACAGGCCCAGGCGCAGCAGGCGCTTGAGCGCGATGTCAGCGACGCGATCCGCACCATGCAAACCCATTGGCGGCAATACGAAATCGCCCTGCGCAGCCTGCGCCTGTCGCAGATGAAGCTTGCAGCCGAGCAGCAAAAGTTGCAGGTCGGACGCACCAGCAATTTTCAGGTGCTCAGTTTCGAGGAGGATCTGCGCCGTTCGGAAAATGCCGTGCTCAATGCCCAGATCACTTATCTCAATGCGCAGACGCAGCTCGACGAGCGCTTGGGGATGACGCTCGACAGTTGGGAGATTGCCCTCAATGACTGACGTCAGAGCGATATTTTTCAAGGTGGGCATATTAGCCGCGACCCTGACTGCCGGCGCTGCACTCGTGCACTGGACGGGGCGAGAATCTGGGGCGTCGACAGTGCGCTGGTCGCCTGTTGAGAGAGGTCCACTTGAACAGCGGATTGGTCTGGTCGGACGCATTGTGTCGGGCTCGTCCACCACCCTGACCGCGCCTTTTGAAGGGCTGGTTCAGCAGAAGCTGTTCACAGACGATCAGCGCGTGTCACGAGGCGAATTGCTGCTGACGATCAATCCCGACGTGTTGCACATGCAGATGCGCAATGCGTTGGCCGAGCGGCTCAAGGCCGAGAGCGCGGTGCAGGCATTGGAAGACTGGGCCAACAGTGACGAAATGGCGAGGGTGCGCAGAGCCGTTGGCAGCGCGCAGTCAAGTGCGGCTGACAGCCGACGCAAACTGACCGAGACCCGGGTGTTGCTGGAGCAGGGCATAGTCCCACGTATGGAAGTTGACAGCCTGACGCTGCAGCTACAGATGCAAATGCAGGATTTGGTGGCTGCGCAGGCAGAGCTGGAGAAAGTCCGCAGGCGTGGACAGGGCGAACACCGGCAGATCGCCGACATGGAACTGCTCAACGCCCGTGCGCGCTTCGATGCGCTGCAGGCGCTGGAGACGCGAGGCGAAATCCGCGCCCCGTTCCCCGGCATCATTCAGCGTCTGCCGGACACCTCCTCCAGCAGCGCCGTGAGCACCATCGAGCCAGGTGTACGCCTCAGCCAAGGCCAGCCGTTGTTCTCGCTGGCCAGTCTCGAACGTTTACACGTGCAGGCCAAGGTCGATGAATCGGACATCAATCAGCTGCGCGAAGGTATGCCGGTCCAGATCAGTGGCGACGGTTTCGAAGGCGTGCTGCAAGGCCATGTCACCTCCGTCGGGGCCCAGGCCATCGCCTCTGAGATGCACCGCGACAGCGCTTCGTATCACGTCATCGTGGCCATGGCTGGCTTGGGCGCCTCTACCCAGTCCGCATTGCGGTTGGACATGAGCGCGAGGCTGTCGATTCTCATTGATAACAATCCTCACGCCGTGGTGCTTCCTCTTGATGCGGTGGGCGAGCAGGGTGGCAAACACTTTGTCATTCACCGCGCCGCCATGGATCAACCGGCAACTCGACGATTCGTGAGCTTGGGCCAAACCACGGTGAGCGGGGTGCAAGTGTCAGGACTGGACAATGGATTCGTACAAAGGGAAGTGGGTATGGACTAATTAATCGCGATTGTTTTTTTACCGGAATAAACAGGTTTGAGATTTTTAGTGAATTTGGCTCACGGGAATCGTTCGGCCTGAAGAAAGATAAAACGATAAATAAGGATATGAAAGATGAATAAAAAACTATTACCTCTGGGGTTGATGCTCCTGTCACTTTCGAGCGTGGCAGCAGAGTTTTCGGTGACCAAGACATCGACGCCTTATCCCATCTCGGGCGGGGCGCGAGGGCATTCGCTGCATCGATTGATGAGTACCGATTACCCCACTGGCCAGTCAATGCATGCGGCGCGTCTCAGGGCTGTTTCGTGGACGGCGACGAGCTATCCGCAGAGTACTGGGGAAAGGGCGGAACTTTGCCTGCAGCGGCAAGGAGGGACCCTGGAATGTGACTACATAACGCCTGGTTCAAGTGGAACCATGCCCATTCCGGACGTCGGCGCGTGGGGTTATAGCTCACACATCATCATCCGGCACTCTCATGCAAGTGGCCCTTATCCCAGTCGCCCCCTCGGCAGTGATTCGGTCACCTTCCATATGAGTTATTGACAGGTCAGCCTGCCGGCTGCTGGCTGGTCGGGAGGCTCTTGAGGACAGAACAATGAAAATTGAACAGACTCCAATACGCCCACTTGAAATTGGGCGGCAGTCGGCCAAGCCCTTCGATGAGGCAGTCCAAGCGCCCACGAGGATCAGCACCGAACTGTCGTCGACAGCCGTGTTGATCAACGGCCAGACGTTACTCAGACAACGGGTATTCATGAGTGCGCCAGATGTCGAGCCGCCGGTCATTACCGATAAGAAACTCATGCATGCGATTCTGCCTGTCCCTCAATACTTAACAATGGCTGACAGACAGCTGCTGGGGGAAATATACGAGTTCGCACGGTCCGAGAGTATAGATTTGAAGTACGTGGATTTATACGCGCTGACCCTTGCAGATTACCGCTATTGTGACAACGGAAAGCTTATAAACCCACATAATCAAGGGCGGATGTACGATCTGGAGGGGCATCGCCTGTCATATAGTTTTACCGATGCCAATGAAGCCCATGCCCAACGAATCAGAAATAGTCCTGCACTGGAAAGTACGCGGCTGGATAAAGGATTCATCATGTTCGATACGGATAAGAATTACTCCGCTATGCGGCATGATGATTTCGAATTTCTGGAGTTGCTGGTAAACCGCTTTTCCTCCTCAAAAGACACCATTCCTGTTAACGGCCGTTTCAATACGCATGTGTTTAGCAAGCGTGAATTTATCGAACATAAATCCCAAGAGGTCTACAAGCTCTTCAATAATACCGAGCCCCCGGCAAAAACAGACAAAACCAAAAACGCCAACAAGCAACCTCAACCTTCTGCCCCACCCCTCGACCTTCGCGCCACCCTGCGCCAGATCGTACATAAATACCTGCAGAAATCCGGCCTTCCCACGCTCTTCGACACCCTGATGCGTCTGGGGAAATGACTCACCGCACCATCAACGCCGTCCTCACCCCGGGTTGCGCCGACGTCACGCGGTTGCGCCCGGTGCTCTTGGCGTCGTACAGCGCCATGTCGGCTTCGTGCAGCCACATGCCAGCGTCGGTAAGGTGCGGGCCGTAGGCGGCGATGCCGATGCTCAGGCTCAGTTGCAGGTTGGGCAGGGCGCTGTGGGTGTGTTCGTGGACGGTGCGGCGCAGGCGTTCGAGGATTTCGCCGGCCTGGGCCAGTGTGGTGTCGGGCAGGATCACGCAGAATTCGTCCCCGCCATAGCGGCCGGCCAGGTCGGTCTCGCGCAGGGACGCCGTGAGGGCGCCACCCAGTTGCTTGAGCACGTTGTCGCCGATGATGTGGCCGTAGGTGTCGTTGATGGACTTGAAGTGATCGATGTCGATCAATGCAACGCTGTTCTGCCGGTTCAGCGCCTGGCAATTGTTGAACTCGACCGTCAGCAGATCCTTCCAGGCGCCGTGATTCATCAGGCCCGTCAGGCTGTCGGTGGTGCTGAGTTTCTCCAGCGCCTTCTTGCTTCGGGAGAGCTGCACCGCCACGCGGTAGCACACCAGGCCAATGGCCAGCGGGTAGATCACCAGCATGGGCAGGCAGGCGTAGATCTGAATCTGGGTAACGTCCGGGAACAGCACCGGGGTGAAGACCGCGTAACCCACGGCAGAGCCAGCCAGTTGCGCTACACAGCCAAGAACAAAAATACGCGGGCCGCCTGCCGCGATGTTGTTCATGGCCATCATCGACAGCACCGTCACAGTCGGCAGCGGATTGAACCCCATGACGCCGGCCCAGAATCCCCCCGCCAGCGAGTCATAAATCAGCGTGCGTCGCTCGGCCTGGTAGGGCTGGCTCGAAAAACGCGCCAGTTGGTACGCCACATGGGGCCAGCCGTAGCCATGAAACAGCATCAACGCCCAGACCCACGCGGGCGGGTGCGAAGGGTAAATGGCGGCCGCAACGGAAAAGAAGCCGATGCCCAAACCCACCGTGCGCGGCAGGTACATGCGTCGGGCGTAGGAAAGACCCTTGTGGACTGAGTTGTTCATAGCTCTTCACCGGGTTGTGTAACGCAGCATCCCGACCGAAACATCAGCCACGACGAACACTTCAGAGTGTCGCCTGACTGTCAGGGGCTGGGAAGAGCAAAATGCCACTATTCGTCTGAATCACGCGCCGACCGTCGGGCCAGGCTTTGCAGGTTAGGGCCTGGCGTCTGTATGGCGAGACTTGACCCGGATCTGTGTATTTACCCACCCGGTGGATTGGGCTGGAATGCGCAGGCGTCGTCGAGCTGTTTTCGACATCCCACCTCAACCCGTTGGCGGACGTCGTCATGCCTGAACTTTCAAACCTGTTGGCTTTTTCTCTCATCGCGCTGGGCATGGTTCTGACACCAGGGCCGAACATGATCTACGTGATTTCCCGATCCATCTCACAGGGTCGCAAGGCGGGGCTGATCTCCCTGGGCGGCGTGGGCATCGGCTTTCTGTTCTACATGCTGTGCGCTGCCTTTGGCATCACCGGCCTGCTGATGGCAGTGCCGTACGCCTACGACGCCCTGCGTCTGGCAGGGGCTGCGTATCTGGCCTACCTGGCCTGGCAAGCCGTCCGACCGGGCGGGCGCTCGCCGTTCCAGATCAAGGACCTGCCTCAGGACAGCAACCGCCAGCTGTTTTTCATGGGCATGATCACCAACCTGTTCAACCCCAAGGTCGCCATGATCTACCTGTCGCTGCTGCCGCAATTCATCAGCGTCGATAACGGCACCAGCGTGCTGGGCCAGTCCCTGGTGCTGGGCAGCGTGCAGATCGGCATCAGCCTGATGGTCAACGCCACCATCGCCATGGCAGCCGGCTCCATCGCCTTCTTCCTCACCCAACGCCCGAGCTGGGCGATGGTGCAGCGTTGGTTGATGGGGACGGTGTTGTTCGGGTTTGCGGTGCGGATGGCGGTGGAGAGCAAGCGGTAACGGCTGTGACATAACCCGTAGCAGTCCGGCTTGCCGGCGTCGGCGTTTTCAAGACCGGTCGCCGGCGAGCCGTGCTGCTACGACGTTTGCGTCGGGACACCCGTTCCTACTTCGACCCCGTCACACCCTTGACCACCGCCGTATGCGCCTTGGCATCCTTGGCCAACGAGATCACGTTGACCATCGCGGTGCGAGTGCCGGAGGCGGCGGTGATGGTGGTGCTCAGCACGTTGCCGCCATCGACACTGCCCGACGCATCCAACTGACGCAGGCCGAGGCCTTTTCGCACGATCTTCTTCTCACCGAGCTTCTTGAAATCCTTGTAGCTGGACTGCTGCTGCACCAGGGTTTCGGCAATGATGTTGTCCAACGTCTTGGCGTCATTGGGCGGGACTTTCTGGCCATCGGGCAACGGCGTTTCGGTGATGATGACCACGCGCCGGGCCGGTTTGTTCATGTACAGCGCACCGGTCACGCCTGCCGCCTTGGCCTTGTCGTCGATTTCCTCCATCGGCCCTTTGACGTAGTCCTTGGGCAGGGTGAAGACGAACTTGCCGCTGAGCATCGAGACTTTCTGGCCAATAGGTTTGGCGGGCGCAGTTTTTGAAGGTTTCGATGTGTGGGTGGTCTTGGACGATTTGGCAGGGTGCTTCGTTTCGGTTGCAGCCTGCGCACCGCAAGCCACCAGGCCGAGGGCCAGCGCGGAGCAGATCAGGGTGGATCTCAAGGTGAACAGGCGCATTCCTACCTCTTTAAAAGCTGATACCTACAGAGGGTTGGCATTTTGCCTGAGGGGAGGGCGCGTCGATAGCCACGGCCGTCCGCTGATCTGCCGTCATTGGCTGGACTCGCCAGCGCCGCAGAGCAATATGTGGGAGCGAATTCATTCGCGAAAATTCATTCAGGCGATGGTTATGTATCGCCCGTACGGACCAATCGCGAATGAATTCGCTCCCACAGGTCTGAGCTCTACCTAACGAACCTCGGTCCTACTCAAAATACATCAATCGGATAATCGACAATTACCCGGTATTCATCGGCATTGTGATCCACCGCCTTATACCCATCGCCACCGCGATTGGTCGCCCAGCGCAAACGCACGCCCAGGTTCTTGGCCGGGCCGCCTTGCACCACGTATTTCACATCCGCATCGCGCTCCCAATGCTTGGCGTCGCTGCCATCGGCGTTGTAATAGCTATAGCCCGAGTCAGTCGCGGTCGTGGCTTTGGTCAGGTCCATCGTCCCGCGCGTGTAGGACAGCGACGATGTCAGCCCCGGCATTCCCCAACCAGTGAAATCGTACGCGTACTGCAACTTCCAGGATTTTTCGCCAGGCGCGTTGAAGTCCGAATACTGCTGCGAGTTGTCCAGATACACGCTGTCGCCATCGCGGATGTAGTCGAACGGCGTGTTGCCGTTTACCTTTTGCAGCGAGGTGGTCAGCGTCTGGTGGCCCACGGTCACGCCCAGATGCACGCTGAATGTGTTGTTGTCGATACTGCCCAACAACGCCTGGCCGCTGTCCTGAGTGTGATAGTAATGAAAACCAGGATTGAGGCTGACCAGGTCGTTCAGCGCCCAGTTGTAGTCCAGGTCGTAGTAATACTGGTTCCAGATGTCCTTGAGTTGCGAGGCATACAGGCTCGACGTCACGCCTGGCAGCCCTGTGTAAGTGGCTCCGGCCCAACTCATGTGCTTGCTCTTTTCGCCGTCGGGCAGGGTGCCGTAATAAGTGCCGATGCGCGCGTTGCCGCTCTGGTTGAACAACTTGTCGAAACTGACCTGGCCCGCGTCCAGCGTCAGGTGATCAAAACTGTTATTGGTCAGGCTGAACCCGCGAAACGTCATCGGCAACATCCGCGTCGCCCCGCCTGCGATCACCGGATTATTGAGGAACATGTCCCCGGCCTTGAGCACGGTATCGAACGCCCGCATCTTCAACGCCCCGCCAGCCGAGGAGAACGAGTCGGGTGCATCCCCGTACAAGTTATCTTTGTTGGGGTTGGGCGCCGTGGTCGGCAAGATGCTCGAGCCACCGCTGCCACCGCCGCCGTCCAGCTTGAGCCCGAGCATGGCATTGGCATCGATCCCGAAGCCCACCGGCCCCTGAGTGAACCCCGACGAAAACACCCCGACAAAGCCCTGACCCCATTCCTTGCTGTCTTGCTTACCGTCGTGGCGGTCGTGATTGAAGTAATAGTTCTTCAGATCCAGATTAAAACTCGACCCCTCGACAAAACCTTCCTTGCTGTCATCGGCATGCACCACCGTCGACACACTGGCGGCCATCGCCAAAAACAGCGCGCTGTATTTAAAAGATGCATTCACAGATCGATATCCCCGTAGACTTTATTGGCAATCGGCAATCGGCAATCGGCAATCGGCAATCGGCAATCGGCAATCGGCAATCGGCAATCGGCAATCGGCAATTGTTAGTTGTCATGCGCCGTATTGTTAGGAGTGATGCCCTTACTTTCTCGCGCTCAAAAAAAAAGCCGCTGGAGGCAGCGGCTGAAGTTCGATGCTTAGGGGCACCGCGCCAGGAGCAGTGACGCGGATAACACAATGAGAAACAACAGAAACAACAGCTTGGTACAGGTCAGGTGTGCTTGGCGTTCTCCGTTTGAGGGTTATAGGTCGAGGCTTGCTGGGTCTTGTCCTGCGCCGCCGCTCTGGCAGCAAGGGCTTGCTCATGCTGCTCGAAGTTCGTATGAACGGCTTCATTGCGAGCGACGAATGCCGGTGACTCTTCTGCCATGGCAAAAGGTGTCACCAACAAGGATGAAACAATAAGAGCGCTGGCTATCCCGATGGATTTAAACATTTGAATTAAACCTTCTTGCTCGTGCAAGTTCGATTAGGTGACGCCACTGTAAAAACATGACGCCCCGGGATCAAATGAAACCCGGGTAAATATTTGTTAGAGAAATTGTTATGTGCAAGACAGGGAATTAATACGATTGAGGCTTTGCTATCGAATTGTCAGGCTGTTGATTCTGGCCGAAGGCCGTAGCAGCACGGCTTGCCGGCGTTCTGGCGCAAGGCGCCAGCAATCCAGGCGCCCCTATTTTCAAACACTACCCTATAGCTTCATCGGCGCAAAAATCGCCCGAATCCCCCGACACTTCGGGTAATCCGCACACCCCCAGAAATTCCCGCCCGCATTGGCCCCCGTGCGCGCCACCCGCATCACCATCGTCTTGCGACAATGCGGACAGGCGGGGGCCTTGGGCAGGTCCGACACAACCGGTGTATCTGGTGCGGCTTCCTTGGTAGCAGGCTGCGCAGCCACCACCGCTGGTTTCTCAACAACTGGCTCAATCCGCTCGCGTACCACCTCGACCGTTGGTTGCGGCAAAGGCTTCTTCGCCTCTGCAACCCACTGCTTCAAAACCGCGCCATCAATCAACTGCAGATTGCGCCCCGACGCAAATTCCCGCGCCGGTTTGCTGAACGTCCCACTGGTAATCACGAAACCACCGACAGCCCCCTCAGCCGCCATCGCGCCATACAACTCACGCACCACTGGCACACCCACCTGCACCGCACGCCACTGCTTGCATTGCACCAGATAGCGCTCGCCATCCTTGCGCACAACCAGATCGACGCCGCCGTCAGGGCCATTGCCACCGGTTTCCTGCACCGCATAACCGCGCCGCCGCAACGCCTCACCCACCAGCAACTCGAAGTCCCGCCAGGTCATGCCGAGCAGGGCATTGCCTTTGGTGTTGGCTGCGGAGTCGAGAAGGTTGCGGCGTTTGCGTCGGCCGAGGATCGAGGCGACAGCGCCCAGTGTGAAAATAAACGGCAAAAGATATTGGAAAAAACTCGCCACCATATGCGCTGCGTTGGTGAATATCGCGGCTTGCAGATGATGAATATCCGACGAGGTTGCCAACGGCTGGCTGGCAACCGAATGCAAATAGAGCCCTGAACCCAGCGCGATAGCCAGGCTGAGCCACCATGGCAGCTTGGCGGCGATAGAGAAGAGATCGTCAAACAGCGAAGTTTTCCTGGCCATATCCCTGGTCCATTACAAAAAAACCAATTCTACAGAGAAAAGCCTCTGTGATGGCTCAATGATGTCATGGTAAAAAGCTACCCGGAATATTCATCTGTACCGCTAGGGAATGGCCATGAACAGGGTAGGAACCGGTTTCGTCGCAACGCTTGCATTGCTGTGCGCCTTCAATGCATCCGGCAGGGAAGCAACGCCCGCCGACGCCGTCATCGTCCAGCGCCTCATCGAAAACTCCATCGCCGGCTACCCCGGCAACTGCCCATGCCCATACAACACCGCCCGCAACGGCAGCCGCTGCGGCAAACGCAGCGCCTACAACCGTGCGGGTGGCTACGCGCCGCTGTGCTTCAAGGAAGATGTGTCCCGCGACATGGTTCAGGAATACCGCCAACGTAACAAAGGCTAACGCCCTGCTCAATCACAAACTCCGCCCCCGTAGGAGCGCGCTTGCCCGCGACGGTGTCAGGACATTCAACACAGCGTCACCCTCCCATCCAAAACAGCAAAACACCGGGCATCGTCATCATGCCCGGCTACACGACAACTCACTGACTCATGTCGCCCTTCTTCATGCTGTCCTTGGACATGGCGTCTTTCTTCATGCCGTCGTTAGACATAGCATCTTTCTTCATCGAATCCTTCTTCATCGCGTCACCCTTGGTGGCAGGCTTCGCCATCTTGTCCTTGCTCATCGCGTCATGAGACATCCCGCTCTGATTGCTCATGCTGTCATTGCTCATGGCATCCTTGGACATGGTGTCCGCCGCGTAGGCGCCAGAAACTGCCAACAGCAAAGCACCGGAAAAAACAGTTGCGATCATCTTGTTCATTTTGAATTCCTTCGGAAGTGTCCGGAAATGATTGTTTTGACTTCAAACTGCACAATCACTGTGCAAGAAACCCGGTCACCAAGTCCTCCCGGAAGGTTAAACAATTCGTGATGTTTGCCCGCCGATACCCCCAGATCCTGTAGGAGTGAGCTTGCTCGCGATCAGGCCAGCCCAGTCACCCCAACCTTAACCCCCGAAAAACCGACCGCCACCAGGGCTCTCGCACCTCACCCCTAACCTCATCCAATGCCAATACTCGCGGCATATCCCGCAACCGAATCCAAGCCTCACTGCGCCAATGCAGCATGCTCACCGACAACCCCGGCCATTGAAGAAAACTCAAACAAGGACTGCACGGCGCCACCCACTCATCCCGCAAACACGGCACCACTTCATGAGTGATCCACTGTCGCAAACCCCGGTTCTCAACGTGATAGTGATGCACCAACAGCACATACACCGCCGACTCACTCACCATCAGTTCATCCTCCTCACCGCACGAATCCACCAACCGCATCACCCGCCGCTGATCCGCATCCAGCTTGCGCGTGGTGCGCTCGTTCAAAGGCCAGCCTACGAGACGGCCAAGGTCCTTGGCGCAGAACCAGACCTGGGATTCGAGGAGGAGAGTGCGTAGGGGGCGGTTGTGGCGGTGGAAGGTGGTGGGGGAGTGGGTTATAGGCATCTCCATATCTCTGCGAAGTTTGCCATCCATGGCTGAATTGGGTGTCGGGAGCTAAGAAACTCTCAGCAGAGAAAAGAGCCGGGCATATTTCCCTTACGGGTCTTGTATTCGCCCACTCCCGACATAGCAGAGATTTATGGCGCGCAGGCAGAGGCCGTAGGCGCACATAAGCCGCATCTATCGGGAGCGGACGGGCCGCTCTGCTGGGGTATTTCTAATGCGTTTCTTAGGCGCTGAGGCAGGGTAGGTGGCTGGGCCTGCCTCGGCAAGATTCGATGTTGTAGGAAAATTCTGAAAATCATCACGGTTGGTCAGGTATTGCTACTTCAAAGCTGCTGCGAGCACTTGGTGTTCCTGGGCTACCTCAAACGGAATGGAGTCATCAGGAGCGTCTAACGGGCCTGACGGCTGTGGATTGCCGGATGAACCAGCGAACAGTTGCAAGGTATTGAATTGCGACTTCAGCGCGTTGACGCTAGGCCTATCTGACGAGCTTTCAGGAACGTAGAGGGCTTTATCCGCCCATTCCTCGTACTCGCTTCCGGTCAGCGGTTCAGCCAATTTTACCGTTCGATTTTCAGGGTCGATCCACAAAAGCCCCAAGTCGAAAAGGGTATGAATATCAGCGCGAAGCAACAAACCATTGCTGACGACGTTGGTTTCATCACCCAGGTAAGGGACGATGTGAGCGGCCTCTAGCAGAGCCTCAATGGTGCACCCGGTGACGGCGCACCTGCCTTTGTAAGCTTTGAGCAACGCGGCTCTGAACTTGCCTTGGCCTTTGCGACGAACTACCGATGCAATGACCTTCTTGCGAGCGTCGATGATGTTTTGAGGATCGAATTCACCTGACTCTGCTAGTTCCTCTTCGACGACAGAATCGTGGAGGAGAGGGCTGCTTTCATGGCGGAGAACAAATTTGGTTGGTCTCGAGCCTGACTGGCTTTGATAGAGGAAACGCCCCTTGTAGGTAAAGCCATATTCGGGATGCTGATTTTTCTTTGTCCTGTAGAACAGCAGCAGTTCTAGCCCGCGCTCGAGGTGGTTCTCAAGAAGGTAATCGGTCCGTCCTTCGGTCTGTCCTTCCATCCGTAACACATCGCCGATAAGTACGTCCTCGTATTGAGTTTTATCTGGTGTCTTGGTTTCTGTGACGAAGATCCATACCGAATCGAAAGCCGCCGGTTTGAAGATGCCGTTCTTGATATTGGCGTCGATGATCTGGAACTGGGTACGCAAATCTTTGCGGCTATACACGTGACCTTCGTTGAGCAAGCTAGACGTGTTGGTACCAGTGAGAACCTGTTGTGAGTTTTTCTTCGTCACGTTGTAGTCCTTTTCCACAGAACATGTAGGAAAAGGAATGTTGCGTCACGCTGGTACTCCGTTACAACCTGTTTCGGGTCAATGTGATATCACAGGTCTATCAACGTTTCAGGCCTCATACCTGATCGTCCCACGCTCTGCGTGGGAACGCATCCCCTGACGCTCCGCGTCAGCTAGACCCACCGCTGCACCTCAATCAACCCCGGCTTCCCCTGATAATCCCGTGCACTCGAATATCTCCAGTGTTCACCAACATCCACATACCCCCGTTTCACCGGATTGTGATGAATGTAATCGAGCTTCTGTCGCATCACGTTTTCGCTGTACACCAACTCCGCATGCACGCCTTCCTGCCAGACTTGATACACACGGTCGACCTTATGTGCTCGCTTGGCGAATCGTAGGCGCTGCAGTGTGCTTTCGGCATGTATGGTTTCGAGGTGATCGATGATGTTTCGGGCGGTGAAGGATTTGAAGCTTGCGACTGATCTAGCGAGGTTGGGAGATTGGGCGAGGTAATGCAGGTGGTTCTCCATGATCACGTAGCCGTAGAGTTCGAGGCCTTGGTTGTCCTGCTGAAATCGCCACGCGTTCAAGACGATATCCACCAGGGCAGGGCGGGTGAATAGTGGGAGCCATTCAACGATGGTGCAGGTGAGGAAGTGGGGTTTATCGATTTCGGTGATGGTGTAGCGGCTGCAGGCCATGGCTCTTCCTTGAATATGGGGCTGGGCGCGGAGCTTTGAGGCTACTTCAGGTGATGATTGAGTTTGAGGGGACTGGTGTTTCTGGGTGCTTCGGGTTGGTGGTGCTAGGGGAGGACGCGGAGCGTCTTGGGCTGCATTCCCACGCGGAGCGTGGGAACGATCAAATACATCAGAGCAGGACAGCTCGTCCGTGAGCCAGCAGCGTTAGCCTTCAGGTGGGAATGGATCATCTCCATAGGTATTGCGTTCGCGAATCTGACCGTTTCGCCCATGGATGAACATCTCGCTTCCTTGATTAATTGCGATCTCCCGTGCAACTCCTATAGCTTCTTTTTGTGTATCGACGACCTTCGTAGCCTTTGAGTTTCCTGCGCCTTTAACGGCCCATTTGTCACCTTGGGGTACAACATGTTGATTTTTTCCTGACATGATTTTTAGCCTCTTCAACATTAGTGTCTGGCTATGGGCAGTCTGCCTAGCCGCGATTTACTGAGAGCCAGACCATAAGGTCCTGTCTCCGACGATCAGCCGTTGACACCGTATGAAGGTGGTCCATACTCACGCCCCGCATTTGCTCAAATGCTTTCGTGATTGGAAATACCTTCAATTACGGCCCGTACAAGTGGGCTTCGTTCACCAGTACGGTCAAGACCCACGGCAGTCGCGCCAACGACTTCCGTGGGTTTCTTGTTTTTGCTGTTTCCTAATGCAAAAAAGGCTGCGCATCTCTGCACAGCCTTCCCAATCAATCCCAGCTCAACGCCCCACCCGTCTGATACTCAATCACCCTCGTCTCAAAGAAATTCTTCTCTTTCTTCAAGTCCATGATCTCGCTCATCCATGGGAACGGGTTAGTGGTCCCTGGGTACTCTTCTTTCAAACCAATCTGCGACAGGCGACGGTTGGCGATGAATTTGAGGTAGTCCTCCATCATCGCGGCGTTCATGCCCAGTACGCCGCGGGGCATGGTATCGCGGGCGTATTCGATTTCCAGTTGGGTGCCTTGCAGAATCATCTGGCTGGCTTCTTCCTTCAGTTCAGCGTCCCACAAGTGCGGGTTTTCGATCTTGATCTGGTTGATCACGTCGATGCCGAAGTTCAGGTGCATGGATTCGTCGCGCAGGATGTATTGGAACTGTTCTGCGACGCCGGTCATTTTGTTGCGGCGGCCCATGGAAAGGATCTGGGTGAAGCCGCAGTAGAAGAAGATGCCTTCCAGGACGCAGTAGTAGGCGATCAGGTTGCGCAGCAGCTCTTTGTCGGTTTCGACGGTGCCGGTGTTGAATTCCGGGTCGGAGATGGCGCGGGTGTATTTGAGGCCCCAGGCGGCTTTTTTCGCGACCGACGGGATCTCGTGGTACATGTTGAAGATTTCGCCTTCGTCCATGCCCAACGATTCGATGCAGTACTGGTAGGCGTGGGTGTGGATCGCTTCCTCGAAGGCCTGGCGCAGGATGTACTGGCGGCATTCAGGGTTGGTGATGAGGCGATACACGGCCAGCGCGAGGTTGTTGGCAACCAGGGAGTCGGCGGTGGAGAAGAAGCCCAGGTTGCGCATGACGATGCGGCGTTCGTCGTCGGTCAGGCCTTCCGGGTTTTTCCAGAGGGCGATGTCGGCGGTCATGTTGACTTCTTGCGGCATCCAGTGGTTTGCGCAACCGTCCAGATACTTTTGCCAGGCCCAGTCGTACTTGAAGGGTACGAGTTGGTTGAGGTCGGCGCGGCAGTTGATCATGCGCTTTTCGTCGACGGCGACGCGTGCGGCGGAGCCTTCGAGTTCGGCCAGACCTTCGGCGACGTCGAGTTTGTCCAGCGCGGCTTTGGCGCGGGCGACGGCGGCGGAGTCGTTGGTGTTGACGGCGCGTGCTTCGCGAGCGGCGGCACCACCGGCGCTGTCGAGTTTGTCCATGGCGGCTTCCGAAGCGTGGCCGGCGTTGGCGCCTTTCACGGGTTCAGCGATCGCGTCTTCTTTGTCGAATTCGTCCCAGCTCAGCATGACGATGAGTCTCCTGCTTGAGGGTCAGTGGTAATGACTGACCGGATGGATCTTGAGTGTTGGTTGCGTATCAGGCGTTGCACGCAAAGAACATGAAGTCTTGGGGACTGTGCCCCTGATTTTGCTTTGTCTGACTGGCGCCGCATGAAGAGCGCGAGTCTGGGCGAGTGGCCGCTAGGCGCCGAGTTTTTCGGACCCCGGAGCGTACATTAGTACGTGAGGAGGCCGGAAAACTCGGCAACAACGCGGACGCCGTTCAGAAACGTGCGGCGTCCAGCGTGATTATTGGCAGGCTTCGCAGTCTGGCTCGTCGATGGCGCAGGCTTTTGGCACTGGCGCTGGGCCGGCCGGTGCCGCTTCGGCTGGACGTGGGGCGGTGATCGCCGAATCGTCCGGGCCGTGGCCGCCACTGGAGACCGCGTTGAGCTTGCCGGTGTTGATGGTCGACTTCTCGGTGCTGGTCGCCGCCAGGGCACGGAGGTAGTAAGTGGTTTTCAGACCACGGTACCAGGCCATGCGGTAGGTTACGTCCAGCTTCTTGCCCGATGCGCCAGCGATGTACAGATTCAGCGACTGAGCCTGGTCGATCCACTTCTGACGACGACTGGCCGCGTCGACGATCCACTTGGTGTCCACTTCGAACGCAGTGGCGTACAGGTCTTTGAGTTCCTGTGGGATGCGCTCGATCTGTTGCACCGAACCGTCGTAGTACTTGAGGTCGTTGATCATGACCGAGTCCCACAGATCGCGAGCCTTGAGGTCGCGAACCAGGTACGGGTTGATCACGGTGAATTCGCCCGAGAGGTTCGATTTCACGTACAGGTTCTGGTAGGTCGGTTCGATCGACTGCGACACGCCAGTGATGTTGGCGATGGTGGCGGTCGGTGCGATGGCCATGATATTCGAGTTACGAATGCCTTTCTGAACGCGGGCACGAACTGGCGCCCAGTCCAGGGTTTCGTTCAGGTCGACGTCGATGTACTTCTGGCCACGAGCCTCGATCAGGATCTGTTGCGAATCCAGTGGCAGGATGCCTTTGGACCACAGCGAGCCCTGGAACGTCTCGTAGGCGCCGCGCTCGTCGGCCAGGTCACAGGAGGCCTGGATGGCGTAGTAGCTGACGGCTTCCATGGAGCGGTCGGCGAACTCGACGGCAGCGTCGGAGCCGTAGGCGATGTGCTGCAGATACAGAGCGTCCTGGAAGCCCATGATGCCCAGACCGACCGGACGGTGACGGAAGTTGGAGTTCTTCGCCTGCGGCACGGAGTAGTAGTTGATGTCGATCACGTTATCGAGCATGCGAACGGCTACGTCGACGGTGCGCTTGAGCTTGTCGGTGTCCAGCTTGCCGTTGACGATGTGGTTCGGCAGGTTGATCGAGCCCAGGTTGCAGACCGCGATCTCGTCCTTGTTGGTGTTCAGGGTGATCTCGGTGCACAGGTTCGAGCTGTGGACCACGCCCACGTGCTGCTGCGGCGAGCGCAGGTTGCACGGATCCTTGAAGGTCAGCCATGGGTGGCCGGTTTCAAACAGCATGGACAGCATCTTGCGCCACAGGTCTTTGGCCTGGATGGTCTTGAACAGCTTGACCTTGCCTGGGTACTCGGTCAGCGCTTCGTAGTACTCGTAGCGCTCTTCGAAGGCTTTACCGGTCAGGTCGTGCAGGTCCGGGACTTCGGATGGCGAGAACAGGGTCCACTTGCCGTCGTCGAAGACGCGCTTCATGAACAGGTCAGGGATCCAGTTGGCGGTGTTCATGTCGTGGGTACGACGACGATCATCACCGGTGTTCTTGCGCAGCTCGATGAACTCTTCGATGTCCATGTGCCAGGTTTCCAGGTAGGCACAGACAGCGCCCTTGCGCTTGCCGCCCTGGTTCACTGCTACAGCGGTGTCGTTGACCACTTTCAGGAAGGGTACGACGCCCTGGGATTTGCCGTTGGTGCCCTTGATGTAGGAGCCCAGCGCGCGAACCGGGGTCCAGTCGTTGCCCAGACCGCCTGCGAATTTGGACAGCATGGCGTTGTCGTGGATCGCGTGATAGATGCCCGACAGATCATCCGGAACGGTGGTCAGGTAGCAGCTCGACAGCTGTGGACGCAGGGTGCCGGCGTTGAACAGGGTCGGGGTCGAGGCCATGTAGTCGAAGGACGACAGCAGGTTGTAGAACTCGATGGCGCGGTCTTCGCGGGCTTTCTCTTCGATTGCCAGGCCCATGGCCACGCGCATGAAGAAGATCTGCGGCAGTTCGAAGCGCACGCCATCCTTGTGGATGAAGTAACGGTCGTACAAGGTTTGCAGACCCAGGTAGGTAAATTGCTGGTCGCGCTCGTGGTTGATCGCCTTGCCCAGTTTTTCCAGGTCGAATTCGGCCAGGACAGGGTTCAGCAGCTCGTACTCGATACCTTTGGCGACGTAAGCCGGCAGGGCCTTGGCGTATAGGTCGGCCATTTCGTGGTGGGTCGCGCTCTCGGCGACGCTCAGGAAGCCCAGGCCTTCGGCACGCAGGGTGTCCATCAGCAGGCGTGCGGTCACGAACGAGTAGTTCGGCTCGCGTTCAACGAGGGTACGCGCGGTCATCACCAGCGCGGTGTTGACGTCGGTCAGCGCTACGCCGTCGTAGAGGTTTTTCAGGGTTTCGTTCTGGATCAGGTTGGCGTCGACTTCAGCCAGGCCTTCGCACGCTTCGGTGACGATGGTGTTCAGACGGCCCATGTCCAGTGGCACCAGGCTGCCGTCTTTGGCAGTGATGCGGATCGACGGGTGAGCCTGAACCGGGGCTTCGCCGCCACGACCGGCACGCTCTTTGGAGCGGTCGTTGCGGTAGATCACGTAGTCGCGAGCCACTTTTTGCTCACCAGCGCGCATCAGCGCCAGTTCTACCTGATCCTGGATTTCTTCGATGTGGATGGTGCCGCCCGAAGGCATGCGACGCTTGAAGGTCGCGGTGACCTGTTCGGTCAGGCGCGCAACGGTGTCGTGGATGCGCGAAGACGCAGCGGCAGTGCCGCCTTCAACTGCGAGGAAAGCCTTGGTGATGGCGACGGTGATCTTGTCATCGGTGTACGCAACGACGGTGCCGTTACGCTTGATCACGCGAAGCTGACCCGGAGCGGTCGCGGACAGGTCCTGCTGGGTCGCACCTGTCTGCGGCGCGATGGCCTGCGGATTCTCGCGAGTTGTGTCTGTTTGCATGGGTGTCTCCACGTTCTCTATGTTTATTTGGGCACGGGTTAGGTACCCACCGTTCCGTCTTGAGGCAGTTGACCGACGAGCGTCGATCCAATGACTTCAAAACGGATGGGAAGGCTGAAGGATTGCCGACCCTGGCTTTGAAGTCCAAAAGGGCGCGGCTCTATGGCTCGGCACCCTATAAAAGCTTGTTCAATATGCGTTTTTTATGTTGCAACACTTGTACCGTAACGCGCAGATCATGAAGCGTGGTGTCTGCCATTCGCGTGTGAGCGGTCAGGCGGTGAAACAGGGGGTAAGTCAACCCGTTTGGCGCGAGAAAAAGGCTTGAAATCTCTCGGTCATTTGTGTTTGGTTTTTCGGTCAAACCCCTACATGTAGGGTCTGGCTGAGCAACGAAGTACTAGATTATGTGCTCGTGACACTAAATGCAACGTACGAGCTGTGGATAAGTCTGTGTGTAATTTGTGTGGGAATTGGGGAAATCCCACGTAGGCCGCGTAACCACTGGGATGGGCCGCCGGTCACTGTTTTTTCAGGGTGCAAAACATGCTGCAAAAAGAGTTGCCCGGTTTTTTGCGGGCGCGAACCCTATCACAAAATGTGCGGTTGGCAAGGGCGGTCGTGGGGCGTTTTGTATGGGGTGTGTCATGTTGGGGCAGTGGGTAGAATAGCCGGCAGCGCGGCGCCCATTAATAAGAACAACATCAGGAGACACGGAACGTGCAGCAAGAGCCCTGGCAGGTGTTGATCGTCGAGGATGACCTTCGACTGGCCGAACTGACCCGCGATTACCTGGAGAGCAACGGCCTGCGCGTGACCCTTGAGGGCAACGGTGCGCGGGCGGTGCAGCGGATCGTCGACGAGCAGCCGGCGCTGGTGATTCTCGACCTGATGCTGCCCGGTGAGGATGGCCTGAGCATCTGCCGCAAGGTGCGTGGTCGCTATGACGGCCCCATCCTGATGCTCACCGCGCGCACCGACGACAGCGACCAGATCCAGGGCCTGGACTCCGGCGCCGATGATTACGTCTGCAAGCCGGTGCATCCGCGGGTGTTGCTGGCGCGGGTACACGCCTTGTTGAGGCGCAGCGACTCCCCTGATGAGCCGGCACGAGAGGAGCGGCGCCTGACCTTCGGCCCGCTGATCGTCGACAACGCCCTGCGCGAGGCCTGGCTCAACGGGCGCAGCATCGACCTGACCAGCGCCGAGTTCGACCTGCTGTGGCTCTTGGTGGCCAATGCCGGGCGCATCCTGTCTCGGGAGGAAATCTTTACCGCCCTGCGTGGCGTGGGCTACGACGGGCAGGACCGGTCCATCGATGTGCGCATTTCCAAGATCCGCCCGCGCATTGGCGACGACCCCGTTCATCCGCGTCTGATAAAGACTGTGCGCAACAAGGGCTACCTGTTCGTGCCCGAAGCGGCCAGGGACGCGACCCACTTCATGCTGAACGGTTGAGCCAGGTGAACTCGGCATGAACTCCATTTTCCTGCGTATCTATGGCGGCATGCTTGGCGTACTGGTGCTGGTGGCGCTGCTGGGCGTGCTGACGCTGCATCTGGTCAACAAGGTGCGCGCCGAGCAGTACCGCGAGCAACTGGCCCACGGCACGTTCGCCTTGATGGGCGACAACCTTGCGCCGATGAACACTATCGAACGCATCCGGGCGTTGGCGGTGTGGGAGCGCCTGATGGGCATTCCGCTGTCGTTGCAGACCGCCGAACAGGCGCATCTGGATGGCGGCGCCCGTAATCGCCTGAGCCGCGGGCAGGTGGTGGTCGAGAAAACCGGCCCCCATGCCGCGCGGGTGTTTCGTGAGGTGGAGCCTGCGACGGCTGGCAGGCCCGGCAGTGCTTTGCTGTTGACCGGCGAGGTGCAGCAGATCAGCGAGCAACTGGCCCGGGCGACGATTTTCCTGCTGCTCGACGAGCTGGTGCGTTTTCCGGTGGATGAACAGCCGATTCGCCTGGAAACCCTGCGCCTGAGCAAAGGCTTCGGCTTTGACATGCACCTGATCCGGCTTGAGCAGGCGGACGTTGACGACGATCAGCGGCGGCGCATCGATGAAGGCGACACGGTGATGGCGCTGGGCAAGGGCGGGGACTCGATCCGCGTGCTGTCGGGTGTCGGCGAGACGCAGTGGGTGCTGGAGATCGGCCCGCTGTATCAGATGAACCCGTATCCGCCTGAACTGCTGGTGCTGATCGCCTTTCTCGGCCTGTGCTTGATCGGGCTGGTGGTGTATCTGCTGGTGCGGCGGCTGGAACATCGCCTGCGCGGGCTGGAAGCGGCCGCCACGCAGATCGCCCAGGGCAGCCTGGAAACCCGCGTGCCGGAATCCGGCGCCGATTCGGTGGGCCGGCTGGCCTCGGCGTTCAACGGCATGGCCGAGCACCTGCAGCGTTCGTTGGCCATTCAGCGCGAACTGGTGCGTGCGGTGTCCCATGAGCTGCGCACCCCGGTGGCACGCCTGCGCTTCGGGCTTGAGATGATCGGCGATGCCAGCACCTCCGAGGCGCGGCACAAGTACATGGTCGGCATGGACAACGACATCCAGGATCTGGACAAGCTGGTGGACGAGATGCTGACCTACGCGCGGCTGGAGCAGGGCTCGCCGACGCTCAATTACCAGCGCATCGATCTGGCGGCGCTGATCGATCAGGTCGTCGCTGAACTGGCGCCATTGCGGGCCAATGTGCGGGTCAGTCGCGGGCAATCGGTGGCCGTGGGCGGAGATGCGCAGGCGTGGGTCGAGGCTGAACCGCGTTATCTGCATCGGGCGTTGCAGAATCTGGTGAGCAATGCGATGCGCCACGCTGAATCCCAGGTGCGGGTCGGCTTTCATTTAAGTCAGGAGCGTTGCCGCATCGATGTCGAAGACGACGGCCCTGGCGTGCCGGAAAGCGCCTGGGAGCGGATCTTCACGCCGTTCATGCGCCTGGACGACAGCCGCACCCGGGCGTCCGGCGGGCATGGGCTGGGGCTGTCGATTGTGCGGCGGATCATCTACTGGCACGGCGGGCGGGCGCTGATCGGTCGCAGCCAGGGCTTGGGCGGGGCCTGCTTCAGCCTGACCTGGCCGCGGCAGCAGGGTGAGCCGTGAGCGCCGGATTGTTCGCAGGGGCACTCGCACCTTTTGCCCAGACGCTAGTAGTCGATGAACAGCGGGCGGTTATTGCGGTGCCTGAACTGTTGCAGCCTGTGACCCTGGATCGGCTGCTGCTGCGCGTCTATGGTCCGGAGTTGATGCCTGAGAAGCGCCCGGTGCTGGTGTCGCAGTTTGCCAAGTATTACTTCATGCAGTTTATTGCTCCTGTCGTTGTGGCAAGCCTGGTGGACGACGTCAGTTGGCCGCTGGGGCTCGATGAAGTGGCTTTTGCGGTGAGTGAGCGCGGGTTACTCGACGGGGTGAGGTTTTTGGGTGACAGTTTTTCGGTGGTGCCGTCATCTGACCCGTTCATGCGATTTGGGCCGCTGGTGGCCCATGTGCAAAGCGTGATCGATGCATTGAGCGCCTACGGTGGCGTGGGAGCGTCGGTGTTCTGGAGCAGCGCCGGGGATTATCTGGAGACCTGCCTGCGGCGGCTGGAAGCGGTCAGCGATGTTTCGCTGGAGTCGGGATATGGGCTTTTGCGTGAGCATTTACAGCCGGATGGGCGGCGCAATCCGTTGTTCAACACCATCACCTATATAGAACGGCCTCCACGCAGGCAGCGGCGAAGTTGCTGTTTGAGTTATCAGGTGGAGTGGGTGGGACGGTGTGAGCATTGCCCATTGCAGGGATGAGAGGTTGTCGTGAATCAACCTGTGGGAGCGAATTCATTCGCGAGACGTTAGTACACACGGCATAAATTTATCGACTGCACCGGCCTCTCGCGAATGAATTCGCTCCCACCGCGGAGATCCATGCTCAATTCGAAATCGCCACCAGACTCAACAACTGCCCATCCTGCACGCTGAACTGTGCGTCGAGCTCCTTGCCGCTGTGCCACTCCTCAGACAGGTCGATCTTGAGCCGCAACCGGGCGCTGCCGTCTTCTGACCACTGCAACAATTCGGCATCCTCGAAATAGAAGCGCTTGAGCACGATGGGGTAGAGCGCCTTGAACAGGGCTTCTTTGAGCGAGAAGGTCAGCGTAACCAGCAGCGCGACCTGATGCTCGGGCCCTTGTGCCATGCGTTGCAGCTCATCGGCGGTGAGGATTTCCCCGGCCAGGCGGGCGGCGCGCTCGCTGCTCATTACCTGTTCGACATCCAGCCCCAGCCCGCGCCAGTGGCATTTATGCGCGACCAGCGCGGCGGCCCAGCCTGTGCTGTGGGTGATCGCGCCGCACAGATCGTCAGGCCAGGTCGGCGCACGGTCATCGCCAATCGGTGGGACGTGAATGCGGCCGTCCAGCTGACGCATCGCTTCCCGCGCACACAGCCGCCCGGCGAGAAACTCCGCCTGACGCTTGGCCACCGAGCGCTGAATGCTCGCGGGCGGCTCGATCAGGCAGCGCGAAAAATCGCCATCGCTTAGTTGCTGCGGGTCGAAGCGGCCGCTGACCAGCACCACGTTGGCCAGCGGTTGGGGCAGCGGCCAGTGGGTGGTGAGGGTGGGGCAGCAGAGAGGGAGTGTCTGGGTCATGGGGCGGCATTTTGCCGGAAAGCAAATGACATTGAATACACCCCCCCCCCGTAGCAGCCCGGCCGTGCTGCTACGGGAATTGTGGTGGGTTTCAGAGCGTCGAATTCTTCGCAAACTGCTCTTTAAGGAACGCCTTCATGTCTGCCCACGAGCTCATGTCTGCGGCCTGGTTGTAGCCGATATCCGGGCCGCCGTGGTCGCCGTGGCTGAGCTTGTCGGCGTCGGGGTTGGTGAAGCCGTGCTTGGCGCCGTCGATGCCGACGAACTTGTAGTCAGCCTTGGCCGCGTCCATTTCCTTCTTGAAGTCCGCGACGTTCTGCGCGGTAACCATGGTGTCGCCGTTGCCGTGTTCGATCAGCATCGGCGTCTTGGTCACGCCTGCCTTGGCCGGGGTCTTGGTCGCCAGCGCGCCGTGGAAACTCACTACCGCCGCCAGGGGCTCGCCGCGACGGGCCGCATCCAGCACGACGCCGCCGCCAAAGCAGTAGCCGATGGCGGCGATTTTCTGCGGGTTGGTCTCGGGCTGTTTCTTCAATTGTTCAAGGCCTGCATCGAAACGCTTGGCCGAGGCGGCGGCATCCTTGGTCGCGGCGCTCATGAACGCCATGGCGTCCTTGGGGTGCTCGGTGTTCTTGCCTTCGCCGTACATGTCGATGGCCATGGCGCTGTAGCCCAGCGCGGCCAGGTCACGGGCCCGGCGCTTGGCGTAATCGTTCAGGCCCCACCACTCGTGCACCACCACGACACCGGGGCGCGGGCCCTTGATCGCGTCGTCGTAGGCGTAATAGCCCACAAGTTTGGTGCCGTCGGCGGCCTGGTAGTCGAGGGTGCGGGTCTTGACCTCTGCCTGGGCAAGGCCTGCAAGGCACATGAGGGTCAGGGCAATCAGCAATCGCATGGTCATCTCTCCTGGTTCTTTGAATTGGCCGGGGCTATATCGCACAAGAATGGACTGATCAGACGCGGCATCGATCCATTGGCGAACGTTCAGCGCAGGTTCAGTGCACGTTCAGTGGGAGTTCAGCGATGGCGCATTACCTTGAGTCCCGTATTCACAGCAAGCGCCAAGCGCTTATAAGGACATAACCATGCTCAAGATCAATCAGCTCATCATGGCCCTGGCTTTCGTAGGCGGCAGCGCAGTCGCTCAAGCCTCTGAGGGTAGCAGCACATTCGGTGGTGTCACCTACGGCAACACCAGCGACAAGATTTCCAAATCCAACGGCATCAACCGCAATCTGAATGCTCCCCACGCCGACTACGTCATCGACAAGAACAGCACCTGGGGTATCCGGCTGGGGCAACAGAACGCCGACAGCCGTTACTACGCCACCTATGACAACGTTTCCGCCAGCCACAACGGCCTGAGACTGCGTCAGGAAAACCTGCTGGGCAGCTATGACCTGTTCTCTCCGATCGGCGCCAGCACCAAGCTGTTCGGCGGCGCCACCCTGGGCGTCACCAAGCTGTCCCAGGAAAGCAGCGGCATGAGCCGAGACACCGGCATGGGCTATGCCGCAGGCCTGCAGGCAGGTGTGTTGCAGCAAGTTGCACAGAACGCGTCGGTAGAGTTGGGTTATCGTTACCTGCGCAGCAATGCCAGCGTCGAGGTCGCGCCGCACCACGCCGCGAAGGTTGGCTCGCTGAAGCTCGACAGCAGCGCCCAGACTTACCTGGCCGCCAACTACAATTTCTGAAGCGCGGATGGCTGGAACACTGCCGGGTTCATGCGATGCGTGACCCCGGCAGCACTATTTTCAGGTTTTGCCGGGTTCGGCAGGACATTGAGGGGAGATATGCATGAAGTTGCTGGTTGTCGAAGATGAAGCCCTGTTGCGCCACCACCTGCAGACCCGCCTGACCGAAAGCGGCCACGTGGTCGAAGCGGTGGGCAATGCCGACGAGGCGCTGTACCAGGCCGCCCAGTTCAATCACGACCTGGCGGTGATCGACCTCGGCCTGCCGGGCATGGGCGGGCTGGATCTGATCCGTCAACTGCGCGCCCAGAACAAGGCTTTTCCGATCCTGATCCTCACCGCCCGTGGCAACTGGCAGGACAAGGTCGAAGGCCTGGCCGCCGGTGCCGACGACTATGTGGTCAAGCCGTTCCAGTTCGAAGAGCTGGAAGCGCGGATGAACGCACTGCTGCGCCGCTCCAGCGGTTTCACCCAGTCCACCATCACTGCAGGCCCGCTGCTGCTGGACCTGAACCGCAAGCAGGCGTCGCTGGACGAACAGCCCCTGGCGCTCACTGCCTACGAATACCGGATTCTGGAATACCTCATGCGCCATCATCAGCAGGTGGTGCCCAAGGAACGCCTGATGGAGCAACTGTATCCCGATGACGACGAGCGCGATCCGAACGTGATCGAAGTGCTGGTCGGGCGCCTGCGTCGCAAACTCGAAGGGCCTGCCGGGTTCAAGCCCATCGATACCGTGCGCGGGCTGGGTTACCTGTTTACCGAGCGTTGCCGATGATTCGATCGCTTCGCGTTCGTCTGATGCTGGCCGCCGCCACCCTGGCGGTCATTTTCATGTTGCTGATGTTGCCGGCGTTGCAGAGCGCCTTCAGCCTGGCGCTGGAGAGCTCCATCGAGAAACGCCTGGCGTCCGACGTCACCACGCTGATTTCCGCCGCACGGGTCGAGGATGACCGGCTAATGATGCCCACGTTGCTGCCCGGCGAGCAGTTCAGCCTGCCCGACAGTCGCCTGCTGGGCTACATCTACAACCGCTCGGGCAAGCTGGTGTGGCGCTCCCGTGCCACCGAAGACGAGGACATCGACTACCAGCCCCGCTATGACGGGCGCGGAACCGAGTTCGCGAAGATTCGTCAGCCCAATGGCGAAGAGTTTTTCGTCTACGACGTCGAAATCAAGCTGCTGGGTGGTCGCAACGCGGCGTTCAGCATCGTGGCGTTGCAACCGGTGCGCGAATATCAGGAAACCATTTCCGGCCTGCGCGAGAAACTCTACCTGGGGTTCGGCGCGGCCTTGCTGGTGTTGCTGACCCTGCTCTGGGGCGGGCTGACCTGGGGCCTGCGTGCGCTCAAGGGCATGAGCCAGGAACTCGATCAGGTGGAGGCAGGTTCACGGGAAAGCCTCAGCGAGGAACACCCCAGCGAACTGCTGCGCCTGACCGGCTCGCTTAACCGCCTGCTGCGCAGCGAGCGTGAGCAGCGTATCCGTTATCGCGACTCGTTGGGCGACCTGGCGCATAGCCTGAAAACCCCGCTGGCGGTGTTGCAGGGCGTCAGTGAAACCATCGCCAAACGCCCCGAGGATCTGGAGCAGGCGCGCATCCTGCAGTCGCAGATCGAGCGCATGAGCCAGCAGATCGGCTATCAGTTGCAGCGCGCCAGCCTGCGCAAGAGCGGGTTGGTGCGTCATCACGTCAGCCTCAAGCCGGTGGTCGAGAGCCTGTGCAACACGCTGGAGAAGGTCTATCGCGACAAGCGGGTCCAGGTGGCACTCGACCTGCCCGACGATTGCCAGGTGCAAATGGAAGAGGGCGCCTTGCTGGAAATGCTCGGTAACCTTCTGGAAAACGCCTATCGCCTGTGCATCGGCCAGGTGCGGGTCAGTTGGCGGCCGTCGATGATGGGCGATGAGCTGTGCATCGAAGACGACGGGCCGGGTGTGCCTCAAAGCCAGCGAGCGCGAATTCTCGAACGCGGCGAGCGTCTGGACCGGCAGAACCCGGGGCAGGGGATTGGACTTGCGGTGGTCAAGGACATCATCGAAAGCTACGGCGCGCAGTTGACCCTGGGCGATTCGGATCTGGGTGGCGCGGCGTTCAGGATCAAATTCGCGATTTGAAGGGGGGCCGTCAGGCTTCCTTCTCGCGATACGCTCCCGGCGTCAACCCGGTCCACTTCTTGAACGCCCGGTGGAACGCCGAAGGCTCCGAAAAACCCAACTGCTCGGCGATCTGCTGCAACGACAGATCTACCTGGCCCAGATGAAAAATCGCCATGTCCCGCCGCAATTCGTCCTTCAACCCTTGAAAGCTTGTACCCTCGTCGCGCAGATGGCGGCGCAGGGTCTGGGGGCTGATGTGCAGGTGATCGGCCACGGCTTCAAGGTCCGGCCATTGGGTGCAGTCACGGCTGAGCAGGCGGCGCAACTGGCTGGTGAGGCTGTCGCCTTCGTCCGGGCGAGCCAGCAGGTCGGCGGGGGAGCGTTCGAGAAAGCGCTTCAAGGTCCGCTCGTCCTGCAGCAGCGGCATGGCCAGGTAACGGGCGTGAAAGGTCAGTGCGGTCTGGCTTGCATCGAAGGTCATCGGGCAATAAAACAGCAGGTCGTACTCGGCGCTGTGGGCAGGCTTCGGGTAAGCGAATGTGGCGTGATCCAGCCGGATACGCTGGCCGATGAGCCAACTGGCCAGGCGATGCCAGATCACCAGCAGCGACTCGCTGAGAAAATGCTCGGGATCGCGGACGCTGGTTTCATCCAGGCATAAGCGCACCGAGTCGCCATCGCGCTCAAGGCTCAGGCGCGGCGAATCGGCAAACAGCCCGTAGAACCTGAAGCCGCGCTGCAACGCCTTGTCCAGCGTGCGGCAGTGGATCAGCGCGTGGCACATCATGGCAAAGGTGCCGCGTTTGCTGGGCGCCAGGCCAAACCCCATGTATTCGTCGTCCAGCGCCCGCCACACCAGTTGAATCAATAGCGCGAACTGCTCCGGCGCGATGCGCGCGCGCGGCTCATTGAGCAGTTCAGGCGTGATCCCTGCCTGCGCGAGAATCGGCTGGCAGTCCAGATCATAGCGGTGAGCGCCCTGCAGCACGGCGCGGGCAAAGTGGCTAGCAATGGTTCGATGGCGCATGGCGGGCAGGTCGTCGCACCGGTGAGAGTCAGTGACTGATGGTAGGCAGCCATGCAAGCCACGGACAAGGCGGATACCCGCCAATACCAGTGCTTATTTTTCGAGACTTGGCGGAAATCCGCCATCCCGACGCGGCTTTTTTGGCTAGGGTTAACCAGACAGTCCATGCCGCACGGGGCTTTCGGGAGATTTTCAAATAGTGGCACGGGGCTTGCGATACAACGAGCAGAGACCTGCCTTGCGCAGCTCGACAAAAACAAATCCCTCCGAGCAGGAGGGTTCGTACTTTAGGTGTCGGTGTATCAGGAATGATTCAGGCCGATGCTCTTGAGGAAACTGCAATGACGACTCGTCAGCCACTCTACAAATCCCTGTATTTCCAGGTAATCCTTGCGATCATCATCGGTATTGCAATCGGTCACTGGTATCCCGATGCCGGTAAGGCGCTCAAGCCGCTGGGTGACGGGTTCATCAAACTGATCAAAATGGTCATCGCTCCCATCATCTTCTGCACCGTGGTCAGCGGCATCGCTGGCATGCAGAGCATGAAATCCGTGGGCAAGACCGGCGGCTACGCGCTGCTGTACTTCGAAATCGTCTCGACCATCTCGCTGATCATCGGCCTGATCGTGGTCAACGTGGTTCAGCCGGGCGCCGGCATGAACATCGACGTTTCGACCCTCGACGCCTCCAAGATCGCTGCCTACGTCACCGCTGGCCAGGACCAGAGCGTGATCGGCTTCATCCTGAACGTGATCCCGAGCACCATCGTCGGCGCCTTCGCCAACGGCGACATCCTGCAAGTGCTGATGTTCTCGGTGATCTTCGGTTTTGCCCTGCACCGCCTGGGTGCCTACGGCAAGCCGGTGCTGGACTTCATCGATCGCTTCGCCCATGTGATGTTCAACATCATCAACATGATCATGAAGCTGGCGCCACTGGGTGCGCTGGGTGCCATGGCCTTCACCATCGGCGCCTACGGCGTGAGCACCCTGGTGCAACTGGGCCAGCTGATGCTGTGCTTCTACATCACCTGCCTGCTGTTCGTGCTGCTGGTACTGGGCGGTATCGCTCGCGCCCACGGTTTCAGCGTCATCAAGCTCATCAAGTACATCCGTGAAGAACTGCTGATCGTGCTGGGTACTTCCTCTTCGGAATCGGCCCTGCCACGCATGCTGATCAAGATGGAGCGCCTGGGCGCGAAGAAATCCGTCGTGGGTCTGGTGATCCCGACCGGCTACTCGTTCAACCTGGACGGTACTTCGATCTACCTGACCATGGCGGCCGTGTTCATCGCTCAGGCGACCAACACCCACATGGACATCACCCACCAGATCACCCTGCTGCTGGTGCTGCTGCTGTCCTCCAAGGGCGCGGCTGGCGTGACCGGTTCCGGCTTCATCGTACTGGCAGCCACCCTGTCGGCGGTAGGTCACCTGCCGGTGGCAGGCCTGGCGCTGATCTTGGGTATCGACCGCTTCATGTCCGAAGCCCGCGCTTTGACCAACCTGGTCGGTAACGCTGTTGCCACCCTGGTTGTCGCCAAGTGGGTCAAGGAGCTGGACGTGCCGCAGATGCAGGCTGAACTGGCCTCGGGCGGTCGTGGTATCGAAGACGAGCGTCCACAGGACGACCTGGGCGTTGCCGAAGGCACTCCTCAGGCAACTCGTTCGTAATAAGCCTGGCGTGTCGAAAAAAAGCCTGTCTTCGGACAGGCTTTTTTGTGGCCAATAGAAAATCCTGTGGGAGCGGGCTCGCCCGCGAATGCGGTGGGCCATTCAAAGCCGTGTTGCTAGGCCTGATGTCTTCGCGGGCGAGCCCGCTCCCACAGAGAATGCGTCAGCCCTGATGTCGTGTTGGGTCATTGCCGACATCCAATGCCCTGCCTACTCTGACCTCTGCCACCACCCAGGGAAGCCCACGCATGCAAGGTCCGCTGTCGTCGCTCAAGGTTCTCGATTTCTCCACGTTGTTGCCCGGCCCCTTCGCCTCGCTGTTGCTGGCGGACATGGGAGCGCAGGTGTTGCGGATCGAGTCGCCCACCCGGCTGGACTTGCTGCGCGAGCTGCCGCCCTTCGATCAGGGTGTTTCGGCAAGCCACGCGTACCTCAATCGCAACAAGCGCAGCCTGGCGCTGGACCTCAAGCAGCCCCAGGCGGTGGAGGTCATCAAGCGGCTGGTGGCTGATTACGACATCGTGCTGGAGCAGTTTCGGCCCGGGGTGATGGATCGACTGGGCATCGGCTATGAGACGCTCAGGGCGATCAACCCGCAGCTGATCTTCGTGGCTATCACCGGTTACGGTCAGACCGGACCGTACCGTGAGCGCGCCGGCCACGACATCAACTACCTGGCCCTGGCCGGGGTCGCCAGCCATACCGGACGCAGAGACTCAGGCCCCTTGCCTTTGGGCGTACAGGTGGCGGACGTGGCGGGCGGTTCGCTGCATGGCGTGGTCGGCCTCTTGGCGGCAGTGGTTGCACGCCAGCACACCGGGCAGGGACAGTATGTGGACGTGAGCATGACCGACTGCGCCTTCAGCCTGAATGCGCTGGCGGGGGCGGGGTATCTGGCGGCCGGTGTCGAACCCCAGCCTGAGGGGCAGATGCTCAATGGCGGCAGTTACTACGACTATTACCGCAGCCGCGACGGGCGCTGGTTTTCCGTGGGCAGCCTGGAGCCGGTGTTCATGCAGGCGCTGTGTACAGCGTTGGAACGGCCGGAGCTGGCCTCGAAAGGGTTATCTCCTGAGCCAGCCCATCAGATCCTCATCAAGCAAGAACTCAAGATGGAATTCGAACGCCGCAGTTTCGACGAACTTCAAGCGCTTTTCTCAACGATAGACGCCTGCGTCGAACCGGTGTTGAGCCTGTCAGAGGCCGTCAGTCATCCTCAGTTACAGGCCCGTGAGGTGGTGACCCAGGTTCCAAGGCCCGATGGCAGCCTGCAAGCGCAGATGGGCTGCCCGTTGAAGTTCTCGCAAGGGTTGCCAGCGCCGCGATTCATCGGTGCAGCGGCAGGGGCCCACAGCGAACAGGTGCTACTGGAGGCGGGGTTCGATCAGGAGCAGATCGAGGCGATGCGCGATGCGGGCGTCATTCCACCCGCGTCTCACCGCTGAATACCAGAATTTCCCGGCACCGACGGCACAGGTAACGCCGGCCCTTGTGCACCAGCTTGTGCCTTTGCGTGGAGAACGCAAAATCGCTCTCGGGGCATGGGCAGCGGTAGATGTAGCGGGTCACCCGGCGCCGCTGGATTTCGTAGGTGTGGCAGCGGTTGGGCGGCAGCTCGTAAACGCCGCGCATGATGAGCTGCCACTCTTCGCCGTGGGGCGCGATGGTGTCGCCGAACAGTTGATGGGCGACCAGGTGCGCAACTTCGTGGGCCACGGTCTGGCGCAGGAAGTCTTCGCTGTTTTCGCGGTACAGCTGCGGATTGAAGCGCAGCAGGTTTTCGTGCAGGTGCGCGACACCGGCCTTCTGGCCGCGCAGCTTGAGGCTCACGACCGGGCGTTTGAAAGGGCGTTTGAAAAAGTCTTCAGCGAGTTGGTAACAGGATTCGACGCGGGAATTGAGTTGCTCGAGCATGCTTCATCGGTCTCCAGAGGAGGCGATTATGCCGCAAAGCGGGTGTTGGCCGAAAACTCAAGCTGCCGAATGGTCGTCCAGAACCCTCGATGTGGCGTCATGCTCATACCAGTGGGAGCGAATTCATTCGCGATACGGTCGTACATCCGACAACAATCCATCGGATGCACCGGCCTCTCGCGAATGAATTCGCTCCCACAGGTTGGGTGTTCCAGCAATGAAAGTGTCTGGCCCGGTCAATTGGTGTATTCAGGCCCCACCCCGATGCCCCAGAGCACCACGGTGAACGCCATGATCGCCACCAGCACCACCAGGCCCACCGCCAGCACCGAGCTTGAGAACATGAAGCCCTCGTCCGGGTGGATGTTCATGAACACCGGCAAGCCCACGTACAACAGGTAAACCGTGTAGCAGACGGCCGCCAGGCCCACCATCATGCCCAGCCACATGTGCGGGTACAGCGCCGCCAGCCCGCCAAGGAACAGAGGCGTGGCGGTGTAGGTCGCGAACGCCACGCAGCGGGCAAGGCTGGGGGAGGCGTCGTAGGTGCGCGCCATCCAGTGAATGAAACCGCCCATGACGCCGACGCCTGCGAGCATGGCGATGTAGGACATGATCGTCATCCAGATCGCGCTCTCGCTGGTCAGCATGACCGGTGCGCGGCTGCCGATGACCCAGCCGACCTGTGTGGTGCCGATATACGCAGAAACGGCCGGTATCGCCGCCAGGACCAGCGTGTGGGTGAGGTACATGTGGCTGATGGATTCTTCCTTCTCGCCACGTATCTGTTGCCATTCCTGATCGGGGTGGGTGAACAACCCCCAAACGTGATGGATCATGCCCGTTACTCCTCGTGGTGGACGCCGTCGCACCTGACCGGCCATATGCCGCCAGGGCAAGGCCACAATCTCAACAAGGAAAACGGCTGCGACCTCATTTGCCAGTATAGAAAGCTGCAAGCCGCGAAAACCGTGGGCTTTAGAGTAATTGGGTCATTCAAGGGGGTTGTTAATAGCTGTTGGCGATCAAGAGCCTGTTTCAGCCGGATGAACGGTATATTTCATCGCTCGGGAGATCTGTAATCGCGCGATCAGCAGGCATTACCAGCTCTGGCGTTTATGCGTAAAATACCGCCCCTTTCCTCAAGTTACAGCGAGCGGACATCAGCGCCATGGGCACCCTTTCAGTCAATCAGAACAAACTGCAGAAGCGTCTGCGCAGGCTCGCAGGCGAAGCGGTGGCCGATTTCAACATGATTGAAGAGGGCGACAAGGTCATGGTCTGCCTGTCCGGCGGCAAGGACAGCTACACCATGCTCGACGTGCTGATGCACCTGCAGAAGGTCGCGCCGATCAAGTTCGACATCGTCGCGGTGAACATGGACCAGAAGCAGCCTGGTTTCCCCGAGCACGTGCTGCCGGCCTACCTCAAAGAGCTGGGTGTGGAGTACCACATCGTCGAGAAAGACACCTACTCGGTGGTCAAGGAGCTGATCCCGGAAGGCAAGACCACCTGCTCGCTGTGCTCGCGCCTGCGTCGCGGCACGCTGTACACCTTTGCCGATGAAATCGGCGCGACCAAGATGGCGCTGGGGCACCACCGCGACGACATCGTCGAGACGTTCTTCCTGAATATGTTCTTCAACGGCACCCTCAAGGCCATGCCACCCAAGCTGCGTGCCGACGACGGCCGCAACGTGGTGATCCGCCCGCTGGCGTACTGCGCCGAGAAGGACATCCAGGCCTATTCGGACATGAAGCAGTTCCCGATCATCCCGTGCAACCTCTGCGGTTCGCAGGAGAACCTGCAGCGCCAGGTGGTCAAGGACATGCTCCAGGAGTGGGACCGCAAGACGCCAGGCCGCTCGGAAATGATTTTCCGCAGTCTGCAGAATGTCGTGCCGTCGCAACTGGCCGACCGTAACCTGTTCGACTTCGCCAGCCTGACCATCGACGAAACCGCCGCTTCGCGGTTCGTCAATGTGGTGAATCTCTAACCCCGATCCGTAGCAGCACGGCTTGCCGGCGTCGGCGCCCTCAAAATCGCTGACGCCGGCAAGCCGGACTGCTACAACTGCAGTCCGATCGGCCAGGTATCGGTCAGCTTGTAGCCTTCAGGCCATGGGTCGCTGGGGTCGAGCATGTGCTGGTGGGTACCGGTGATCCACGCGCGGCCCGACAGGCTCGGCACGATGGCCTTGCGCCCGGCGATTTCGGTTTCGCTCTGGATCTTGCAGTGGAACTCGGAACCGATGATGGAACGCCCGATAAACCGGTCGCCTACCTTCAACTGGCCCTTGGCATGCAGCACCGCCAGGCGCGCCGAGCAGCCGGTGCCGCAGGGTGAGCGGTCGATCTTGCCGGGGCGGATGACCACCGCGTTCGCCGCATTGGCCACGCCGCCGTCGTAATTGACCGGGGCGGCGATCTGGCAGAAGGAAATGTGGTTCCAGTCCTTGTTCTGCGGATGAGTGAAACCCAGTTGCTCGTTGGCCGCCTTGGTGATCTTCAGGCCGGTCTCGACCAGATCCTTCGCCTCATCGGCTTTCAACGAAAAGCCCAGCTTCGTCGAATCGACAATGGCAAAGCTGTCGCCGCCATACGCCGTGTCGACCTGGATCGAACCCAGCCCCGGCACTTCGATCCACACATCCAGCTGGTCGGCGAAGGAGGGATGGTTGTGCACTTCCACGCTCTGCACCTTGCCGTCGCGGCACTGGGCGATGGCCTCGATCAGGCCGCCCGGGGCTTCGAGAATCAGGCGGGTTTCCGGCTCGGTCATGGGCAGGATGCCGCTGTCGAGCAGCACCGTGGCCACGCACAGGGAGTTGGAGCCGGACATCGGCGGCACGTCGGCAGGCTCCATGATGATCCAGCCCATCTGCGCCTTGGGGTTCTTTGGCGGCACCAGCAGGTTGACGTGACGGAACACCCCGCCGCGAGGTTCGTTGAGCACGAAATTGCGCAGCACGTTGTCCTTCTCGATCCAGCGCGACTGCTCCCAGATCGTGTCGCCCGGCGGCGGCGCGACCCCGCCGACGATGACATCGCCGACTTCGCCTTCGGCATGACAACTGACCACATGAATCACTTTCGATGAGCGCATGACCTGAAGCTCTCCTGTCAAATACGATGAGTGGTGGAGTCGCGCAATCTGTGGGAGCGAATTCATTCGCGAGACGCCGGTGCAGCCGATACATTTCTGTCGACCGAAACATTTTTCGCGAATGAATTCGCTCCCACAGACTTCGCGTCTGGGGTTGCGGTGTTATTTGATCGACTTGAGGAAATCCGCCGTCTCAGGACGTTGCGGATTGCCGATCACCTGGTCCGGCGAGCCGATCTCGTGCACCAGGCCGTTGCGGAAGAACGCCACGCGGTCGGACACATCGCGGGCGAAGCGGATTTCGTGGGTCACCAGGATCATGGTCATGCCGTCTTCGGCCAGCATGCGCATGGTGTCCAGCACTTCGCCCACCAGCTGCGGGTCCAGCGCCGAGGTGGCTTCGTCGAACAGCATGTAGTTGGGCGACATCGCCAGTGCACGGGCAATCGCCATGCGCTGTTGCTGGCCACCGGAAAGCTTGCCGGGGAACACCTTGAGCTTGTCGCCCAGGCCCACGTGGGTCAGCTGTTTGACGGCAATCGCCTCGGCTTCCTGTTTGCTCTTGCCCAGCACGGTGCGGGGCGCCAGCATCACGTTTTCCAGCACCGTCAGGTGCGGAAAGGCGTTCCACTGCTGGAACACGATGCCGATCTTCTGCCGCAGCTTGTTGATGTCGGTGTTCTTGGCGTGCACCTCGGTGCCGTCCACGCGGATGCTGCCGCTTTTGATCGACTCAAGGCCGTTGATGCACATCAGCAGCGTCGACTTGCCCGAGCCCGACCCGCCGATGATCGACACCACTTCGCCTTTCTCGACCTTCAGGCTCACGCCCTTGATGACTTCAAGCTCGCCGAATGATTTGTGTACGTTGTCGATCTCAATCATTTTCTTGCCACCTTGTTTCCAGTCGGGCGCCGATACGGGCGATTACCAGACTCATGACGTAGTAGATGAGGCCTGCGATGCACAGCACCAGCAGCGGTTCTTGAATGCGCGTGACGATGGTCTGCGAGGCGCGCAGCAGCTCGACGATGCCGATCCACATCACCAGTGCCGTGTCTTTCATCACCGACAACAGCAGGTTGACCCAGCCGGGGAAGGCGACGCGGGTGGCCATCGGCATGACGATCTGGCGTAAATCCTGCCAGTAGCTCAGGCCCAGTGAGCGGCTGGCGCGGCGCAGGTTCAGCGGCACCGAGAGCACGCCGCTGCGCACGATTTCCGTGCCGTAGGCGGTCACGTACAGGCCCAGCACGATGCAGGCCACGGTGAAGGCGCTCCAGTCCAGGCCCGCGATGCTTTTGAGGGCATTGAACAGCACGAACTGAATCAGCAGCGGCACGCTGCGAAACACATCCAGCACCCAGGCCAGCGGGATGGTGCTGCGCGGCAGGAGGGCGCGGGCCATGCCGCAGACCACGCCGGCGAGGGTGCCGATAATCATCGAGATGACAGTTAAAAGGATGGTGACCCAGGCGCCCTGAAGCATGTATTGCAGGTCGCCCCAGCTGAAAGAGGTCTCGAACATGGTCAACTCCTCAGTACCGGAACAGGCGCCAGGAAAGCAGGCGCGCAAGGCCCACGATCAGCTTGGCGATCAGGTAATAGAGCACCGCCGCAATGGCAAAGAACTCGAAGGTGCGGAAGGTCATGACGTTGTAGTTCTGCGTCACGCCGGTGAGGTCGTTGTTCAGGCCCACGACCACGCCCATGGAGGTCATCAGTACTGCCCAGACCATCTGGTTGGTCATCGGGTAGAAAACGATGCGCAACAATTGCGGGATGACGATCAGCCGATAGGCCTGCGGTGCGCTCATGCCCAGCGAGCGGGCTGCGCGTAACTGGGTGTCGGGCACGGCCTTGAGGCCGCCACGGAAATTTTCCGCCAGATACCCCGCGTTGTTGATGGTGATCCCGGCCAGCAATGCCACCCAGGAATTGATGTGGATACCGAACGAGCCCAGGCCGAAGTACAGGATGTACACCTGGAACAGCGACGGCGTGTTGCGCGCGATGGAAATCCAGGTGGCGGCGAAGCCCTTCAGGATCAGGTTCTTGCCCTGGCGCATGAACACCAGGCACAGCGCGATGATGACCCCCAGGATCATCGACAGCGCAGCGGTTTCGAACGTCACCCAGGCGCCTTGCAGCATGTCCGGCAGCGCCTTGAACGCGGCGCGCCATTGGAAGGTGTAATCAAACATGAACGAGCGCCTCTTTTTGTTCTGCAGCGTGTAACCAGACCGGCAGGCGACCGCTGGCGAGTCCGGTGCAGGCACTGTCGACGCATTCGGCAAGGCTTGCGAAATGCACGTTGCGTCCCACAAGACCCGGTGCGTAATGGGCGTATTTGCCGGAATTGGTCATCAGCGTTTTCGCTGACGGCGGGATCACAGGCTCCGCGAGCATGCACCAGCAGGTGTCGGTGACGAACTGCACGCCGAAGGCTTCCAGCGTCGCGACGTAACCGGCCCTTTGCGCGCTTTCAAGCGTGGCCCGGCCGCAGGTAATCACCACTGCCACGTTGGGATGCTTGCGCAAGCCGTGGCAGAGCTGGGCGAGGGTTGCGCATTCGCTCACGGAAAAGTGCGGGTTGCCCAGGGTCACGGCATCCACTTGCGGGGTTTGCGCGCTGTTGAGTTCACGCCAGCTGTGCAGCAGGTCGACCTCTTCGATGCGCAAGGTCTTGGCTGGCGGATGTCCGCCAAGGGCCAGTTCGGCGTTGGTGGCTTCCGGTGTCACGCCTGCGATGTGGAACATGGGTGCGGCGGAGGTGGTGGCAAATGCCGCGCCGAAGGCCTTCAAATCATCGAGGGTCGGCGCCTTGTTTTCCAGGCCGCAGACCACTGGGATTTCGGCGCCGCACAGCAGGCCGATGTGGTAGCCCAGCAGCGGGTAGAAACTGTCGTCCAGAACAGCAAGATAAGGGACGTCGATGCGCAAGGTCGCGTGGCGCTGGGGTGTCAGGTGGCAGCCGATTTTCGGTGCGCGGCCGGTCAGGGCGATGCAGATGTCCAGATAGTCGGGGTACTTCAGCGTCCGCGCGCCGATCACGCTGTTGGCGTAGACAACGGCGTTGGATTCGGCCCAGACGATCTGCTCGCCCAGTTGCGGCGCGCTGTCGAGCAGGTAAGGGGCGCAGGTGAAACTGACCTTCGCACCCATGTCCAGGTAGGCATCGCCCAACTGGCTGGCAGGCTCGCCCAGGGCCGGGTCCACCCCCAGTTCACGCCAGCGGCGTTTGTCTACGGAGATCGAGTTGAGCGTGGTCGGCACCCGTACTCGCGCGCCCCATTCCACCAATTGCCGGGCGAAGCGCAGGCTCGCGGGGCCGGTGTAGATGCAGCCGTCGATGTGCGCCTGGGTGATGTCCAGCAGCTCGGTCGCGCCTTGCAGCTCGGCCATGCGCAGGATGATGCCCATGGCGACCTGCGCGGCCTTGCCGTAGGCACCGTCGAGAAAGCCGCGATCCATCTCGGTCAGGGTCAGCCGGCTCTGGATGGCAGTGGTCGAGCGGGTGGGGCTGATGGTGCTGTGCAATTGCGCTGGCAGGCTGTCGAAACAGGTCACTCGGCCGTCTTCGACCCGGGCGAACTGCACGTCACGCAATGCGGCAAAACCGGCTTCGCCCAGGCTGACGACGGGGATCGAGTGGCCAAACATCTGCTCGGCGATCAGCACGCCCAGGGTCAGGATGTCTTCGACCCGCTCGAACACCAGCGCCGCCGGGGCGTGGCCGTTGAGGATCAGTTCCAGCAACACGCTGCTGCCGGTGCATGAACCGCGCCCGCTGGGAATCGCGAGCACGCGGCCGGTAATGATATGGCCGCTCAGGGGGTGATGGCGGTCGATGACCTCACCAGTGAACGGCTCGACCCCGCCCCAAAAGCTAAGGCCGATATCGGCATAGAGCAATGAGCCCTGGGCACTGCCTGCGACCAGGCAACGCCCGTTCAACGAAATTTCAGACATCAAAGGCTCCTGAAAAGAGGGCCATCGGTTAAGCGGATGTTGAATGTCTGTTTCTGCCCGCAGGGCGTGGGAGCCAGCAAGCCGGCTCCCACAGGTGACCCTTCAGGTCAGCAAGGTGGGCGCCTCAACTCAGTAGTAAACGCCCGGCACGGTCAGGCTTGCCGGTGGAATCTCGTTGCCGACCCATTTCTTCCACAGTTCGTCGTAGCGGCCGGAGCGCACTTGCTGGTTCACGAACAGGTTCAGGTAGTGGATCAGACCGTACTCGTTGCGCTTGGCGGCCAGGGACACGTAGTCGATGACATACGGCGCGTTGCCTGCGACTCTCAGGCCTTTGTACTTGCCGGACTTGATCGAGGCAGCGGCCACGGTGTTGGTCACGACAGACGCTTCAATCTGGCCCTGGGCGACGGCCAGGATGGTGTCGTTCTGGGTCTGGTAGGCGCGGAAGCTGCCGCTGCCCCATTTCTTCTGATCCTTCTCCAGGGCGATGGCTTCATAGGTGCCGCTGGTGTTGCCGACGTTCTTGCCCTTGAGGTCTTCGTATTTGGTGATGGTCTTGTCGGTGGTCAGCACCACCATCTGGAAGGCGAAGTAGGGGATGGTCATCGCCACGGTCTTGGCGCGTTCCAGAGTGTCGGAAGTGGAGGCGACAATCACGTCGGCGCGGCCCGACATCAGCGCGGGAATACGATCAGGGAACGGGGTTTCCACTACCTCGGCGGTCACGCCCAGCACTTTTGCCAGGTCGTTGCAGTAATCGACGTCGAATCCGACCGGGTTGTTCTTGTCATCGCGCGAGCCCATTGGCGGGAAGTCCAGGGTGACCGCGCAACGCAGCTTGCCGGAGCCAATGATGTCATCGAGCTTGTCGGCAAAGGCCGTGCTGATGAAAGAAGTACTCATTACAGCGAGGAGGGCTACAGCAATGCCATGCTTTTTCATAAGAGCCTCTAATGGTGCAAGTAATGGAACACAGTCGGATAAGTAATTTCGTATACGATATTTTCTAAGCACAGTTTGTGCCTGCTTTGCCACTATAGCTGCAGGACGACGACTCGGCGGGTTTCAAGGTTTTCCTGGGCGCTTGGCGACCGGGCGGTGTTACATAAAGGAGCAAATTGGTGTGCGGTGCTTCATACGTGCACGTCTTCTAGTTAGGTGTGCGCCGTGGGTGGCGCTGCGTCAGAGTGGCAGTAAAGCAGGGGGCGGGTCTTGACCGATTTCGCCCTAACGGATGACGAAATCGGCACAGTACCCGGATTCAGATTTCGCTGGTGGACGCGTTAGGCAGGTGGGTGTACAGCGAGCGGCAGACGCTCATGATGTGATGCTCGATCAGTTCGCAGGCTTTCTCGACGTCGCGTTCGGCACAGGCGTTTAGGATGCCGCGATGCTCCTGGTCGGCGCGCTCTTTGCCTTCCTCGAAGCTCATTTGCACCCGCAAGTAGCGCTCTATCTTGTCGTGGATCGAGCGAATCATGTTCAGCAGGAATGGCCGTTGCGCCGCCTCGTACAGGCAGGTGTGAAAGGCCCAGTTCAGCTCGGCCCAGCGGCCGATGTCATCATCGGCCACAAACTCATCGCAGATCGCAGTCGCCCGCTGGATATGCGCCGCGGTCAATCTGGGCACTGCCAGGCGAATGGCCTGTACTTCCAGCAACACCCGCACCTCGAAGATCTGCGCCAGCTCCGGCTCCGAAATCCGTGTGACCACCGCACCCTTGTTGCGATGAAACTGCACCAGCCCCTCGGCCTCCAGGCGCTTGAGCGCCTCGCGCACGGGGATCTTGCTGACGTTGAAAATGCGCGCGATATCGTCCTGGCGAATCGGCTCATCTTCGGCAAACTGGCCGGAGATGATCGATTCGCGCAGGTACCTGGAAATCACCTCGGACGCGGACGGCGCGACGCCAAGGTTGGGGGCGTCGGATAGGAGAAGAGGCACGCGCAAGACCTCAGGCAATGAGTGGATGATGGATATTGTATACGACCTTCGATTTGTTACATCTGATGTCGTAAGGCTTCGTTCAAAAAAGATCAGTGGTTCACGGTATAGGACAGCATCATCGAGAGTTGGCACAGCGGACGGCCGCTTTCGGCGTGCCACTGGTTGAACGCCGCTTGCACCGCCGCCTGGTCGCGCTGGCTGCTGGGAACCTTGTCGACGATGTTCTGGGCGTTGAGCGCGGCGACCACGTCCTGGGAAGGGATGAACGTGTCCTTGCCGACCATGCGCAGAAAGCGCGGCGCGGACAGGCCGCCCATCTGGTTGCCGTGTTTGGCCAGATAGCGCCAGAGGCCGACGATATCGGTCACCGGCCACTGGGCGATGAAGTTGCCGAAGCTGCCGTGCTCGTGGGCGATGTCGAGGATCAACTGGGCGTTGCGTGGTACGCTCTTGAGCTTGCCCAGATGGCGAATGATGCGGGCGTCCTGCATCAGGCGCTCCAGGTGATCGGCGCCCATGAGCACCACCTTTTCTGGATCGAAGCCGAAGAACACTTGCTCGAACGCCGGCCACTTGGCATCGACCAGGCTGTGCTTCAAACCGGCACGAAACACCCGCAGGGCCAGGGTCGACAGGTAGCGGTCGTCGCTGATGGCCTTGAGTTGTTTCGGGGTGGCGGGAGTCGGCAGGTGCGCTTCGAGCGCGGCGGCGGAGCCAAAGCGGTTGAGGCAGTATTCATTGAGCCATTTGTAGTCTTGCATGCCCTCTCCAAAAAATACGACTGATATGGGGTGTCCACCCGTAGCAGTCCGGCTTGCCGGCGATGGCGTCCTGAAGATCGCTATCGCCGGCAAGCCGGACTGCTACGCGGGCATCACCAGAAAATGTGTACTACGCGCCTTCGCCTGCCAGCTTGCGGTTGTACTGAAACCGCCAGCGCACATACAGCAACGCGCTGGTGAACACCGCCAGGCTCGCCAGCATTTCCAGCACGCCGAACAGCGAGCGACTCGGGTCGTAGGCGGCCAGGGCGCCCTTGATGAAATACAGGTTCACCACGAAACAGGTCCAGGAATGCCCGCGGGCGCTGCCCATGAACATGCCGGGCGCCAGCAACAGCAGCGGCACCAGTTCGATCGACAGGATCACCCAGGGCCGTGCGCCGTGCAGGTCGGCGAAGATCAGGTAATAGATCGCCAACAGCGCGATCAGGCCCAGGAAGCACAGCAAGGCGCCAACCCGGCTCCAACGAACCCGAGGTTCCAGCCATTCCAGCGCGGGCAGCACCTTGGGTTTTCTAGCCACGGGAAGGTTCCAGCGACCGTGCGGTTTTCGCCAGGCGCTGACCCAGCGCGCGGCACAGGGTGGTTTCGTGCGGGTCCAGCGGGCGTTTGCCGTCGGCACCGGCGTGGTGGCTGGCGCCATAGGGCGTGCCGCCGCCGCTGGTTTCGATCAGCGCCGCTTCGCTGTAAGGCAACCCGGTGATGAGCATGCCGTGGTGCAGCAACGGCAGCAGCATCGACATCAGCGTGGTTTCCTGGCCGCCGTGCAAACTGGCGGTAGAGGTGAATACGGCGGCGGGTTTGTCGACCAGCGCGCCGGTCAGCCACAGGTTGCTGGTGCCGTCGAGGAAGTACTTGAGCGGCGCGGCCATGTTGCCGAAGCGGGTCGGGCTGCCCAGTGCAAGGCCCGCGCAGTTCTTCAGGTCATCGAGGGTCGCGTAGAGTGCGCCGGTTTCCGGGATGCTCGGGGCGACGGCCTCGCACTCGGTGGAGATGGCCGGCACAGTGCGCAGGCGCGCTTCCATGCCGCCCATCTCGATGCCGCGAGCGATCTGCCGGGCCATTTCGCTGGTCGAGCCATTGCGGCTGTAGAACAACACCAGGATGTAGGGTGCGCTCACGGCAGGATCTCCAGGATTTTTTCCGGCGGACGACCGATCATGGCTTTGTTACCGGCGATCAGGATCGGGCGCTCGATCAGCTTGGGATGAGTAGCCATGGCGGCGATCAATTGCTCGTCGGAGAGGCCCGCATCGGCCAGGTTCAGTGCCTTGTATTCGTCCTCACCTGTGCGCAGCAGGTCGCGGGCGCCGATACCCAGCTTGCCCAGCAGCTCACGCAACTGACCGGCGTCAGGCGGGGTTTCGAGGTAGCGCACGATGGTCGGGGTCAGGCCGCGCGCTTCAAGCAGTTCCAGCGCGCCACGGGATTTTGAGCAGCGAGGGTTGTGATAAAGCGTCAGATCGGTCATTTGCGGGTCGCATCTTTCATGAGGTGGCGGCTATTCTACAGCTGTGACGACAAAGGCCAAGATGGGGCCCGGTTACGTTTTCTCTCAAAGGAACAGGCATCATGGCAAGGCGGTTGGCAGCAGCAGTAGCACTTATCGGCAGCATGTTGCTCAGCGGGTGCGGGGTGGATCTGGGCACCGATCAGAACGGCCAGAAAGTGGCCAGTGACCGGGTCGACAAACATTGGCTGGTGGTCAATTACTGGGCCGAGTGGTGTGGCCCGTGTCGCACGGAGATTCCTGAACTGAACAAGCTGTCCGAGCAGATGAGCGGGCAGAAGGTCAGCGTGTTCGGGGTCAACTTCGACAATTTGCAGGGTGACGAGCTGAAGAACGCCAGCAATGCACTGGGCATCAAGTTCACTGTGCTGGCGAACGATCCGGCCGACCAGTACGACCTGCCCAAGAGCGAAGCGTTGCCGGTGACCTACATCATCGACGACAAGGGCAAAGTACGTGAGCAGTTGATGGGCGAACAGACCGCAGCCGGCGTGGCGCAGAAGCTGGCGGAGTTGAAGGGCAAGGGCTGAGCGACACCCGACCCGTAGCAGTCCGGCGTGCCGGCGTCGGCGGCCTCAAGATCGCTGTCGCCGGCAAGCCGGACTGCTACGGGGAATGTTGGCGCGGGTCAGCCTTCCTCGGGCCAGAAGCGCAGCGGCAAGCCCTGTGCGGGCCACAGCTCCAGTTGCTGCACGTCTGAAACATCCCAATGCTCGACCTTGCCCATGGCCTCCAGAAATCGGTGTTCCTGTTCCATCAGCGCCGGGGCGCACATTTTTCGGGTGCTGCCCACGGGGCCGAAGCTGATCGAGTCGCCGTCCAGCCGGTAGGACGCGAACCAATGGTTGCAGCCGGCATTGCCATAGGCGCGGCCATCCTCGCCCAGGGTCATGGTCAGGTGGCTGTTGTCGATCAGCGGACGTTCGCCAATCCATTCCAGCACATAGCCACGGTCACGCTGGAGCGCGCCGGTATCGCTGGCGCAGCCTGTCAGCAGCACGGTGGCGAGCAGGGGCAGGACGAGGCATTTCATGCAGCGTTCTTCGCACAGGCCGGGCACAGGTGGTTTTCGCCGACGGTTTTCCAGCCCAGTTCCGCGATGCGCGCGGTGGCAGCCGGTTTCAGGGCCTTCTTGCCTTCCTTGCCGTCGACCATGAATTCGATGTCCTGTTCCTTGCCGCAGCCGTTGCAGTTGACCTTCCACTGATGGATGGCCAGCTCAGTGAAGGCTGGACCGTTGGCCACTGCGACCCACTGGCCAGGCGGGTTAATCAGGTGGCGGACCTTCTCCACGTTCAGGCGCATGTAGAGGTCTTTGCTGCCTTTGACGGTGACGAGCAGCACGTCGTCGTGCTTGATCGAGCCACCGTTGCCGGTCACTTGATAACGGCCCAGCGCCAGGCTGCGGCACTCGATCAGGGTGTGGTGCGGGGTGAGCATGCTGTAGCGAAAATCGTGTTCGGCCATGGGGGTCTCCAAATAGGCGCGCATGCTAACACTTTAGAAGATGGATTCCCGCTGTCGGGCGACGGTGTGCTGGCTTGACTATTTCTGCTTCTGGCCGAAGGCCGTGGGAGCCGGCTTGCTGGCGAAGGCGGTGTGTCAGGCAATATCGCAGTGTCTGACCCGACGCTTTCGCCAGCAAGCCGGCTCCCACAAAGAGAGTGATCACACCACGTTTTGTGGTGCACCCGCGGCCCACTGGCTGATGTTATCCAGTGTGGTCCGGGCGATGGCGCCCAGGGCCTCGCGGGTCAGGAACGCCTGGTGCGCGGTGACGATGACGTTGGGAAAGGTCAGCAGCCTGGCCAGCACATCGTCCTGCAATGGCAGATCGGAGCGGTCCTCGAAAAACAGTTGCGCTTCTTCCTCGTACACATCCAGTCCCAGATAGCCGAGTTGCCCGCTCTTGAGCGCTTCGATCAGCGCCGGCGTGTCCACCAGCGCGCCGCGTCCGGTGTTGATGAGCATCGCCCCGCGCGGCATGCGGTACAGCGAATCAAGGTTAATGAGATGGCGGGTGTGCTCGTTCAGCGGGCAATGCAGGCTGGTGATCTGCGCCTGCTCCAGCAGTTGATCCAGCGGCAAGTACTTCGCGCCAAGGGCCTCGACCTGCGGATTCGGATACGGGTCGTAGGCCAGTAACTGGCAGCCGAAGCCCGCCATGATCCGGGCGAACGTGGCGCCGATCTGCCCGGTACCGACCACGCCGACCGTCTTGCCCACCAGGTCGAAGCCGGTCAGTCCGTGCAGGGTGAAATCGCCATCGCGGGTGCGGTTGTATGCGCGATGCAGGTGACGGTTGAGCGAGAGAATCAGGGCCACCGCATGTTCGGCCACCGCGTGGGGCGAGTAGGCCGGGACGCGCACCACGTCGATGCCCAGGCGTTTGGCGGTGGGCAAGTCAACGTGGTTGAAACCGGCTGAGCGCAGGGCAATCAGCCGGGTGCCGCCTTCGGCGAGCCGCTCCAGCACCGGTGTGCTCAGGTCGTCGTTGATGAAAGCGCAGACCACGGGGTATTGATCGGCCAGGGCCGCGGTTTCCAGCGTCAGCCGCGCTGGCTGGAAATGCAGGTCGATGGCCGACTCGCCCCGGGCGGTCTGGAAGCTGTCGCGGTCGTAGGTCTGGCTGCTGAAGAGGAGGGTGCGCATGGGGGCTCCTTTATATAAATCTCGAACCTGACGCATGACTTTGTAGGAGTGAGCTTGCTCGCGATGGCGATGTATCAGTCACTTGATGTGAGTCAGACGAATTGCTATCGCGAGCAAGCTCACTCCTACAGGTTAGCGGTGGTCATCCATTGGATGCGGATCTTCAGACTCAAGTCTTGACCCACATCAAGCACTCACCCGCGCCTCCACCTCCAGCCGGGCGATGGCGCTTTCCAGGTCGTCGAGCGCCTTGTCGCTGTCGGGGGAATCCTGTTTGAGCAGGGTTTCGCTGCGTTGGCAGGCGGCGCGCAGTTGCGGTACGCCGCAGTAGCGGGTGGCGCCGTGCAGACGGTGGACGCGTTCGATCAACGCCACCTGATCGTCTGCCTCCCGCGCCGCGCGGATGGCCTCGCGATCAGTCTCAAGCGAGGCCAGCAGCATCGCCAGCATATCGGCTGCCAGATCGACCTTGCCGGCCGCCAGACGCAAGCCTTCCTCGTGGTCGAGCACTTGCAGGCTGACGCCGCCGTGGCTGATTTCGGGATGTCGCTCGGGGGCCTGGTTGCGCAGCGCAAGCCCGGTCCACTTGAGCACCACCTGCGCCAGTTGCCGTTCGCTGATCGGCTTGGTCAGGTAGTCGTCCATGCCGCTTTGCAGCAGGGCGCGTTTTTCGTTGGCCATGGCGTGCGCCGTGAGGGCGACGATGGGCAGGGAAGTCGACTGGCGTTCGGTCTCCCAGCTCCTAATCGCCTCGGTGGCCTGGCGCCCGTCCATGCCCGGCATCTGCACGTCCATCAGTACCAGGTCGAAGGTTTCGTCCTGCACGGCCTGAACCGCCGCGTAGCCGCTGTCGACGGCCAGCACCTTGGCGCCCATGTCTTCGAGCAGCGTCTGAACCAGCAACAGGTTGGCCGGGTTGTCGTCGACGCAGAGGATGCGCGGCGGGCGGCTGGACACTGGCTCCGGCAGCTCGTTGCGCAGCTGTTTGGGGTTTATCAGCTCGGACAGGCTGCGCCGCAGTTTGCGCGTGCACGCAGGCTTGGCCTGCAACTGGGTGTAGGCGTCGGGCACAGAAGCCTGATACAGCGCCTGCTCGGTGGTCGGGCACAGCACCAGGACTTTGCAGTCGAGGTTTTCCAGATCCCAGATCTGCTGGCGCAGGCGCTCGGGCGGCAGTTGGTGGGCAGTCACGCCGAGCACCGCCATGTCGATGGCGTGGGGCGTCTGGTGCACCACGGTGACGCCGTTGATGAGGTTCTCCAGATTGTTGAACACCATCGGCTGCAGGCCGCAGTCTTCCAGTTGATGCTCCAGCGCCTGGCGCGCCAGATCGTGATGCTCCAGCACCGCCACCCGGCGGCCCATCAGCGGCGGGGCGGGGAGGTCTTCCAGATCGTCGCGGGTCTTGGGCAGGGTCAGGCTGATCCAGAACACCGAGCCTTCGCCGGGGTTGCTCTCGACGCCGATTTCGCCGCCCATCTGCTCGATCAGTCGCTTGGAAATCACCAGCCCCAGGCCCGTGCCACCTGAGTGCCGCGACAGCGAGTTATCCGCCTGGCTGAACGCCTGGAACAGCGCACGCACGTCCTGGCTGGACAGGCCGATGCCGGTGTCCTGGACGCTGATGCGCAACTGCACCTGGTCGTCGACTTCTTCTTCGAGCATGGCCCGGGCGACGATGGTGCCCTCGCGGGTGAACTTGATCGCGTTGCTCACAAGGTTGGTCAGGATCTGCTTGAGCCGCAGCGGATCGCCCACCAGCGACAGCGGTGTGTCGCGGTAGACCAGGCTCACCAGCTCCAGCTGTTTGGCGTGGGCGGCGGGGGCGAGGATGGTCAGGGTGTCCTGCAGCAGGTCGCGCAGGTTGAAGGGAATGGCGTCGAGCACCAGCTTGCCGGCCTCGATCTTCGAGAAGTCGAGGATCTCGTTGATGATGCTCAGCAGGTTGTCGGCGGATTTCTCGATGGTGCCCAGATAATCGTACTGGCGCGGGGTCAGTTCGCTCTTCTGCAACAGGTGGGTGAAGCCCAGGATGCCGTTGAGCGGTGTGCGAATCTCGTGGCTCATGTTGGCCAGGAATTCGGACTTGATGCGGCTGGCCTCCAGCGCCTCCTTGCGCGCCAGATCCAGCTCGATGTTCTGGATCTCGATGGTTTCAAGGTTCTGGCGCACGTCTTCGGTGGCCTGCTCGATGCTGTGCTGCAATTCTTCCTGGGCGTTCTGCAGGGTCGCGGCCATACGGTTGATGCCCGAGCCCAGTTCGTCCAGCTCGTGGCTGCCCATGGGCGGCAGCCGCGCTTCGAGATTGCCGTCCTTGAGTTGCGCCACCACCTGCTTGATCTGCGTGATCGGCCCGTTGATGGTGCGGCTCATGCGCAGCGCCAGCATGGCCGTCAGGCCCAGCCCCACGACGATCAGCAGCAGGCTGGCGAACAGGCTGCGATACCCGCGCAGCAGCGTGCCGCTGTGGGACAGTTCCAGCTCAACCCAACCCAGCAGGCGATCAGCCTCGGCGGGAATCACGTCGCCGGTCAGGTGGCGGTTACGCCCGAAAACCGGCATCAGGTAACGGGTGGCGTCGTTTTCCGAGCGTTGCAGCATGTGCGTGCTGTTGCCGACCGGCGCCTGGTTGATCATGCTCGGCCCCGCGTGGGCCAACGGGTTGCGGTTGGCATCCAGGAACGACACGGCGCGCACGTCGGCCTGTTCCAGCACCTGGCCTGCGATACGGTCCAGTTGGTCCTTGTCGTTGCTGGCCAGTGCCGCGGCTGACAGCGGGGCCAGTTCATTGGCGATCATTTCGCCACGCTTGAGCAGTTGGGCCTGCAACTCCGAAAGCTGCATCCAGGTGAAATAACCGCCCAGCAGCGCCGCCATCAGGAAGGTCGGCAGCAGGGTCAGCAGCAATACGCGGCCTTTGATGCCCAGTTTGTTCAGCACACTTTTTTCTCCGGCAATCTCGTTCGCTTCGTCGCACCCTTATATAAAAGCAAGACTCGGTCCATGGTTGCCTGTGATTGGGATGTACAGCACCTTTGGTAGTTTGCGCAGTGTAGCCAGTTGCGTGCGGGGAATCTCGGCTGATTGGCAGTCAGAGAACGCTCTTACAGCCTGTTCGGATCAATCGCCATTGCCCATATCCCAGCAATCTTGAATAATCACGGCCTTGAGAATCACTCGCAGACGCCAATGAATCCCGCCATCATTCATCGCCCCAGCATACTCGCCATCGAGGACGATCCGGTGCTCGGTGCCTTTGTGCACGATCAACTGGACCGTTGCGGTTTCAGTGTCACCTGGTGCCAGAACGGCAACGAGGGCCTTGCGCGTGCGCAGCAGCAGCCGTTCGACGTAGTGCTGATGGACATTCTGCTGCCCGGCATGAACGGGCTGGATGTCCTGATCCACCTGCGTCGCCAGCATTCGATGCCGATCATCCTGATGTCGGCGCTGGGGGCCGAGGCCGATCGCATCACCGGCTTTCGCAATGGTGCGGACGATTATCTGCCCAAGCCGTTCAGCGTCGATGAGCTGAAAGTGCGCATCGAGGCGATCCTGCGTCGGGTGGAGCTTGAGCGGCGCTTCAACATGGTGGTGCCGGCCCCCGTGATGCCCGCTCAGGACGAACTGACCTTTGATGAAGGCCTGTGCGATGTCGGCTTCGCGGGCAAATCCGCGCAACTGACCCGCAGTGAATACCGTCTGCTGGAAACCCTCTGGCGCAGCCCCGAGGATGTACTGAGCAAACCCTTTCTTTACCAGCATGTGTTGCAACGAGGCTATTCCCAGCACGATCGCAGCCTGGACATGCACATCAGCCAGATCCGTCGCAAGCTCAAGGCCATCGGCTACGAGGCGCGGCAGGTGCGTACGGTGTGGGGCAAGGGCTACGTGCTGACGGCGGCAGACCTGGATGGCTGACCCACGTTCTCGACTGCCGGGCAGGCACTCGCTGTTCTGGCGGCTGGCCTTTCTCCTGGTGGGTTTCTGCCTGCTGATGATCTGGCTCAGTTGGTACTGGGGCCGCTATATCGAAACCCAGAATGCCTTTCTCGCCCCTGAGGCGCGCCGTGTGCTCAACAGTTATGCGGCTGAGGCCGAGCAGGCGTGGGAAGTGGGCAAGGAGCAGGGCATCGATGACTGGCTCAGGGAGGTGCGGCGCCACGAAGCCGGCTGGGTCGGAGTGATCGGCAGTGACCTGCAATCCTTGGGCAGCCTGCCACTCAGCGACGCTCAGGTGCAGCGCCTGACGTTCATGCGTGGGGTCGACTGGCCCATGAGCCGTCGGCAGAAGAGCGCGCCCTGGCTGAAAATCCCGTTTCCCCGGGACGCCAGCGTCGGCAGCCTGATTATCGAGCTGCCGGAGCGTTTCAAACCTGGGCGTCACGCCTTGATCTGGCAGATGCTGACCAATGTCATCATCCCGGCGCTGTTCACGCTGTTGTTGTGCGTAGGTTTGTACCGGCTGCTGATTCGCCCGCTCAACCAGTTGCGCGAACACGCCAACGCCTGGCGTGCTGACCGTTTGTCCAGCGGCCTGTCGTCGCAGATGACCTCGCGCCAGGACGAGCTGGGCGAACTCAACCGCGCCTTCGATCACATGGCCACGCGCTTGCAGTCCACCGTGCAGATCCAGCAACAATTGTTGCGTGATCTTTCCCATGAGCTGCGCACACCCCTGAGCCGCCTGCGGGTGGCCTGCGACACCGAGCAGAGCCTGCCCGAACTGCGTGAGCGCCTGGGGCGCGAGGTCGAGTGCATGCGCCGGCTGGTGGACGACACCTTGCATCTGGCCTGGCTCGACGCCGAGCGCGAGAAACTACCCGATGAAGACATTCAGGTGCAGGCGCTGTGGGACATGCTGGTGGACAACGCCTGTTTCGAAAGCTGCTGGCCGTCGCGGCAACTGGTCTGCGACCTGGACAGCGAATGCTGGGTGCGCGGACATCTGAACACCCTGGCCCAGGCGTTGGAAAACATCCTGCGCAACGCAATCCGTCATTCACCCCCGCAAGGCATCGTACGCTTGGGCGGGCGTCGGGATGGCGATGACTGGCTGCTCTGGCTGGAGGACCAGGGCGGCGGGGTCGATGACAGCGATCTGGAACGCATTTTCGCCCCGTTCATCCGCCTGGACGGCGCCAGGCCGGGGGACGGCGGATTCGGTCTGGGGCTGAGCATCGCACGCAATTCGTTGCGTTTGCAGGGCGGCGACATGTGGGCCGAGAACACCGCGCAGGGGTTGCGAATGATCATGCGCCTTCCCGCAAGAGAAGCCCTGATGATCACCTGATCCGTAGCAGTCCGGCTTGCCGGCGACGGTGCACTCGAGATCGCTGTCGCCGGCAAGCCGGACTGCTACGGACGGATCACCACCCAATGCAAAGGCTGTCTTATTCCTTTTCGAGATATCCAACTCACTTTGCGTGATATGGGGTTGAGGCGATTGCCGGTATGATAGGCGACCCCCGCACGTCTGGACCGCGAAACGCCATGACCCTGCAGTATCCAACCATCGCCGATTGCATCGGCAACACCCCGCTGGTGCGTCTGCAACGCATGGCTGGGAATACCAGCAACACGTTGCTGCTCAAGCTTGAAGGCAATAACCCGGCTGGCTCCGTGAAGGACCGCCCGGCGCTGTCGATGATTACCCGCGCCGAGTTGCGCGGGCAGATCCATCAGGGCGATACCCTGATCGAAGCGACTTCCGGCAATACCGGCATTGCCCTGGCCATGGCCGCGGCGATCAAGGGTTACCGCATGATTCTCATCATGCCGGACAACTCCAGTGCCGAACGCAAGGCTGCCATGACCGCCTACGGCGCCGAACTGATTCTGGTCAGCAAGGAAGAGGGCATGGAAGGTGCCCGGGATCTGGCAGAGCGCATGCAGGCCGAGGGCCGTGGCAAGGTGCTGGACCAGTTCGCCAATGGCGACAACCCCGAAGCCCACTACCTGGGCACCGGCCCGGAAATCTGGCGGCAGACCGAAGGCACCATCACCCATTTCGTCAGTTCCATGGGCACCACCGGCACCATCATGGGCACCTCGCGCTTCCTCAAGGAGCAGAACCCGGAGATCCAGATCGTCGGCCTGCAACCCATGGACGGCGCCTCGATTCCGGGGATCCGTCGCTGGCCCCACGAGTATCTGCCGAAGATCTATCAGGCAGACCGCGTTGATCGCATCGTCGACATGGCCCAGGCCGAGGCCGAGGACGTCATGCGTCGCCTGGCCCGCGAGGAAGGCATTTTCTGTGGCGTCTCTTCAGGCGGTGCTGTCGCCGGGATGCTGCGTATTTCGAAAGAAGTCGAGAACGCGGTCATCGTTGCAATCATCTGTGACCGAGGCGACCGTTACCTGTCGACCGGCATCTATGATGCACCCAACTGATGGCCAAGCGTGATACAGGACTGCGCTTCCAGCCCAGTGGTGGCACACGGACCGCGCAGGTGCCTACGGGCAAGAAGCAGCGTCTGACCATCGAGCGCCTGGCCAATGACGGCCGTGGCGTCGGTTTTGTCGACGGTCGCACCTGGTTCGTTGCGGGCAGCCTGGCCGGCGAGGAGGTCGAGGCGCGGGTGCTCGGCGCCCACGGCAAGGTGGTCGAAGCGCGCACTGAGCGAGTGTTTCAGGCAAGCGACCTGCGTCGCCCGGCGCCTTGCCCGCATTTCGGCCGATGCGGCGGTTGCAGCGTGCAGCAGATGCCCCAAGCCGCACAGCTTGCCCTCAAACAGCGCATGCTCGCCGAGCAGTTGAGCCGCGTGGCCGGTGTCGAGCCTGAAGAGTGGGCCGCGCCGCTGACCGGTGACGAATACGCCTACCGTCGTCGCGCCCGCATCGCCGTGCGCTGGGACGCCAAGGCCAAGCGCCTGGACGTGGGTTTTCGCGCGGCATCGAGCCAGGACATCATCGCCATCGACCAATGCCCGGTGCTGGTACAGGCCTTGCAGCCGATCATGACGGCTCTGCCGGCCATGCTCAGAACCTTGAGCAAACCCCAGGGGCTGGGTCATGTCGAGCTGTTCAGCGGTTCGGCCAATGCTGTGCTGTTGCGCCACACCGCGCCGCTGGCCGAGAAGGATTTGGCAACGCTCAAGGCATTTTGTGAAACCCATGACGCGCAACTCTGGTTGCACGGTGAGGGTGAGCCGCAGCCGGTGGATCCTTCGGCACAGTTGGGTTACGCGCTTGCGCCATGGAATCTGCAACTGGCGTATCGTCCTGGCGACTTTGTGCAGGTCAACGCCCAGGTCAATATCGCGATGATTCAACAGGCGCTGGCCTGGCTTGCGCCACGTCCGGACGAACGAGTGCTGGACTTGTTCTGCGGGCTTGGTAACTTCGCTCTACCGCTGGCGCAGAATGTGCGCGAAGTGGTGGCGGTGGAGGGCGTTGATACCATGGTTCAACGTGCAACCGGCAACGCATTGAGCAATGATTTGCAGAATGTGAAATTTTACCGGGCGGATCTGTCGCAGCCGCTGGACAAGGCGGCCTGGGTGGCGGAAGGTTTCAGCGCGGTCTTGCTCGATCCGCCCCGTGACGGGGCGTTCGAGGTGGTCGGCAAACTCAAGTCACTGGGTGCCGAACGGTTGGTGTATGTGTCGTGCAACCCGGCAACTCTGGCGCGCGACACGGTCGAATTGAAGAAGCAGGGCTACCGTTTAAGACGTGCCGGAATTCTCGACATGTTTCCGCAGACAGCGCATGTCGAGGCGATGGCGTTATTTGAAGCGAGTAAGTGAAGCGCAGATTTAAGGACACAAGTCAGCGCCTCACACGGAGTCTCGTTTAATCCGACTGGCCCGCGCACCTGAACCTTGCAAGGCCCGCAAGGCAGGTACGCTGTAGAAGGCTGGCGACTGATGGCGCATTTCATCGCGCCGTAGGGAAGGTAAGCAACATGGTACAGGTGAGAGCACACCAGCCGATAAACACAGACGGCAGTATCAATCTCGACGCTTGGCTCGATCACGTGGTCAGCGTCGACCTGGCGGTGGACCGGCAGGCATTGAAAGAAGCCTGCGAATTTTCCCGACAGGCCGAGCAACAGGACAACGCCGCCAAGAACCTCTGGGCGGAAGGCACGTCGAGTTTTCAGACGGGTCTTGAAATCGCGGAAATTCTGGCCGACCTCAAGCTCGACCAGGACTCGCTCATCGCCGCCGTGATTTATCGCGCGGTGCGTGAAGGCAAGATTCCGCTGCCGGACGTCACCCAGCGCTTCGGCCCCACGGTGGCCAAGCTGATCGACGGCGTGCTGCGCATGGCCGCGATCAGCGCCAGTCTCAGCCCGCGCCAGTCGCTGGTGCTGGGCACTCAGGCGCAGGTGGAAAACCTGCGCAAGATGCTGGTGGCCATGGTTGATGACGTGCGTGTCGCGCTCATCAAGCTGGCCGAACGTACCTGCGCCATTCGCGCGGTCAAGAACACTACGGACGAGAAGCGCAACCGGGTCGCCCGGGAAGTCTTCGACATCTATGCGCCGCTGGCCCACCGCCTGGGCATCGGCCACATCAAGTGGGAGCTGGAGGACCTGTCCTTCCGCTACCTTGAGCCTGAGCAGTATAAGCAGATCGCCAAGCTGCTGCACGAGCGCCGCCTTGATCGCGAGCGTTTCATCACCGACGTGATGTCGCAGCTGGAAAACGAACTGCTGGCCACCGGCGTGACCGCCGACATCAGTGGCCGGGCCAAACACATCTATTCGATCTGGCGCAAAATGCAGCGCAAGGGTCTGGAATTCAGCCAGATCTACGACGTTCGCGCCGTGCGCGTGCTGGTTCCGGAAATGCGCGACTGCTACACCGCGCTCGGTATCGTCCACACCCTGTGGCGGCACATTCCCAAGGAGTTCGACGACTACATCGCCAACCCCAAGGAGAACGGCTACCGCTCGCTGCACACCGCGGTGATTGGCCCGGAAGGCAAGGTGCTGGAGGTGCAGATCCGCACCCACGCCATGCACGAAGAGGCCGAGCTTGGCGTCTGCGCCCACTGGAAGTACAAGGGCACCGACGTCAAATCCAGCTCCAACCATTACGAAGAGAAAATCTCCTGGCTGCGTCAGGTGCTCGAATGGCATGAGGAACTGGGTGATATCGGCGGCCTGGCCGAACAGCTGCGGGTCGATATCGAGCCGGACCGGGTCTACGTGTTCACCCCGGACGGTCACGCCATCGACCTGCCCAAGGGCGCGACGCCGCTGGACTTCGCCTACCGCGTGCACACCGAGATCGGCCACAACTGCCGGGGCGCCAAGATCAACGGCCGCATCGTGCCGCTCAACTACAGCCTGCAGACCGGCGAGCAGGTCGAGATCATCACCAGCAAGCACGGCACGCCGAGCCGCGACTGGCTGAACTCGAACCTGGGCTACATCACCACCTCCCGGGCGCGCGCCAAGATCGTGCACTGGTTCAAGCTTCAGGCCCGCGATCAGAACGTCGCGGCGGGCAAGGTCCAGCTCGAACGCGAACTGCTGCGCCTGGCCTTGCCCCAGGTGGACTTCGACAAGTTGGCGGAAAAGGCCAACATGAAGACCGCCGAAGACATGTTCGCAGCGCTGGGTGCCGGTGACTTGCGCCTGGCGCAGCTGGTCAACCTGGCGCAGCAACTGGTCGAGCCCGAGCGTGGCAACGAACAGCTGGAACTGATTCCGCGCAAGGCCTCCGGTTACAAGCCGGGCAAGCGTGGCGACATTCAGATCCAGGGCGTGGGAAACCTGATGACGCAGATGGCCGGCTGCTGCCAGCCGCTGCCGGGCGATGCCATCGTCGGCTACATCACCCAGGGCCGTGGCGTGAGCATTCACCGTCAGGACTGCGCCTCGGTGCTGCAGTTGGGCGGGCGTGAGCCTGAGCGGATCATCCAGGTCAGCTGGGGCCCGGTGCCGGTGCTCACCTATCCTGTGGACATCATCATTCGTGCCTACGACCGTTCGGGGTTGCTGCGTGACGTGTCCCAGGTGCTGCTCAACGAGCGCATCAACGTGCTGGCGGTCAACACCCGCTCGAACAAGGAAGACAACACCGCACTGATGTCCCTGACCATCGAGATTCCGGGGCTTGATGCACTGGGCCGGTTGCTTGGGCGCATCTCGCAGTTGCCGAACATCATCGAGACGCGGCGTAATCGTACGCCTTAACGATTGGCGTTGTTTGTGCCAACGCTTCGCGAATGAATTCGCTCCCACAGGGACAACGAGATTTCCTGTGGGAGCGAGTTCATTCGCGATGATGTCGGTTCAGGCGCCTCCGGATGTGAATTGGAATTCAATGTACAAACTCAACGACCTCATCAACCTCATGGCCCGCCTGCGCGACCCGCAATACGGTTGCCCATGGGACGTGAAGCAGAACTACGCGACCATCGTGCCGCACACCCTCGAAGAGGCCTACGAAGTCGCCGATGCCATCGAGCGCGGGGATTTCGATGATCTGCGGGGTGAACTGGGCGATCTGTTGTTTCAGGTGGTGTATTACTGCCAGCTGGCGCGGGAGGAGGGGCGGTTCGAGTTCGATGGCGTGGTCGATGGCATCACTCGCAAACTGATCCGTCGTCATCCCCACGTGTTCCCCACGGGCGATCTGTACGCGCCGCTGGAAACACCGCGTTTGAGCGAGGATCAGGTCAAGCATCGCTGGGAAGAGATCAAGGCCGAGGAGCGAGCCGAAAAGGCCCATGTGCCGGAGCAGTTGTCGCTGCTCGACGACGTGCCGGCGGTGCTTCCGGCATTGTCCCGCGCCGCCAAATTGCAGAAGCGGGCGGCGCAGGTCGGTTTCGACTGGCCCGAAGCGCTGCCGGTGATCGACAAGGTGCGTGAGGAACTCGATGAGGTCCTCGAAGCCATGGCCGACAACGATCGCGAAGGCATCAACGAAGAAATCGGCGACCTGCTGTTTGTCGTGGTCAATCTGGCCCGGCATCTTAAGGTCGATCCGGAGAACGCATTGCGCGCCGCCAACGGCAAGTTCGAGCGGCGCTTCCGATTTATCGAACAGGCCTTGCGCGAAGCCCGGCGCCCCATCGAAGATTGCAGCCTTGAAGAGATGGATGCGCTCTGGGGCGAAGCCAAGCGCCAGGAAAAGAACTCGCCTGACTGCGGCTGAGTTGACTATTGAGAGAGAGAAGACAGATGGCGGGTATTTCCCTTCGTGACCAGTTGCTCAAGGCAGGTCTGGTCAACGAGAAGCAGGCCAAGCAGGTCACCAAGAGCAAACAGAAAGAACAGCGCCTGGTGCACAAGGGCCAGGCTGTCGCTGACGATGCCGCCCAGCGCGCCGCTCAGGAAGCCATGGCCGAGAAGGCAAAGCGCGACCAGGAGCTGAACCGTCAGCAGCAGGAGAAAGCCGAGCAGAAGGCCCGTGCCGCGCAGGTCAAACAATTGATCGAAGCCACCCGCCTGCCCAAGCTGACCACTGAGGATTACTACAACTTCGTCGACGACAAGAAGGTCAAGCGCCTGTCGGTCAACTCGTTGATGCGCAGCAAACTGAGCAACGGCTCGCTGGCCATCGTGCACCATGGCGGCGGCTATGAGGTGATTCCGCGTGAAGCCGCGCTCAAGGTTCAGGAGCGTGACCCGCGTCGTATCGTGCTGCTCAGCGAGCCGACCGAAGAGGCCGATGGCGACGATCCGTATGCCGCGTACAAGATCCCTGATGATCTGATGTGGTAAGCCCTTAACAACAAAACCCGCCAATGGCGGGTTTTGTCTTGCTACGATCCTGTCATCACGTATGGCTCGCTGCTGCCTTCTTGGCTTCCAGTTCCGCGAGCTCTGCTGCGTAACGCTGAGCGTCCGATTCGTGGTGGAACATCCCTACCAATTGATCTTGTTGGCGTACATCCCAGATTTGAATGCCATCCGCGATGCTCTCATGGGATTGGTGCGCTTCGTCGCGTTCAGTAACCGTTACCGTCATATTGAAAACTCCTGACTCTTTGATATCTGCGGCAGGACGTCGCAGTAGCTTCTTTATAGAATTTGGTAGCTTGCTAAGTAAACCGACGATTCTGGAAAGAGTTTTTTACCAATCAGGCAAGAGTGCGCAAGTGCCTGTATTGAAAGGGTATGTGGCGTTTTGTCGCACCCTGCATGGGGCTATGAAGAAAGTTTCATGTTGCGATGGGCAACAACAAACGCCACGAATCCGGCGGTATCGTCGCAGGAATCGGGCATCACACTTCCCCGTAGCAGTCCGGCTTGCCGGCGTCAGCGCCCGCATGATCGCTCCCGCCGGCAAGCCGTGCTGCTACGCATGCAGGATACGTTTGCATCGGGCATAAAAAACCCCGCCAAAGGGCGGGGTCCTGTACGGCGTTCGATCAGCGCAATCAGCTGCCCTTGACCGACTTGCCGTTCACCGTGCCGTCTTGCAGCATGATGTTGTATTCCTTGCCGTCGGTCTCGACCTGTTGCAGGCGCACCAGCAGGTAGTCGAAGTCCTTGGCGAACCACATCACGGTGATGCGTTTGTTCTGCGTCGGGTCACGCACGCGCTCGACCTTGATGGCATCGACCGAGCCGACCTTGGTGTCGACTTTTTCAGTGCCCAGAACGCGGAAGTCATAGGTGTCGACTTCATCGCCGTCCACCACCTGGTAGGTCATGCTCTTCTTGCCTGCGGCCACATCGTGCTGCAGGGCGAGCTGGTAAGTGGATTTGTCGAGAACGCCGGTATTGAGCGGGATCTTCACCGCGTCTTTACGATCGGTGCCGGTGATGAACTTGGTGGGCCAGTCGAACACCAGGTCCACTGTCTTGCTCTTGCCCAGGCCGCCACGTTCGAAGTGGTAGGTCTGAGGCAGAAGCTGCTCCTTGTCGACCTTGATGGTGCTGACCTCGGTCAGGCTGGCAATCATCATCGACGCCTTGAAGCTCAGGGTCCAGGTGCCGTTGGCGTTCTTTTCCAGGCTGCGGGTGGCGCTGCCGCCGCCGACAGGGAGCTGTTTGAAATCAGCGGTGTAGCTGGCGGCGAAAGGTTGAAGGTCTGCCGCGTTGACCGCAGGAAGTGCGAACAGAGCGAAAGCGAAGAGCAAAGCGCGACGCATAATATCTCCTGTCTTTAAATTAGAGGGCCCGTTCAAATGGCCCGAATCAAGTGGCCGCTGGGCCCCAGTGGCTGGCCGTTCAACGATGCGCCATCCTCGCCCAGTGCCAGACGGCCTTCGGCGAACCAGCGAATTGCCAGCGGATAGATCAGGTGCTCCTGGGTGTGAACCCGTTGCGCCAGGGTAGCGGGCGTGTCGTGCAACTCTACCGAAATAACTGCTTGTACGACCAGAGGCCCCCCATCGAGTTCCTCGGTGACGAAGTGCACGCTGCAGCCGTGCTCGGTATCGCCAGCCTCAAGCACGCGCTGGTGGGTGCGCAGGCCTTTATACCGTGGAAGCAGTGACGGATGTATGTTTAGCAGGCGGCCGTGATAGTGGCGCACGAACGCGGGGGTGAGGATGCGCATGAAGCCGGCGAGTACCACCAGCTTCGGCGCGAAGGCATCGATCGCTTCGATCAGCGCTGCGTCGAAGGCTTCGCGACCTTCATAGGCAGTGTGATCGAGAACGCGGGTGTCGATCCCCGCGTTTCTGGCGCGCTCGAGCCCGTAGGCATCGGCGCGGTTGGAAATCACCGCGCGAATGCGAGCAGGGCCCGAATTGTCCTGGAAGCTGTCGATCATCGCTTGCAGGTTGCCACCGGTGCCGGACAGCAGCACCACTACATCACAAGGTTGGGGCATGTCAGGCATCAATGCGCCTTGACGTTCTTCAGCTCGACTTGTGCAGCGCCTTCGGCAGCAACGCCGATCTGGCCGATGACCCAAGGCTGTTCGCCGGTTTCACGCAGCACTTTGAGGGAAGCCTCGACGTGCTCCTGGGCCACGCAGATGACCATGCCGACGCCGCAGTTCAGGACGCGGTGCATTTCGTGCTCGTCGACGTTGCCTTTCTCTTGCAGCCAGTCGAACACCGCAGGGCGGGTCCAGCTAGCCACGTCGACCACCGCTTGTGCGCCTTCTGGCAGCACGCGCGGGATGTTGTCCAGCAGGCCGCCGCCGGTGATGTGGGCCATGGCCTTGACCGCGCCGGTGTCCTTGATGAGCTTGAGCAGTTGCTTGACGTAGATGCGGGTCGGCGCCATCAGCAGGTCGGTCAGTGGCTTGCCGTCCAGTTGGGTGGTTTCGATGTCGGCACCGGAGACTTCGATGATCTTGCGGATCAGCGAGTAGCCGTTGGAGTGCGGGCCCGAAGACGGCAGGGCGATCAGCGCATCGCCAGTGGCGACTTTGGAGCCGTCGATGATCTCGGCCTTCTCCACGACACCGACGCAGAAGCCGGCCAGGTCGTAGTCTTCGCCTTCGTACATGCCAGGCATTTCAGCGGTTTCGCCGCCTACCAGCGAGCAGCCAGCCAGTTCGCAGCCAGCGCCGATGCCGGTCACGACCTGGGCGGCGGTGTCGACGTTCAGCTTGCCGGTGGCGTAGTAGTCCAGGAAGAACAGGGGCTCGGCGCCGCAGACCACCAGGTCGTTCACGCACATGGCAACCAGATCGATGCCGATGCTGTCGTGCTTGTTCAGGTTCAGTGCCAGGCGCAGCTTGGTGCCGACGCCGTCAGTGCCGCTGACCAGGACCGGCTGCTTGTAGCCAGCCGGGATTTCGCACAGCGCGCCGAAGCCCCCCAGGCCACCCATCACTTCCGGGCGCTTGGTGCGCTTGGCGACGCTCTTGATGCGTTCGACCAATGCTTCACCGGCGTCGATGTCTACACCGGCGTCTTTGTAGCTCAGGGAGGGTTGCTTGCTCATTATCCAGGCCTTTAGGGGGGATTCGGGGTAACGACCGAGGTCGACGGCTCATGGCCGCGTCATCGCCGGTCTGCGAAGGCGCGCGATTTTATCAGGATTGGACCCAAGCGGCCATCCTTGGGCCGACGGGCAGGACCATAGATGAAGAAAAAATAACGCGTCTGTTCAGGGTTTTGCCGTTCGTCGGCAGCTATAAAGGGTGTAACTTCCTCTTCAGAGTGAGCGATTCGCGCCGTGCTGCGGTCAGAGTCGAGCCAGTCATTTTTATGCAGCTATTAATAAGCATCGTTTGGGAATCTTCTATGCGCCTGAAAAACTGTCTGTTCGCGGGCTGTCTGTCCCTCTTGAGCCTCCCGGCCCTGGCCGAGACGGTGAACAATCTTTATCAGGTGCGCGAGCCGGTCAGCGGGCAAACGCCGGACGAAAGAACCCGCGCCACCCAGGCTGCGCTGGAGACGCTGGTGATTCGCCTGACCGGTGATGCCAAGGCCGCGCAGGGGCCGGGCCTTGCCGAAGTGCGCAAGGATCCGCAGCAGATCATCAGCCAGTACGGCTATGACGCAGGCCCGCCGGAGTCGTTGCAGGTGGATTTCGATCCGGCCAGCACCGAGCGCGTGTTGCGTCAGGCAGGACTCTCGCTGTGGGGGTCCAATCGCCCGGTCATCATGGCCTGGTGGCTCAATGACGCGACCGACGGCTCCAATCTGGTGGGCGACGGCCAGGCCTCGGCCGAGCCGTTGCGCCGCGCGGCCCGGCATCGCGGTCTACCGCTGCGTCTGCCGCTGGCGGATTTGGGCGAGCAGGGCATCGGCAACGCCAAAACCCTGGATGGCAATGACGTCACCCCGCTCAAACAGGCATCCGAGCGTTACGGCTCCGATGCGATTCTGGCGGTACACGCCCAGGAAAACGGCGGTCAGTGGCAGGGCAAGTGGCACCTGTGGCTGGGCGACAAATCCGAGCAGGGCAGCGCCAGCGGCGCCAGCCAGGCGGAACTGGCCGATGCGGTCTTGCTGGCGGTGAGTCAGCGTCTGGCGCCGCGCTTCGTGGTCAAACCGGGCGCGTCGTCGAGCATGGCGCTGGAAGTGCAGGGCATGAACCTTGAGCGTTACGCGCAATTGGGGCGCCTGCTGGAGCCGTTTGGCGGTCGGCTGAAATCGGTCGATGCCGATCGTGTGGTGTTCGATGTCAGTGGCAGCCCGGATCAATTGCGCTCGCAGCTGTCCCTGGCCAAGTTGCAGGAAGTGCCCGCCAGTGAACTGGCCAGCGCGCCGGTCGATGCCGGGCAAGTGCCTGCCGTGCCTGGCGCAGCTCCGGTTCCTGCCCCTGCACCTGCCGCGCAAACACTGCACTTTCGCTGGTGAGCGGGTTCATAACGACGTTGCATGAAGCAATTTTTCTTGGGTTAAGGGGCAGTAATGACTGATACGCGTCGTTGGTTCTGGGCTGGCGGGGTCGTCCTGCTGTGCCTTTTTGTCTGGCTGCTGCACGCCATTCTCACGCCGTTCCTGGTGGCGTTGTTGCTGGCTTACATGGGCGATCCGCTGGCGGACCGGCTGGAAAAGCTCAAGATGTCGCGCACCTGGGCCGTGGTCACGGTGTTCGTGTTCTTCACCCTTATCTTCATGGGCCTGATGCTGGTGCTGGTGCCGATGCTCGCCAAGCAGCTGTATCGTTTGTACGAGCTGGCGCCGCAGATTCTCGACTGGCTGCAGCACACCGCGCTGCCATGGACCCAGGCCAAGCTTGGGCTGGCAGATGGCTTCTGGAAGTTCGACAAGGTCAAGGCGGCGATTTCCGAGCACATGGGTCAGACCGGCGACATCGTCGGCATTGTCCTGGCCCAGGCGACCACCTCGACGCTGGCGCTGATCGGCTGGCTGACCAATCTGGTGCTGATCCCGGTGGTGTGCTTCTACCTGCTGCGGGACTGGGACGTGATGATGGCCAAGGTGCGCAGCCTGCTGCCACGCCATCGCGAGAAGAAAATCGTCGCTCTGGCCGATGAGTGTCACGAAGTGTTGGGCGCGTTCATTCGCGGCCAGTTGCTGGTGATGGTGGCGCTGGGCGTGATCTACGCAGCGGGCCTGATGCTGGTGGGCCTGGAGCTGGGGTTGTTGATCGGCGTGATCGCGGGGCTGGCGGCCATCGTGCCCTATATGGGCTTTGTGATCGGCATCGGTGCGGCGATTCTGGCGGGGTTCTTTCAGTTCGGCGGCGATCTGTATCCGATGCTGGGGATCGTCGCGGTGTTCATGGTCGGTCAGGCGCTGGAAGGCATGGTCCTGACGCCGCTGCTGGTGGGCGACCGGATCGGCTTGCATCCGGTGGCGGTGATTTTCGCGATCCTGGCCGGGGGCGAGCTGTTCGGCTTCACCGGCATCCTGCTGGCACTGCCGGTGGCGGCGGTGATCATGGTCCTGGTGCGTCATGTGCACGATTTGTACAAGGATTCGGATATCTACGGCGGGATGGAAGATCCTGATTTGTAGCTGCCCGGGAATGCAATGACTTACCTGTGGGAGCGAATTCATTCGCGATGCGATTGGGCAGGCGCTACACAGGCGGCGGATGTACCGGCCTCTCGCGAATGAATTCGCTCCCACAGAGTTGCATTCCTGCAGCCATACCCAGTGGCCGCAGGAAGCGTACTCTTGGGTCTGCACATTGCCCATAATCCGTGGCCTGGCCCGAGATAGACGCAACCCTTTGATTTTGCAGGTCGTCTGGCGCATTGTGCGGTCCGCTTTGCGGGTATAAACTTTGCACACTTTACACAGAGGCCCCTTGGCGGTTTGTTTTCGAACCGTTTAGCCAGCATGAAACCAGTTCAGCTGCCCCTGAGTGTGCGTCTGCGTGACGACGCCACCTTCATCAATTACTACCCAGGCGCCAATGCCGCTGCACTCGGCTATGTCGAGCGCCTTTGCGAGGCCGACGCCGGCTGGACCGAAAGCCTGATCTACCTCTGGGGCAAGAACGGGGTAGGGCGCACTCACCTTCTTCAGGCTGCCTGCCTGCGCCTGACGCAACAGGGCGAACCTGCCGTCTACCTGCCAATGGCCCAACTGCTTGAAGAGGGTGTCGAACTGTTCGACCACCTCGAACAATACGAGCTAGTGTGCCTGGATGACCTGCAAGCGGTCGTCGGCAAGCCTGAGTGGGAAGAGGCCTTGTTCCATCTGTTCAACCGCCTGCGTGACAGCGGCCGTCGCTTGCTGATCGCCGCCTCGTGTTCGCCTCGCGAATTGCCGGTCAAGCTGGCCGACCTCAAGTCGCGGCTGACCATGGCGTTGGTGTTCCAGATGCGCCTGTTGTCCGATGAAGAAAAACTCCGCGCCCTGCAATTGCGCGCGTCGCGTCGCGGCCTGCACCTGACCGATGAAGTCGGCCATTTCATCCTGACCCGTGGCAAGCGCAGCATGAGCGCCTTGTTCGACCTGCTCGAACAGCTCGACCAGGCCTCGTTGCAGGCCCAGCGCAAACTGACCATTCCCTTCCTTAAAGAGACGCTGGGCTGGTGAGCGCGCCGGCGGTCGATCCAGCCCTGGTGCTGCAAACGGCCGCTGCGTTGCGTCACGCCAATCGCATTCTGATCATCACCGGTGCCGGGCTTTCAGCTGATTCGGGGCTGCCGACCTACCGCGGCGTGGGTGGGCTGTACAACGGCCGCACCGATGACGGCCTGCCGATCGAGATGGCCTTGTCCGGGCCGATGCTGCGCCGTGATCCGGCGTTGTGCTGGAAGTACATTGCACAATTAGGCAGCGCGTGCCTGGGTGGACAGCCCAATGCGGCGCATTATGCGATCGCGCAATTGCAACGCTACAAGCCGGAATGCTGGGTGCTGACGCAGAATGTCGACGGCTACCATCGCGCCGCAGGCAGCCCGCCCGAGCGTCTGATTGAAATTCATGGAAATCTTGCGCCGCTCTATTGCCAGTCCTGTGGCGCCGAGGACCCTCAATTGAGTGAACACCTGCAACGGCCACTGCCGCCGTTGTGCAGGCAATGCCATGGCGTGCTGCGCCCGCCGGTGGTGTTGTTCGAGGAAATGTTGCCAGAACTGGCATTGAACGTGCTGTATGAGGAGATGGCGAAAGGCTTCGATGCGGTGCTTAGCATTGGAACCACCGCCAGCTTCCCGTATATTCACGAGCCGATGCTGCGCACGCGGGTCGCGGGAGGCTTTACCGCCGAGATAAATCCCTCGTCGACCGACCACTCCATGCAGATGGACGCTTTTCTGAGGTGTAAAGCCTTAGATGTCATGGAGTCACTGGTAAGTCACATTTGTGTCGATTGAATTTGCAAATGATGACGATAGAGGGCATAGTCTCGCCTTCTTTACAATACTCGCCACGGTCGTGCCCATGCTGAATCGCTTCGCACCCCTCGTGCCTCTCGCACTCGTTACGCTGCTGTTCGGCTGCGCGGCCCAGATGCCAGCGTCGCAACAGCCGCAGAATCCTCAGATGAAGGATTCGGTTACTGCTCAAACTGCTGCCAAGCGTGCCGATTATTCGGGTTCCGTACTGGACGACGAAATCGCCACCGAAGACGAACTGGCCCAGTTTTCCGACAACAAGCCTTATCAGTTGCCGGTCCTCGCTGACAGCATCCTGGAACGTGGCAAATCGTTGATCGGTACTCGCTACCGTTTCGGCGGCACCTCGACCACTTCGGGTTTCGATTGCAGCGGTTTCATCGGCTACCTGTTCCGCGAAGAGGCTGGCATGAGCCTGCCGCGTTCCTCGCGTGAAATGATCAACATCGATGCCCCTCTGGTCAAACGCAACGATCTCAAGCCTGGCGACCTGCTGTTCTTCAGCACTGCCGGCCGTGGTCGCGTAAGTCACGCAGGCATCTATCTGGGTGATGACCAGTTCATCCACTCCAGCAGCCGCCGCAGCGGTGGCGTGCGTGTCGACAGCCTCGACGACGCCTACTGGGCCCGTACCTTCATCGAAGCCAAACGCGCGTTGGCCATGGCACCTTCCAAGGTTCCGGAAACGACGACTGCGATGACTTCGACTACAATCAAGCGCCAACACCGCAAATAACCGTTTTTACCGGGTGTGCGATCAGGGAAACCCTGATTGCACGCAGTCCTGGCTCTCGGCAGAGTTCGCCGCATCCTACAAAGGTTGTCGTGTTTATGTCGTTTACGGTTCGTCTCGCTGTTGCTTCACTGGCTGTATTGCTGGCCGCTTGTTCCAGCACTCCACCGCCAGCCCCCCCCAAGGTCGTTTCCAGGCCTGTGGTATCCGCTCCTTCGCAATTTTCTTCGCCTCTAGCCGATGACGTGCTGTTGCGTGCCATCGGGTTGGTCGGTACGCCTTATCGCTGGGGCGGCAATACGCCTGATTCGGGTTTCGATTGCAGCGGGTTGATTGGTTATGTTTACCAAGGCGCTGCCGGTATCAGCCTGCCGCGCTCGACCCGCGAGATGATTAACCTGCGCGGCCCGGACATTGATCGCAGCCAGTTGCAGACTGGAGATCTGGTGTTCTTCGCCACCAGCGGTGGCTCGAACGTCAGCCACGCCGGGATCTACGTGGGAGAAGGTCGCTTCGTGCACGCGCCGGCCACGGGCGGCACGGTCAAGCTCGACAGCCTGGACAAGCCGTATTGGCAGAAAGCCTGGCTCAATGCCAAGCGCGTGATTCAGCCTTCGAATCTGGCGCAGCAGTAGCGCCACAATTGCGTAGCAGTCCGGCAAGCCGGACTGCTACGGGATATGCAGCCTTCAGTTCGACGCCTGCACCGTCCGCGCCGCCGTCACTCGCCAGATCGTGTTGCCGACGTCATCGGCCACCAACACTCCGCCTTTGTGGTCATTGACCACACCCACCGGCCGCCCTTGGGCTTTCTCGTCGGCGTTGAGAAAGCCTGTCAGCAGATCCACCGGCGTGCCGCTTGGCTTGCCGTCCTTGAACGGCACGAACAGCACTTTGTAGCCACTGTGGGGCTTGCGGTTCCATGAGCCATGCTGGCCGACGAACAATCCTTCGTTGAAGGGCGCGGGCAATGATTTGCCATCGGCGAACGCCAGGCCCAGTGAGGCGGTGTGCGGTCCGACGGCGAAGTCGGGCGGGATGGCCTTCTGCACCAGTTCGGCATTCTGCGGCGAGACCCGAACATCGACGTGCTGGCCGTAATAGCTAAACGGCCAGCCGTAGAAGGCGCCGTCCTGCACCGAGGTCACGTAGTCGGGCACGAGGTCGCTGCCGATCTCGTCACGCTCGTTGACCGCGGTCCACAATTTGCCGGTCACCGGGTCCCAGTCCATGCCGTTGGGGTTGCGCAGGCCGGAGGCGAAGATGCGGTGATTGCCCGTCGCGGCGTCCACTTCCCAGATCGCGGCGCGGCCTTTTTCGGCTTCAAGCCCGTTTTCGCCGACATTGCTGTTGGAGCCCACGGTCACGTAGAGCTTCTTGCCGTCCTTGCTGGCGATGACGTTCTTGGTCCAGTGGTGATTGAGCGTGCCGCCAGGCAGGTCGACGACTTTCAGTGGTTCGCCCTTGATCGAGGTTTCACCCGATACATAGTTGAAGCGCAGCAGGCGGTCGGTGTCGGCAACGTAGAAGTCATTGCCCACCAGCACCATGCCGAATGGCGAGTTGAGGTGATCGATAAAGACCGTGCGGGTTTCGGCGACGCCGTCGTGATCCTTGTCGCGCAGCAGGGTGATGCGGTTCGGGCTGGGCACGCCGGCGCCAGCGCGGCCCATCACTTTCTTCATCACCCAGCCGCGAATGCCCTTGTTGTCGTCAGGTTTGGGCGGGGCGTTGGTTTCGGCCACCAGCACATCGCCATTGGGCAGCACGTATAGCCAGCGTGGATGGTCGAGGTTTTCGGCGAAGGCAGCGACCTGGGTGCCCGGCGCGGCAACCGGTTTGGCGCCGGCGGGCCAGCCTACGGCCGGGGCGATGTTCACGGTGGGAAACAGCGTCTTGTTCGGTGCCGGCAACTGGGGTGAAGGGCCCGTGCCGTCGGACACCTGCAAGGTGGACCTCTCGCCGCAGGCGACGAGCCCTGCGGCCACCACCAGCACCATCACAACCTGGGGTTTGAGCGTGAACATGGTCTGTCTCCATTTGCTGGCAGTCATGCAAGGGCATGTCAATGAATAGAGGCGCTGTACGGCGCGGGGTTCAACTGCACAACAAACGCCTGTTCGATTGACGCTCCGGGGTCAACCCTCTAACCTTCGCCGATTGTTTCAGGTGCCCGCGACCGCGATCGGTCGACAGGGTGAAACAGGGAAGCCGGTGCGAACGCTCTGCGATCAATTCCGGCACTGCCTCCGCAACGGTAAATGAGTCAAGGCTGCGCACGATGCCACTGTGTCCACGGGCATGGGAAGGCGCGCAGCCCAGGTTGTCGCTCATGAGTCCGGAGACCGGCCTGATCCATCCAAACAGCATCACGGAGGGCGATGCTCTGCGCAGGCCCGGACCTTTCCGGTGCCTGCTGTCAGTCTTTGCCTGCGTCCTTCGTCTGCCCGATCTGCCCCTCAAGCGGAGAGCCGAGATGAGCGAATCCCCTGAACGTGACGAACGCCACCTGGCGCGCATGCTGCGCAAGAAAGCGATCATCGATGAGCGCATTGCCAGCGCACCCAATGAATGCGGCCTGCTGGTGGTGCTGACCGGCAACGGCAAAGGCAAGAGCAGCTCGGCATTCGGCATGCTCGCCAGGGCCATGGGCCACGGCATGCAGTGCGGTGTGGTGCAGTTCATCAAAGGGCGCAACGCTACAGGCGAGGAGCTGTTTTTTCGCCGCTTCCCCGAGCAGGTGCGTTACCACGTCATGGGCGAAGGCTTCACCTGGGAAACCCAGGACCGTCAGCGCGACATCGCCGCAGCCGAAGCCGCCTGGGTGGTCACTCGGGAGTTGCTGCGCGACCCGGACATCGGTCTGGTGATCCTCGACGAGCTGAACATCGCCCTCAAGCACGGCTACCTGGATCTGGACAGAGTGCTGAGCGATCTCCAAGCCCGGCCGCCGATGCAGCATGTGGTGGTCACCGGGCGAGGCGCGAAGCAGGAACTCATCGACCTGTCCGACACCGTTTCCGAGATCACCGTGGTCAAGCATGCGTTCCAGGCCGGGATCAAGGCACAGAAGGGCATCGAGTTGTGAGTGAGCCTCGTCGCTGTCCTGCGGTACTGATCGCCGCGCCTGCTTCCGGGCAGGGCAAGACCACCGTCACCGCCGCACTGGCCCGGTTGCATCGCAATCAGGGGCGCAAGGTGCGGGTGTTCAAGTGCGGTCCGGATTTTCTCGACCCGATGATTCTGGAGCGCGCCAGCGGCCACCCGGTCTACCAGTTGGACATGTGGATGGTGGGCGAGGACGAGAGCCGGCGCCTGCTGTGGGAAGCGGCGAGCGATGCCGATCTGATTCTGATCGAAGGCGTGATGGGGTTGTTCGATGGCACGCCGTCCAGTGCCGATCTGGCGCGTCACTTCGGCGTGCCGGTGCTGGGGGTGATCGACGGCACGGCCATGGCCCAGACCTTCGGTGCCCTGGCGCTGGGTCTGGCGCGCTATCAGCCGGACCTGCCGTTTGCCGGTGTACTGGCCAACCGTGTGGGCACCGTGCGCCATGCACAATTGCTCGAAGGCAGCCTGACCGAAGGTTTGCGCTGGTACGGCGCGCTCTCCCGGGAAACCGGGATCGAGCTGCCGAGCCGCCACCTGGGGCTGGTCCAGGCCAGCGAGCTGAACGATCTGGACGTGCGTCTGGATGCGGCCGCAGCCGCCTTGGCCAGCACCTGCGACGCAACCCTGCCGCCCGCCGTGACCTTTGCCGCGCCTGACTTCAAGCCCGTTGAGCATCTGCTCGACGGCGTGCGCATCGCCATCGCCCACGACGAAGCCTTTGCCTTTACCTACGGGGCCAGCCTGGATCTGTTGCGGGCGATGGGTGCTGAACTGTCGTTCTTCTCGCCGATCCGCGACCGGCAATTGCCCGAGGCGGACAGCCTGTACCTGCCGGGCGGCTACCCTGAGCTGCATCACGTGGCGCTGGGGCAGAACGTTTCGATGCTCGATGCCATTCGCGCGCACCACCGCGCTGGCAAACCCTTGCTGGCCGAGTGTGGCGGCATGCTCTATCTGCTCGACGCCTTGACCGATGTCGACGGCCAGCGCGCCGAACTGGTGGGGCTGCTTGCCGGTGAAGCGGTGATGCAGAAGCGCCTGGCGGCGCTGGCGTTGCAATCGGTGGAGCTGCCGGAGGGCACCTTGCGCGGACATACCTATCATCATTCGCTGACCAGCACCGAACTGACCCCGATTGCCCGCGGTGTGAGCCCCAACGGCGGGCGTGGTGCGGAGGCGGTGTATCGGGAAGGGCGGATGACGGCCTCCTATGTGCACTTCTATTTCCCGTCCAACCCCCAGGCGATGGCGGCGCTGTTGTTGCCATGAATAGTCCGGAATGTCGGTCCGTCGTGTCAAAGTCCTGTGGGAGCGAGCTTGCTCGCGAAAGCGGCGTGTCAGGCGACATAGAGGGTTGGGTGTGCGGGCCTCTTCGCGGGCAAGCCCGCTCCCACAGGTTTCGCGTTTGCCTGGATATGCGGAGCGTCGCATGACTGACCATAGCTTCAGCCCCGATGAGCGCGCTGCGGTTTACCGGGCCATTGCCGAGCGGCGGGACATGCGCCACTTCAGCGGCGGTTCGGTCGCACCCCAGTTGCTGGCCCGGCTGCTGGAGGCTGCCCATCAGGCGCCCAGCGTCGGCCTGATGCAGCCCTGGCGCTTCATCCGCATCAGCGACCGGACCCTGCGCGGGCAGATTCAGGAGCAGGTCGAGGCGGAGCGCGTACGCACCGCCGAGGCGCTGGGCGAGCGTTCCGATGACTTCATGAAACTCAAGGTCGAGGGCATCGGCGATTGCGCCGAGGTGCTGGTCGCCGCTTTGATGGATGATCGCGAGAAGCACATCTTCGGGCGCAGGACCCTGCCGGAAATGGACATGGCGTCTTTGTCCTGCGCCATCCAGAATCTATGGCTGGCGGCCCGCGCCGAAGGACTGGGCATGGGCTGGGTGTCGCTGTTCGAGCCCCAGGCGCTGGCGGATCTGTTGAACATGCCGGAAGGCTCCAAGCCGCTGGCGATTCTTTGTCTCGGGCCGGTGGAAGGATTTTACCCGGCACCGATGCTGGTGCTGGAGGGCTGGGCCCAGGCTCGGCCGCTGCAAGAGCTGGTATTCGAGAACACATGGGGAGTGGCTACATGAGTGTGGCGGTATGAGCGTGGCGTTGTTGAGCGTCGCCGGGGTTGCGCTGGATGCGCTGCTGGGCGAGCCAAAACGAAACCACCCGCTGGTGGCGTTCGGCCGGTTTGCCGAGCGCATCGAGCAACGTTTCAACGGCGCCGGTCGGGGCTGGCGCAGCCATGGCGTCACTGCCTGGTTCATCGCGGTGATTCCGCTGACGCTGTTGGCGACGCTTCTCAGTTGGCTGCCCTACATCGGCTGGCTAATAGAAGTGCTGGCCCTGTATTGCGCGCTCGGCTTGCGCAGCCTGGGCGAGCACGTCGAGCCGGTGGCTCAGGCGCTGCGCAGCGACAACCTGGACGAGGCCCGCCGGCGCGTGGGCTATCTGGTCAGCCGCCAGACCTCGGAGCTGGACGCCACCGAAGTCGCCCGCGCGGCCACTGAATCGGTGCTGGAAAACGGCAGCGATGCGGTGTTTGCTGCGATCTTCTGGTTTGCCGTGCTCGGCGCGCCGGGCGTGGTGCTCTATCGCCTGAGCAATACGCTGGACGCGATGTGGGGCTATCGCAACGAGCGCTTCGAGCGATTCGGCTGGGCGGCGGCGAAGATCGACGATCTGTTGAATTACATTCCTGCGCGCCTCGTGGCATTGACCTACGCGCTGCTGGGCAAAACCCGACTGGCCCTGCGTTGCTGGCGCACGCAGGCGCCCAAGTGGGACAGTCCCAATGCCGGTCCCGTGATGGCGGCCGGGGCCGGTGCGCTGGGCGTGGAACTGGGTGGCGCGGCGATTTATCACGGTGAACTGCATCAGCGCCCACAGTTGGGCGAAGGCGAGCCTGCCGACGCCAATTCCATTGATCGCGGCTGGCAACTGGTGCAGCGCGGTGTGTGGCTGTGGCTGCTGATTCTGTGTCTGGGGGTTGAGTTCTATGCTTGAGCACGGCGGACGTTTGCGGGGCGCAATCGCGAAGTACGGAATAGACGAAGCCGACTGGCTGGACCTCTCCAGCGGCATCTCGCCGTGGTCGTGGCCTATTCCGCCGATCCCCGAATCGGCCTGGGCCCGGCTGCCGGAAACCGATGACGGCCTTGAGCAGTCGGCGCGCCTCTACTACGGTGCGCCGGACGTGCTGCCCGTGGCCGGTTCCCAGGCAGCGATTCAGGCGCTGCCGCGTTTGCGTCAGGCGGGCAAGGTCGGTGTGCTGTCACCCTGTTATGCCGAGCACGCCGAAGCCTGGCGCAGCAATGGGTTCCTGGTGCGCGAAGTGCTGGAGCATGAAGTCGAGCGGTTCATCGACGTGCTCGACGTGCTGGTCGTGGTCAACCCCAACAACCCCACCGGCCTGAGCCTGAAACCTGCGCTTCTGCTGGAATGGCATGCGCGGTTGGCCGAGCGGGGCGGCTGGCTGGTGGTGGACGAGGCCTTCATGGACAACACCCCCGCGCTGAGCCTGGCGGCTGAAACCCAGCGGCCGGGCCTGATCGTGCTGCGTTCGTTCGGCAAGTTCTTTGGTCTTGCGGGTGTGCGCCTGGGGTTCGTGCTGGCTGAATCGCGATTTTTGAAGGTGTTGGCGCGGCAGATCGGCCCCTGGTCGGTCAGCGGCCCGACGCGCATCCTTGGTCAGGTGTGCCTCGATGATGCAGAGGGGCATCGCCTGCAACGCCAGCGCACCGCGCAGGCCAGCCAACGACTGGTCGAGTTGCTGACCCGCCATGGCCTGGCGCCCCAGGGTGGTTGCGCGCTTTTTCAGTGGCTGGTGACGCCACGGGCGGCCGAGTTGCATGAGTTCTGCGCCCAGCGGGGCATTCTGCTGCGCATTTTTACCAGCAACAACAGCCTGCGTTTCGGCCTGCCTCGCGACGAAGTCCATTGGCAGCGTCTTGAACAGGTGCTCGGCGAATTCCCACGGGAGCAGGTATGACCGCACAGGGCGCAACTAGCATGGTGCAGGGCGCGACGCTTATGGTGCAAGGCACCACCTCCGACGCCGGCAAAAGCACGCTGGTGACGGCGCTGTGCCGTTGGCTGACCCGCCAGGGCGTGCGCACCGTGCCGTTCAAACCGCAGAACATGGCGCTCAACAGCGCCGTCACCGCAGACGGTGGCGAAATCGGCCGGGCCCAGGCGGTGCAGGCCCAGGCCTGTGGGCTCGAGCCCCACACCGACATGAACCCGGTGCTGCTCAAACCCAACAGTGACACCGGCGCGCAGGTCATCATTCATGGCCGCGCGGTGACCACCATGAACGCGGTGGCCTATCACGACTACAAAGCCATCGCCATGCAGGCTGTGCTCGCGTCCCACAAGCGGCTCAGTGAAGGCTGGCCGGTGGTGATGGTCGAGGGCGCGGGCTCGCCTGCGGAAATCAACCTGCGCGCCGGCGACATTGCCAACATGGGCTTCGCCGAAGCGGTGGATTGTCCGGTGCTGCTGGTGGCCGATATCAATCGCGGCGGGGTGTTCGCCCATCTGGTGGGCACGCTGGAGTTGCTGTCGCCCAGCGAACAGGCGCGGGTGAAGGGCTTCATCATCAACCGTTTTCGCGGCGACATCGCCCTGCTGCAACCGGGCCTGGACTGGCTGGAGGCGCGCACCGGCAAACCGGTGGTGGGCGTGCTGCCCTATGTCATGGACCTGCATCTGGAGGCCGAAGACGGCCTCGATCAGCGCCAGACCGACAAGGTCGAGCAGGTGCTCAACGTGGCGGTGCCGGTGCTGCCACGCATCAGCAACCACACCGATTTCGACCCGCTGCGCCTGCACCCTCAGGTGAATCTGCAGTTTATCGGGCCCGGCCAGCCGATTCCGCCTGCTGATCTGATCATCCTGCCCGGCTCCAAAAGCGTGCGCAGCGACCTTGCGTATCTGCGCGCCAATGGCTGGGACAGCGCCATCCAGCGCCACCTGCGCTACGGCGGCAAGCTGCTGGGGATTTGCGGCGGCCTGCAGATGCTCGGCGAAACCCTGCACGACCCGCTAGGCCTCGAAGGCGCGGCAGGCTCAAGCGCCGGGTTGGGGCTGCTGGCCATGAGCACGGTGCTGGACAAGGAAAAGCAGCTGCGCAATGTCAGCGGCCGCCTGACCCTGGAAGACGCTGACGTCATGGGCTACGAGATTCACGCGGGTGTGACCACAGGTGCTGCGCTGGAACATCCGCTGGTGCAGCTCAGCGATGGCCGTTGCGATGGCGCGCGCAGTGCCGACGGCCAGGTGCTGGGCACCTATTTGCACGGGCTGTTCGAGCACCCGGCGTCGAGCAGCGCGCTGTTGCGCTGGGCGGGGCTGGAAAACGTGCAGCAGGTGGATTACCACGCCCTGCGCGAGCGCGATATCGAACGCCTGGCGGACCTGGTGGAGAAGCACCTGGACGGCAAGCTACTGCGTGAACTCTGCGGGCTGGAGAGCGCCTGATGCTGCAATTGATCCTGGGGGGCGCGCGCTCCGGCAAAAGCCGGCTGGCTGAAAAGCTGGCCAGCGACAGCGCCCTTGATGTCGTCTACATCGCCACCAGCCAGCCGCTGGATGGCGAGATGAACGAGCGGGTGGCGCTGCACCGAGAGCGTCGTCCGGACAGCTGGGGTTTGGTCGAAGAGCCCTTGGAGCTTGCCCGCGTCTTGAAGCAAAACGCAGCGCCGGATCGCTGCCTGCTGGTGGACTGCCTGACCCTGTGGCTGACCAATCTGCTGATGCTGGACGATCAGCCGCGACTGGCGCAGGAGCGCGACGCCTTACTCCAATGCCTGGCGACACTGCCGGGTGAAATCATTTTCGTCAGCAATGAAACCGGGCTGGGCGTGGTGCCCCTCGGCGAGCTGACCCGTCGGTATGTCGATGAAGCCGGCTGGCTGCATCAGGCGCTGGCCGAACGCTGCCAGCGCGTGGTGTTCACGGTCGCCGGACTGCCAATGACCCTCAAAGGATCTCCGCTATGAGCAATGCCTGGTGGCTCGCGCCTGCCCGTGAAATCAACCCTGAGATCAGCGAGCAAGCGCTGGCCCGACAGCAGCAACTGACCAAGCCCGCCGGTTCTTTGGGCCAACTGGAAGCCGTTGCCGTGCAACTGGCGGCGCTGCAAGGGCGGGTCAAGCCCCAGGTGGATAACGTCTGGATCGCGATCTTCGCCGGTGACCACGGCGTGGTGGCAGAAGGGGTTTCGGCCTATCCGCAGGCCGTCACCGGGCAGATGCTGCACAACTTCATCATGGGCGGCGCGGCGATCAGCGTGCTGGCGCGGCAACTGTCGGCGCAACTGGATGTGGTGGATCTGGGCACGGTGTCGCCACTTAATCTAGCAGGCGTGCGGCACCTGAACCTCGGCGCAGGCACCGCCAACTTCGCCAAGGGCGAGGCGATGACCGCGGCGCAGTTGGAGGGGGCACTGGCGGGCGGGCGCGACAGCGTGCTGCGGGCCAAGGCTGCGGGCACCGAGCTGTTTATCGGTGGCGAAATGGGCATTGGCAATACCACGGCCGCCAGTGCGGTCGCGTGTTCGCTGCTCAATTGCCCGGCGCCTTTGCTGGTCGGGCCTGGTACCGGGCTGGATGCACAAGGGATCAACCACAAGGCTCAGGTCATCGAGCAGGCGCTGGCGCTGCACGCGCAGGTGTCGGGTGACGCGCTGGGCAGCCTGCGCGCCTTGGGCGGTTTTGAGATCGCCGCGCTGGCGGGGGCGTACCTGGCCTGTGCTCAGGAAGGCATCCCGGCGCTGGTCGATGGTTTCATCTGCACCGTCGCGGCGCTGGTTGCGGTACGACTCAATCCGTCGTGCCGCCCGTGGTTGTTCTTCGGCCATCGCGGTGCTGAACCTGGCCATCGCCATGTGCTGGAAACCCTGCAGGCCGAACCGTTGCTGGAGCTGGGCCTGCGCCTGGGCGAGGGCAGCGGCGCGGCGCTGGCGGTGCCACTGCTGCGCCTGGCGTGCGAGCTGCACAACGGCATGGCGACCTTTGCTGAAGCGGCCGTGGCGGATCGCCCGGCATGACCTTGCGTCTGGACTTGCTGCGCCATGGCGAGACCGAGCTCGGCGGTGGCCTGCGCGGCAGTCTCGATGACGCACTGACCGACCTGGGCTGGCAACAGATGCGCACGGCGGTTGCCGAGCTTGCCCTTGAGCCACCCTGGGATCGTATCGTCAGCTCGCCTTTGCAGCGCTGTGCGCGGTTCGCCGAGGAGCTGGCCTCGAAACTGTCCCTGCCGTTGCAGTTGGAGGCCGGGATTCAGGAGCTGCACTTCGGTGACTGGGAAGGCATCGGCACCGCGCAATTGATGGACACCGACGCCGAAGGCCTGGGGCGGTTCTGGGAAGACCCGTACAGCTTCACCCCGCGCAACGGTGAGCCGGTGCTGGCATTTGCCTCACGCGTGCTTGGCGCGATCAAACGCCTGCAGCAAGCTTTTGACGGCGAGCGAATCCTGCTGGTCAGCCATGGCGGGGTGATGCGTCTGTTGTTGGCCCAGGCTCGCGGGCTGCCCCGGGAGCAACTGTTGCAAGTGGTGGTCGGCCATGGCGGGCTCTTTGGTCTGGCCGTCGAGAGTGACGGTCAGTTGACGGAGGTGTAAATGCTGCCGTTCTGGATCGCCCTGCAATTTCTCGGCAGCCTGCCGGTTCGTCTGCCCGGCATGCCGTCACCTCAGGAGCTGGGGCGTTCGCTGCTGTTTTATCCGCTGGTGGGGGTGCTGTTCGGCTCTGTCCTGATGGCGTTGAACCTGCTGCTTGAAGGCACCCCGCAGTTTCTGCATGCCGCGCTGTTGCTGGCGGCCTGGGTGCTGCTCAGCGGTGGCTTGCATCTGGATGGCCTGGCTGACAGTGCCGACGCCTGGCTGGGTGGTTTTGGTGATCGCGAGCGCACCCTGACCATCATGAAAGATCCGCGCAGCGGGCCGATTGCCGTGGTCACGCTGATTATTGTGTTGCTGCTCAAGTTCACGGCGTTGCTGGCGCTGATCGAAAGCCATCACAGCATCGCGCTTCTGCTGGCACCGGTCATTGGCCGCGCGGCGATGCTGGGGCTGTTCATCAACACGCCTTACGTGCGCGCTGGCGGGCTGGGGCAGGCACTGGCGGACCATCTGCCACGCACCCAGGGCGTTCAGGTACTGGGCGTAACCGCGCTGGGCTGCGTGCTGGTGTCGGGCTGGGTCGGGGTGTGGGCCGTGCTGATGGCGACGGTGGGCTTTTTCTGGCTGCGACAGGTGATGATCCGCCGCCTGGGCGGCTGCACCGGTGATACCGCCGGGGCGATGCTGGAGTTGCTGGAAGTGCTGGTGTTGGTGGGGCTTGTATTGATCCAGCGTTGAGTCCACATACATGATTCGGTCTCGGTCCGAACTGTGGGAGCGAGCTTGCTCGCGAAAGCGGACCATCAGTTATTGATGCTGTGTCTGACACGACGCTTTCGCGAGCAAGCTCGCTCCCACAGAAGCTCCGTCACTTCAATCGGGCGATCAGTGCCTTGGCTGCTGCTTCTGACGAGGCCGGGTTCTGGCCGGTAATCAGCAGGCCGTCTTCGCGCACATAGGAGGCCCAGTCAGGGCCTTTTGAATATTGGGCGCCTTTTTCCTTGAGCATGTCTTCCACCAGAAACGGCACGACGTCTGTCAGGCCCACCGCGTCTTCCTCGCCATTGGTAAACCCCGTGACGTCCTTGCCCGCCACCAGCGGTTTGCCATCGGCGCCTTTGACGTCACGCAGCACCCCCGGAGCGTGGCACACCAGGGTCACCGGTTTGCCAGCCCCATAGGTGGTTTCGATCAGGCGGATGGAGTGGGCGTCGCTGGCCAGGTCCCACATCGGACCATGGCCGCCGGGATAAAAGATCGCATCGAAGCCCTCATGCGTCACTTCGCTCAGCTTGCGGGTGGCAGCCAGTTGCGCGGTGGCGGCGCTGTCCTTTTCGAAGCGCCGAGTGGCCTCGGTCTGAAAGTCAGGCTCGTTGCTCTTGGGGTCCAGCGGCGGTTGGCCGCCCTTGGGGGAAGCCAGTACCAGTTCGGCACCGGCGTCCTTGAATACGTAGTAGGGCGCAGCCAGCTCTTCGAGCCAGAAGCCGGTTTTCTTGCCGGTGTTGCCCAGTTGGTCGTGGGATGTCAGCACTATCAGGATTTTCATCGCGTGGCCTCCGGTCGGTGGGGCGGTGCTTGGGGACGTTTCACTATAGTTGCCCCTCGCAGCCTCGACGGACTATCTGCTGCGCGGCTAGGCATCTGGGGTGGCAGGGAGTAGCGTGTCTTTCTATTGACCCATTTCCTGCATTGAATGGATGCCGCCATGAGAACTCGCTGGATCTGCCTTCCTCTTCTTTTGCTCGCCGCAAGTGGCGCGGCCATGGCGGCCGACTGCCCACCGTTGCTTGAGGGGCAACTGCCCAAGCTTCGGGCCAAGCAGGATATTGACCTGTGCAAGCAGTTCGCGGGTAAGCCGATGCTGGTGGTCAACACGGCCAGCTTCTGTGGCTTCGCACCCCAGTTCAAAGGGCTCGAAGCGCTCAACCAGCGGTTCAAAGGGCAGGGTCTGGAGGTGTTGGGCGTGCCGTCCGATGACTTCAAGCAGGAGTCCAACGATGCGGCCGAGACGGCCAAGGTCTGTTATGTGAATTACGGTGTGACCTTCACCATGACCGAACCGCAACCGGTGCGGGGATCGGATGCGATTCATCTGTTCAGGGTGCTGGCGGAGCAGAGCAATGCACCGCGCTGGAATTTCTATAAATATGTGGTGGATCGCAAGGGTAATGTGATTGCCAGCTTTAACAGCAGGACCACGCCGGACGATCCTGAATTGATTTCGGCGGTCGAAAAGGCGATTGCATCGAAGCCTTGATGAGCGAGATCCAGGCCAGTGTGCCGTTGCCGTTGCTTTGCTTTGCTTTGCTTTGCTCTTCTTACGCGATGGCCCAGACACCGCCGAACGCGACGTAAAGGCGCCAGGCCGAGCGTAGGTGTCGTGTAGGGGGATGAGCGGCAGGAAGCCGCTAGCCGCGCTGGCCATGGACGGCGCTCATATGGACGGGACAGCGTGCCCCCGGAACGGCACCGGAGCGAGGGAAGTCCGAAGGACCCCAGCCAGGAGCAAATGGTTTGCCTACTTTCCCGAAAGAAAGTAGGTCGCCCGAGGGGGCGAAACCCTCAAGCCCAGCCACCGCGACAATGGGTATGTCCCCAGTGCCAGTGGCCCAGATTTTGGTGAGCATATCCGTTCGCGGTGTCGACTCGGATTCACCTTTCCGCCCTTACGGCGGGTCACTTTCCTTTCGGGGAAAGTAACCAAAGCCATTTGCGACAGGCTGGGCCGCGACTTCGTCACGGTTCCCTCACTCCGGCGCCGCTCCGGGGGCACGCCGTGATGGGCCGTCCCTGGCCCGCACGGCTTTCGCGGCTTCCTGCCGCTCATCCCCCTCCACGACACCTCCGTTCGGCCTGGCGCCTTGACGTCGCGTTCTGCGGCGCCTGTGCCACCGCGTAAGAAGATCAAGATCAAAATCTTTGGCGGTGGTGTGCATTTGATTTTGATCATGACGCGCGATGGTCTACGCGACACCTAAACGAAAAACCCCGCATCCATCGCTGGCTGCGGGGTTTTCTGTCTGGCGAACCGGTGTCGGCCGGCTCCGCCAACTGCATCAGAAGCGGTAAGTCAGGCCCAGGCCGAAACCGTTGGCGCTGTTTTCGTACTTGGCGTTGTACGTTTGACCCAATGCACTTGCGTTGCGAACCTTGACGTCTTCTTCTTTCAGGTACGAGTACGCCACGTCGATAGTGATGTCTTCGGTCGGGCTGTAGCCGGCACCCAGCGAGAAGATGGTGCGGTCGCCAGTCGGGATACGTGGCGAGCGGTTGTCGTTGTTGGTTGGCGACTGGTCGAAGGTCAGACCGGTACGCAGCACCCACTGCTTGTTCAACTGATACGAAGTACCCAGCGCGTAAGCCCAGGTGTCGTGCCAGTTCTGCTCTTCGGTGATGGTGCCGAACAGGCGCGGGGCCAAGGCACCGCCGCTGACGCCGGAGTTCTTCACGGTGATGTCTTCCAGACGGCTCCAGCGGGTCCAGGTTGCGCCTGCGTAGACTTTCCACGCATCGTTCATCGCCTGGGTGACCGAGAAGTCCACCGACTCAGGGGTGTCCAGGCTCAGCTTGGCGTCGTAACGCCCGGCGCTCAGCAGGGCAGGTGGAACGCCCGAGCCTGGGTTGATTTCGGTATGGCCTTCAAGCTTGTAGGTCACTTTGGAATGGTAGGTCAGGCCGACAGAAGTGCTGTCGGTGGCCTGGACGAGAATACCGGCGTTGAAGCCGTAGCCAACGTCGTCGCCCTTGACCTGGACGCGGCCGTCACCGGCGCCGCGGCCTGTGATCGGGGCAGTCACGCCACTGAGGTTCAGGGTCGATTCCAGTGCACCGGAAATACGGTTGATGGTCGGACCGAAACCGATCGAAACCTTGTCGTTGAAGGCATAGCTGACGGTCGGCTGGAAGGTCACGACCTTGACGATGCTCTTGCTGCCGAAGTTGCGTCCCTGGAAGCTGCTTTCGTAGTCCGTGACCAGGCCGTAAGGTGCGTAGACACCCAGACCGAATGCCCAGTGATCATCGACCGGATTGACGTAGAAACCCATGGGGACTGCGGTGAAAGGCACCATGTCGCCTTTGTTGGTACCGCTGCTCCGGCCGCTGGTGTCGGAGATGTCAGTCTTAGCGTCGATCGCAGCCACACCCACAGTCACTTGCTGGCGTTTGAGGCGCGACATGCCTGCCGGGTTGCCATAGACAATGCTTGCGTCGTCGGCGGAAGAGGAACGGCCCGCAAAACCGGTACCCATGCCACTGATGCTTTGCTCGTTAAGAGCAAAACCGGAAGCGAAGAGTTGGGTTGAGGCGAGAGTAACGGCGAGACTGAGGCTGGATTTGATCATTATTTTTTTCATTGTTAGAACTCCTTGTTGATCACCGCGCGAAAATTACCAACATTTTTCATAACGCGCTATAGGCTGGATCACCCGAGATAGAGCTGTTTTTGTAGGACAATCCGGGAAAAGTGTCGCGATCTCCAGCGAAACCGCCGGGTCACAAAATGGCTGGTTCGACTTCGTACAAAGGCTGAACCGAGGTTTGCCAGGCGGTGGTGAATTGCTGAAGGCTGCCACCGGGCTGAAATATCCTGCGCCAAATCCGGGCCATGCCCAGCAGGTCGTCTTCGGCCGGCAAGGTGAGGTGACTGGCTTCGACCATCAGCCAGGCGATTGCAGTGGAATAACGCAGATTCACGGTCAATTCCAGGTCCGGTCCGCTCAGGAAGGCATGCTGGCTGGCAAGCCCACGGACCAGGCTCGCCAAATCAGGGTCCCGTGCGAGGTAGCTGTCCCATACCTTGTGATGGAGCGCGTCCGAGATGCTGTAGAGGCCATGACCGCGCTGACTGTCGAGTTCGGCGCCCAAGGCAGACTGGCTTGCGGCTACGGCGAGCAAAAAGAACTCTGCTTCGCGGGTATGACGACCGAGATAGACCAGCGTAGGGCGGATCACATATCGGCACAGTTCACTGGCGGCGATTCCCATGACACCCTCGGGAAGTAAATGAGCCGGCGGACCCTGGTGCTTGGCAGCGGTGATGGAATCGGGCCCACCGGAAGCGGCTCAGACCGCTTGACTTGAAGTGTAGTGTCATATGTGCGGTGTAAAGGGCTGTTTTTAAAATATTTCCCAATTTTGGCCCAGCCCCATATAGCTGACAGTGATTAGCCGTCACAGATTTTCATAAGGAAAACAGACACAAAAAAGCCCCACCGTTTGAGGGTGAGGCTGGGGGCGTCTGGATATTTCGCCGACGAACGGTATCAGGCGATCAGGGCCTGGCGAGTCCGGTCAATCACGGCCTGCAGCGGTTCTGCGCTCGAGTACTGATCGGGGTACAGACGCTCGCTGTGCCGGGCGATGCCGTGCTCGTTGACGATGGTGAAGCTGAAGCAGCCTTTGCGCGCGGCCATGATGAGGCAGTCCATTGGAGCAAAAGCGTTGGTAAGGGTGCGAATGGCATCCTGAGTCTGAATATGAGTAGTCATGTAAGTGTTCCTGAATCGACACGCAATAGAGGCGTGCAAAATGAAAACGTTCCAGTAAACGCGGGCCGATGCTCGAATGCGAGTCAGGGCAGGGCGCAGAACCTGTCTGGAACAAAAGCAGCGAGTTCAGGCGCGCTTGTCATATGGCGCCGGGCTAGCTGGTAGGTACTTCGGAGGGCAGGCGACACAACAGGAGCAAAGGTTCGATGCTCGGGGTGAGGATCCTGATCAATTTGCAGGCTGGTTTGAGCAGGCCACATGGAACTCGACGCCTGCAATCAGAAGGCAGTGCGTGAGTGAGTGTCTGGAAACCATCGAGGTGGCCGATCCCTTTTTTTGACCCGTTTGCTCAACCGGCAAACCGAAATCGGGGATTTGTTCGACCAGAATTGACTTTCAGCTTGGTACTAACGGGGCGTACTTTAGCCATCCACGAGCAGAACTGCAAGCTTTAATTGGTATCGTTTGTCAACCCAGGCATGAGAGTTGTGTCGTTCAGCTGTGATTCAGCGCGCAGGTCGTAGCTTCATTTTGAAGCATGGAGCGTCGCGTGGGATGGCGTTTTGCCGGTTTTTTGCTGCACAAGAGTGGAAACATACTTTTTTCCACAGGCTTTATAGCGATTGGAAATTGACTTGTGCACATTAACGCGATTAGCTGCCATCTCACTGTCACATTCCGTCCTAACAGCTTGATTTCAGGTGACGAAATATTAAGTCAATGAAAATCATCGCTTTTTTTTGTTGGTGAAAAAATCGTCAGTTTGAACGCAGGCCCCATTCTGCCTGCGTTTGCGGGGGTTAAAGGGGTGTTGTCCACTGAGTTATCCACAGCTTCTGTGGATTGTCCCAAGCGCTTGCTCTAGTACGCACCTCTCGCCGCTGTACTATGCTTTTTTCCTTCCTCTTAAGATCATCAATCAGAATCTGACGCCAACGCAGCTTCTGCGCATAATGCCGCCAGCGTAATCGTGAGTTGGGGAAATTTATGGCTTTGGACCTCACCAGCCTGTTGCTGGGATTGGGGGCGGCGGCGTTGCCGTTGCTGGGGTTGGCGTGGCAGCTGCAGCGTCGGGTGGCGCAGCGCGAGGCAGACCTGGCGCTGCTCGACGAGCGCTTGAGCAATGCGCAGATGGCCCAGGACGGGCTTAACGCCCAGTTGGACGCCTGCCGCGACGAGATCAGCGATCTGGGCCAGGCCAATGCGGTGAAACAGGCCGATCTTGCGGCGCTGCGCAGGGAGGCCGAGTTATTGCGCCAACAGCACGAGCATGCGCGCCAGGCCCAGGAAGTCTGGGGGCAGGAGCGCAGCCATAAGGAAGCGGAACTGCGGCGGCTGGACGCGCAATGCGCCTCTCTGGGCGCCGAGTTGCGCGAGCAGCAGGAAAGCCATCAGCAGCGCCTCAATGACTTGCAGGGCTCACGCGACGAGTTGCGCGCCCAGTTTGCAGAGCTTGCGGGGAAAATCTTCGACGAGCGTGAGCAGCGCTTCGCCGAAACCAGCCAGCAGCAACTGGGGCAGTTACTCAATCCGCTGAAAGAGCGCATCCAGTCGTTCGAAAAACGTGTCGAGGAAAGCTATCAGCAGGAAGCCCGTGAGCGCTTTTCCCTGGGCAAGGAGCTCGAGCGTCTGCAGCAGCTCAACCAGCGCTTGAGCGATGAGGCGACCAACCTGACCCGCGCGCTGAAGGGCCAGAAGACCCAGGGCAACTGGGGCGAGCTGATCCTGGAGCGTGTGCTCGAACACGCAGGGCTGGAAAAAGGCCGCGAGTACCAGACTCAAGTCAGCCTCAAGGGGCCGGACGGCGAGCGTTTCCAGCCCGATGTGCTGATCATGTTGCCTGGCGACAAACAGGTGGTGGTCGACGCAAAGGTCAGCCTGACCGCTTACCAGCAATATGTGTCGGCGGATGACACGGTGATCGCCCAGAGTGCGCTCAAGCAGCATGTGCAGTCCTTGCGCAGTCATGTCAAAGGCTTGTCCGGCAAGGATTACAAACGCCTGGAAGGGCTGCACAGCCTGGATTTCGTCTTGTTGTTCGTGCCCATCGAGGCGGCGTTTTCGGCGGCGCTGCAGGCTGAGCCGACGCTGTTCCAGGAGGCCTTCGACCGCAATATCGTGATCGTCAGCCCGACCACTCTGCTTGCAACGCTAAGGGTGATCGACAGCCTGTGGAAGCAGGAGCGCCAGAGCCAGAACGCTCGGGAAATCGCCGAGCGGGCGGGGTGGCTGTACGACAAGTTCGTGCTGTTCATTCAGGACCTGGACGAGGTGGGCAGTCGTTTGCAGCAACTGGACAAGGCCTACGGCGCGGCGCGGAACAAGCTGGTCGAAGGGCGTGGCAATCTGGTCAGCCGTAGCGAACAGCTCAAGTTGCTGGGCGCGCGGGCCAGCAAAAACCTGCCTGCGGACTTGCTGGAACGGGCGCTGACGGACGAAGAAGGGCTGGTTCAGTTACCGGAGTGAATTCTGTTTTCTTGTGATGCATTCGTAGCAGTCCGGCTTGCCGGCGCGTCTTCGCCTTCCGAATCGATGACGCCGGCAAGCCGGACTGCTACGGTTTGCGTTGTTGTATACATCTTTTATGCACCGCGATCAGGCATTCGTGCACTGTCAGCGGGCATTTGCCCTGATATTCGCTGACGGCCCATTCTTTCAAGGCCGTTCGACGCGGGTTTCGGCTCGCGTAAATAGCGATGGCACGCATTCTGCCTATTGGTTCGTATACAACCCATGCCTGCTCCCGTACGCAGTGTGGTCAGCCAATACGCTTCGGGAGCCGGTTTCGTCCGATCATGGAGAAATGCGATGACCGAGCCATTGCCCAAGGGATACAGCCCGCGCCTCTATAACCAGGATCTGGGGCCGCTGCCGCAGAAGTGGAGCTGGTACAACATCTTTGCCTTCTGGATGAGCGACGTGCACAGCGTGGGCGGCTACGTGTTCGCCGCGAGCCTGTTCGCCCTGGGGTTGGCGAGCTGGCAGGTGTTGATCGCTTTGCTGGTAGGCATCTGCATCATTCAGGTGATCGCCAACCTGCTGGCAAAACCAAGCCAGCAGGCCGCCGTTCCGTATCCGGTGATCTGCAGACTGGCGTTTGGGGTATTCGGGGCAAACATTCCTGCGGTGATCCGCGGGCTGATTGCCGTCGCCTGGTACGGGGTGCAGACCTACCTGGCTTCCAGCGCGCTGATCATCGTGGTGCTGCGATTCTTCCCACAGATGTCTGTCTACGCCGAGTCCCATTTCGCGGGATTGTCCTACCTTGGCTGGTTCGGTTTCCTGGCATTGTGGCTGGTACAGGCTGCGGTGTTCTGGACCGGCATGGACTCGATCCGGCGTTTCATCGATTGGGCAGGCCCTGTGGTCTATGCAGTCATGTTCATGCTGGCAGGCTGGATTGTCTGGAAAGCTGGCTGGGCCAATATCAGCTTTACCTTGTCGGAAAAGTCGCTGACAGGCTGGGAAGCGGTGTCCCAAATCATCATGGCAACGGCGCTGGTGGTGTCGTACTTTTCCGGCCCTACGCTCAACTTCGGTGATTTCAGCCGCTATTGCCGCAGCATGTCCGAAGTGCGTCGCGGTAATTTCTGGGGACTGCCGGTCAACTTTCTCGCCTTCTCGCTGGTGACCGTGGTCATCGTTTCGGGCACCTTGCCGGTGTTCGGCGAAATGCTGCACGACCCGATTGCCACCGTCGCCCGCATCGACAACGACGTCGCGGTGCTGCTGGGCGCGTTTGCCTTCGTAACGGCCACCATTGGCATCAACATTGTGGCCAACTTCGTCTCGCCGGCCTTTGACTTTGCCAACGTGGCGCCGAGCAAGATCAGTTGGCGCGTGGGCGGGATGATCGCTGCCGTGGCCTCGATCTTCATCACGCCGTGGAACCTGTTCAACAACCCGGCGGTGATCCATTACACGCTTGATGTGCTTGCTGCCTTCATCGGCCCGCTGTTCGGGATTCTGCTGGTGGATTACTACGTCATCAAAAAGCAGCAGATCGATGTCGATGCGCTGTTCAACGATGGTCCCACCGGGCGTTACTGGTACAGCGGCGGGGTCAACTACACAGCCGTCAAGGCACTGGTGCTGGCAACTCTGGCCGGGATCGCCATCACCTTCGTTCCCGCGTTGCAGTCCATGGCCAATTTCGCCTGGTTCACCGGGTGTTTACTGGGCGGTGCATTCTTCTACCTGTTTGCCCGTCGCAGCCAGGCCCACGAAAGCACCGTGCTGGCGCCTGCGGTTTCCGGATAAATAAGAAGTTACAACTGGACCGCCGTTGGTCGGGTAAACCCATCGTCAACGGCGGTTTGAAATGTCTGTACATAAAGAAGGAAAAATTTTCTGCCGCGACACTCGGTAGCAGGCGTAAAGTGCGACTTAGCACTATGATCTGCCTTAAGCGGACCAGAAGTTGGCTGCCGGCATTTCCCTGAAGGGGGCGTTATATGAACAGCAAACTGCAAGAATGGCTTCACGATGTGGGCGTTGCGTTGGGTCTGATCGAGCGGCCGAAGCTGCAACCCATTCCCGTGCGAACCGATGATGACGAGCGTCGTCGCCCTCGCCGCTGACGCTGGATGGCTTTCACCGCAACCCGGATGAAAGTCCAGTCGTAAAAATAGCGGTGCTATCGCCTGATAGCCCGCTTTGTCGTTTCACTCCTCGCTGCCGATTGGGCGACGAGGTTTTTGTGCAAACTCTCCCAAGTTAGAAATCGAACGCATCTGCGTTCAATGCTGCTTGCGTCCTTTCATTTCCACCAGAATCAAATCGACCAAACCCTGCAAAGTCAGTTGCTGATAAGGCGAAGTTTCTGGCAAACGGGAAATCTGAGTGCGGATCCTGTCCGGTACCACGATGCCGAATTCCGACTGCAGATGACTGAAGAACTCGCGAAAGTCTTCTTCATCCAGCTCAAGGTGCGTGAGCAGGGCGTCGTCCTGGATCGGGTCCTTGTCCACCAGAATGATCCCGAGTGTATCGAAAACGTGCTGCTGGATTTCGTGACGGTCCATGACAAGCCTCGGCTGTGACGTGTTTGAAAATCACCCCGAATGCATGAAACCAGAGGATTGTCGTGAGACAGCCGGCTGCAGTTCACTCCCTGAAATACATCGCCACTGCGGCCTCGTTGCGCGGTGCTGTCTCGAATAAGGCTAGCCCAACTTCGACCTCGGCGATTGCCTCCAGCGAGGGGATTATTTGTAACCGGACACAAAAAGGGCGCCCCGAAGGCGCCCTTGATCTGTTGCGACAGCGTTACATCCGAATCAAGCCGCGCTGGTCGCGACCGCGCGCTGTGGCGACACCAGACTGACTACCACGAAGCTCACCAGGCCGATTGCAAGGCTGTAGTAGATCGGCGTGTTGGCGTCCAGGCCGTCCTTGAACATGAAGACCAGAGCAGTGATGAAGCCCAAGGCCATGCTGCTGATGGCGCCAGCGGTGGTTGCACGTTTCCAGTAGATTGCGCCAATCAGCGGAATCAGCATGCCGCCGACCAACAGGTTGTATGCCAGGGTCAGGGCGCTGATCACGTCGTTGACCATCAGAGCGATACCCAGCACCACGATGCCGGTGAGTGCCGTGAACAGGCGGTTGATCCCCAGGCTCGACTGCTTGCCGCCGCGCAGCTTGGGCAGCAGGTCTTCGGTCAGGGTGGTGGAGGCGGCCAGCAGACCGGCGCTGGCGGTGGACATCATCGCAGCCAGTGCAGCTGCGATGACCAGGCCACGAATGCCGTCTGGCAGTGACGCTTTGACGATGGCGGCGAAAGCGGTGTTGGGGTTGGCCAGATCAGGCAGCAGCACATGGGCGGCCATGCCGATCAGGGCGCAGGCCAGGCCATAGATGATGCAGTAGATGCCGGCGACGGAGCCTGCCACCTGGGCGACTTTCTCGGTGCGGGCGGTGAAGACGCGCTGCCAGATATCCTGACCGATCAGGATGCCGAAGAAGTAGATCAGGAAGTAGGTGATGATGGTGTCCCAGCCGATGGTGGTCCAGCTGAAGCTTGTGGCGGGCAGCTTGGCCACCAGTTCGTCCCAGCCGCCCACGCGATACAGGCAGATCGGCAACAGGATGAACATCAGGCCGACGGTCTTGATGATGAACTGCACGATGTCGGTCAGGGTCAGTGACCACATGCCGCCGATGGCCGAATACACCACCACGACACCACCGCCCAGCAGCACCGACACCCAGAACGGCAGGTCGAACAGCACTTGCATGACAGTGCCGATGGCCAGGATCGAGGTTACGCCGATCATCAGCGCATAGGCGAGCATGATCACCGCGCTGGCCTGGCGGGCCATCGGGTTGTAGCGCCGCTCCAGAATCTGGGTGACGGTGAAGATGCGCAGCTTGAGCAGCGGTTTGGCGAGGAACAGGTTCAGGGCGATGATGCCAAGGCCCAGCGCGGCGCAGAGCCAGAAGCCGGAGATGCCGTGCACATAGCCCAGGCGCACGGTGCCTACGGTAGAAGCGCCGCCAAGTACGGTGGCAGCCATGGTGCCCATGTACAGGCTCGGGCCCAGGTTGCGGCCGGCGACCAGGTAGTCTTCGTGGGTCTTGGCCTTGCGCATGCCGTACCAGCCCAGCACCAGCATGCCGGCTGCGTAGATCAGCACAACGAAAATATCTAAAGCCATGGAGTGTCTCCAATCATTGTTTTTATAGTGGGTCGCGAATCATCCGGCTGAAATCACGCAGGCGGTCAGCGGGTGAGATTGTTATTCAGTTGAAATACGGATAAGGGGTAAGCGTTGGACCTGTGGGAGCGAATTCATTCGCGAGACTTGGGTGCGGCCGACAGATATGTGTCGGATGTACCGGCCTATCGCGAATGAATTCGCTCCCACAGAATCCGGGTTTCGTCAGCATGCCCCATCGATTCAATGGGGCGACGAATCGGTTAGCGGTGAACAACCCCCGGCAGTACGCACAGCATCTCGTACAGCAGGTTGGCGCCCAGCAGGGAGGTGTTGCCGGTGGTGTCGTAGGGCGGGGACACTTCCACCAGGTCGCAGCCGATCAGGTCCAGGCCCTGGCAGCCACGGATGATTTCGATCGCCTGAATGGTGGTCAGGCCGCCGATTTCCGGGGTGCCGGTGCCTGGTGCCCAGGCCGGGTCAATGCCGTCGATGTCGAAGCTCAGGTAAACCGGGCCGCCGCCGACTTTCTCGCGCACTTCGGCCATCAGCGGCGCCAGCGACTGGTGCCAGCACTCTTCGGCCTGGACCACGCGGAAGCCCTGCTTGCGGCTCCAGTTGAAGTCTTCGGCGGTGTAGCCCTGGGCGCGCAGGCCGATCTGCACCACGCGGTCGCAGTCCAGCAGGCCTTCTTCGACGGCGCGGCGGAAGGTGGTGCCGTGGGCGATTTTCTCGCCGAACATGTGATCGTTGACGTCAGCGTGGGCGTCGATGTGGACCAGTCCGACCTTGCCGTGCTTCTTCTTGATCGCCCGCAGGATCGGCAGGGTGATGGTGTGATCGCCGCCCAGGGTCAGCGGGATGATGCCGTGCTCGAGAAAGCCGTCGTAGGCCTCTTCGATAATGCGCACGGCGTCCAGCAGGTTGAAGGTGTTGATGGCGACGTCGCCGATGTCGGCAACCGACAGCGAGTCGAAGGGCGCAGCGCCCGTGGCCATATTGTAAGGACGGATCATCACCGATTCGGCGCGGATTTCGCGAGGCCCGAAACGGGTACCAGCCCGCAGTGAAGTGCCGATGTCCAGTGGCACGCCAATGAAGGCGGCATCAAGGCCAGCGGCCGATTGCAGGTGTGGCAGACGCATCATGGTTGCGATGCCGGCGAAGCGCGGCATTTCGTTGCCGCCCAGTGGTTGGTGGAAAATCTTGTCCACGGGATTGCCTCATCGGTTGATTATTAATATGAGTAGACCTGTGGCGATTCTGCGAACCGGGCGGCTTGCAAAGAATCGCTGGAGCAAAATACTTAGTTCAGAGATTTCTGAACTATCGTGAAAATCAGGTTAAGCTGCCGCGCACGTCATCTGCCATGACACAGTTTTTGTAGCAGTCCGGTAGGTGATTTGAGCATCCTGATTTTCGGTACTTCCATGGCCAACGCACTGCCCGATCTGAAACTGCTGAGAATCTTCGTCTGTGTGGTCCGCCACCAGGGGTTTGCCAGCGCCCAGCAGGAACTGAACCTGTCGACCTCGGCGATCAGCACCTACATGAGTCAGCTGGAGGCGGCGCTGGGCATCGTGCTGTGCCATCGGGGCCGTGGCGGTTTCAGCCTGACCAGCAAGGGCGAGCTGTTTCATCAGGAAACCCTGCGCCTGCTGGGCGAGCTGGAAGGGTTCGAATTATACGCCGCCGCGCTCAAAGGCGAACTGCGCGGCACCCTGAACCTGGGCGTACTGGACTCGACGGTCAGCGACCGGGCGCTGCCGTTCGCCGAAGTGATCGGCGCCTACAGCGAAGAGCACCCGGCGGTGCATTTGCATCTGTCGGTCATGAGCCCTTACGAATTGCAGTTGGGCGTGCTGGACAACCGTCTGGACCTGGCCATCGGCTCGTTTTCCACGCGCATGAACGGCTTGCTCTACCAGCCGCTGTACCGCGAGCAGCACTGGCTGTATTGCAGCAGCCGGCATCCGCTGTTCGCCGAACGGCGCATTCCTGAACCGGTGATTACCCAGCAGCGCATGGTCGGCCGCGGCTACTGGAGCCAGGCGGAACTGGCGCGCCACGGTTTCAAGCACAGCGCGGCAACGGTGGAAAGTATGGAAGCGCAGCTGATTCTGGTGCTCTCCGGCGCCTACATCGGCTACCTGCCAGAGCACTATGCGCAGTCCTGGGTAGACTCCGGGCATCTGCGGGTGCTGTTGCCGGCCACCTTTGGCTATCAGGCGCCGTTTTCGATGATCCTGCGCCGGGGGCGCAGTCGGGAGCCGCTGATTCAGACCTTCCGCGACCTGCTCAAAGCGCAACTTAACCCGCTCTAGGAGGGCACTCGTCATGTCCCGTGCCCGCTGCGAACGTTGCCATCGCCCGGAAAACCACTGCCTGTGTGCGCTGATTCCGCACCTGGACAGCCGCACCCGCGTGTTGATCCTGCAGCATCCCAGTGAGGTCAACCATGCATTGAACACTGCTCGCCTTGCCGCGCTGGGCCTGACTAACGCACAACTGGTCGTGGGCGAGGTGTTCGAGGATCTGGCCGATCTGCTCGATGTCCCAGGCTATCAGCCAAGGCTGTTGTTTCCAGGCGAAGAGGCGCAAGCCCTGGTCAGCCAAAGCGCTGATGAGCGTCCGATCCTGCTGGTGGTGCCTGACGGAACATGGCGCAAAGCGCGCAAGTTGCTGCACCTGAACCCGCAGTTGGCGGCGTTGCCCCGGGTGATGCTGGATAACGCTCCGGGCTCGCGCTACCGCTTGCGAAAGGCGCCGGGGCCGGATGCATTATCGACCCTTGAGGCCATCGTCCATGCGCTGCAAACCCTTGAGCCAGAGCATTCATTCGATGCGCTGTTGCGTCCGTTCGATGCCTTGATCGAAGGGCAGATCAAGGCGATGGGCGAGGAGACCTTTCGCCGCAATCATTCGTGACGTTTTAGCCGTTGTGGGATGAGGGGGTGTGCGCGGCGAACTTGCCGGCCTGCATGCGGCGAATGTACGCCTCGGTTTCCCGCTCGGCGTCTTCCTTGGTGAAGAAGGGGCCTTCGAGGGTGTTCTCCCGGGTGCTGAAGAAATACATGCCATTGACGCGGGAGACGCGGTCACTGCGAAAGTGCACGGCGGTTTCGGGGTCTTGCTCACGCTTGCTCAACATAGCCTGCTCCGGACGCGGGAGTCGGGTGGGTAACGATTCAGGACGGCTAAACCTGACGGCGGCCAGCGTTGTCGGTTTTGCACAGCGTGAGACGCAAAGCCGGGCTGGCTGATTGATACTGTACCGCAAAAGGACGCGCCAGGCAGGTGAATTTCTCAGCTGCGCGCCGCCACACAAAACCCGTAGCAGTCCGGCTTGCCGGCGTCGGGGCCCTCAAGATCGCCGATGCCGGCAAGCCGGACTGCTACGGGGATTTGCGCGAGGCTGTCAGCGTTTACCCAGATCCTGCGCCTGGTGAATCCACTGCTGGCGCTGCTCTTCGGTCGAACCACGCACCGGCGAAAACTCCGTCAGGCGGCTCACCTTGATCCCGCAAAACTCCAGGATCGCTTTGGTCATCTGCCGATGCGCCGGTGCCTTGAACACCCAGCGGAAATACCGCGAAGGCGTGTCCATCGTCACCAGAAGCTCGGCGGTGCGGCCTTTGAGCAGTTCGTTGGAGGGATGATGCCGACCGTGGGCCTTGAAGGCGAAACCGGGCATGAACACCCGGTCGAAGAAACCGCCGAGCAGGCTCGGCAGCCCGCCCCACCAGACCGGGTAGACGAACACCAGATGCTGGGCCCAGTGGATTTCCCGCTGGGCCTCCAACAAGTCGTGTTCCAGGGTCTGGCTTGATTCATAACCGCCGCGCAGCACCGGGTCGAAATCCAGTTCCTCAAGTTTGAGCACACGCACCACATGGCCCTGGCTGCGCGCGCCCTGGGCGTATGCATCGCCCAGTGCGTGGCAGAAGTTGATGGTCTTGGGCGAGCCGATGACCATCAGGATGCGTTTGCCGTACCCTTCCAGTGGGGTGGCGCCGCTGATCGGCTCAGCCATTGCTGCCGGCCTCCAGCATTTTCTCCGGGCGTACCCAGGCGTCGAACTCGGCATCGGTCAAAAAGCCCAGTTGCAACGCCGCTTCGCGCAATGTGAGGCCTTCGCTGTAGGCCTTCTTGGCGATCTGCGCGGACTTGTCGTAGCCGATATGCGGGTTCAGCGCGGTCACCAGCATCAGGCCGCGTTCCAGGTGCTCGGCCATCTTGGTAGCATCCGGTTCCATGCCCGCGATGCAGTGCTCGTTGAAGTTGCGGCAGCCATCGCCCAGCAAGCGGATCGATTGCAGCAGGTTATGAATGATCACCGGCTTGAACACGTTCAGTTGCAGATGACCCTGGCTTGCTGCGAAGGAGATCGTGGTGTCGTTGCCCATGACCTGGCACGCCAGCATCGACAACGCTTCGCACTGGGTCGGGTTGACCTTGCCCGGCATGATCGAACTGCCCGGCTCGTTGGCCGGCAGTTTGACCTCGGCCAGGCCTGCGCGGGGGCCGGAGCTCAGCAGGCGCAGGTCGTTGGCGATCTTCATCAGGGTCACGGCCAGCGTCTTCAGCCCGCCGGACAGCGCCGTCAGTGGCTCATGGCCGGCCAGGGCGGCGAATTTATTGTGGGCTGTGACAAACGGCAGGCCGGACAGCGCCGCCAGCTCAGCGGCAATCGCTTCAGCGAAACCGTGGGGTGAATTGAGCCCCGTGCCGACAGCGGTCCCGCCTTGAGCCAGTTCACACACGGCAGGCAACGCGGCGCGGATGCTCTTCTCGGCATAATCGAGTTGGGCGACATAGGCCGACAGTTCCTGGCCGAAGGTGATTGGGGTGGCGTCCATCATGTGGGTGCGCCCGGTTTTCACCACCTTCATGTGCCGCGACGACTGCTCGGCGATGCCGGCGGACAGCTCGGCGATGGCAGGCAGCAGGTGTTCCTTGACCGCCTGGGCTGCGGCGATGTGCATGGCCGTGGGGAAGCAGTCGTTGGAGCTTTGCGAGCGGTTGACGTGATCGTTGGGGTGCACCGGCGTCTTGCCGCCGCGGCCCTTGCCAGCCAGCTCGTTGGCACGGCCTGCAATCACTTCGTTGACGTTCATGTTGCTCTGGGTGCCGCTGCCGGTCTGCCACACCACCAGCGGGAACTGGTCGTCGAGCTTGCCGCTGAGCACTTCATCGGCGGACTGTTCGATCAGGCGGGCGATCTCGGCTGGCAAATCGCCGTTACGGTCGTTGACCCGCGCCGCCGCTTTCTTGATGAGCGCCAGCGCATGCAGCACGGGCAGCGGCATGCGTTCCTGGCCGATGGCGAAGTTGATGAGCGAACGCTGGGTCTGCGCTCCCCAGTAAGCGTCTTCGGGGACTTCAATCGGACCAATGCTATCGGTTTCGGTACGGCTCACTGGACACACTCCTTAAACGTCGTTTAGCGCAGTTTAGTACCCAGAGAACCGATCCGGTTCCCGGGAACTGCTGCCCGGAAAGAACATGGACCGACAGTGTGCGACAAAATGTGTGAACCGGTCGTGCGAAACATTCAAGACAGCCCTTCAAAGGGGCCGGCATGCAACCGCTCGTAGGGTCGGGGGTTGAGCGCGAGGTGAAAAGGAGCGCAGAATGTTCGGCCTTGGGGTTCAGCCTCGCTTGCTAGATAAGGAAACTCGATGACCCGTCTTCGCGCCATCTGTGCTGCGGTCGCTCTGGTATGCGCCAGCGGCCAGGCTCTTGCCGCCACCCCCAGCCACGAGGCCAGTGCCGTAGCCTTCCTCAAACTGGCTCACGCCGACCAATTGGGCGCACCGATCTACATGCAGGCGCAGCAGATGTTTGCTCAGCGTTTTGCCGAAACCAAAGCCCCGGACTCCAAGAAAGCCGTTCTGGAAAAGTACCAGGCCCAGGCCAACGCCGCGCTGGACAAGGCCATTGGCTGGGACAAGCTGCAGCCTGACATGGTCAAGCTGTACACCGACAACTTCAGCGAGCAGGAGCTCAAGGACCTGGTAGCGTTCTACCAGTCGCCACTGGGCAAGAAGGTCCAGGCCAAGATGCCGCAGATCAGCCAGCAATCGTTCCAGATGACTCAGGAGAAACTGCAACCTGCAGTGCCTGTGGTCACCAAGCTGCTGGAGACCATGACAAACGAATTGGCGCCGGCTGGCAAAGCCGCTGCACCGGCCGCTCCGGCCAAAAAGCCATAAGCGAAGCCTGACATGAGCATGCAACAGCGTATCGAATCCGCGTTGGCGGTCTTTCAGCCCGAGTACCTTCAGGTGCTCAATGAAAGCCACATGCACAGTCGCGGCACGGATACTCACTACAAGGCCGTGGTGGTCAGCGAGCATTTCGCTGGCCTCAACGCCGTCAAGCGCCACCAGAAGGTCTATGGCCTGCTCGGTGGCCTGATGGGTGAGTTCCATGCCCTGGCACTGCACACCTACACCCCGCAAGAGTGGGCGAAACTGGGCGCAGCGCCTGCTTCGCCGACATGCGCCGGGGGGCATGACTGAATCTCTGGATTCGGTTGCGCTGATTCTCTGTAGCAGTCCGGCCGGGCGGCGATCCGATGCCGGCGGGAGCGACCTTGAGGACGCCATCGCCGGCAAGCCGGACTGCTACGGGAATGCATCTCTGATTTCCCATCTATCCACACCTCGCCTGCACGCCGCCGATTTTTGCTAGAATCCGCGCCGCGTTGCCTGGTCGGCACGCTTTCACCTGAATTTTCATCCGGTAGGCCCTTTGCGAGGGTCACCACCTGGAGACGCAACATGACCCAAACCGCACCCATCGTTGTCGCGGCGCTGTACAAATTCGTCACCCTTTCGGACTACGTCGAGCTGCGCGAGCCGCTGCTCAACGCCATGGTCGACAACGGCATCAAAGGCACGCTGCTGATCGCCGAAGAAGGCATCAATGGCACGGTGTCCGGCACTCGCGAAGGCATTGACGGCCTGCTGGCGTGGCTGCGCAACGACCCGCGCATGATCGACATCGATCACAAGGAATCGTACTGCGACGAGCAGCCGTTCTACCGTACCAAGGTCAAGCTCAAGAAAGAGATCGTCACCCTGGGCGTGCCGGGCGTGGACCCGAACAAAAAGGTCGGCACCTACGTCGAGCCCCAGGACTGGAACGCCCTGATCACCGACCCTGAAGTGCTGCTGATCGACACCCGCAACGACTACGAAGTGTCCATCGGCACGTTCGAAGGCGCCATCGACCCGAAGACCACGAGCTTTCGCGAATTTCCGGACTACATCAAGGCCAACTTCGACCCTTCGAAACACAAGAAGGTGGCGATGTTCTGCACCGGCGGGATTCGCTGCGAAAAGGCCTCCAGCTACATGCTCGGCGAGGGTTTCGAGGAGGTGTATCACCTCAAGGGCGGGATTCTGAAATACCTCGAAGAAGTGCCGCAGGAAGAAAGCCAGTGGCGCGGTGACTGCTTCGTGTTCGACAATCGCGTGACCGTGCGCCACGACCTTACCGAAGGCGACTACGATCAATGTCATGCATGCCGTACGCCGATCAGCGTTGAAGATCGCGCCAGCGAGCACTACTCGCCGGGTGTCAGCTGCCCGCATTGCTGGGAGACGCTGAGCGAGAAGACCCGCCGCAGCGCCATCGATCGCCAGAAGCAGATCGAGCTGGCCAAGGCGCGCAACCTGCCGCATCCGATCGGGCGCAACTACCGTCTGCTCGATGGCCAGAAAAACGAGCAGGCTGACACCGAAACGCAAACCCACGAGGCTTGAACCATGAACGCCCGCCTGCTTTATGTGATGGACCCGATGTGTTCGTGGTGCTGGGGATTCGCTCCGGTCGCGGATGCGCTGGTCGAGCAGGCGAGGGCGGCAGGGGTCGAGCTGCACCTGGTGGTGGGCGGTTTGCGCACCGGCAGCGGCGCTGCGCTTGAACCTTCCACCAAGCGCTACATCCTGGAACACTGGCACGCGGTGCAGGACGCCACGGGCCAGGCGTTCACGTTCGAAGGTGCCTTGCCAGACGGTTTCGTCTACGACACCGAGCCTGCGTGCCGCGCCATCGTGGCCGCGCGCAGCCTGGCGCCGGACATCGCCTGGAAGCTGGTCAGGGAAATCCAGCAGGCGTTCTACCTGCACGGCCGCGACGTCACCCAGGCGCAGGTGTTGGCTGAGCTGGCCGAACGGGCAGGGTTGCCCCGCATCGAGTTCGCCGAGGCGTTCGACAGCCCCGAACAGCATGCCGCCACTGCCTCGGACTTCTCCTGGGTTCAGGACCTGGGCATCGCCGGCTTTCCGACTTTGCTCGCCGAGCGCAACGGCCAGATGGCCTTGTTGACCAACGGCTATCAACCTCTGGAAGAACTCGCGCCATTGCTCAGCCGCTGGCTGGAGCGTGCCGCCTGTGCGTGATTCCGTCGACATCGAAACCCCGGGCAAGCGCGCTGCTGACGACCACCTTGCCCATGTCGATCGCCTGGACTGGACGCAAATCCGCCGGCTGGCCCTGACCCATAAGAAAGGCCTGTGGATCGCCAATGGCGTCGCGTTCCTCGCGGTGCTGTGTTCGGTGCCGATTCCGTTACTGCTGCCGTTGCTGGTCGACGAAGTGCTGCTGGGCAAGGGCGATGCGGCATTGCTGTTCATGAACCACTTTCTGCCTGAAAGCCTGCACAAGCCGGTGGGTTACATCGCCCTGATGCTGATGGCCACGTTGTGCCTGCGACTGGGCGCTTTGCTCTTTAACGTGATTCAGGCGCGGCTGTTTGCCGGGTTGTCCAAGGACATTGTCTATCGCATCCGTGTTCGTCTCATCGAACGGCTCAAGCGCATATCTTTGGGTGAATACGAGAGCCTGGGCAGCGGCACGGTGACCGCGCACCTGGTCACCGACCTGGACACGCTGGACAAATTCGTCGGCGAGACCCTGAGTAAATTCCTGGTCGCCATGCTCACGCTGACCGGCACCGCGGCGATTCTGATGTGGATGCACTGGCAGCTGGCGCTGCTGATCCTGCTGTTCAACCCACTGGTGATCTACGCCACGGTCAAGCTGGGCAAGCGAGTCAAACACCTGAAGAAGCTGGAAAACGACAGCACTTCGCGTTTCACCCAGGCGCTGACCGAAACCCTGGACGCCATTCAGGAAATCCGCGCGGGCAATCGTCAGGGTTACTTTCTGGGTTTGCTCGGCGGGCGTGCCAAAGAGGTGCGCGACTACGCGGTTTCCTCGCAATGGAAGAGCGATGCGTCGGGCCGTGCCAGCGGGCTGCTGTTCCAGTTCGGAATCGATATCTTCCGCGCCGCCGCCATGCTCACGGTGCTGTTCTCTGATTTATCCATCGGTCACATGCTCGCGGTGTTCAGCTACCTGTGGTTCATGATCGGCCCGGTGGAGCAGCTGTTAAACCTGCAATATGCCTTTTATGCCGCCGGTGGCGCGCTGACCCGCATCAACGAGCTGCTGGCCCGGGCCGATGAGCCGCAGTACGAGGGGCGCATCAATCCGTTCGTGGGCCGTGAAACTGTGGGCATCGATGTCCGTGGCCTGTGTTTCGGCTACAACGAAGAACCGGTGCTCGACCACCTTGACCTGTCGATCACGCCGGGCGAGAAAGTGGCCATCGTCGGTGCCAGCGGCGGGGGCAAGAGCACCCTCGTCCAGCTGTTGCTCGGGCTCTACAGCCCCAAGGCGGGCACCATCCGCTTTGGCGGCGCGACCCTTGAAGAGATCGGCCTGGAAACGGTTCGTGAAAATGTCGCGGTGGTGCTGCAACATCCGGCATTGTTCAACGACACGGTGCGCGCCAACCTGTCGATGGGGCGCGAGCGCAGTGACGAGGCCTGCTGGCAGGCACTGGAAATCGCGCAACTGGACGCCACCATTCGTGCGTTGCCCCAAGGGCTGGACAGCGTGGTGGGACGCTCCGGCGTGCGTCTGTCAGGGGGGCAGCGTCAGCGGCTGGCGATTGCGCGCATGGTGCTGGCCGATCCTCGGGTGGTGATTCTCGACGAGGCCACGTCCGCGCTGGATGCCGCCACTGAATACAATCTGCACCAGGCGCTGAACCGGTTTCTCAGTGGCCGGACTACCCTCATCATCGCTCACCGCCTTTCTGCGGTTAAGCAGGCTGACCGGGTGCTGGTCTTCGACGGTGGCAGCATTGCCGAGGACGGCGATCACCAGCAGCTCATCGCCGATGGCGGCCTGTACGCGCGCCTCTATGGGCATTTGCAACAAGTCTGATACAGCTTGTCGGTTTTTTTCGAGACAACCCTCAAATGGCGTTTCGCCAGTGGAACACGTCAATTCTTGGGCTATGCTTGAGCCGTGAAACACCGGATTCTGTGAAAAGCGTCATATTTACGTCTCGACTTTCCCGTACTTAGTACTCAAGGTCGTGTACAAGGTGTGAGAAGCAACCCGCTGCATCGTGGAAATTAGCCGAGTCCCTATAGGCCAGGAGGTCGCCTGCGCTTGGGGAGCGAGTACTGGCAGTGCTGATGAAAGGGACACCATGAAGCAAAAGCGGATTCTCGAGAAGCCTCGTCTTCTCGGCATCGTTTGGCCGTTTATCGCAGTGGTGCTGTTGCAGGCACTGCTGGGTTGCATCAGTCTTTATATGATGTCGGCCGTGCGCAGTTATGTCGGCGGGGAAAGTCTTTGGTCCAAAGGCCAGAAGGACGCCATTTATTATCTGAATCTGTACGCCAACAGCCGCGACGAGATCAATTACCTGAAGTACCAGCAGGCGATCGCCATTCCACAGGGCGGGCATGATCTGCGCATCGCCATGGACCAGCCGGTGCCGGACATTCCACGCGCCACTGCGGGCATCCTGCAGGGTGGTAACCATCCTGACGATGCGCAAGGCATCATCTGGCTTTACCTCAATTTCCGCCATTTCAGCTACCTGGAAAAGGCCATCGATCTGTGGAAGATCGGTGACAACTACCTGGTGCAACTCGACGAAGTCGCACGGGAAATGCACACGCGCATCCTGGAGGGCAGCGCCACCAACGCTGACGTGCTTGAGTGGCGTCAGCGCATCAACGCGATCAACGAAGGGGTGACGCCCGCGGCCATGGCGTTCAGCGATGCGCTGGGCGAAGGGTCACGCGTCATCCTGCGTATTCTGTTGGTGGTCAACCTGACCACTGCGGTGTTGCTTATCATTCTGGCGCTGTTGCGCACCCACAAGCTGCTGGAGCAACGCCACGCCTTCGCCACCGCCCTGCAGATGGAAAAAGAGCGGGCACAGATCACCCTGGAATCCATCGGCGACGGCGTGATCACCACCGAGGTCGATGGCTCCATCGCCTACATGAACCCGGCCGCTGAGCTGATGACCCATTGGAAGAACGAGCAGGCGTCCGGGCTGCCGCTGGGGGCGCTGTTCAACCTGCTGGACGAAAACGACCAGCGAGACAGCTCGACCCTGATCGAACATATCCTGAGCGGCAAATTGGGCGGCGGCAGCGAGAATTACAAGCTGATTCAGCGCCTGGACGGCAGCACGGTGTCGGTGGCGCTGGTGGGCTCGCCGATCCGCACCGAAGGCAAGGTCAGTGGCGCGGTGCTGGTGTTGCATGACATGACTCAGGAGCGCCAGTACATCGCCAATCTGTCGTGGCAGGCGACCCACGATGCACTGACGGGGCTGGCCAACCGCCGGGAATTCGAATACCGGCTGGAGCTGGCGCTCAACGGCCTCGGCCATCAGCCGGGGCGTCATGCGGTGATGTTCCTGGATCTGGACCAGTTCAAGCTGGTCAACGACACCAGTGGCCACGCCGCAGGCGATGAGCTGCTGCGGCACATCTGCGCCTTGTTGCAGCAGGGCATTCGCGAGGGCGACACCCTGGCGCGGCTGGGGGGCGACGAGTTCGGGATTCTGCTGGAGCATTGCTCGCCGGAGGCTGCGGAGAAGATTGCCGAAGGGTTGCGCCAGACCGTCGAAACCCTGCATTTCGTCTGGAAGGGGAGGCCGTTCGTGACCACGGTCAGTATCGGCCTGGTGCATGTCTCCAACGCTCCGACCACCCTTGAGGCCTCGCTGCGTGCGGCCGACATGGCCTGCTACATGGCCAAGGAGAAAGGCCGAAACCGGGTTCAGGTCTATCACGACAACGACTCGGAGCTGTCCACCCGCTTCGGCGAAATGGCCTGGATCCAGCGCCTGCACATGGCCCTGGAAGACAACCGCTTCTGCCTGTACTCCCAGGAAATCGCCTCACTGAGTCGCGATCCCGAGAACAACCATGGGCACGTGGAAATCCTGCTGCGCCTGCGTGATGAGTCCGGCCGGATGATCCTGCCCGACAGTTTCATTCCCGCCGCCGAGCGCTACGGCATGATGACAACCCTGGATCGCTGGGTGGTGCAGAACGTTTTCAAGATCATCGCCGACTGCCTGAACGACGATCACGCCACCGGTCCTTTGGCGGTCTGTGCGATCAATCTGTCGGGCACCAGCATCGGTGACGACGCTTTTCTTGAATATTTGCGACAGCAGTTCCAAATCTACGCGATACCTCCTGAACTTATTTGTTTCGAGATCACCGAAACCAGTGCGATCGCCAATTTGGGTAGCGCCATTCGGTTCATTAACGAACTCAAAAGTCTGGGATGCCGTTTTTCTCTGGATGACTTCTGTGCAGGCATGTCGTCATTCGCTTACTTGAAACATTTGCCTGTGGATTTTTTGAAGATTGACGGCAGTTTCGTCAAAGACATGCTCGACGACCCGGTCAACCGGGCAATGGTAGAAGTGATCAACCATATCGGGCACGTCATGGGCAAACAGACGATCGCCGAGTTCGTCGAAAGCCCCCAGATAGAGCAGGCGTTATTGGAAATCGGTGTGGACTACGCTCAGGGGTACGTTATCGAGCGACCGCAATTATTCACCTGTGAATGTCTGCACGCACGGCCCGCGAGGCAGACCCCGATGCTGTTCAGCGCCCCTGGGACTTTTCGCTGAACGGCCCCATGGCAACACCAATTAAGGAGCTACACAGTGATCGATATGTTCATAAGAACCGGTCCGCTGATGGATGCCAGCAGTTACCCCGCTTGGGCACAGCAATTGATCAACGATTGCAGTGAGGCCAAGGCTCGTGTGGTAGGGCATGAACTGTATCAACGTATGCGTGATGGGCGACTCAGTACCAAAACCATGCGCCAGTATCTGATTGGCGGATGGCCTGTGGTCGAGCAGTTTGCAGTCTATATGGCGCATAACCTGACCAAGACCCGTTTCGCCCGTCATCCGGGCGAAGACATGGCGCGTCGCTGGCTGATGCGCAACATTCGGGTTGAACTCAATCATGCCGATTACTGGGTAAACTGGAGCGCGGCCCATGGGGTCACGCTGGAAGAACTGCAGGCGCAACGGGTACCGTCAGAGTTGCACGCACTGAATCACTGGTGCTGGCACAGTTGTTCGTCGGAGCCGCTGGTCGTCGCCATCGCAGCCACCAACTACGCCATTGAAGGGGCGACCGGCGAATGGTCGGCAGTCGTGTGCTCGCAAGAGACATACGCGGACATGTTCCCGCCGGATATACGTAAACGCGCCATGAAGTGGCTCAAGATGCATGCGCAGTACGATGACTCGCACCCCTGGGAAGCCCTGGAAATCATCTGCACGCTGGCGGGCAACAACCCCAGCGAGCAATTGCAGGCGGACCTTCGGATGGCAGTGTGCAAGAGTTACGAGTACATGTATCTGTTTCTGGAACGTTGCATGGTTCTGGAGCGACCCCAGGAGGCGAATGCACCGCTGCGCGAGCATCGGTTCGCGGTTCGCGCCTGAGTTCGCTCAGCCGGCCATTTCCAGACGGTTGCGGCCCTGGCGCTTGGCGGCGTACAGGGCCGAATCGGCGCGACGCAACAGGCTGTCGGGGGATTCCCCCGGCAGCAGCGTCGAACAACCGAGGCTGACAGTCAGTTCCACCGCCCGTCCGTTGACCGGATAGGTGAGCTGCAGTGCCGCGTTGCGCAGGCGCTCGCCTACCAGTGCGGCTGGGTCGCGGGCGGTGTTGGTCAGCACGATCAGAAATTCCTCACCGCCAAACCTGAACACTTGGTCGATGTTGCGCAGACGATCCTTGATCGAATCGGCCACCATGCGCAGTACTTCATCGCCCGTGGCGTGGCCATGGGTGTCGTTGATGCTCTTGAAATGATCGATGTCCACCATCAGCACCGACAGCGGCTGCTGTTGGCGCCGGGCAATTTCAATTTCCCGGGTCAGCGACTGTTCCATGGCGATGCGGTTGCCCGCGCCGGTCAATGGATCGCGGAGCGCGCTGAGGTTCGCCTGGCGGTAAAGCAGGGCGTTGCGAAGTGGGTACAGCAGGCTGACCAGAAGTGATTCGAGCTGCGAAAGCTCTTCTTCGCTGAAGCGCCGGTCGCGCTGAAACTCCAGCTCGCCCACCTGTTCACCTTCATGGGTCATAGAGTAGCTGGCGTGATGGCGCGAGCGCTCGCCCAGTTCCAGCTTGAGATCCGTGCCCGAGTGCTGGTAGCGCAGGGCTCTGAGCGGAATCAGGTGCTGCACATAGTTGAAGAACATCCCGAGGATTTTCTCTGCTTCCAGGCTGGTTTGCAGGTGCAGGCCGAGTCTGCGTTGCAGTTGCTCGAAGTCCATGGGTTGTTGCGCGCAGCTGTCCGCCTTGGCAAAGCCAAATCGTTGCAGTCGTACGCTGTCGAATTCAAAGGCGTTGGCCCGTGTCGGAAAACTCATGTTTTCGCTCCTTCGCCTCTGGTCGGGCTTGTGTAGGACAAAGCGAAAGATGTGCCAACTTGGTGATTTGGGTGGATGGTCATAGGAATCAAGCAGTTAGCGCATGTGTGTGAGTGGTCGACGGCGGGTGGTGCCTTGGAATTGACTAACGTACCGGGTTGCAGGCCAAGGGGCTACAAAGAAGCGACGGAAAACCGCCGAGGGGACGGGAGGCTTGGGTTTCAATGATCGTTCCCACGCTCCGCGTGGTAACGGCTGGTTTGACGCTCCGCGTCTTTGGGTGACGCCGTTGTTGTGTGTATATCCGTTTTCGCGGTGGTTTTAGCTTAGGGTTTCGCCCCTTACGGGCGACCTACTTTCCTTACGGGGAAAGTAGGCAAAGCCATTGCGACAGGCTGGGGCCCTTCGGGCTTCCCTCGCTCCGGCGCCGTTCCGGGGGCACGCTGTCCCGTCCATCTGAGCGCCGTCCATGGCCAGCACGGCTAGCGGCTTCCTGCCGCTCATCCCCCTCCACGACACCTGCGCTCGGCCTGGCGCCTTGACGTCGCGCTCTGCGGCGCCTGCACCATCGCGCACGAAGATCAAAAGCTCACCACCGATCCGTAGCAGCACGGCTTGCCGGCGTCGGCGATCTTGAAGACGCCCCCGCCGGCAAGCCGGACTGCTACGGGGCGGTGATGGGTGGTTATTTCTTCTGGGCGTCGAATGCCTGGCCGTTGATGCGGGTGCTGTCGGGGCCCATCAGGTAGAGGTAAACCGGCATGATTTCTTCGGGTGTCGGGTTGTTCAGCGGGTTTTCTGCGGGGTATGCCTGGGCGCGCATGTCGGTTCGGGTGGCGCCGGGGTTGATGCTGTTTGCGCGTACCGAGGCGACGTCTTCCAGTTCGTCGGCCAGGGTCTGCATCAGGCCTTCGGTGGCGAATTTCGAGACGCCGTAGGCGCCCCAGTAGGCCCGGCCCTTGCGGCCCACGCTGCTGGAGGTGAACACCACCGAGGCGTCTGCTGACAGCTTGAGCAGCGGCAGAAGGGTCGCGGTGAGCATGAAGGTCGCGTTGACGTTGATGTGCATCACACGCATGAAGTTCTCGCCCGACAGCTGCTCGAGCGGCGTACGCGGGCCGATGATCGATGCGTTGTGCAGCAGGCCGTCAAGGCGGCCGAACTCGGCTTCGATCATCGCCGCGAGTTCGTCGTATTGGTGGGGCAGGGCGGTTTCCAGGTTGAACGGAATCACCACCGGTTGCGGATGACCGGCGGCCTCGATCTCATCGTAGAGGGCGGACAGGCTGGCTTCGGTCTTGCCCAGCAGCAGCACCGTTGCGCCGTGGGCGGCGTAGGTTCTGGCGGCTGCAGCGCCAATGCCGCGGCCTGCGCCGGTCACCAGAATGACGCGATCCTTGAGCAGTTCGGGGCGGGCAGAGTAATTGAACATTGTGACCTCTCAAGTCCATTGAGCGTGTTCGGTTGCCCGCTCAGCAACTGCACAGCGCGTTATCAAGCACCCGACGCAATTCCAGCGGGTGATCCACCACCACGTCGGCGCCCCAGTGATCCGGGTTGTCGTGGGGATGAATATAGCCGTAGCGCACGGCGGCGGTGCGGGTGCCGGCATCGCGACCGGATTCGATATCCCGCAGGTCATCGCCCACGAACAGCACACTGGCCGGGTCCAGGTCGAGCATCTTGCAGGCCAGTAGCAGGGGCTCGGGGTCCGGTTTGCTTTTGGTCACGTGGTCCGGGCAGATCAGCACCGCCGAGCGCGTGTCCAGGCCAAGCTGCTCCATGATGGGCTGGGCGTAGCGCACCGGCTTGTTGGTCACCACGCCCCAGATCAGCTTCGCCTTCTCGATGTCCGCCAGCAGCTCTTCCATGCCCTCGAAGAGCTTGCTGTGAACGGCGCAGTCTCGCTGATAGCGCTCCAGAAACTCCTGGCGCAGGGTCTCGAATTCCGGCTCGTTCGGCGACATGGCAAATGCCGCCGAGACCATGGCCTTGGCGCCGCCGGAAATCTCGTCACGAATCAGTTTGTCATCGATGCGCGGGAAGCCACGCTCGGCCAGCATGGCCTGGCAGATGGCGATGAAGTCCGGCGCGGTGTCGAGCAGCGTGCCGTCCATGTCGAAAAGAACTGCCCTCAAACGCATGAATCAGGCCTCCTTGAGTGTCTGGATCATGTAGTTGACGTCGACGTCGGAGGCCAGCTTATAGTGCTTGGTCAGCGGGTTGTACGTCAGGCCGATGATGTCCTTGACCTCAAGCCCGGCCTGGCGGCTCCAGGCGCCCAGCTCGGACGGGCGGATGAATTTCTTGAAGTCATGGGTGCCGCGCGGCAGCAGGTTCATGATGTATTCGGCGCCGATGATGGCGAACAGGTACGCCTTCGGATTGCGGTTGATGGTGGAGAAAAACACCTGGCCGCCCGGCTTGACCATACGGTAGCAAGCGCGGATCACCGAAGACGGGTCAGGCACGTGCTCGAGCATCTCAAGGCAGGTGACCACATCGAACTGCTCGGGCATCTCCTCGGCCAACGCTTCGGCCGTGATCTGCCGGTATTCCACACTCACCCCGGATTCGAGCTGGTGCAACTGGGCCACCGCCAGCGGCGCCTCGCCCATGTCGATGCCGGTCACGGTCGCACCGCGCAAGGCCATGGCCTCGCTGAGGATGCCGCCGCCGCAGCCGACGTCCAGCACTTTCTTGCCCGCAAGGTTCACGCGCTCGTCGATCCAGTTCACCCGCAGCGGGTTGATGTCGTGCAGCGGCTTGAATTCGCTGTTGCGATCCCACCAGCGATGGGCCAGGGCTTCGAATTTGGCGATTTCGGCGTGGTCGACGTTGCTCATGTGTGATCCCTCTAATCTTGAATTTCGGTGGCCGGTCATGGGTCTGGCCATGATCGCGCGGCAATGTGACGATGCTGTTCGGTTCAGGTGCTGGCGGCGATACGGCTGCCCCAGACCCTGGCGGTTCGGGTCAGGGCCTGTTCATCCATGCGCGTCAGGCGCTTGTCCTGCAAGAGTTGCTTGCCCGCGACCCAGACGTGACTGACGCAGTCCCGGCCGCTGGCATAAATAAGTTGTGACACCGGATCGTAGATCGGCTGCTGCGCCAGGCTCGACAGGTCGAACGCGACCATGTCCGCGGCCTTGCCCAGTTGCAGTGACCCTGTGACGGCTTCGATGCCCAGCGCGCGGGCGCCATTGAGCGTGGCCATGCGCAGGGCGCGATGGGCGTCCAGCGCAGTGGCCGAGCCTGCGACGGCCTTGGCCAGCAAGGCGGCGGTGCGGGTTTCGCCCAGCAGGTCCAGGTCATTGTTGCTGGCGGCGCCGTCAGTGCCCACAGCCACGTTGACCCCGGCCTGCCACAGGCGCTCCACCGGACAGAAACCACTGGCCAGCTTCAGGTTCGACTCGGGACAGTGAATCACGCTGGAGTTGCTTTCCACCAGCATCGCCAAGTCTTCATCGCTGATCTGGGTCATGTGCACGGCCTGGAAGCGCGGCCCCAGCAAGCCCAGGCGCTGAAGGCGAGCGAGGGGGCGCTCCTGGCGCTGTTGCACGGCCTCATGCACTTCAAATGCGGTTTCATGGACGTGCATGTGAATCATCGCATCCAGCTCGTCGGCAATCACCCGGATTTTCTCGAGGTTCTCGTCGCTGACGGTGTACGGCGCGTGCGGGCCCATGGCGATGGAAATGCGCTCGTGGTGCGCCAGGTCGCTGAACAGCTCGACGCCAATGTGCAGCGATTCGTCGGCGTTACGCGCACCTGGAATAGGGAAGTCCAGAACCGGGACGGTGATCTGAGCGCGGATTCCACTGTTGTGCACGCGTTCGGCGGCGATCTTTGGGAAGAAATACATGTCAGAGAAACAGGTGATGCCGCCCTTGAGCTGTTCGGCGATGGCGATATCGGTGCCGTCGCGAACGAAATCCTCATCCACCCACTTGGCCTCGGCGGGCCAGATATGGTCTTTGAGCCAGGTCATCAGCGGCAGATCGTCCGCAAGACCCCGGAACAGGGTCATCGCGGCGTGGCCGTGGGCATTGATAAGGCCTGGTGCGAGCAACATGCCGGGCAATTCGCGCACTTCTATGGCATTTTGCCGTAAGGCTTCGGCTTTCGGGCCGATGTACACAATCATCCCGTCACGGATGCCGAGACCGTGCTGCTGCAGGACCACACCGGCCGGTTCGACCGGTACCAGCCAGTCTGGCAGCAACAACAGGTCGAGCGGTGCAGCGGAGTGGGGCATGGGGCGGCATCCAGTGGCTTATTACGGGGAGGGCGAAGTATACCCGAGCGTCCGGACAGACGGCTCGCTATAATCCGCGGCTTTTTCAGCTGCTGGCTATTTGATTTCTGGCTTGTCGATTTCAAAATCATATGTGGGGTGTGCAATGCGCGATCGATTATTGGCTGCGGAAAAAGTGAAGGCCATCGATTGGCGGGACGGCACGCTGTACCTGCTGGATCAGCGGGTCCTGCCGCACGAGCAAACCTGGCAAGCCTACGACACGGCCATGGGTGTGGCCCAAGCCATTCGCACGATGGTCGTGCGCGGCGCCCCGGCCATCGGCATCACGGCGGCCTATGGCCTGGTGCTGGCGGTCAACGCGCGTTACGCCGCAGGCGGCGACTGGCAGATGGCGCTGGAAGAAGACTTCGACCTGCTGGTCAATGCCCGGCCAACCGGCGTCAACCTGTTCTGGGCGCTGAACCGCATGCGCGAGCGCCTCTACCGCCTCAAGGATCACGAAGACCCACGCGCCATCATGGAAGCCGAGGCGCTGGCGATTCACGAGAGCGACCGCGAAGCCAACCTGACCATGGCCCAACTGGGCGCCGAGCTGATCCGCAAACATCAGGGCAACCTGCAGACCGTGTTCACCCACTGCAACACCGGTGCTCTGGCGACCGGCGGTTTCGGCACGGCCCTGGGCGTGATCCGCGCAGCTTATATAGAAGGCATGATCGAGCGCGTGTATGCCGGGGAAACCCGCCCCTGGCTGCAGGGCTCGCGCCTCACGGCCTGGGAACTGGACAATGAAGAGATCCCGGTCACGGTGACGGCGGATTCGGCAGCGGCGCACCTGATGAAGACCAAGGGCATCACCTGGGTCATAGTCGGCGCGGATCGCATCACCGCCAATGGCGACATCGCCAACAAGATTGGCACCTATCATCTGGCGGTCGCGGCGATGCATCACGGCGTGCGCTTCATGGTGGTGGCGCCAAGTTCGACCATCGATATGAATCTTGCCAGCGGCGAGGACATCCTGCTCGAGGAGCGCGACGGTCGTGAACTGTTGGAGCTCAACGGCCAGCGTGTCGGTGCGCAGGTCGACGCCTTCAACCCGGTGTTCGATGTGACGCCTGCGGACCTGATCGACGCCATCGTGACCGAAAAAGGCATCGTCGAACGTCCCGATACAGCGAAAATGGCCCAGCTGATGTGCCGTAAGCGCCTGCATTGAGCCCGTCGTCGTCAGTGCTACCGACGTTCCGGGGGAGGGCTGTCGGGCCCTGTAAGCCCTTCTCAGGGGCCTAATGGCGAAATGGCTCACTTTCAAGGCCTTCAAACACTTCGTGCCTGACGGCGATTGTGGTAATATCCGGCGGTTTCCAGGAGGGCGCAATGCGGCCCTCTTCATTGCGCAAATCCATGGCTTAACTCGCTGATTTGTCGTAAGTCGCCCCAGGCACTGGCCTGCGGCGGCGAGCTTCGTTTATCCCGGATGGATGCGCGAAGTTTCACCAGAAAAAGGAATCAGGCTTCTCATGGGCGAACTGGCCAAAGAAATCCTCCCGGTCAATATCGAAGACGAGCTGAAACAGTCCTACCTGGACTACGCGATGAGCGTCATCGTCGGACGTGCTCTGCCCGATGCACGCGATGGCTTGAAGCCCGTGCACCGGCGTGTTCTGTTCGCGATGAGCGAACTGGGTAACGACTGGAACAAGCCGTACAAGAAATCCGCTCGTGTGGTCGGTGACGTCATCGGTAAGTACCACCCCCATGGCGACACTGCTGTCTACGACACCATCGTGCGTATGGCGCAACCTTTCTCCCTGCGCTACCTGCTGGTAGACGGCCAGGGCAACTTCGGTTCGGTGGACGGCGACAACGCAGCCGCCATGCGATACACCGAAGTGCGCATGACCAAGCTGGCTCACGATCTGCTGGCGGACCTGCACAAGGAAACCGTCGACTGGGTGCCCAACTACGACGGCACCGAGCAGATCCCGGCGGTCATGCCGACCCGTATTCCCAACCTGCTGGTCAACGGTTCCAGCGGTATCGCCGTGGGCATGGCGACCAACATTCCGCCACACAACCTCGGTGAAGTCATCGACGGCTGCCTGGCGCTGATCGACAATCCGGAAGTCACCATCGATGAACTGATGCAGTTCATCCCTGGGCCAGACTTCCCGACTGCCGGCATCATCAACGGTCGCCAAGGCATCATCGAGGCCTATCGCACCGGTCGTGGCCGCATCTACATGCGCGCCCGCTCCGAGATCGAAGACATCGACAAGGTGGGCGGCCGTCAGCAGATCGTCGTCACCGAGCTGCCGTACCAGCTGAACAAAGCGCGCCTGATCGAAAAGATCGCCGAGCTGGTTAAAGAGAAGAAGATCGAAGGCATCACCGAGCTGCGCGACGAGTCCGACAAGGACGGCATGCGCATCGTCATCGAGCTGCGTCGCGGCGAGGTGCCGGAGGTGGTGCTCAACAACCTCTACCAGCAAACCCAGCTGCAGAGCGTGTTTGGCATCAACGTGGTCGCCCTGATCGACGGTCGTCCGCGCCTGCTCAACCTCAAGGACCTGCTCGAAGCGTTCGTCCGTCATCGCCGTGAAGTGGTGACCCGCCGCACCGTATTCGAGTTGCGCAAGGCCCGTGAGCGTGGCCACATCCTTGAAGGCCAGGCGGTTGCGCTGTCCAACATCGACCCGGTCATCGCCCTGATCAAGGCTTCGCCGACCCCGTCCGAGGCCAAGGAAGCCCTGGTTTCCACGCCGTGGGAATCCAGTGCCGTGCAGGTCATGGTCGAGCGCGCCGGCGCCGATTCCTGCCGCCCTGAAGACCTGCCGGAGCAGTACGGCCTGCATGATGGCAAGTACTTCCTGTCGCCGGAGCAGGCCCAGGCCATTCTCGACCTGCGCCTGCACCGCCTGACCGGCCTGGAGCACGAGAAGCTGCTGGCCGAGTACCAGGAAATTCTCGAGCAGATCGGCGAGCTGATCCGCATCCTCAGCAGCGCCGAGCGCCTGATGGAAGTGATCCGCGAAGAGCTGGAAGCCATCCGTGCCGAGTACGGCGATGTGCGCCGCACCGAAATTCTCAATGCCAGCCACGATCTCAACTACGGCGACATGATCCCGGAAGAAGAGCGCGTGGTTACCATCTCCCACGGTGGTTATGCCAAGACCCAGCCATTGTCCGCTTACCAGGCCCAGCGCCGTGGCGGTAAAGGCAAGTCGGCAACCGGCGTGAAGGACGAGGACTACATCGAGCACCTGTTGGTCGCCAACAGCCATGCCACCCTGTTGCTGTTCTCCAGCAAGGGCAAGGTGTACTGGAAGAAGACCTACGAAATCCCCGAAGCGTCCCGCGCTGCCCGTGGTCGCCCGCTGGTCAACCTGCTGCCGCTGGAGGAGGGTGAGCGCATCACCGCCATGCTGCAGATCGACCTCGAAGCGCTGCAGCAGAACGCCGACCTCGACGAAGAACTGGAAGACGCTGATGACACCGTGCTCGAGGGTGAGCTGGTAGAGGCCGAGGAAGTCGACGAAGAAGACGGCGACACCGCAGAATGGGTGGCAGAGCCGACTGGCGCTTACATCTTCATGGCCACCGCCTCCGGTACGGTCAAGAAGACCCCGCTGGTGCAGTTCGCCCGTCCGCGCTCCAACGGCCTGATCGCCTTGAAGCTGAAGGAAGGCGACACCCTGATTGCGGCGGCCATCACCGACGGCGCCAAAGAAGTCATGATGTTCTCCGACGCCGGCAAGGTCATCCGCTTCGCCGAAAGCGTCGTGCGTGAAATGGGCCGTACGGCCCGCGGTGTGCGCGGCATGAAACTGGGCAAAGGCCAGCAGATCATTTCGATGCTGATCCCGGAGTCCGGCGCGCAGATCCTCACTGCCTCCGAGCGTGGCTTCGGCAAGCGCACCCCGCTGTCCAAGTTCCCGCGTCGCGGCCGTGGTGGTCAGGGCGTGATCGCCATGGGGACCAAGGGGCGCAACGGTCTGCTGGTCGGTGCTATCCAGGTGCAGGAAGGCGAGGAGATCATGCTGATTTCCGACCAGGGCACGCTGGTTCGTACCCGGGTTGGCGAGGTGTCCAGCCTGAGCCGTAACACCCAGGGTGTTACGCTGATCAAGCTGGCGGCTGACGAAACGCTGGTGGGCCTGGAGCGTATCCAGGAGCCGTCCGAGGACGAACTCGATGATGTGATCGAGACGGACGAGGAGGGCGTCGAGGCTGAAGCGCCAGACAATGAAGACGCTGCGGGTGCCGAAGAGGCCCCGCAGGAGTAAGCAAGCGTAAACCCGAACGGGGCGACCAAGGTCGCCCCGTTTGACTGATTAGACGTGGCAACGTCCTCGAGGGCGGTGCAATACCCTGTGGGAGCGGGTTCACCCGCGAAGAAGGCGACACGGTAAATGGCACCGGCTGCGCCGGTGTTCGCGGGTGAACCCGCTCCCACAGGGTTCCCGGTAGCATCGAATCAAGATTTTGTTCTATTTGGCAGAGCGAGAGTGGATGTGAGCAAACGAGCCTTTAACTTCTGCGCAGGCCCTGCCGCGCTTCCTGATGCTGTCTTGCAGCGCGCCCAGGCCGAGATGCTGGACTGGCGCGGCAAGGGCTTGTCGGTGATGGAAATGAGCCATCGCAGCGACGACTACGTGGCCATCGCCGAAAAGGCCGAGCAGGACCTGCGTGACCTGCTGTCCGTCCCCTCCAACTACAAGGTGCTGTTCCTGCAGGGCGGCGCCAGCCAGCAGTTCGCCGAAATCCCGCTGAACCTACTGCCGGAAAACGGCACTGCCGACTACATCGAAACCGGTATCTGGTCGAAAAAGGCCATCGAGGAAGCGCGCCGCTTCGGCAACATCAACGTCGCCGCCAGTGCCAAGCCCTACGACTACCTGAACATCCCCGGCCAGAACGACTGGAACCTGACCAAGAACGCTGCCTACGTGCACTATGCGTCCAACGAGACCATTGGTGGCCTGCAGTTTGACTGGGTGCCGCAGACTGGCGATGTGCCGCTGGTGGTCGACATGTCCTCCGACATCCTCTCGCGCCCCATCGACGTGTCGCAGTTCGGCCTGATCTACGCCGGCGCGCAGAAAAACATCGGCCCAAGCGGCCTGGTGGTGGTTATCGTGCGCGAAGACCTGCTGGGCCATGCCCGCAGCAGCTGCCCGACCATGCTCGACTACAAGGTTTCGGCTGACAACGGCTCGATGTACAACACCCCGGCCACTTACTCCTGGTACCTCTCGGGCCTGGTCTTCGAGTGGCTGAAAGAGCAGGGTGGCGTCGATGCCATGGAGCAGCGCAACCGCGCCAAGAAAGAGCGCCTGTACGGCTTCATCGACAACAGCGATTTCTACACCAACCCGATCAGCGTCAACGCCCGTTCGTGGATGAACGTGCCGTTCCGCCTGGCTGACGAGCGCCTGGACAAGGCCTTCCTCGCCGGCGCCGATGCCCGCGGCCTGCTCAACCTCAAGGGCCACCGTTCGGTGGGCGGTATGCGCGCTTCCATCTACAACGCCCTGGGCCTGGAGGCTGTTGAAGCCTTGGTGGGCTACATGGCCGAATTCGAGAAGGAGCACGGCTGATGTCCGAACAGGAACTCAAAGCGCTGCGCGTACGCATCGACAGCCTCGACGAGAAGATTCTCGAGCTGATCAGCGACCGCGCCCGTTGCGCTGAAGAAGTCGCCCGGGTCAAGACCGCCTCGCTGAAAGAAGGCGAGAAGCCGGTGTTCTACCGCCCTGAGCGCGAAGCTGCTGTGCTCAAGCGCGTCATGGAACGCAACAAGGGCCCACTGGGCAACGAAGAGATGGCGCGGTTGTTCCGCGAAATCATGTCGTCGTGCCTGGCCCTTGAAGAGCCGCTGAAAATCGCCTACCTCGGCCCTGAGGGTACCTTCACCCAGGCTGCGGCCATGAAGCACTTCGGCCACGCGGTGATCAGCCGGCCGATGGCGGCCATTGACGAAGTGTTCCGCGAAGTGGCGGCCGGTGCCGTCAACTTCGGCGTGGTGCCGGTGGAAAACTCCACCGAAGGCGCTGTCAGTCACACCCTGGACAGCTTCCTTGAGCACGACATGGTCATTTGCGGCGAAGTCGAGCTGCGAATCCACCATCACCTGCTGGTAGGTGAGAGCACCAAGACCGACAGCATCACGCGCATCTACTCCCACGCCCAGTCGCTGGCCCAGTGCCGCAAGTGGCTGGACGCGCACTACCCGAACGTGGAGCGCGTGGCGGTGTCGAGCAATGCCGAGGCGGCCAAGCGCGTCAAGGGCGAGTGGAACTCGGCGGCGATCGCCGGCGATATGGCGGCCAACCTCTATGGTTTGACCCGGCTGGCTGAAAAGATCGAAGACCGCCCGGACAACTCCACGCGCTTTTTGATGATCGGTAGCCAGGAAGTGCCGCCGACCGGCGACGACAAGACCTCGATCATTGTCTCGATGAGCAACAAGCCAGGTGCCTTGCACGAGTTGCTGGTGCCATTCCACCAGAACGGCATCGACCTGACCCGCATCGAGACCCGCCCGTCGCGCAGTGGCAAGTGGACCTACGTGTTCTTCATCGACTTCGTTGGCCACCACCGCGACCCGCTGATCAAGGCGGTGCTCGAGCAGATCAGCCAGGAGGCTGTGGCGCTGAAGGTGCTGGGCTCCTACCCGAAGGCGGTGCTTTGATCGAAGATTGCCGGGGCCGCTGCGCGGCCCATCGCCGGCAAGCCAGCTCCCACAGGTACAGCGGCAGTCTCCAGATTTGCGCGGTCCCTGTAGGAGCTGGCTTGCCGGCGATGGGCTGCAAGGCAGCCCCTGCAGTCTCACAGGCTGTCCAGATTTCAGAACAGGGTTCGCACCAGTGGTAAAAGCAGCAAAAACCAAACCTGAGCCGATCATCAACCGCCTGGTCGTGGTCGGCCTCGGCCTGATCGGTGGCTC